>Ga0181534_10002186_pt1 | contig 12326 bp, 10 predicted proteins | sample PEATcosm2014_Bin_37_FD_119758 | JGI IMG/M metagenome (GOLD analysis project Ga0181534, IMG submission 119758) | Peatland microbial communities from MTU Mesocosm Facility, Houghton, MI, USA - PEATcosm2014_Bin17_10_metaG | ecosystem: Environmental > Terrestrial > Soil > Wetlands > Peat | place...
CAGTCTGGGTGCGCGACCCCGATGATCGCGTCATCGAAATCTGCCAGGGCTACCGCGATGAAGACAACCCTCCGCCGTTTGCCGGCTGAAGAATCCTTCCGCTTCCCCGATCACCGCCAGCTTCCCCCCAAACCTTCCTCTTTATGGCTACCCTCCCCGCTAATCGCCTGTCCTTCACGTTCTCCGATCTGATCGCCGGCTACGTTGTCACTCCGATCAACGATGCCAATATCTTCACCATGCGCACCAGCGATGGTCGCCTCTTCGATGTAAAGCTGGGCGCCAACCTTTACGCCCAGATGGTGCGCAACCTCGGGGAACCCTGGCAGGATTGCACCGGCTTGATCCGATCGATGGTCGTCGAAGGTCGGTTTCTCTATGCTTACGGTATCTTCTATCCGGAGGACGATACGACGAAGTTTGAGGTCAAGGAACTGAAGTTCGTCGGCCGCACGCCCAAGGACTACGTCTTCGAAAAGCCCTCCTGGTGGATACATCAGATCAACCAGCTCGGCGAATTCTACCTCAATGCCCAGTTCGGCGGCGGCGGCGACAAGATTGACTACAAGAACTACCGCACAAATCTGACGCTCGGTGGCGCGAAGACGGTGGACCATCGCCAGGAGACCGATACGATCTCCCGGCTCGTCTATGGTTTCGCCAGCGCATTTCACCTAACCGGCCGCGAAGACTTCCTTCTCGCCGCCGAACGTGGCACCCAATACCTCCGGGATCATATGCGGTTCTACGACCGCGACGAGAACATCGTCTACTGGTATCACGGCATCGACCTCAAGGGCGGGGAGGAACACAAGGTCTTCGCCTCCGAGTTCGGCGACGACTACTACGCCATCCCCGCCTACGAGCAGATCTACGCCCTGGCCGGCCCTGTCCAAACGTATCGCATGACCGGCGACCGGGCCATCCTCAAGGACGCCGACATGACAATCGATCTCTTCAAGCGTTTCTTCCGCGACGACAAGCAGGGCGGCTATTTTTCGCATATCGATCCCGTGACACTCGACCCGCGCGCCGAGAGCCTCGGCCACAACCGCGCCAAGAAAAACTGGAACTCCGTCGGCGACCACGCCCCCGCGTTTCTTATCAACCTGGTCCTCGCCACGGGGCGCCAGGACCTCGCCGATTTCCTGGTCGAGACCGGTGACACCATCGCAGATCGTTTTCCCGATTACGAAAACAGCCCGTTCGTGCAGGAGAAGTTCTTTGAGGACTGGAGCAAGGATCAGTCCTGGGGCTGGCAGCAAAACCGCGCAGTCGTCGGCCACAACCTCAAGATAGCATGGAATCTCATGCGCATCAACGCGCTGTCGCCAAAAGACAAATACGTTGCCCTTGCGCGCAAGATTGCCGACATCATGCCCTGGGCGGGCGAGGACCGCCAGCGTGGCGGCTGGTACGACGTCGTTGAGCGCGTCCTGGGCCCCAACGAGAAGTTTCACCGCTATGCGTGGCACGACCGCAAGGCGTGGTGGCAGCAGGAGCAGGGCATTCTCGCTTACCTTATCCTTCACGGCTGCGTCGGCGAAGACGAGTACCTCCGCCATGCGCGAGAGTCCTCCGCCTTCTACAACTCCTACTTCCTCGATCACCAGGACGGAGCCGTGTACTTCAATGTGCTGTCGAACGGCATTCCGTTCCTCATGGGCACTGAACGCCTCAAGGGCAGCCACTCCATGAGCGGCTACCACTCCTTCGAACTCGCGTTCCTCGCCTCCACCTATTCGAACCTGCTCATCCGGAAGGTGCCGATGGACTTCTACTTCATGCCCTATCCCGGCCACCTGCCCGGCAACAAGCTTCGCGTCGCCCCCGACCTCCTCCCGAAGGGTTCGATCCGCATTTCCGAGGTCACAGCCAACGACCGGAACTACACCGCCTACGACGCCGACGAGCTCACCGTGGATATTCCGACCGACGGCGAGCGCCTCAAGTTCAAAGTCACGATCGAGCCGGTGAAGCGCTGATTCGTCGCCCCTCCCAATGAAGACCGACATTGCCCGGTTGCCCACCCACACCGTTGTCACGCTTACGGGCGCACTCGACGGCAAGACTGCGCCTGAGGCCCAGGCGGCGCTGGCGCCTGTCCTCGCGGATTCCACCGTGATCGTCATGGACCTCTCCGCGGTCTCGTATATGTCGAGCGCCGGACTCCGCGTCCTCCTGCTAATCCACCGGCAACTCGCAGGCAAGAAAGGCCGCGCGATCCTGGTCGGCCTGAGCGAGAGCCTTGCCGAGACCATGCGCATCACGGGCTTCCTGCAGTTCTTCGAGACACATGCCAGCATGGCCGACATCAAACTCTGATTCCGCCATGGACGCCCGAATCGACTTCTACCCCACGCACGAGATCGCCGGCTGCAAAGTTCGTGTCGGGCGGCCGCTTCCCTTCGGGGCGACCCTCGTGCCCGGGGGTGTGAACTTCTCCATCTTCTCGCGCAACACCACGGCTTGCGCGCTCGTGCTTTTCCAAAAAGGCGAGAGCGAGCCGTTCGCCGAGTTGCCGTTTCCTCCCGAATTCCGCATTGGCGACGTGTTCTGCATGATCGTGTTCGATCTCGCAGTGGAAGAGATCGAGTATGGGTACCGCATGGAAGGACCGTTTGACCCAGCAACCGGACAGCGCTTCGATGCGACCAAGGTGCTCTCCGACCCCTATGCGCGGATTCTCGGGGGCCGCGAGGCCTGGGGCGTCGAACCGGATTGGTCCGCACCGTACCCGCACCGCGCCAGGCTCGCTTTCGATGACTTCGACTGGCAAGGCGACCGGCCTCTCGGACTCTCGTTCGAGGACCTCGTGATCTACGAGCTGCACGTGCGCAGCTTCACCCAGCACCCGTCGTCTGGCGTCCGAAATCGCGGCACCTATGCGGGTCTCGCCGAAAAAATCCCCTACCTGCGCGAACTGGGCGTGAACTGCGTCGAACTGATGCCGATCTTCGAGTTCGACGAGTTTGAGAACAGCCGCGTGAACGCCGAAACCGGCGAGCGCCTGCTGAACTATTGGGGCTATAGCACCGTGGGGTTCTTCGCACCGAAGGCGGGTTTTGCCGCGACCGGCCGCCTGGGAATGCAGATGGATGAGCTCAAGACCCTCGTGCGCGCCCTGCACGGGGCCGGCATCGAGGTCATGCTCGATGTCGTTTTCAACCACACCGCCGAGGGCAACGAGCAGGGTCCCTACATTTCCTTCCGCGGCATCGACAACAAGACCTACTACATTCTCACGCCCGAGGGCTATTACTACAACTTCAGCGGGTGCGGCAATACGCTCAATTGCAACAATCCCGTCGTCCGGTCATTTGTCCTCGACTGCCTTCGGTATTGGGCTTCTGAATACCACATTGACGGATTCCGCTTCGATTTGTCCTCCATTCTCGGAAGAGACGCCAACGGCGCGCCTTTGGCCAATCCGCCGCTGCTCGAAAGCCTCGCCTTCGACCCGATTCTATCCAAATGCAAGCTGGTCGCCGAGGCCTGGGACGCCGGCGGTCTCTATCAGGTCGGCTCCTTCCCCGCCTACGGCCGCTGGGCGGAATGGAACGGCAAGTACCGCGACGATCTCCGCCAGTTTCTAAAGGGCGACGTCGGCTATGCAGGCGCCGTCGCTACGCGCATCCAGGGTTCCCCCGACCTTTATGGCTGGAACAACCGCGGGCCGGCGGCCTCGATCAACTTCATCACCTGTCACGACGGTTTCTCGCTCTACGACATGGTGGCCTACAACGGGAAGCACAATGAGGCCAACGGCGAGCACAACAACGATGGCGGCAACGACAACCACTCCTGGAATTGCGGCTGGGAAGGTGACAGCACCGATCCGGCGGTCAATGCGCTCCGCCAGCGCCAGATCAAGAACGCAGTCGCCCTGCTCCTCCTCTCCCACGGAGTGCCGCTGCTCCTTGCAGGTGACGAACTGGCCCGCTCCCAGTCTGGCAACAATAACAATTACTGCCACGACACGGGGCTGTCTTGGATTGATTGGGGCGCCCTCACGGCAAAGGCCGGGATGCATCGCTTTGTCCAGAAGATGATCGCGTTTCGCCATGCGCATCCGGTGCTTCGCCCGAGGCGGCATGCCACCGGCCAGGTGTCCCCGGCCAGCGGACTTCCCGATCTGTCGTTCCACGGCACCAGCGCATGGTGGGCCGATTTTTCCCCAGGCAGCCGTGTCCTGGCATTTATGCTCGACGGTGCGGAGGTGAAGGGGTCCCATGCGTCCGACAACACGCTGTACGTCGCGTGCAACATGTACTGGGAGCCGCTCACCTTCGAACTTCCTGCGGCCGGCACCGGAACGCTCTGGCACGTCTTCGCCAATACCGGTGTGGACTCCCCCGATGATATCTTCGAGCCCGGCCAAGAACCCGCGCTTCCAGATCAAAGCTCCATCCTCGTCGGCGGCCGTTCTGTCGTCGTTCTCGTCGCCTGCTGACTGTCTTTCAACACACTCCCAACAATCGATCCAATCCATTCACCATGGCCTTCTCCTCCCAGCTCGAAGTTGCAAACAATGTCGCCAAGATCACGCTCGCCGGCCGTCTCGATGCCTCCACGGCCGCCGGGTTCCGCAATCTCGTCGATCAGGCCGCGGCACAGAAAGTCAAGTCCGTCGCACTCCTGCTCGACCACCTCGAGTACATGGCGTCCGCCGGTCTCCGTGTAATCGTTTTTGCGCGGCAGAAAATGGGCGTCGCCGTCAAGATTTACGTGGTCGGCGCCCAGCCTCTGGTCAAGGAAACTATCGAGGTCAGCGGTTTCAGCCAGGCCGTGGTGCTCCTGCCCGCGTACGACGCAGCCTTGATCGAGAAGTAGCCCGTACCCCTCACCTCATGAAGACCCTGGCTTTGCCCGGCACGCTCGATGCGCTTGAGCCGCTCGGCGAATTCGTCCGTGCCGCGGCGGCTGAGGCGGGTTTCGACGCAATGGCCGCCGGCCGCCTCCATCTGGCCGTGGACGAGATGGCCACCAATTCCGTCACCCATGCCTACGAGGAGCAGGGGCGCGAGGGTCAGATTTACCTGGAGGCTGAGATCGACGACAACGAACTTCGCGTCGCCCTCGAGGACACTGGACCCGCGTACGACCCCACGACCCGGGCGGATCCCGCCGATCTTGACCGGCCCCTCGAAGAACGCGGTATCGGCGGGCTTGGAATCTTTCTCGCCCGGAAGAACGTCGACGCCTTGCTCTATGAACGCCGCGGCGACCGCAACCGGCTGACGTTCGTCCTTCACCGCCGGCCCGCAAGCCGCACCTGACCGGCCTACGCATTCATGCTTGAGATCACTTCCACCGATCACCCGGAGTACCTCCAAATCAGCCTCCGAGGCGAAATTACCAGCGCGTCGGCATCCCAGCTCGAACGGACACTGGCTGAACTCCTCGCCAAGGGCCCACCGCCCCGATGGCTGTTGGACCTCGGAGACCTCCTCTTCACATCGAGCGCCGGATTGCGCGTTTTCTTGACCTTCGCCAAGAGGACCAAAACGGCTGGCGGACGCCTTGCATTCTGCAACGTGCGGCCGGCCGTCGCCGAGGTCTTCGAAGTGTCGGGATTCACCCAGATTCTCACGATTGCGCCCGATGCGGCCGCCGCAGCGGTCCTCTTGGGTGCCGCCTGACACGTCCATGGTTCACTCACCGCACCCGGCCGGCGACAGCAATCGGGAATCTGCCACCCGCACCGCGCTGATCGCCGGCGCAATCGACCTTACCGTCACTCTGGGTGCGCTGATCGCCGCAAACTCTGCGGTCATCCTGGCCGACTTCTTCAAGACGCTGCTGGAGTTCATTGCCGTTCTGCTTGCGTGGCTGGCCATTCGCCGCATTCAACGCGGAGCCAACCACGAGTTTGATTACGGCGTCGGCAAACTGGAGAATCTCTCCAGCCTCGCGGTGGCCATCCTGATGGTCAGCTGCTTGTTCGTGATCGCGATCAACGCGATCCGCAATCTTCTTCACCCCTCCGAGATCGCTGGCATCGGCGTCTGGATCAGCCTCGTTTCCCAGGTCCTGTACGGCGTGATCAATATGCGCCTCTGCTTGAGATCACGCAGGCTCGCCAGGGAGCAGAACTCACCGCTGATGGCCTCACAAGCCGGCCTGTTTTACACCAAGGTATTCGGCAACGGGTTCATTCTGGTTTCCCTTGCGCTGAGTCTCCTGCTCCACGGCGTGCCGTGGGTCCATTACGTCGATCCGATTGCCTCGCTGATGATCGCCGGTTCGATCCTCCTCGCCGCCCTGGGAATCTTCAAGGCCTCAACGCTTGACCTACTCGACCGCACGCTGGAGGAGAACACGCAAATCGTGATTCTGCGCGCCCTGGCCCATCACTTCGACTGTTACGAGGAGCTGCACGAGATTCGGTCCCGCCGCTCGGGAAGTCACGTGTTTGTTGAGATCATTCTCGGATTTTCCGCCGCGCAGTCCGCAGCCGAGGTCCAGGCCGCCGCGCGGCGCCTGAAGGCGGAGCTCGAACACGAGATTCAGGGAAGCCGGGTTACGATCGGCATCGCCTGAGCCAACCGCGCGCCGCCAAGAAAAGCCAGACCCGCCTGCCGTCCCTCCAAAAAACCGCCATGAGCCCGCCCATCCCCGCATCCAAGCCGGACGAGAAGACCCGGTTCGGTCTTCGCTTCAAGATCCTCGTCGGCCTCACCCTTTTCAATACCGTCGCGACGATACTTTTCTCGATCAACCACTATTACGTCGAGAAACAGCGCGTTCTCCAGGGACTGGAAGACAAGCTGACGGCGGCGGCGCGCGCGCTGCCCGACATGCTGCCGAACGGCTACCTCGACAGGGCGGTGACGGCCGGTGCCGTGTCCCCGGCGGAGTACCGGCAGGTGGTCGACAAGTTGAATTCGTACTGCAACGACGTCGGGCTGCTCTACCTTTACAGCTACGCGCACGGCGACAAGGGATTCTATTGCACGTCCACGAACGGAACGGACGAGGAGATGAAGTCCGGCAGCTTCACTCCGTATTGGGATTTCTACGACACCGCCGGGCCGACGATCATGGATGCATGGGCCACGAACCGGCCGAGGGCCGATTCCGCCGTGGCTGACAAGTGGGGACGCACCTACTCCGTCTTCCTCCCGATGAAAACCCAGGCGGGCACGCGCTACATCGCCGGCGCCGATCTCGCCATCGCTTTCGTCGACCGGCTTCTTGCCCGCTCGCTGGAGCAGTCGATGCTCGTCGGCCTTGCCAGCTTCGTGCTCTTCTTTGTCATCAGCTTCTTCCTGAGCACCCAGTTCTCTCGAAACATCTCGCGGCTGGCCGCCTACACGAGGGAGCTGACCGCGGCCAATTTCGAATCCAAGGCCGACTCCCCGCTCCGGCAGCAGATCGCCGCCATGCCGGTCCGCATGAAGGACGAGGTGGGGCAGCTCGCCCGCTCCTTCCTGGGTATGGAAGACCGGCTCGGCGCCTATCTTCGCGAGCTCGCCGAGACGACCGCGGCAAAGGAGCGTTTCCAAAACGAGCTGCGCATCGCCGGCGAAATCCAGGCGAGCATGCTTCCCCACGATTTCGCGCAGGCGTCCGCCGCGGTCCGTGTGAATGTGCATGCCACGATGAAGCCCGCCAAGGAGGCCGGCGGCGATCTCTACGATTGCTTCGCGCTCGACGAGAACCACCTGTTCTTTGTCATCGGTGACGTTTCCGACAAGGGAATGCCCGCAGCGCTCTTCATGGCAGTGACGATCACCATCCTGCGGGCCGTCGCCAAGGAGGCGCTCGCGCAATCGCCCAACGAGATTCTCACCCGCACGAACGAATTGTTGATCAAGCAGAACTCGATGTACCAGTTCGTCACCGTCTTTCTGGGTATCATCGATGTGCGCACCGGCTCGGTCGTCTATTCCGACGGCGGCCACAACCGTCCGTACCTGCGCCAGGGAGGCCAACCGGCACGCATGCTGCCACGCGGCGGCGGAATCGCGCTCGGCGTCATGCCCGAGGCGGTCTTCCGCCTGCATACACTCCAACTTCAACCGGACGACACGCTGATCCTCTATACCGACGGCGTCACCGAGGCCATCGCCGCCGATGATTCTTTCTACGGCGAGGCGCGCCTCGAAACCCTGTTGAGCTCGCTGCCCCCCGAGTCGCTCGCAAGCCGGTGGGTCGAAGCCGTGATGACGAGCGTCGATGATTTCACCCGCGGCCATGTCCAGGCGGACGACATCACGGTGCTCGCCGTCCATTTCATGGCCGCTCCGGCCGCCTCCGTCACGACATGACGTCAGCGCCCCATCCTGCCGCGCGGCAGCAGACTGTTCCCACCGCATGGTGGACGCGCGATGACCTGCGATATCGCAAGGGATCCCTCTGTCTCGGCACGCAGGATCTGGGACAACTGGCCGCATCCGCAGGCGGTCCTGTGTACGCCTATCATGGCGACCGCATTCGCAGCAACCTCTCCCGTCTCCAGGGGGCGCTGCGAGAACATGCCCGCGGTGCACGCGTTTTTTATGCCATGAAGGCGAATCGGTTTCCACCGGTGCTCAGCCTCCTGCACGCCACGGGCCGCTGCGGGATTGACGCATGCTCCCCGGGCGAGTTGATGCTTGCCCGGAGCGTGGGGTTCCCGGAAGAAGCGATCTCCTACACGAGCACCTCCGTCTCGGATGACGACCTTGCCGTGCTCCGGCGACACCCCGGCGTCTGGATCAACTGCGACTCGCTCAGCTCGCTGCGCCGCTTGGGCGAGTCGATGCCGGGCAGGGAGATCGGCCTTCGGATAAACCCAGGCGTGGGGGTCGGTTACCGTTCGAACCGGCTCGTCCGCTATGCGGGCGCCACAGCCACCAAGTTTGGCATCTACGCCGCCGAGTTTCCAGAGGCCCTGCGGATCGCGGGGGCCTCCGGCCTCCGCGTGACGGGCCTGCACGTGCACGCAGGATGCGGGTACCTCACCCCGCAGCTGCCTTCATGGGAGAAGATTCTCGGGATCGCCGCGGACTTCGCAGCCCAGGCGCCTACGGTCCGCCGGCTCAACATCGGAGGCGGCTTGGGTATCCCGCTCGTCGCGGGCGACGCTCCACTCGACCTCGACGCATGGGGTCGCATCATCGCACGGACGATCGCCAGCCGCGGAGTTCAGGTGTGGGTTGAGCCGGGAGATTACCTTGTGAAGGACAGCGGTGCGCTTGTGCTGCAGATTAATACCGTCGAGCGGAAGCGGGGCACGTGGTTTATCGGAGTCAACGGCGGCTTCGACATGCATCCCGAGCCGGCATTTTACGGTCTGCCGCTGGTCCCTGTTCCCTGCCGCGCGCCGGGCTCCGGCCGCCTCCGGATGCGGCGCGTCACCATCGCCGGGAACATCAACGAGGCACTGGACTTGCTCGCCGAAAACGTGTCGCTCCCTCCGCTGGCTGAGGGAGAACGCCTGGCCTTCCTGAACGCCGGAGGCTACGGGGCTGCGATGAGCTCCCGTCACTGTCTGCGCGGCGAGTTTACCGAGTACCTCGTCTAGCCAATGCCCACGACACAACACCCCGATCTGTCCGACGCAACCGGCGGCGGCCCGGCAGCCGCCGAACCGCAGGCGTACGCGGACGGCCATATGGAATTCCGAGGTCGCACCTTCGCGGTTGATCGACGGGTATACCTCACCGATCCCGAATTGAACCACCTCGTCGACGCGGTCGTTAGGCGGGGCCGGGAACTTGCCGCCGTGTTGCACCGGCCTCCCAGGCTTGTGGAATTTGGCCTTGGCTGCGGCAGCCTCGCGATATGCGTGAAGAAAGAATTTCCCGAGGCCGAGGTGATTGGCTTGGAGATTGACGCCGGCGCCTTGGAAGTGGGTCGGGTCAACATCGCCGCCCACGCCGTGGCCGTGGAAACACTCCTCAGCGACGGTTTTGCAGCCTGGTCCCGCGCGGACGCCCCGGACCTTATTTTTGGCGATCCTCCCTGGGGCGACGAGTCCACGGTCTACGGCGACGACCGCCCCATCGGGCACTACCACGCCATGCCGGCCGCCTCCGTGTTTCCCCGCGAAGGCGGCCGCACGGGTGCGCACGCCCAGGTGCTTCGTGAGGCGCGCGCACGCGGATGGTCCTGTGAAATCTTGCTGAACGCCGGGGTCCTTTCCGAGGATGAGCTGCGTCCGTTGGCGCAATTTCCCGGCGAAATCTCCTTTCTTCATCCGGTACTGGGGCTTACACTGCTGCATGCCAAGCTGGGACGGCCGCAGATCGCGCGGACCAGCCTTGCCATGCCCTCCATGCTCAATCATCCAATCCCTGAGAATGAGGTCGGCGTCGACGCCACCGGGCGCAACATTCTGGCCTGGGACACCCTCTATGGCAGCACGCCTCGTCTTGTCTGGGGGTCGCGCCCCGTCGGCTTCCTCGACGATTTCCTTCCCGATATCGGTGCGCTCAAACCCGAGGATCGCGTCCTTGATGCTGCGGCCGGCGAAGGGCGCAACCTGGCCGCGCTGCGACGCCTCGGCGGACGGCTCCACGCTTGCGATGCCTCGGCACAGGCGCTGCGGAAGATTCCCGCGGAACTGCGCGCGGGGGTTGAAACGAATGTTTGCGACTTGCGGTCGCTGCCCTTCCGAGACGGCTACTTTCGTTTCGTCCTCCTAAGCGATGTGGTGGAAACCCTGCCTGAAATCGAGAGCCCGATGCGCGAGCTCGCGCGTGTGCTCGCCCCGGGGGGGCACCTGCTCTGCAATATCCCCGGCACAGACGATGGCATCGCCGGAATCGACATGGAGCCGATCGGGACTGGGTCCTATCTGTACGCCGGCCGCTATTTCTACCATTTCTTCAGCGAATCCGAGGCGCGGACGCTCCTGGACCGGCACGGACTCCAGGTCAGGCAGGTCAGGGTTTGCCGGTGGCATGAGGAGCCTCACCCCGAATTTCGCTCCGCCGCGCACCTGCATGTGAGCCGCGTCTTCCTGGCCGAGCGCCTGGGCCGGGGTTCTGGATCGTCATGATTCCTTGGATACGAAGGTGCTTCCGGGTGCAGCCGGGCGAAGCGGGGCCGCTGCTGCTGTTCGCCTTGCTCGGGGCCCTCCTTCAGGGCGGACTCGCGGTGGGGGTTAGCGCCGCGGACAGCCTGTTCCTGACCCATATCGGCGTGGCGCGCCTGCCGGTGATCTACATCCTGACGCCGTTCATCATGGTGGTGTACGTCCCCATTTACTCGCTGCTGATCACACGCCTCGGCATCGAGCGGGTTTTCCGCCTCACCCTGGCCGTGCTGGCCTGCGGCGCGATTCTCTTCGGCTGCGCGTTCCTTTTCACTGATGCAACGGGTCTTCCCCATGTCTTCTACTACCTGGCAAAGCTGTTCGTCGCATTATGGTGGGTCGCGCTCTACACGCTGTATTGGAACTTTGTCGACGGCTACTTCGACATCCTCGAGGCAAAGCGGCTCTATCCGCTGCTCAGTGGCGCCTGTGCGGTTGGCGCGGGACTTGGAGGCCTTGCGGTCGTTGGTCTTAGCCAGTTCATGGCAATCGGCCAGCTATTCCTCGTTTGGGCGGCCATGGCCATCCTGGTGGTCCCGGTGCTGCTCCGAATCCTGAAACGATGCCATTCGGTCGCGGAAACTGACGGCTCTGATGAGGGCGGTCGCCGTGGGCTGGTGCGGGAAACCACCGACATGTTGCGCACCGTGCGGAGGTCGCGCTATGTGATCCTGCTGGCTGCCGCGCTTTTTGTGACGCTTCTGGTCACGTCGGTCTGCGAATTCCAATACATGACGGTGTTCTCGGCCGGCCGCACCGAGCAACAGCTCGCCAGCATCTTTGGCCGGCTCATTGCAGGGGTGAGCGTCCTCAATGTCGTCTTCAACCTGTTTCTATTCAATCGACTCGTAGCGCGCATCGGGGTCCGCAACACAACGCTGATCCAGCCGGTCGCCTATGTGGCCGTATTCCTGGGCTTCCTCATGGGCCGTGGAGAGCTTCCCGCCCTGTTCGGCTTCGTCGCCTACCAGGGCCTTCTCGTCACCGTTGACTACAACAATGTCAACTTCCTGATCAATGCCCTTCCGGCCGGGACGAAAAAGCAGATCCGAACGCTGATCGAAGGCTTGTGCGAACCGGTGGCGACGGCCCTGGCGGGCCTGTTTCTCCTCCTGTTCGCCCCGACCCTGGGTCCCGCCGATCTGTCCATCGTAGGCCTCGGACTCGCACTGGCCGCTCTGATCCTGGTGCTCTTCATGCGCGTTGAATATGTGCGCGCCATGATCCACAATCTGAAAAGTGGCTGGCTCGATTTTTCCAGGCCTCTTTCCGCCCTTGTGGGCAGGCGGCCTTCCGCGGA
>Ga0181534_10002187_pt1 | contig 12316 bp, 7 predicted proteins | sample PEATcosm2014_Bin_37_FD_119758 | JGI IMG/M metagenome (GOLD analysis project Ga0181534, IMG submission 119758) | Peatland microbial communities from MTU Mesocosm Facility, Houghton, MI, USA - PEATcosm2014_Bin17_10_metaG | ecosystem: Environmental > Terrestrial > Soil > Wetlands > Peat | place...
ACGACCCCCGCAACCTCACCACGCGATGAGGGACAGCCCGGGACATCCGATTAACAGGACGCTTCAGTATCCTTCTCTGGAAAGGCCAGAGCTGGCGCCCGTTGTAGCGGTGATCACCGCTTTGCATTCTTTATGAAACTACAGGACGTGAAACATGCAAGGGTCAAATTGCAATGACAATAGACTAAAAGGCTAAATTAACTGTAAACAAGTTGGCTATGCTGAGCGCAGCCGCCCTTCAGTCGGAGCGTTAGCCTGCCCTGAGCGAAGCCGACGGAGATCTCCCATGGCGCAAACTCTGTCGGCCTACGCCCCCTCCTAAACCGTCGTTATTGCCAAAGCCCGACCGCCGAAGCTTGAAGCCCAACCCCGTGCTCTACCCCGATGCCCTTACAGCCGCAACCTCGCCAACATCCCATACGCCCGGCGAAACCACACCCGCTCCCGCCGCTTCTGATACCCCGGCATCGTGGCCCGCTTATCGAGGATCTTCTGCACCCACTGCCGCGCTTCTTCCGTACGTCCCTGCCCTTGCAGGAACAGCGCGTAGTTGTAATAGGTCTCCGAACTGGTGGAGATCGCCGTCGCCTTTTGAAAAAGACTGGCGGCCTTTTCCGCGTTCCCGGTTTGCGCACAGGCGTGCGCCAGCAGCCCGACCCCGCGATGGAAATCATAGGCCGGATCGCTCTCCACCGCCCGCTCCAGATCCGGCACCGCCGCGGCAAAGTCGCCTAGCTCCACCTCCGCCACCCCGCGCCGGTAGAACGGATCGACCGAATCCGAGCGCTGCCCGATCGACCGGTCATAACACGCCCTCGCCCGCGCATAATCCCCGTCGTCGAGATACAGCTGGCCTAACTCTTCGTAGTTCCCCGCCGAGGGATTATCCCGAATCGCCCCCTCCAGCTCCCGAATTCGCCGCCTCCGCGGAAACGCTTCAAACGACCCGCGCAGCAGCCCCGCATCCGGAATCACCTCGGCCACAATGTAAACCGCCGCCCCAATCCATCCCAGGAAAAGAATGATGAAAATCCAGTAGGTATCCGGGCGCCGGCGAATGAAATGCACAATCGCCACCCCCATCAGCAACAGCGACCACCAGTGAAAGAACACCGAAAACAGTCCCATGCCGACATGGAATATAGCATGGGAGCTTCGAGCTTCGGGAAGGCTGGGCTTCGGCTATCCGGCGTCGGCAGAAAAAATGGCCATGCCTTGATTGCTCCGGACATACTCAGTTTCACACAGCCCTGTCCGCGGCCGCTTGGCCGAAGCCCGACATCCGCAGCCCGAAGCCCGAAGCCCGAACATTCCCCCTGTGACGCATGTCACCAACGATCCCGCCCCGGCATGAGCACGCTACCACATGAGCGGAACTTACAAGGGCCTTGAAGCCTGGCAATGCGCGCAAGAGCTCGTCCTTGAGGTTTATCGGAGTACTGTGGGCTTTCCTAGGAAAGAGATGTTCGGCCTGAAGTCAACTGCGTCCGGCGGCAGTTTCGGTGGTCAGCAACATCGCGGAGGGAAAGGGGCGTTTCTCCGATCGCGAACTTAGCCAATTCCTCTCCATTTCTCGGGGCTCCGTATTTGAAATCGAAACCCAGATCAAGCTCGCCCTCCATCTGGGATTTCTCACTCCGCTTCAAGCCGAGACTCTGATGAAGCGATGCGGCGAAGTCGGCCGGCTCTTAAACGGCCTAATCAAGGCCGTCCGCAAGCCTGCGGCGTAAGAGCTGGGCTTCGAGCTTCGGCTGCTGGGCTTCGGCCATTCCGACGCGAAGGCTTGTGTAAGAATGGAGAGTGAACGAAACTTTCTTGCCGAAACCCGATAGCCGAAGCCCGAAGCCCAGCGGCTCAAGCCCGAAGCCCGTTCGCCTCGTCGCCTCTGACATCGACGGCACACTGCTGAACCCCGACTTCAAGATTTCTACGGAAGACTTAGCCGCTTTGCGCCAGGCCCACGCCTCCGGCATCGAGATCGTCCTGGTCACCGGCCGGCGCCACGATTTTGCCTTGCCGATTGCCCGGCAGCTCGGTTTCGACCTCTGGCTGATCAGCTCCAATGGGGCGATCACGCGATCCCTCCAGGGCGAAACCTTCCACCGCGAACTCATGCCCCGCTACACCTGCCGCGACCTTTGCGCCGCCATGCAAGCCTTCCGCGGCAATACCGTTCTTACGTTTGACAAGGAAAGCAAAGGCGCGCTGGTCCTGGAACGTCTCGACGAGCTCAGCCTCAGCATCCGCCGCTGGCTGGAAAAAAACCTGGACTATATCGACTTCGTCATCCCCATTGAAACCGCGCTCGTCGCCGATCCCGTGCAAGCCATGTTCTGCGGATCGACTGCCCGCATGGTCGAAGCTCTCGCTACTCTCCACGCCGCCGGATTGGACAACCGAGTCACCATCCTCCGCACGGAATATCCCGACCGCGACCTTTCCATGATTGACGTTCTCAACGGCGGCTGCTCCAAGGGCCACGCCCTGGCCCGCTGGGCCGCTCATCGCGGATTCCATCGCGAGCAGGTCATGGCCATCGGTGATAACCATAACGATATAGAAATGCTTGAGTTCGCCGGCCATCCGGTTATCATGGGAAATGCCTGCGAGGAACTTCGCTCGCGCGGCTGGAAGATTACGCTGGGCAACGGCCAATGCGGCGTGGCCGCAGCACTGGAAACTATCATTTCAGGCTGAAGTTTAGGGTGGAAGAGCGGCGCTTCGGCGCCGCCAAACAAGGACTACGATTAAAACGGGCTTCAGACCCCGCAGAAGAAGTGAACTCCCGGCAAACAGCAAAGATGAAGAAGCTCTTGCAACTCGCGCTGGCCGTTACTCTTCTCCCAGCTCTTCTCACCTCGGCCGCCATCGCCACCGATTCCGCCGTGCTGCGCAACGGCTTCTCCATCACCCACCAGCGCCGCCAAACTCTGGGCACCGTCACCCGCTTGTATCTGGATGGCGATCAATCCTTCGTGGATATCCCCAACTCCGAAATCGACCACTTCGAATCCGCGCCGGAGACTCCAGCTTCCACCCCTTCGCCGCCATCCCCCGCACCGCCTTCCAATTTACCGCCCGCGCTGGCGGCCGCCACGCCTGCCTTCGACTTGAACCGGGCGGTCGCCGATGCCAGCAACGCTTACCAACTCGATCCCGATCTGGTCACCAGCGTCATCCGCGCGGAGAGCAACTTCAACGTCCGCGCCCGCTCGCCCAAAGGCGCGCAAGGCCTGATGCAGCTCATGCCGCAAACCGCCAGCCAGCTCGGCGTGCGCAACGCCTTCGACCCGCAAGCCAACGTCGAGGCCGGCACCCGCTACCTCCGCCAACTGCTCGAGCGCTACAACTTTGACCTCATCAAGGCCCTCGCCGCCTACAACGCCGGCCCCCAGCGCATCGACCAATACCACGGCGTCCCCCCTTACCACGAAACCAAAGCCTACGTCGCCCGCATCGTCCGCGACTTCAACAAAAAGAAGCTCGCCCAATCGCCCGCCCCGGCAGGATCGAGCAACAAAGTGAATAAAAAGCCCTCTGCCAAACCATCCGGCATCCATGCTGCCACAAAGTCAGCCGGCCCCCCTCCACCGGCCAAGAATCCGCACCCGGCAGAATAGACTGGGCCGCCTGGTGGCAATTTTGAATCACAGAGCAGGAAATGCGCCAGAAAGGCGCGGCCAAAAGCAAAAGAAGGAGACTCCGCAGAGCCTCCCTCTGATTTCAAAACGTAATCCCGGCTAGAAGGTGAACCCAACCCTCAGACGGATGTTGCGGCTTAGTTGGTAGAGGTAAGGCTGACCGTACTTGCTGTCGGGGATGATCCCGTCAGTGTTCGCCAGTGCCCTCCAATTGTAATAGTGCTCATAGGCGCTGTAAGCTACGCCTCCGTAGTAGAACGGGACGCCGCCTGGCGTGAGAAAACTGGCAAACTGCTGCGAGTCGATTTGCTCGTTATACGCCGTAATTGAGTGTTGGTTGAGCGCGTTGGGAATCGTGGCCGAGAAGCTGATGACTTTGTTCTCGGACAGTTTGTAGTTTTGCGTGAAATTGAGATCGCTTTGTATGAACCACGGGGTCCGCCGGGTGTAGGCATTTCCGATACTGAGATCGCCGGTAGTGCCGCTGACGTTCACCCACTTCCCTCGATCCTCCGGGTAAACCGCAAAATAGTTGCCGGGAATCACGCTGTAACCCACGTCAATAAAGCTGCTGACCGGAGATCCCTGATAGAAATATTGGAAGAGCCCGAAGTCGCTGGTCCACTTACCTTTGTAAGCCAGCTCATAGTACCCGTAGCCCTTGAACTTGTTCGGGCGATCGGTGGGAAGCAGGCCGCTCGAAGAGCCTCCGTAAGCATTGAACTGGAAGTATGTCTCGTCGAAAGCGCGACTGTTGTTAGGCGCGTTACGCCCGCCCCCGCCGTCGGAAATATCGGTGCTGCTCAACCCGGTGTAGTTTCCCCGGAAATGACTATAGGTGTAGGACGCCATGCCGAACCAGTGCTTGGTGGCGGTCCTGGTTAGGCGAAATTCCACGCCGTCGTAGCTCCGGGCTCCTTTCGGATCCGGTGGGCACACAGGGAAGGCTCCCCCGGTTACGGTGGTATTGGCGCAGGTCGCGTTGATGGCATTTTGACCAAAGCCGGGGTTGACAATGGTGAATATTTCCTGGCCGGTGGAACTAAAGAGCGCGGCGTCCTCAATGACGCGATCAAGTCGGCGGCGGTCCCAGCGGGTTTCAAACGCCAGATGTTTGGCAAGCTGATAGTCCACGCCAAAAACCGATTCGTGTTGCCGATAAGGCTTTAGGCCGGGCGTGACACCTTCCGTGCTACGCTCGTTCGCGTTCTCCAAAAAGATTAACGATCCTGCGGGAGGCGGAGTGCCAAAGTTAGCCTGCCCCGTGCTCCCTCCAGTCGGACTGCAATAATGCCCACTACTGTCACGCACGGGGTCGAGCAGGCTCAGCGCGTTTGGCGACATCAATGCATAGGCGCAATTGTTCCAGTACTGGCCGCCGAACGAACTGATCGCCAGGTTGAGCTTCATATTGTCCACAAACACGCCGTAACCGCCGAACACCTTCATCCTTCCGTCTTTGAACACGTCCCATGCGGCTCCCAACCTTGGAGAAACCTTGTCGCCCCAACCGAAGTCGATCGGATGCTTGGGTAACACAGTCGTGAGATTCGCCGATTCGCCGGGCAGATACTCCTTTTCTATTCGTACGCCAGCGTTGATGGTCACGCCGTGACCAATCGTCCACGAGTCCTGGGCGAATAGGCCGTGGTTATAGCTGACTGCATATCCTAAAGACCCATAGTCCTGGATCACCGCGTAGCCGTACGTTCCCGTGCAGTTCGAGCCCGCCGGGTCGCCGTAACTCTGGCCCGGAGCGGCGGTCGCTCCATAGGTGGCAACCAGCGCGGAGCAGTTCGCGAAGCCCGTGCCACCCGCGGAGTAGTAATAATTTGTGCTGCCAGGAAAAATCTGGACCAGGGGCTGGTTCCATTCCTGCGAAATCTGGTTGGAAGAGCGGTTCAACTGGTAGCCGAAGCGGAAGTTGTGCGTCCCTCCCCATCCACTCTTGAAGAAAGCGATGTCCTGGTCGAACTGCACGCGCTTATTGGCGTTGCGGATGGTGTAATTAAGATTTTGAGGCGCGTTGAAGTACCCGTTTCCTTCCTCCAGATCGGTCGGAAAAGCGCTGCCGTTCACTGTGGTGGCGCCATTGCCATTGGCCTCCCAGAAGTCGGTGACGCCGGTGGTTGGATAACCAAAGTCGTGATAATTCTGAAAGAAGTAACCGAAACGCGTTGTCGAGACCAAGCGTTGCGTCAGCGTGATGTCGGCGCCAAAGTTGGTTACAAGGTTGGGGGCGGTGTATCCCAAATCGTGCCCGAAAGCTATCACTGGAATCGTGTTGTTTACGTTATCGAAACCGGCGCAATAGGGGAGCGCCTGGCAGGCCGCACTGGTGTTTGGGTTAAAACCGACGGTAGAGTCAGCCCCGGGTAGGACTTCTCCGGACTGCTTCTGCAACTGATACAACCAGGAACCGAATACTCTGACTTTCTGAGAGACGACAGCGTCGATGCGGGCGGTGGTGTAGTAGGTGTCGGTATTCTGGCTGTAGCTGGTTTTTCCCAGGGACTGAAACGGCACATAGGTGCTCTGGCTGTAATTCAGAGTGCGCTCGTCCCGGTTGAGCTCGGGATTGAAGGAGAGAAAGAACCAAATGCGGTCTTTGAGGATCGGTCCGCCCAGAGTGAAGCCGGGAAAAACATCGCTGGTCTTATCTTTCTTGGGTTGGTAAAGCTGGTAGGAGGGGTCAATGCCAGCCGCCGAATTGCCTGAGTCTAAGGGGTTGTAGCGTGTGGCAGCGTTCGGGGAACCATCCAGGGCCTGATTTTCGAATTGAGTAAACACCGAACCGTGAAAGGCATTGCTGCCCTTCTTCATGATGACGTTCACGACGCCGCCCAGGGCGCCGCCGTATTCCGCTTCAACGCCCGAGGTCTTCACCTGCACTTCCTGAATAAAGTCAAAAGGCACCTGCGTGTGGGAGAAGCCGCCTATAATGTCGGCGGTCTCCTGACCCTCCACCAGATAAGCATTTTCGGAATCGGCGCCACCAGCCACGGAGTAGCCAAAGGCCTGACCGTTGCCGCTGCTCCCCGGCGACTGACCGCCGGTCCCGTTGCCGCCGCTGGTACCGATGCTTCCGCCGAGTGGTTCGTTGCTGGCGGCCGGGGCGAACTGAATGACCGATTGGAACGAGCGACCATGGGGAACGTCCGCGATCACATCCTCGGTGATGTTCGTCATCGTGTGATTGGTGGTGACATCGATTTCTGGAGCGGCTCCGCTCACTTCCACGGTTTCGGCGCTAGTGCCCACTTCCAGCACAACGTCGATGCTCGGAAGGTGGCCGACCTCCAGGACAAGACCCTCGCGTTTGGTGACCTTGAAACCCTTAGCGGTTACCGCAATGGTATAGGTTCCGGGCGGAAGGTTGGCAAAACGATAATAGCCGCTCGAATCGGTGTCGGCGGCTTTCTCGCCTACCAGGCTCGAACCGGTGACGACCACATGCGCGTGGCCCACGACCGCTCCACTCTGGTCTTTGACCGTGCCCTGCAATCCTCCGGTGGTCTCCTGCGCGAAAAGGTTAGCCGCCACCAGCAGGAAAAACAGACTGAAAGCCAATACGGTGAACTTCCTCATCGAAAAACTCATAAAAGTTTTCTCCGGTAGACGGATGGTTTGAGAAATCCGTCTCTGAATTTTGAGAAGTCAGACCGCGAAAGCAAGCACGTTTTGATTCCCGACTCGGCGAATTGCCTGTTGTGCGACTTCGAGTCCCCAAAAATTCGCCGGCCCAGCCACGAGGTGGTGTCTGTCTAACTGCAACCGACGATCCAAAATGGAACGCAGCCCAACCCTATTGTTTTCAATACGTGGTTTTCGTGGAGCGAGAATTTTACCCAAAAATTAAAGTTTCGGGCAGTCGGAATCTATGAAGTTTGGTATTCCCGGTCGCCAAGTGAGCCCTCTCAGCAAGTTTCAGATCCGGGTATGGATCAGGCAGAGCGCGCTGAATGGTTTAGGCTTCCTTGGGAGTGGCTGCCTCATCGTTCTTCCCTGTTCTTCCCTTATTCGCATCCACGACCCCCAGCACTCGAATCAAGGGACCGCACGACGCTGAATTACGTGCGCTGGAATCTTGGCTCTGCGGCCTATCGCTGCCTTGTTCTCAAAAACCGGTCGCAAAAAGCTCGGGCCGCCCCGTGGCGGCCCGTAAAGGTTTCTTTGCTGGCTCGAAAGCCAAAAGCCTTAGTCCCCGGCCACCGGCTCAGCCACTTCCGGCTTCGGAGCCTGGGCTGCGTTGCCGTTCGCGTTGCCCAGCGCGCCCAACGGAATGAACCCATTCTCCGCCACCGCCGGCTTTTCCTTGAGCACGACTTCGCGGTACAGCGCAGCCATGCGCGCGTTGTAGGCCGCATCGTTCTTTTCCGGCCCGCGGTGCCCGGCAACCGGCGTTTCCGAATGGTCAATCGCCAGGGCTGCCTTGGCGTCACGCGCCCGCTTCTTCTCTTCGCGGGCATTCTTGGCGATGCCCAGGTTATCCAGATCGTGCTGCAATTCGTTGGTGACCAGAGCGTCGCGCAGCAGCAGCGAGTGGGTTTCGTCGTCCATCTTTACCTTCTTGCCACCGGCGAAAATTTCGTGCCGCCCGTGCTCTTCATACCATTTGGTGAGCGTGGCCGTCATGTGCATCTTCTCGATGATGTTGCGCCAGCCCACGCCGGTGTTGTAGGCGCAGAAGCTGATCTCGCCCTCCTGCGTGGCGTAGGGAATAATGCACTGCTCGGTTCGCCGGAAGTCGTAGTTGAACAGATCCTGGAACCACATGCCGGCGATGAACAGAAAATTCCAGCGGTCGTTCGTGCGCCGCTTCATCACGTCCTCGATGGTGCGGTCCGGCCCGACCTTGCCGTAGTCGCGGCCCGTGATGTGATAGTTCTTGTCGAACTTCTTCAACAGATCCATCAGCTTGAAGTGGGTCGGCGACTGGAACGGGTCGTAGTTCTTCATGAGGCACAACGCCATGCCGAGCCCGGTCAGGAATTTTCCGCGGGAGGCGTCGTTGACCTTGGCAATGTCTTTGGCCAGCTGATCACCATGCAGAAACGCCGTCACCGGAACGGCTTCCTTGGTTTCTTTATCGATCATCACCGCCATGCCGGTGCCGCAGTTGGGATGGCAGCCGCAGGAGAGCTGGCCCCAGTCATTCTTCACGTCGTTGGCGTGCATCAGGTCGGCCCAGTCGGAGAAAGTTCCCATGAAGCTGATGGGGAACCAGTCGCGTGAAGGCTCGCCCAAGCCGGTCTGATTTTTCACGTCGTGGGCCAGGTGAGAGAGGGTGTAGCGCTGGGCCTGGCGGCGATCATCGGTGACGGCTTCGTCGCGGCCGGTGAAGCTGACGGGCTGGAAGCTGAGGAAGCTGATGGTCTTGGGATTGTCGAGGGCGAACTTGATGATGCGGCCGACTTGCTCGTTGTTGATGCCGTTGACAATGGTGACGACAGGAACGATTTCTACTCCGGCATTGTGCAGGTTTTCGATGGCCTTCAGCTTTACGTCGAACAGGTTGCCGACCATGCGGTGAGCGTTGGCGGCGTTGCCGATGCCATCGAATTGCAGGTAGGCGTAACGCATGCCCGCTTCAACGGCCTGCTGGCAGAACTCAAAACTCTTGGCGAATTCGATTCCGTTGGTGGCGGCCTGCACCGAGTTGTAGCCGACCTTGCGGGCGTAGCGAACGGCGTCGAGGAAGTACGGGCTCAACGTGGGCTCGCCGCCGGAGAACTGCACGCTCATCTGACGCCGCGGCTTAATGGTGATGGCGTTGTCGAGCATGGTCTTGATCTCTTCCCACGTCAGTTCGTGGACGAAGCCGACCTGATTGGCGTCCATGAAACAGGGATCGCACATCATGTTGCAGCGGTTGGTCAGGTCGATGGTGAGCACGCTGCCGCGGCCATACTTCACGGTAGAAGAACCGTGATGATGCAGCTTCTCGTCATTATGGGCGGCGATGTCTCGGCCGGGGAAGACGTCTTCCAGGTGCTTGGAGAAATCGGTGTCGATCGACATCACATCCTCGAAGTGGCCGTGGGTGGGGCAGTCTTTGACCATCAGGATCTTGCCGTCGCGCTCCACGATGGTGGCTTTGATCTCGCCGATCTTCTCGTTCATCAAGACTTCGTGCGGCAGCTTGCCGTCGAGAATCTGCTGGCGGATTTCCGGCACACACTTGGGGCACAGGGAATCGGTAGAGCGCGGCCAGCCCAGCGGCGGCTTCGACTTTTCGTAGGACTTGAGCAGAGGCTTGTCGGACCATTTAGGGGTGGGCGAAGGGTTGGGCTTGATGCGGTTCACGCGATCAAAGACCAACCAGGCGCCTTTGGCGGCGACGGTGACTGCTTTTTCTACGTACTTGATGGGCTTGCGCATTTCGCTTCTAGCTCCTGGCTTTTAGAAACTTGTCTTACAACCCTGAAACTGGGCTTTGGATGCACTCGCCGCACCATCGGTGTGGCGGTAGTTTGTCTAAAAATTAATAGTTATCCCGCGGAGTGGAACCTGGGTTCCTACACTTTTCCCTGGGAGCTTAACTGGAACCATCCTATTGCAGGGGAAAGAGATGCGCATCTCCAGAGCAATGAACGGGAGAAAAATGGGGTTTAGCGGCGGAATGGAGGATCGGGCGGATGTAAGTTATTGAAAGGAATGGGGGTCAGTATGGTACGAATATTTACAGCACGACTAACAATTACAACACGACTGAATGAGGAAGCTTGGGGAGAAAGCTCGAGTCAAATGGGTACTACGCGATGTGGAGCTGAAGCCGTCGGCGATCTTTTCCAAGGACGCGGCCCCGAAGAGTTGCTCTTCCACGGTCGCCCCATGCATTGGCGAGCTTTTCTCAGTTTGTGAAGTCGCGGCTTCCGAGCATGGTGTTTTCTGGCATGATCTCTCGCAGCGGATGTTCGTGACTTTCGTCCCATTGGGGCATTTGAGATCAATGCTAACAACCCCATGCTCGCGATCAATGACCGCGGCCAATGATCGCTTAACCGTAGGCTCGCGAAAAGGTCGCGAACCTAGTTTCGAATATTTGAGCTTCGCGGAGGCTTCGAGATGACGCAACGCAAGATAAGGGTTTCGCCGGTGGCTTATGCGCGCATCGGCGGGGTGCTGTATTTGATCAATATCGCTTGCGGGCTGTTTGGGGAAGCTTACGCGCGGGGCAGCCTGTTGGTGGTGGGGGATGCGGCGGCCACGGCGCATCACATTGCAAATTCGGAATTTCTGTTTCGCTGCGGGATTGTCGGCGATTTGATCATGCACATCACAGATGTGCCGATGACGGTGATTTTCTATGTGTTGCTGCGGCCGGTGAGCCGCGATTTGTCATTGCTGGCGGCTTTGTTCGGCATGCTGCAGACGGCGATTCTTTGCGCCAACAAACTGACGCTGGTTCTGGTTCTGTTGCTGCTGGGAGGGCCGGGCTATCTGAAGGCGTTCGATCCGGGGCAAGTACAGGCGCTGGCGCTGCTTTCGCTGAACCTGCATGAATATGGCTTTGGGGTCGGCCTGATCTTTTTTGGGGTGAGTTGTTTTGTGACGGCGTATCTGCTGTGGGAGTCAGGATACTTTCCCAGGGCTCTGGGAATTTTGCAGGCGATTGCGGGGGGGTGTTATCTGGTGAACAGCGTGGCCATGCTGCTGTTGCCCCGACTGGCGGAGAAGTTGGTGCCCGCGATTCTGCTGCCTGCGTTCGTAGGAGAGTTAGGGACGGCGGTGTGGCTGGTGGTAAAGGGTCTCGACGTGGCGAAGTGGGAGGAAAGGATGAGTCTGGGGCCGGTTCTTGCCGGTCCCAGCGGGGTGTAACTCCTGATCGTGAAAATTGCGCCTGATCTTCGTGATCCGTGTCATCTCCGAAGAAGTCAAAGGCTTTAACCACAGGGGACCAAGAGGGACACAGGGGGGAGTTCAGAGGAAACCGACCAAATTGGTGCAGAGGTGGTCGGCGATGAAGCGAACAAATCGGATCCATCCGCTTTTTTGATTGTTTCGATCGCGGACTCGCGTTATTCTTTCGGGTACACTTCCATCCGTTCCAACTCCATGCTTCGAAGCGGTTGCTTTGGCAATCCATAATGAGCTCGAAAGAATAGGAGAATGAAGAAGATCCATGCCCACTGAACTGCGCAATTTTCTGGCCCTAAGCTACGACGAATTGGAAGACCTGAATCTGGAGGCGAAGGAGCAGCGCCGGAACCGAGTCGCCATCGACAAAATCCAGGAAAAGCGGCTGAAGTATTTGTCCGACGAAAAGCGAATCAAGGCCGTGACCGTGCTTTTCAGCGACCTTGAAGGCCGGCTCCATCTGCTGGACTACGACAAGAAGTTCCTTCTGGGCGCCTACGAGAACCTGACCTTCGACGGCTCCTCGATTCGCGGATTCACCGCGCAGAAAGAGAGTGATCTGCGCCTCGGCATTGACTGGGCCGCCTTCTACTGGGTGCCCGCGGACGTGTTCGGCAACGGCAAGGTGCTGGTCTTCGGAACCGTCATTGACAAGGACGGGACACCGTACTCCGGCGACCTGCGCGGCGTGCTCAAGCACTACTCCGACAAGCTCTTCAAGGAAAAGGGCTACACGCTCAACGCTGCCAATGAAATCGAGGGCTTCCTTTTCGCGGGCAAAGACGCCGAGCAGCGATTCCACGAGACAGAAAAGT
>Ga0181534_10002188_pt1 | contig 12312 bp, 8 predicted proteins | sample PEATcosm2014_Bin_37_FD_119758 | JGI IMG/M metagenome (GOLD analysis project Ga0181534, IMG submission 119758) | Peatland microbial communities from MTU Mesocosm Facility, Houghton, MI, USA - PEATcosm2014_Bin17_10_metaG | ecosystem: Environmental > Terrestrial > Soil > Wetlands > Peat | place...
AAGCCGGCGAACATTGTCAAGCAGTTGAACTTGCTCCGCCCGATTTATTCCAAGACCACGAACTACGGTCACTTCGGCAAGACTGATCCGGACATCACCTGGGAAAAGACCGACAAGGTGAAGGAACTTAAACGAGCCTTGAAATTGAACTAAACATAAAGAATTACCACTATGGCTACCATCAAATTACCTCCGTCCCGCGCGAAGCTGACGAAAACTATCGCCAAGAACGGCGCCGCCAAACACGATTATGCGGTCAAAGACCTCTCGCTCGCCGAGTGGGGCCGCAAAACGATTCAGGTGTCCGAGCACGAAATGCCCGGCCTGATGTCCATCCGCAAAAAATACGGCGCGAGCAAACCGCTCAAGGGCGTGCGCATCACCGGTTCGCTGCACATGACCATCGAGACGGCGATTCTCATCGAGACGCTTGTCGAACTCGGCGCCTCGGTGCGCTGGGCGAGCTGCAATATTTTTTCGACGCAGGACCACGCCGCCGCCGCGATTGCCGCCGCCGACATTCCGGTGTTCGCGCACAAAGGCGAAACGCTCGAAGAATACTGGGACCTGACGCTCCGCGCGCTCACGCATCCGGGCAACAAAGGTCCGCAGCTCATCGTCGATGACGGCGGCGACGCGACGCTGCTCATTCACAAGGGTTACGAACTCGAAAACGGCGACACTTGGGTCAATACGCCCAGCGACAACCACGAAGTCGCCGTCATCAAAAATCTATTGAAGCGCGTGGCCAAGGAACGTCCCGGTTTCTGGCACGAAGTTGTGAAGGATTGGAAAGGCGTTTCCGAAGAGACGACCACCGGCGTCCATCGCCTGTATCAAATGTTGGAGCAGGGAAAACTTCTGGTTCCCGCCATCAACGTCAACGACTCCGTCACCAAGTCCAAGTTCGACAATCTTTACGGCTGCCGCGAATCGCTCGCCGACGGCATCAAGCGCGCCACCGACGTCATGGTCGCCGGCAAAGTCGCCTGCGTCTGCGGCTACGGCGACGTCGGCAAAGGCTCGGCGCATTCGTTGCGCGGTTTCGGTGCCCGAGTCATCGTCACGGAGATTGATCCGATCAACGCATTGCAGGCCGCGATGGAAGGCTTTGAAGTCACCACCGTGGAAGACACGCTCGGCATTGCCGACCTTTACGTCACGACGACCGGCAACAAGGACATTATCACGCTCGAACACATGGCGAAGATGAAAGACCAGGCCATCGTTTGCAATATCGGCCACTTCGACAACGAAATCCAAGTGGACCGCCTGAACACCGCCAAGGGCGTGAAGAAGCTCACCATCAAGCCGCAGGTGGACAAATACACCTTCGCCACCGGCAACAGCATTTACATGCTCGCCGAAGGCCGGCTCGTGAATCTCGGCTGCGCCACCGGCCATCCCAGTTTCGTGATGAGCAACAGCTTCACCAACCAAGTGCTCGCGCAACTCGACTTGTGGAAGAACAAGGACACCGCGAAGATCGGCGTCTATCGCCTGCCCAAGAAACTGGACGAGGAAGTCGCCCGCCTGCACCTCGAAAAAATCGGCGTGAAGCTGACCAAGCTCACCAAGGCGCAAGCAGATTACCTCGGCGTGCCGGTTGAAGGCCCTTACAAGCCGGAACATTACCGCTATTAAGCAAATTCAAATCTGAAAGCAAAAGGCGGACGGGCAACCGTTCGCTTTTTTGTTTCTTCCGCTTGGGCCAATAGTTGAATTTCGTAGTTGTAGTTTCAGCCAATGGTGCTAATTATTTTTAATGAGCAAAAAGAATCCGTCAAAGGACGTTCGCGGAATCACGCGTCGGCAGTTCATTCAAACTTCCACCGCGTTGGCGGGCACGGCGCTGCTCTCGCCATGGATGCTGCCAGACGCGCGTGCTGCAACAGGTGCGGCAGCGGTGCGCACCGCTGCGGACCAGGTAACGCTGGGCAAGACCGGCATCAAATTGAGTCGGCTCGGTTTCGGCACCGGGAGTGCAAACGGCAGCACCCAGGTCTCCGCCGGCAAGGACGGCTTTACGGATCTCATCCATTACGCCTACGACCAAGGCATCACTTATATTGACACCGCCGAAGCTTATCATACTTTTGGCTGGATTGGCCCTGCCATCAAGGGATTGCCGCGGGAAAAGCTTTTCATCCAGTCCAAGGTTGATGGCCAGCCCGAAGATGTGTTGGGAGTGATTGACTCACACCGCAAAACACTCGACACGGATTATATTGACAGTCTGCTCGTCCATTGCATGACGGGCGGACAATGGACTGACGCATGGAAACGCGTCATGGACGCCTTCGATCAGGCCAAGGAAAAGAAATGGATCCGGGCCAAAGGTGTCTCCTGCCACACGCTTCCAGCATTGCGGGCGGCGGTCGCGACGGACTGGACAGAGGTGCATCTTGTTCGTGTAAATCCGCAGGGCAGCTTCATCGACGCCGAGAGCGATGGTTGGGGCAGCTCCGGTCACGACATTGCGCCGGTGATTGGGGAAATCAAAAACATGCGCGCCAAGGGCCGTGGCGTCATCGGCATGAAAATCTGCGGCAACGGAACTTTCACCGACGCCGCCGACCGCGAGAAATCCATCCGCTTCGCCATGAGCTGCAAGGAAATTGACGCTGTGGTCATTGGCTTCAAGAACCGTCATGAGATTGACGAAGCCATCGAACGCATCAATCGCGCGTTGAAGGAAGTTTGACTATAATCGCGGGAGCTTAATCGGAACTTAGCGAATTAAAATCTGCCCACCATAAAGGCGAACTGGTAAATCCATTTGCCTTTGGATATGCAATTGAACAATCCAGAACGTTGTCCGTAGGTAGGGACGCCGATTTTCAAGGTTCGTCCGTCAATTCGCGCAAAGCTGATTGTAAATCTTCGTTGGCCGGGTCTCTGGCCAGGGCTTCCTGATAAAACTGGCGCTGACCGTCGGGATCGTCGTTGAGAAGAAACTGAAAACCTTGGATGACCGCCTTTTTGCCCGCCTGTTGTCGGCGCAGTTGTTCAATCAATCCGATATGGTTGGTTCCAGAAGTCGCAAGCAACTGGCTCGCGTCGCCAACCGTCCGGTTCAGTTCCAGCAAATTCATCATGCCCTGGCGGGATGACTGGACGGCGAGCTTGGGCGCGGAAAATTCAATCACCGGCCGGTCGTCCGTATCCAGCGGCTGCCCGCGACTGAACGCCGCGAGCGCATCGTCGCCCATGATGAAATGGCTCAACAGCAGTGCGGGTGATTGCAGGTTCACTTCGCGCAGTTCCGCCGCCAGATCGGGATTTTGCATCCGGCGGCCGAGGTTCTCCCCATCAATTGAGAATTTCGATTCCGTGCCGATGAGTCCCACGACTGCGATGGAATCGCCGATCATGCCATACCACAGAGTGGCGTGGGGAAACACCGACTGGAACGTGGCGGCGATGGTCTTAAAGTTTGCGAGCGAAAGTTGATGGACGGGCAGCCATTGGCAGACGAGTCCGCCGGGTCGGAGATGCTGCCGGCAAAGCTCATAATACTCGCGGCTGAAGGCGCTGCCCGAACCGGAACTCATGGGAAAAAAAATGTCCAGCACGACGACGTCGAACTTCTTCGCGCTCGTGGCCAGATAATTCCGGCCATCGTCCACGGTGATTTTCACGGCGGGGTTTTCGAGCGCGTGCTGGTTCTCAACGGCGAATTGTTCCTTCGCGGCTTCGACGACGCCCGGCGACAGCTCCGCGCAGTCCACGCTCGCAGGATGAAAATCATTGATGCCGCGCAACGTGACGCCCGCGCCGAGGCCGACGACCAGCACGGACTGCGGTTGCGGATGCAGCAGCATGGGGATTTGCCCGAGCCGCCGGTGGTCTTCGAGGCCGCCGAGTTCCGAGGTGTTGTGCGCGAACAGGCGGTTGGAAACCAGATATTTCCTGGCAAGCGATTTCAGATCCACGACGCTGGTCACGCCCGTCGCGTCTTCCCGGTAAAACAACAGCGACAGCAATTCATCCAGTTTCTGGTTGGGGTCGAGAAAGGACGTGGAGAGCCGGAGCTTGTCCCATTGCGGCAGCGCCACCAGCAGGAGCAACGCGACTGCACAAGTGGCCGCGAGCCAGACTTTGGATTTTTTCACCTGCGCGAGCAGCGCCAATCCGGCGCCGAGGTTCATGAGACCCGTCAACACGATGCTGTTGCGAATGCCCAGCAGCGAAATGAAAACGAATCCCGCCATCACCGAACCGAGCGCGGCGGCCAGCGTGTTGACGCCATAAAAAAATCCGATCCGGCGGCCACGCTGTGCCGCGTTTTCCGCGCACAACCGTCCGGCGAGCGGAAACGCCGCGCCAAACAATGCGGTCGGAATCAGCATCAGCAAGAACGCGCAGCCGAACCGGATGAAGTTGCCCGCCATCCAATAATTTTCGCCGTAGTGCTGGACAAGCGCCGTGTTTGTTTGCAGATCGTTGATCCAATACGGAAATTTCTGGATCAAAAACAATCCCGTAAAGGCCGACAGCCCAATCAGCGCCTGCACCAGGCCCAGCGCAAACCGGAAGTTGTAGCTGTTTCGCATCAGCCAGCCGCACACAAAACTGCCGATGACGAGTCCCGTCAGGAAAGCCGTCAGCACGACGGTTAAATCATAAATGCTGTCCTTGAAAAAAAACGTGAGCAGGTGCGTCCAATAAACCTCGTAGGCCAGGCTGGTGAAACCGGAAATCGCCACGACCACCCACACGAGCCAGACTGTGGTTTTGGATTCAGGCGCAACGGCTGATGAAACCGCATTCAATTTTTTCCGCACGTTTTTTTCTTCGGATATGACAATGCGATTTGATGGATGCCGCCACAGCGGCGCAAGGATTCCCGCCGCGACAAAACTGAACACCGCCGCCAGCCAGAGCGTCCGGCTCAACCCCAGCACCGGCATCAAAAAAAATCCCGTGGTGAACGCGCCCGCCGCTCCGCCCAAGGTGTTCATCGCATAAACCCAGGCGACATCGCGGCCCGCGCGGTTGGGTTGACCGTCAAAGCTTTTGACCAGAACGGGGAATGTTCCGCCCATCAGATACGCCGGCACCAGCAGCACCAGCAGCGACAATCCGAACCGCAGCGCAGATTTTTCCCAGCCGCCGGGTTCAAGCGCGCGGATAAGACCATCAGCAAGACCGGCAAACCATTGATACAACAGCGGCGAAAGCAGCAGGCACACGCCGATGGCCAGTTCGATCAGCAGCAGCCAGCGGATGGGATTTTGGGTTTGATCCAGCCGCCGGGACAGATGCCAGCTTCCCAACGCCAGCCCGATCATGAAACAGGCCAGCACGGTGGCGACGGCATAAACCGAGACGCCAAAAATCAAGGTCAGATACCTCGACCAGATCAGTTCGGAAGCCAGGCACACCGCGCCGGAAATAAAAGCGGCCACGAGAATCAAACCGCCGGCCCGGTGGTGGCTGGGAACATTCATGCAAAATTTTGTCCGGCGATAATCCGGCAATTTCGTCCCGCGCTCAAGCCCGCTTCCTGTGACAACACGACGGTCGCAGGTGAAAAAGTGACTTCTATAAATATGGCGTGCTTGAACAGTTAACCGGGATTGGGAACATTTGAAGAATGTTTTGCATTGGCATGGGTCGCTGCGGTCGAATGCGATTTACGCCAGCGCCAGTTTCGATTCCACCCGCGTGGTTTGGTCATGGAGGCCAAGGATGAGTTGAACTTCCGGGTGGATTTCGCGGTTTCCGATTGTCTGAACCAGTTCGCAGGTTGCCCAATTGAACGAGCAGGATTGATATTGGGCCGCCCACTTTTGGAAGCTTTTTTCGGCACGGCCGTCCGGCCAGGGCCAGCGTTCTGGTTTGCGGCGGAGGCCGCAGCGCCACGGCTTGGGCGTCAACCGTGCGCGGAAACATTTCTGGACTTTGCAAAGCCGCTGGTAAAGCGGGTCGGCACCAAGCGCTTGGAACACATCCTGAGATGCGGCGGATTCCGGGTCGAACATGTCGTGTGTGGCGAGCAGCCGGAGTCCGGCGCGTGTGCGATACACACGCCAGCCCCAACCCGGATGCGCTTTGGTCCAGGCTTCCGCCTTTGCAACGATATTTCCCTGCGCGTCATCGGCCTTCGGAGTCTTCGGTCCGCCAAACAATTTTTTCAGGAATCCGCCGGCAGATTTTGGTTCGGGCAGGTCAACGTCCACGAACATTACGCGGGCGGTGTTTAGAACGAGGCAGCCGTAAGCATTGCGCGTGACGACGGCGGCCCGGCCGCCCGAATTGTTTTTGATTTCGCTCAACACCGGTTCACGCAACGGACGATCCGGATAATAACCGCCATGTTTTGGTGGCAGATCACCCGCCGCAAAACGGTCGGCGAGTATTTGCGCGGCTTGACATGCGAGAGCCAGGGCTTCGTCAAGGCTGCGCTCTGACCAGCGCCAACAGACGAAGCCATTGCGTTCTCCTTTGGCCCAGAACGGTGGAAAATTCATGCCCCGACGTTAAAAGAGACGGCCAAAACCGGCAAGTGCATTGTGGCGGCAGGCGGGTTTGGCCGTCGTTGCAACTTGAATAATTCGCAACCATTTCGGAAGATATGAAAAATGTTTCGCATCGGCATGGACCTCGGCGGCACGAAGATTGAAGGCATTGTTCTTGACGGACAAGGCGGAAAAATATTCCGCAAACGCATTGAGACGCAGCGGGAATTCGGTTATCGCCACATTCTGAAACGCATCAAGGAACTTTACGGCGAACTGGCCGCACAAATAAAACACCAGCCGCACACGTTCGGCATCGGCACGCCGGGAACGATCTCGACCCGCACCGGCCTTTTAAAAAATTCCAACACGGTCTGTATGAACGGCCAGCCGGTGAAATCAGACCTGGAAAATCTGCTCGCCCGGAAAATTGAAATCCAGAACGACGCGAATTGTTTTGCGATGGCCGAGGCGTTCCACGGCGCGGGTCGTGGGAAAAAGCTCGTTTTCGGCGTCATCATGGGCACGGGCTGCGGCGGCGGCATCGTCCACAACGGCGAAATTATTGTCGGACGTCAGGCCATTGCGGGCGAATGGGGACACATGAGCATCAACCCTGCCGGCCCGAAATGTTACTGCGGCCAGCGCGGGTGCGTGGAGACGTTCATCAGCGGCGGCGGCGCGGAAGCGCTTTATGCCGAACAGTTCGGCGTGGAAAAAACGTTCCGCGAAGTCGAAAAGGATTTTTACGCTGGCGAAGCGAACGCGGCGGCATTCATGAAAATTTTCTTCCGCAACTTTGGCCGCGCGCTGGCCAATCTGATTGACGTGCTTGACCCGGACATCATAGTTGTTGGCGGCGGGGTTTCAAATTTTGATGCGCTTTACACCGCCGGCGTCGCGGAAGTTGCGACATTTATTTTCAGCGATTCGTTGGAGACGCCCATAGTCAAAAATCAGCTTGGAGATTCAGCCGGCGTCATCGGCGCGGCGTTGATCGGGGTTTGAAAATCAAATCCGCCGCACCTGCCTGCCGTTTTTTAAATTCGACTATTTTGCCGCCGTCAGTTTGTAAAGCATCACGCCGTGAACGGGGATGGTCAGCGTCAAAACCCCGTGCGCCGCGTCCACGTCCGGCAAATCGTTCTGCCGCCACAAATCACGGACGTGTTGTTCGCCGGTGAAGCCAATGGCCGCGAGCTGGTTGAAATCCAGGTTCGCTGGCGTTGAACCGAGGTTGAAAAATCCGAGCGCGCGTCCGCCGTCCTCCAGTTCCTTTTCAAAAACGCGCACGTTGCCGTTCGTCAGCACGCACGTCGCCGATTTGCCGAGCGCGTCCTGGTCGAGCGCGAGCACTTCGTCGTTGCACAAAAGATTCAGCGTGAAGTCGTCGAACTTCGTCATGTCGCAGCCGATCAGCAGCGGCGCGGACAGCAGGCACCACAAACTGATGTGCGTGTATTGCTCGTCCGGTGTGAGGCGCGACGGATGCAGATTGCCCCAGCCGACCTGCCCGACGACGAGCATGTCGGGGTCGTTCCAGTTGCCCGGCTTCGCATACGGCTCGGCCTTGTCCTGGTTGAAACCGATTTTGCTCATGCTCGTCCAGGTGTCGCGGATGTCGCCGGTCGTGCGCCAGGAATTACCGCTGACCGAACCGCCCCATTTCCAAACGTCCGCATCGCCGTATTGGCAAAGGCTGAAAACGATGTCGCGTTTTTGTCCGCGCAGGAATTTGCCCATGACTTTGTAAGGATAAATCGCGGCATCTCCCTGCTTGCTTGGCGACCCGTTCGAGCGAACGGCCATCACATTTGTCACCGTGCCATCGGCGACGAAGCCGTAGCTGCACCAGTCGTATTTCAAATAATCAAAACCCCACTGCGCGTAAGTCTGCGCATCCTGCTCCTCATGCTGCCAGCTCGCCGCACAGCCGCCGCACGTCCACGGGCCGGGTGAAGAATAAAGTCCCGCCTTAAGTCCGAGATTGTGGATGTAATCCGCTATGCCCTTCATGTCGGGAAAACGCGAGTTCGGCACGATGACCCCGTTCGTGTCGCGGAACGGCCCCAGCACATCCTGCAACGCCGGGGCTTTCGTGGGACGGTGGTTCTGCCAGTAATCGTCCACGTTGATATACGTCCAGCCGTGGTTGATGAGGCCGCTCTTGACCATCGCGTCTGCCGCGCTCTTGACCCGCTCCTCCGAAACCGCACTGGCGAAACAGTTCCAACTGTTCCAGCCCATCGGCGGCGTCAGCGCAATCTGGTCGCCGACCACGATGCGAAATTCTTTCGTGGCTTCGCCTTTGGAATTTTTTGCGTGCAACGTGATTTTGTATTCGCCCTTGCCTGCAATCCAGCCAGTCAATTGACCGTTGACAGGATTGAGTTTCAAAACGCCCAGAGGCAGGTGATCGAAGCTGGGTTCAAGTCCGTTCGTAACAATTATTAAACCATCAGGTATGCCTTCGATGCTGAATTCCATTGGCCTGTCGCCCGTAGCCGGAATCGTGAACAAAATCGGCGAGCCGGGCCGCACGCCAAAAACATCCGCGCCATTGATGCGCGGCGTCGCGGGCGCGGGCGGTGTGAGAATGTAAGGCGTGACAACTGCATTCGTTTGCGCGGGCAATCCCGAATGGTAGATGTTTGTGAAAAGAAGGGCGGGCGTGTTCGTGTCGGTGGCGCGAAGATTGGTCAGGACGAAACCAAGCGAGAACGCAAGCAACAGTCGTAATTTCATCTGTTGATTTTGCGTCAGAAATTTATCGCGTCAAGCTCGCCAGCGAAAAAGATTCCGCTAACCTTGGCGCATGACGACGCTGTTCATCGCCACGCGCAACACGCACAAGGTCGGGGAAATTCGCGCCATCCTTGGGGGACAATTTCAATTCCTCGCACTCGACGATTTTCCAAACGCGCCCAAAGTCATCGAGGACGCGGGCACGTTTGCCGGCAACGCGACGAAGAAAGCCGTGGAACTTGCCAAGTGGCTGGCGGCGGAACATTCAACACCGAATTTTGTGCTGGCGGATGATTCGGGTTTGGAGGTGGACATGCTTGACGGAAATCCCGGCGTCCATTCCGCACGTTTTGCCGCGCTGGATGGGGGTGCGGGCGGCGCGTTTGCAAATTCACCTGACGAGGACAACAACGCCAAACTGTTACGCCAGCTCAAAGAGGTTCCCGCCGAAAGGCGCACGGCGCGTTTCCGCTGCGTCATCGCGCTTGTGCCGGTGCCATCCGGAAAAATTGAAAGCGCCTCGCCAGTTTGTTTCGCGGATGGATTTGAATCGCTGTTGTTCGATGGCGCGTGCGAAGGGAAAATCGTTTCCACGCCAGGCGGGAAGAACGGTTTCGGCTATGACCCGTTGTTCGTGCCGGACGGTTTCACGCAGACATTTGCCGAACTGGGAGACGAGGTAAAAAACAGATTGAGCCACCGCGCGAAGGCTTTGGAAAAGCTGAAGGCATATTTCGCAACGATGCAACCGCCAGTGTGCCGCGAATAAATCTCCGCTGTTGCTGGCGTGCCAGTGATGATGTCCCGCACCGATTATAGTTCAATTTTCAGATGGTAAATGGTCGTCATGCCTGATTTTGGCGCTGACTGAAGTTAATTTGCGCTTCCGTTTCATTTTCGGTTCCATCCTCAATCGGCTTGATTTTCACTTCCACTTCCATCGTGCGTTCGAGCGTGCCATGATAATTGCCGGTCACGGGCGGCACATCGGCGTAATCGCGTCCGTGGCCGATCTTCACGTAGGTTTCGTTGATCTGACAGTTGTGCGTCGGGTCGAGCGCGCGCCAGCCGAGGCCGGGGATGAAAACTTCCATCCACGCGTGCGTCGCGCTGGCGATTTCCGTCGCCAGATAACCGCTGACGTAGCGCGCGGGTATTTTCAGGCTGCGGCACAGGCCGATCAAAAAGTGCGCGTAATCCTGACAGACGCCGCTCCGTTTCACGATGACGTCGCGCATGTGCGTGTGGACGTGCGTGGAGTTCGGCAGATATTTCAGATAGCCGTGCGTGAAGCGCATGAGCGCCAGCGCGGCCTGCCACACATCGGTCTGGCGTTCGGTCGCGTCCAGAGCGAGCCGCCACGCGTCCGCCTCCATCTCGATGAAACGGCTGCTCCGCAAAAAATCGAAGCAGCGCTCGGCGTCCAGTGAATCGCCGAGTTTTTCGAGCGGGCAAAGTTCCGCGTCGTCGGCGATGGCTTTCGGCCAGTTGGTTTCAACCTTGAACTGGCTTTCGATGAGCAAAGAATTGTGCGGCTCTGGAATTTCAAAGTGATGAATCCAGTTTCCGTAAAAATCAACATAATGCCGCAAGCGCACGGCGGGAAGCACGCGGAGCAAAAACGACTCGACCTTCTGTTCGGGAATCGAAGGCGGCTCGAGGCGCACGTCGTTGAAACTGTCGCGCGCGGGCGCGGCGTAGGTGTATCGGGTGCGATGTAAAATATCAAATTTCATTTGAACAGCTTCGGCATCTCAAACATTACGCAAATCGAGGGTGAACGGAAAGTCGCCGTTTGGAATTTCCGGCGGCGGCGTGAATTTTCCCTGCTGATGGCCGTGCCGGAAAAATCTGGAGAGCCGACGCGCCTCGGCTTCGTAGCTGTTCACGGGAAACGTGTCGTAGCCGCGTCCGCCGGGATGCGCGACGTGATAGGTGCAGCCGCCGAGCGAACGTTTGTTCCAGGTGTCGTAAAGATCGAAGCGCAGCGGCGCGTGCGATTTGATCGTCGGTTGCAGACAGACCGGCGGCTGCCACGCGCGATAACGCACGCCCGCGACACCTTCGCCGTTCGTGCCGGTCAGATGCAGCGGCACGCGATGGCCGTTGACCGTGATGGCGAAGCGGTCGCCGATGAGTCCGTTCGCCTTGACCTGCAGGCGTTCGAGCGAGCTGTCCACGTAACGCACCGTGCCGCCGCCGCCGGGTTCTTCGCCGAGGACGTGCCACGGTTCGAGCGCGGTTCGCAATTCAATCTGCAAATCACGCTGCTCCAGATCGCCGATGCGCGGGAAACGAAATTCAAAATGCGGCGCGAACCAGTCGAACTCGAACGGATAGCCGGCTTCCTTCAGATCGCCGATGACGTCGCGGAAATCCGTTTCGCAAAAATGCGGCAGCATCCAGCGGTCGTGGATGTCCGTGCCCCAGCGCACGAGATCGTTTTTGTAAGGCTCGTTCCAGAATTTCGCGATGAGGCCGCGCAGGACGAGATGCTGCGCGAGGCTCATGCGCGCGTGTGGCGGCATTTCGAACGCGCGCATCTCGACGAGGCCGAGCCGTCCATTGGCACTTTCCGGCGCAAATAATTTATCAATGGAAAATTCCGCACGATGCGTGTTGCCGCTCGCATCAATCAAAAGATTTCGGAACAAACGATCGCATAACCATGGCGGCGTGTAGCCAAAAGTATTTATATTTCGGTCGAGTTCTTTGAAAGCAACTTCAAGTTCGTAAAGCGAATCGTTGCGCGCCTCGTCAATGCGCGGCGCCTGCGACGTCGGGCCGACGAACAAGCCGCTGAACAGCCAGCTCAACGACGGATGGTTCTGCCAATACGTCAGCAGCGAGCGCAGCAAGTCGGGCCGGCGCAGCACCGGCGAGTCCGGCGGCGCTTCCGCGCCGATGATGATGTGGTTGCCGCCGCCCGTGCCGGTGTGGCGGCCGTCGAGCATGAATTTTTCCGTGCCGAGCCGCGTCTGCCGCGCTTCCTCGTAAAGAATTTCCGTGCGCTCGACGAGTTCGTCCCACGTCTTGCTCGGATGCATGTTGACCTCGATGACGCCGGGATCGGGCGTGACGGCGAGCTTGTTCAAGCGCGGAT
>Ga0181534_10002191_pt1 | contig 12304 bp, 10 predicted proteins | sample PEATcosm2014_Bin_37_FD_119758 | JGI IMG/M metagenome (GOLD analysis project Ga0181534, IMG submission 119758) | Peatland microbial communities from MTU Mesocosm Facility, Houghton, MI, USA - PEATcosm2014_Bin17_10_metaG | ecosystem: Environmental > Terrestrial > Soil > Wetlands > Peat | place...
GACGGGGTGGTGGCCGGCGTGACGGCCGTCGAGGGGCTCGAGGCCGGGCTGTCCCCGGCGCTGTTGATGGCGACGACGGTGAACGTGTACCCGGTGCCGTTGGTCAGTCCGCCGACCGTCTCGGTGGTGGCAGCCGAGGGGAAGTCGGTCGGTGTCTGGGCCACGCCCCCGATGGCCGGGATGACCTGGTAGCCGGTCACGGCCGATCCTCCGTCGCTGGACGGTGCCGTCCAGCTCACGGTGACTTGGGTGTCGCCGGACACACCGGTGACCCCGGTGGGGGCGGACGGGACGGTGGCCGGGGTCACGGCCGTCGAGGGGCTCGATGCCGGGCTGTCCCCGGCGCTGTTGATGGCGACGACGGTGAACGTGTAGCCGGTGCCGTTGGTCAGCCCGCCGACCGTCTCGGTGGTGGCAGCCGAGGGGAAGTCGGTCGGTGTCTGGGCCACGCCTCCTATGGACGGGATGACCACGTAGTCGGTGACCGGGGCACCGCCGTCGTCGGCCGGGGCCGTCCAGCTCAGGGACACCTGGTCGTTCCCCGGTGTCCCGCTGACGCCGGTGGGGGCCGACGGCACGCCGGCCGGAATAACGGGGCCTGAGGGGGCGGAGGCGGGGCTGTCACCGTCGCCGTTGATGGCGGTGACGGTAAAGGTGTATGTCGCGCCGTCGGTCAGGCCAACGACCGTCTCCACGGTGGTGCTCGCACTGAAGGAGCTGGGAGTCTGGGCCACCCCCCCGAGGTAGGGCGTGATCTGGTAGCCGGTGATGGGCGCCCCTCCGTCCGAAGTCGGCGCCGTCCAGCTCACGGTGGCCTGGCTGTCCTCGGACGCTCCGGTCACCCCGGTCGGAGCGGTGGGAACGGTCGATGGCACGATGACCGCTGACGGGGCCGAAGGCGGGCTGTTCCCGGCGCTGTTCATGGCCACCACGGTGAACGCATAGGCGGTGCCGTTGGTGAGCCCGACTACCGCCTCGGTAGTGGCCGTCGACGTGAACACTGTGGGCGACTGGACCACCTGGCCCACGCTGGGGACCACGATGTAGCCGATGACCGGCGCCCCGCCGTCTGACGTCGGCGCGGCCCACGACAGCGTGACCCCACCGTTACCGGACGCCCCGTGCACCGAGGTCGGGGCTCCGGGTGGACCGATGGTGGGCGGGGAGGGGACCGGCGGGGAGGGGACCGGTGGCGTGGCGGCGGGAACGGTCGGTCGCGGTCCGGGGGGATCTCCGGGGGGGGCAGGTTCGGACCCACCCGTCACCGCCGTGGTGGAGGTGGTCGCGGTCGCGGTGATCGCGGGCAGGGTGGTAACCGGGGTAGCGGACCGCGGGGTCGGTGCCGGAGCCTCGGGTGCCGCGGCGCCGGGTTGGACGGCCGATGCGTGGTGGGCCCCCGATAACGCGGCGATGCCGATGCCGACGACGGCTACCGCGGCCAGGGCAGCATGGCCGACGGTGGACGCCAGCTGCCCGAGGCGGGGGAGGCCGTTGATCAGGGGGAGCTCACCCATCCAGGCCAGGGGACCGGCCACCAGGTGGTTCCGGCCCACCGAGGCCTCGAGGAAGGCGCGGACTACGGCCGGGTCGAATTGGGCGCCGGCACAAGCCACCAGCTCCTGACGGGCAGCCTCGGTGGAGATCACGTTCCGGTAGGAGCGGACGGAGGTCATGGTCTCGAAGGAGTCGGCCACCGCGACGATCCGTCCGCCCAGCGAGATGTCCGTTCCGGCCAGCCCGAAGGGGTAGCCCTTGCCGTCGTAGCGCTCGTGGTGCTGGGCGATGGTGTCCGACCACGGTCCGAGCCAGTCGGCCAGTGGTGCGGCGAGCCGTGCCCCTTCCAGGGGGTGTCCCTGCAGGAGTCTCCATTCGGCGGCGTCGGGCTTGCCCGGTTTGTTCAGGATGGACACCGGTACGGTGAGCTTGCCGATGTCGTGGAGCAGAGCCGACCACCGGAGCCGGTCCTTGTCGGCCTGGGGCAGTTTGAGCTCGTCGGCGATCATGTCGGTGAGGGCGCGGACTCGTTCGGAGTGGCCCCGGGTCAGCCGGTCGTGCCGGTTGAGCGAGGCAGCCAGGGCCAGGATGTGCTCAGCGGCCACGGCCGGCTCGTCGACCCCGGCTCCGTTCTGGCGGCGCTCGGCCAGTTGGCGCTCGAGCGCCCGGGTGCTGCCCGCCCGCCGGGCCACGGCCATCCGGGTCGGTGCTCTGTCCGGAAAGACCATGGTCATGCGCAGCAGCGCGGCGAGGGGGAGAGCCCGACGGGCCAGGCGGTTGGCCAGCGCGTAGACGATGCCGGGCACGGCGATGATCAACACCCACCAGGCCACCTTGTCGATTCCCTGGTGGGGCATGGGCACCAGGTCGGCCACCACGGTGGTGACGAGGATGGCCATGGCGATGGGGACCACGAAGATGCCCACGCTGACCAGGGCCGACAGCCCAGCTCGGGGTCGCCAGTTGTCCCCTGACTGAGTCGAGGACCGGAGGCGGGTGGGCCAGGGCCGTCGTCGAGCCATCAGACGCCTGCAGGTCGGGGCAGACCTCGATGAACAGGCACCGGACTCAGGTCGGTGATCAGGTGCTGGGTGACCTCGAACTCCTCGTCGGGCCTCCGCCGGTCGACCGACAGTGTCTCGTGGGACAGGTCCACCAGTTCGGGACCACCCCGGTGGAGCGAGAGGATCCGCGCCCCGCGCTTGTGGGCATGGTCGATGCGGTCCAGCAGCTCGGGATCACCGCCGAACGGGTCGATGGCCAGAACCGTCTGGTGTCGGGACACGGTGAGCAGCGAGTCGACCGAGACGGCCAGGTGGGCGGGGGCTCCGTTCGGTATACGCCAACGCAACAGGGTGGGGACCAAGTCCCGGCGCCCGTAGCGGGCGGCCTGCTCGCCGAGGTGGGCGGTGAAGTGCCAGGGTTCGAATCCGGGCACACCGACGATGAACAGATCGGCCGGGTGCTCGTTGCGTCGGCCGAGCGCTTGCGCGAACTGGCGCACCTCGACCCCGGTGCGGGCCAGCAGTCTGGTCCAGCGGCGCGCCGCCGCGCCGGACAAATCCATGGTCCTACTATCGGAAGGCCCGGGGATGTCCTTGAGCTGGGCTGGAGACCATTATCGGGAGCGCATGGCCTGGCCGAATTCGCCAACTCATTGGCCAACTCGGTCGGAACACTCGGTAGGGCGCTCGGTGGATTCGGGCCAAACCAAAAAGTGCCCTGACCAGCGGAGGGAGTGGGATTCGAACCCACGGAGGCTTGCACCTCACGGCTTTTCAAGAGCCGCGCATTTGTCCGCTCTGCCATCCCTCCGAGCGTCTGCCAGGGTAGCCGCCGCCGGGTGGGAGTCCGGGCGATCAGGCGCTCAGTCCCGGCCCTTCGACCGCACCTCGGCCGCCAGGCCGTCGACCCAGGCCGCGGCCTCGTTCCACGACGTCTCGGCCTCCCGACGGAGGGCGGTGGCCGCCGGCCCTGCCGCCGGATACGAGCCCAGGAATTTGACCCCGGCCAGTCCGGCATGGAGGTCGCGCAGGCAGTCGGCGACCACGGCATCGGCGATGTGGCCCTCGAAGTCGATGATGAAGCAGTAGTCGCCCAGGGCCTGCTTGGTCGGCCTCGACTCCAGCTTGGAGAGGTTGATGTTGCGGGCCGAGAACTGTCCCAGGATGGCGTGGAGGCTCCCGGGATGGTCGGCGCTCTGGAAGCAGGCGATGCTGGTCCGGTCGTGACCGGTGGGGGCGGGTATACCCGACCGGGCCAGGGAGACGAACCGGGTCTGGTTGTCCGGGTGGTCCTCCACGTCCTCCACCAGGATCTCCAGGCCGTAGAGGGTGGCAGCCAGCCGGGGGGCGATGGCGGCGGTGGGCCGGGACGACATGGCCGGGTCGTGCTCACCCACCAGCCGGGCCGCCTCGGCCGTGGAGTTGGTGGCCAGCACCTCCACCGAGGGCAGCTTCTCGTTGAGGAAGGCCCGGCACTGGGCCGTGGCCATGGGGATGGACGCCACCCGCTCCACGTCCCCGAGGGACGTCCCGGGCGGCGCCATCAGGTGGAGATGGATGTCGAGGACGACCTCTCGCTGGATGCGGAGGTCGAAGTCGAAGACCAGGCTGTCGATGATGTCCCGGACCGTGCCCTCGATGGCGTTCTCGAGGGGGACGAAGCCCAGTTCGACCCGGCCTTCCTGCACCGAGTCGAGGACCTCCACCAGGGACCCGAACGGAAGGAACTCGGCCCGGCCGTAGTCGGGCTCGCTGAGGAGCGCCTCCTCGGTGAACGTGCCCCCGGGACCGAGGAACCCGATGCGCGGCGTCGGGACGTCCAGGGGGTCTGAGGATGCGTCCGGGGCCATACCCAGGCAGGATAGTGAACATCATGGACGAACCCGGACTGCAACGCCTGCTCGCCGACGTCCAGTCGGGGGCCTGTTCAGCCGACGAGGCGGTGCACCGCCTCCGGCGTCTCCCCTTCGCCGACCTGGGATTCGCCAAGGTCGACCATCACCGCTCCCTCCGCCAGGGCCTGCCCGAGGCCGTCTACGGCCAGGGCAAGACGGCCGACCAGTGCTCGGCCATCGTGGGGGAGCTGCTGGCCGACGGCGAGGGGCCGGTGCTGCTCACCCGGGCCGACGCCCACCAGGTGGAGGTGGTGGCCGCCGACAACCCCGGCGGGGAGCGCACCGTCACCGGCCCGGCCACCGGGGCCGACCAGGTCCGCGGCGAGCTCTCGGCCGTGGTGTGGCGCCCCGCCCCCCTGCGCCCCGCCCGGACGCTGGTGGTCACGGCCGGCACCTCGGACCTGCCGGTGGCCCGCGAGTGCCAGGCCACCCTCACCGCCCTCGGGCTGCGGCCCACCGTGCTGGCCGACTGCGGCGTGGCCGGGGTGCACCGCCTGCTGGCCTCGGCCGACGAGTTGGCCGAGGCCGACGCCGTGGTGGTGGTGGCCGGGATGGAAGGGGCGTTGGCCAGCCTCGTCGGGGGCATCACCCCGGCACCGGTGGTGGCCGTGCCCACCAGCACCGGCTACGGCGCCGCCCTCGAGGGGGTCACGGCCCTGCTGGCCATGCACGCCTCGTGCGCCGCCGGGATCACCGTGGTGGGGATCGACAACGGGTTCGGGGCGGCATGCGCCATCGCCCGGATGCTCCCGTGAGCCGGACAGGGCCATGAAGCTGCTGGATCCGGCCGGTCTCGACGACGAGGCCGGCATGGGGAGCGGCGATGGCGGGCCGGGCGGCAGGCCGCGCACCCTGGCCTGGTTCCACTGCTTCGCCGGGATCGCCGGGGACATGGCCCTCGGGAGCCTGCTCGATGCCGGGGCCGATCTCGGCGAGGTGCTGGCGCTGCTGGAGCGGCTGCCCCTCGGGGGATGGTCGCTCGAGGCCGAGCCGGTGCTGCGCGGCGGCATCGCCGCCACCCGGGCCGTGGTCCGTGCCGAGGACACCGTGGTGGTGCGGACCCATGCCCACATCGTGGGACTGGTGGGCGAGGCCCGGCTGCCCGAGCGGGTCACGCAGCGGGTGCTGGCCACGTTCGCGGCCCTGGCCGACGTGGAGGCCGCCCTCCACCGCCGCCCGGTGGACCAGGTCCACTTCCACGAGGTCGGGGGCCACGACACCATCGTGGACATCGTGGGGACGGCCGCCGCCCTGGAGGTCCTGGGCGTGGACGAGGTGCAGGCCAGCCCGGTGGCCACCGGGCTCGGGATGGTGCGGGCGGCCCACGGCATGCTGCCCAATCCGGCCCCTGCCGTGGTGGCCCTGCTCGAGGGTGTGCCCACCTGGGGGCGGAACATCCCCGTGGAGCTGACCACGCCGACCGGGGCCGCCCTGCTGGCCGCCCTGTCCTCGGGCTACGGCCCCATGCCGGCCATGCGGGTGACGGGCCAGGGGTTCGGCGCCGGCCGCGCCGAGCTCGACGAGCTGCCCAACTGCACCCAGGTGGTGACCGGGGTCACGGTGGACCGGCGCAGCGGTGGGGACGTCGAAGCCGACTCCGGTCAACCGGTGGCCCTGCTCGAGGCCAACGTGGACGACGCCACCGGTGAGCAGCTGGCCCATGCCGTCGGCGCCCTGCTCGAGGCCGGGGCCCACGACGCCTGGCTGAGCCCGGTGATCATGAAGAAGGGACGGCCGGGGACGGTCGTCCACGTGCTGGCCGACCCGGCCCGCATGGCCGCCTTGCGCGACGTGGTGCGGGAGACCACCGGCTCCCTCGGGGTCAGGGTCACCGCCGGCGAGCGCTGGCCGGCAGCCCGGTCCATCCAGTCGGTGTGGATCGACGGCCAGATGATCAGGGTCAAGGTGGCGGCCGGCAAGGTCAAGGCCGAGTACGAGGACGTGGCGCAGGCGGCCCGCCGGACCGGGGCATCGGTCCGTGAGCTCTCCTTCCGTGCGGAGGCGCGGTGGCGTGAGGAGCAGGCGCGTGACCACGACGACGACGACGGTGACCTACCCGGGTCGGGACGCGGCGACACGGGGACCGGCGGGACCGGCGGGGGAGGCGGGCCCGGCGGGACCGGCGGGGGAGGCGGGGCCACGGCCTGACGCCGGGGCGCCCTCGGTGGGGTAGACCCTTACGGGCCTGCTCGAGAGAAGGAGAACGCACCGGCCCGGGCGTCGTCCGGAGGGATCCACAGCCACTCGGTGCCGGACCGCTCGATCCGGTGGCGCTGGTGGGTCTTCAGGTAGTGATGCCAATGGCACAGGCGCACGAGATTGCTCAGCGTGGTGAGCCCGCCTTCGGCCACCGGATGGATGTGGTCGATCTCGAGGGCCTCACGGATGTCGCAGCCCGGAACCGCGCAGGTCTGGTCCCGCTCGAGGAGGGCCCGGCGGACGGAGGCGGGGATGGTGCGACCGGCGTGGGCCACGACGGTCACGTCCACGCCGTCGGTGACCAGTACGGAGAGGATGGAGTCGACAGCGAGCCGGCGGGCCACCTCGACCGGGATGGGACCGACGCCGGGGATCTCGCAGATCTCCCCGCCCTCGAGGTGGCCGCGCAGCAGCGCGGCATGGTCCACCCGGACGTGCACCATGGTGGTGGGACCCGATGGTGCCGGCTCCGAGGACCCAGGGGTCTTGGGAGCGGTGTTGGCGTCGGCGTCGGCGTCGGTGTCGGAGCCGGTGTCGGAGTCGGCGCCTGACCCCGGGGCACGGTGGCTGTGCCCCGACCCGGGAACCGACCCGGGGGCTGCCCCCGACCGGCCGCCCCCACAGGCCAGGCGGACGAGGGCGTCGACGGCCAGCGCCTTCCTGGGCTCGTCGACGCCGGCCCGTCGGGTCTCGCCCACCAGCCGGTCGGTCTCGTCCTTGACCGCCGCGGCCAGGCGGGCCCCCTCGTCGGGGGTCAGCCGGGCGTCGAACCGCATGGCACCGTCGGCGTCGGTCCAGTTGCGCAGGTAACGGCCCTTGTGGATGGCCCGATAGGTGGCAGCCTGGTCCGGGCCGGTGGCCTTGACCCGGCGGCAGCGCAGCTTGAGCACGCTCATCGGCTGCTTACCCGCCGCGTCGACCAGCTCCTGCTCGGCGTCGGGCTGCACGGCGGCCGCCCCGGCGATCTCCTTGATCTGGGACTCCGACAGCCTGCCGTCGCGCATGGCCTCGTCGGTGGCCGGCAGGGAGCCGAGCTGGCGGGCGGCTTCGAGGGCGGTGATGGCCGGGCCCAGGCCGGTTCCGGTGGCCTCGGCCACATGGGCGGCGGCCGAGCGGTGGCCGGTCTTGCGCCAGATGTTGGAGGACTCCACGCGTCGGGCGGCCAGGAGCTTGCCCGCGGCGGCCAGCTTCTCGAGCTCGGCGAAGGCCTCGAGCACCTGGGCGGCGTCGGACCCGCTCATCAGTTCCGGCTCGAACCCGGCGATCTCCGATCGAAGGGTGTCGGCCACCGACTTCAGCGTCGTCAGCTTCATGGTCCCAGCCTTGCCGGGGGGTGTGACACCGCTGGCGGGGCGGTGGCCACTACGGTTCCTCGTTCGGGAGGGCTGCCCGCCAGGACTGCCCGTCAGATGAGTCCCCACCCGCACCCTCGTCTCTGGAAAGGAACCACCCCATGACCCGTGCGCGCACCCTCACCCTGGTGGTCCTGTCGGTGGCGGCCCTGAGCCTCACGGCGTGCAGCAGCTCGTCGTCCAGCCCGACCACCACCAGGGCACCGGCGGCATCGACCACGCCCACAACTTCGGGGCCGCCCACCACCATCCCGGCGGCCGACCTGTCCCCGGCGGGGACGGCGGGCACGGCACCGACCGTGACCGTGCCCAAGGGGAAGCCCCCCACCCGTCTGGAGACGGCCGACCTGATCACCGGGACCGGTCCGGCGGCCAAGGCCGGGGACTCGGTGACCGTCCAGTACGTGCTGGCCACCTACTCCTCGGGCAAGGTCATCCAGTCGTCGTGGACCGCCCAGCCCTTCACCTTCACCCTCGACGCCACGCCGGAGCAGGTGATTCCCGGTTGGGACCAGGGAGTCGTGGGCATGCAGGTGGGCGGACGGCGGGAGCTGATCATCCCTCCCATCCTGGGCTACCGCAACCAGTCGCCGGGGGCGGGGATCGGCATCAACGACACCCTGGTGTTCGTGGTGGACCTGCTCAAGATCAACTGATCCTGATTCCGATCCCGGAACGGGGGCGGTCGGGTCGGGGGCCGTCCACGCCGGTGCGGGTCAGAGCGATCCGGTGACGGCCAGCAGGCCCAGGGCCGCGGCCATGGACAGGGGCACGGTGAGGAGGCCGAGCACCACGGCACGGCGCACCGGAGGAGCCGAGCCGGCCGACCGCGCCGTCCGCCACCAGAGGATCCAGGCCAGGGACCCGGTGACGAAGAGGTTGGGCCCGATGTTGAGGCCGACCAGCAGGGCGTAGGGGTGGGGTGGGACCCGTGACGCCAGCAGGGAGGCGGCCGGGAGGTTGTTGACCACGACCGTGGCCAGCGCCGCCACCACTGCGGTGCCCACGCCGTCGAGATGGGAGAGCAGGGTGGCCGGGCCCGACCACGCCCGGCCCAGGGTGCCGAGGGCCAGGGCGATCCCGAACAGCCCGACCAGCACGGGCACGCCCAGCACCTCGAGCACGTGGTCGAGCTGCTGGCGGCGGGTGGCCAGGCGGACGGCGACGAGCAGGACCCCCACGCCCGCCACGGGTAGGGCCGGGTCGCGCAGGGCCAGCACCAGCGCGGTGACCGCCATCACCCCCAAGGCCCCGAGGCCGAGCGTCGCGTCGGCCGCCGGGGACGCCTCGAGTGGCGCCTTGGGGGGTGCCACCGTCATGTCCGGGTCCGGGTCCGGGTCCGGGTCCGGGTCCGGGTCCAGGTCCAGGTCCAGGTCGGAGCGGTCGGCGGGCCGCGGCCGATTACCCCGCAGCGACCGCCGCTCGGCCACGGCGATGATCCCGCCGGTGAGCACGACGGCCCCGACCCAGGGGAGGGCCATGCGGGCGAGGAACTGCCCGCCGGACAGGTGGAGGTGCCCGAGGACGATGAGGTTGGTCAGGTTGGAGCCGGGCAGCAGCAGGCTGCCGGCATTGGACAGCAGCAGGCAGCCCACCAGCAGGGCGCCCTCGCCCTTGCCCCGGCTGCGGGCGGCGTAGGCCAGCACCGGTGTGAGGAAGACCACCGAGGTGTCCAGGTTGAGCACGGCGGTGACCCCGGCCACCAGCAGGGCGGCCCCGGCGAAGAGGACCAGGCCGTTGGGAGCGGCGCGGGACAGGCGGTGACCGGCGGCGGCAAAGAGTCCATCCTGGTCGGCTATGAGGCCCACCAACAGGAGCCCGGTCACCAGTACGAACGGCGACCACACCTGGGAGGCGGCCGAGCGGGCGTCGCTGCCCTCCAGGGCCAGGGCGGCCACGGCGGCCACCACGCCGACTGAGGCCAGCGCCCACCCCCAGTGCCGGGCCAGCAGCCCGCGGAGCCCGGCCACGGACTGCGGGGCGGGGGAGGGACGGGGCATCGACGACCAGCATGCACGACGGTGGCGGTCGCCGATCCCGATCGCCACGCCGGGCGGCTGGCGATGGCCTGGCGACCCGCTGCGAACCGTTGTCGATGGACTGGCGACCCGATGCGGACCGTTGTCGATGGCCGCACCTACCAGCGGTTCCGCCGAGTGGCCGCGGGTCTCCCTTCGCCGGGTTGCCCGGGCAAAACCGGTCTACGGTGTATACCGTTTTTCGGATACACCCCCCGGCCTCAGGGGGCCACGTCGGCAAAGGTGGGGGCACCGGGCTCGCAGGCCACGCCGGCACCGTTGGCCACGAAGCTGATGGCGTGGTACCAACCGCACAGGAGGAGCAGGTCCAAGTGCTGCCCCTCGTCCAGATGCCGCTGGAGGACGGCCCAGGTGGGGTCGCCCACGGTGGAGGAGTCGTGCAGCTCGTCGACCGGGCCGAGCCGGTGGGGGCCCGGGCCCTCCTCGACCGCTGCCCGGGCCTGTCCTCCAGCGTCCCCTACGACCGGCTGCGCGACCTCACCGCCGCCGGCCTCATCGTCCAGGACCCCTCCGACCAATACCGGCTGACCCCGTCGGGGCGGTCACTCGGCACCGCCCTCGATCCGCTCGACGCCTGGTCTAAGCGATGGGCCCGGTCTCGCCCGGACCCGTGACACGGCCCCGCCGGCCCGAGGGTCAGGGGCGAGGGTAAGGGGCGAGGGCCGGGGCCGATCAGCCGGGCGGCCCGATCCGAGCGGCGGCCGGCATCACTCCCGGGCCAGGGCGGCGAACTCCTCCCGGCCGAAGGCCACGCCGCTGATGCCCCATCCGCCCTCGGCCGCCTCGGTCAGGAAGACCCAGGTGCGCGCGGTGATGGTGGGATCCCCGACCACCTCGGCCACGATCTCGGTGGCCCTGGCCACCAGCTGGCGTTGCGCATCCCGGTTCAACACGCCGGGAGGTGTCAGCACCTGGACTCGCACCGTCCGGGCCTGGTCGGTGCCGGCCGTGTGCACGCCCGCCGCGGGCAGGACGTGGATGTAGGCCGAGGTGTTCTCGAGGTAAGGGTCGGCCATGGGCGCCCCCTCGGCCTCGAGCAGGGCCGCGGTGAGGCCGGCGGCCAGGGTGCGCTCCTGGCCGGCGGGGAGGAGGCCTTCGGGAAGGTAGACGTCAATGGCGGGCATGGGAGAAGCTCCTAACTATGATGTCTGTCATAGTCAAACCATAACTATGACGGTCATCATAGTCAAGAAGGCCCAGTCAAGAGGGCCCGACATGAGGGCCGGTTGCCAGCGCCGGTCAGGCACCGGACAGAGGGGGACCGTGATGGCCAGGGCATCGACCACCAGAGCCGACATGATCACCGGGGCAGCCCGGCTGCTGTCCCGGAGGGGGCTGCAGGCCACCTCGTTCTCGGAGGTGCTGGCGGCCACGGGCGCCCCGCGCGGCTCGCTGTACCACCACTTCCCCGGGGGCAAGGACGAGCTGGTGTCCGAGGCCACCCGCTACGTCGGGTCCCAGCTGCTCGAGGTGCTGGCCCGGGCCCGGCCGTCCACGCCCGAGGAGGTGGTCGATCTGTTCACGTCGGTCTGGCGGAGGGTCCTCACCGGCTCCGACCTCGAGGCCGGGTGTGCGGTGGCGGCGGTGACCATCGACGCCGGCGACGACCAGGGGGAGCTGCTGGCCCTGGCCGGCCAGGTCTTCACCGAGTGGGAGGGGGCCCTGGCCGGGCTGCTCCGCCAGACCGGCGTCGAGGCCCGGCGGGCCGCCGACCTGGCCATCCTCCTGCTGGTGGCCATGGAGGGATCGCTCGTCTTGTGTCGGGCCCAGCGCAGCCTCGAGCCGTTCGACCGGGTCACCGACCAGCTGCTCAGGGCCGTGGGCATCACGTGACACGCGACCGTCGGGGCTGCGCTCCCCTCGGCCCCTACCCGCCGGAGATGGGGGTGCCGTGATAGCAGCCGATGGTGTACGGGTACTCCAGCGTGGCGTCGTAGTGGTAGACGTCCCGGATCTGGTTGTCCCACAGCACGGGTGACGTCCGGCCGTGGCAGGCGTCGAGGTCGGTGTTGGTGAGCAGCGCCCCGTCGGCCGTCCGTTCCACGTAGATGCCGTACCCGTCGGCGGCGTAGCCGACCAGGGTGGAGCGTCCGGTGGCCTTGTCCAGGATGCACGAGGGGACCTCGTGGTGGTGGAGGACCCCGGCCATCTGGGGATGCTCCTGGCAGCTGTCGAGCAGCTCGTGGGCGCCGGCGTCGCGCCCCTCGCCGTCGAGGGCGTTGAACAGGTAGACCCCGACGTCGAGAATGCCGATGGGACCGCCGCTTGTGCACTTCGGCTTCTTGGCCGCCACGGGATTGAGGGGAAGCGACCACGAGATC
>Ga0181534_10002192_pt1 | contig 12303 bp, 6 predicted proteins | sample PEATcosm2014_Bin_37_FD_119758 | JGI IMG/M metagenome (GOLD analysis project Ga0181534, IMG submission 119758) | Peatland microbial communities from MTU Mesocosm Facility, Houghton, MI, USA - PEATcosm2014_Bin17_10_metaG | ecosystem: Environmental > Terrestrial > Soil > Wetlands > Peat | place...
AGGATGGCCAGCCCGCTGGGTGCTCCAGGTCTCTCGCAGTTGGGGAACTGGGATTGATTTCGCAAAATCGAAGATCAAAAGCGCGGAAGTGTCTGCAGTCTCGATGAGAGTTAAGAAAACAGAGAGGAAAATTCCCATGGCAATTCTCAGCCGTCCCAATTCCTGGGTAACCCAGGACGAAGCCACTACCACGCAACTTACTTATGCCCTCCAACTGAACCCCGCGCCCCTCACGGTCAGCCTTGCAGGGCGCGATCCTGTCCTTGGTTCGCTTCAATTCGTCCTCACCAACCCGACAGCTTCCCCCATCGCGGTCAGCTCCGTCAGCTTTACCATGCAGGTAGGCACAACCAGCACCAACCTCACCTCCTCAACCGCTTCCGTCGGCACTAGCGTCTCTGACCCAACAGACTGGCAGATCCAGTCTCCCGGTACCGTCACCAGCGGTCCTGCCACTTACACGCTTGAACCACAGACCGGCAGCTCCGTTTCCATTGCCACCGGTGCTTCGGTCACGGTAGAAATTTTTGACTTCCCGACCATCCAGAACCCCGGCAACACGACCGTCTCTCTCAAAGAGACGGCTGGTTCCATCGGCTTCACCACCTTCCACGTCACCACTTTTCCCGCTGGCTTTTACTTCAACGGACTCAGCGCTACCGCCCTGAATGGCAGCCAATTGACTCCGGTTGCGCAGGTCAATGCAGGCGCAGCGGTCACTCTGGTCTGGAATTCCTCAGTCGTTGACCTCGGCTCTATCACCATCTTTTATTCCAATGCCGCGCAGGGCCAGCAGACGGCCACTCCCTCGCAGATCGGCCTCTGGACCTCGCCGGCGCTTTCCACCGATACCGTCTTCACGGTTGTCATCACCGTCAGCGTGCAAGGCGGCTCACCGCTTACTGCTGCGCTTTCTACCTCGGTTGTCGTTCAGAACCCGGCGCTCATCGCCGCTTCCATCAACACCGGCCAGGCCACCGTCTCCGGAACACTCGGCGTAACCGGCGCAAGCTCTGTCGCGGGTCTCACCGCCGCATCCCTGGGAGTTAGCGGCGCGAGCAACCTCAGCAACACGACAGTCAACGGCACAATGAACGTTACCGGCGCAAGCACCGTCGCGGGTCTCACCGTCAACAATGCTCTTTCAGCTCTCGGCCTGGCCACGTTCTCGGGCGGCATGCAACTCGGCGGTCCGCTCTCGGCCCTGCAAGACGCCGTTGCTATCCAATATGGCGTCTACGGCCCAGCTCCCACCGATGGCTTCATCGCTGCATACGCCACATCCGCTCAAGGTACTGGCCCGATCGCGCCCCCCTACTTTGCATGGATTTACGCCTCCTCCGACAACGTCGTGCAGCAAGCCACCAGCATCACCGTCCCCCTCTTCGATCAGAACGGTAACTATCTGAGCCAATTCTTCGCGGTAGGCAGTCTTTTGCTCCCCGTGCAAATGGGCAAGACCTTCGAGATAGAAGTTGGCTCCTCCCCGAACATTAATCCCAATATGTTCTTCATCTATTGGATTCCGCTCGGAGTTGCCGCAACCCCGGAGCAGATGGCGGCCCTGCGTCTGGGAGACGCAGAACCACCCAAGCACCATCCAGTCATCCATCCCCGCGAGAGCAATGCGTCTTGATGAGATCGCAAGATGATTGGCGTCTGCGAGAATTCTCAGGGACATTCTGCGTATGAGGGGTGCGTAGCATCGCTGCCGACTGTGCGAACGGCAGCGATGATGTTTGTTTTGAAGGCAAATCCTGATGTCTGTGAAAACAGGGAAGGCTCGCTCCCAATCATTCGGTCGAAGTGGATAGAACTGACGATGGAACCGCCTCTTCTTTCAATTGCACGTAAAGCCAGGCGCGGGCAATTGTCCACTCGCGCTCAATGGTGCGCGTGGAAACGCCAAGGACCTCGGCGGTTTCCTTGACCGTCAGCCCGCCGAAGAAGCGCATTTCCACAATCTGTTCCTGGCGCGGATCGAGGGTTTCAAGCCTCTTCAACGCCTCGTCAACGGCAAGCAGGCCGCGCGGAGTATCTGTACGCAGGTTGTCTGCATCTTCGAGCGAGATCGGGTTTTGCTCTCCGCCGCGTTTGGCGCTGAGCCGGGCGCGCGCATGGTCGATGAGAATCCGGCGCATCATCTTCGCCGCTACGGCAAAGAAATGCACGCGATTGCGGAAGTTCGTCTCCCGCTGCTCCACAAGCTTCAAATAGGCTTCATGGACTAGGGCAGTCGGCTGCAAGGTGTGGTCAGAGCGTTCCTGCCGCATATAGCCCGCCGCGCGGCGATGCAGTTCATCGTAGACCAGAGGCATCAGGCGCTCGATGACGGACTTGTCTCCCCTGGAAAGCTGCGTCAACAGGGCTGTTACTTCCGAAGGCGAGGACTCCACGCGGCCTGCTCCAGTCTGCTCTATCTACTCTAGGAAAATTATAGCCTTCACATCTTTGATCTGCGAGGCTCACAGATTAGCGCAGCGAGCTATATTCAGTTTGAGCCTGCTTGAGCAGGGCGAAGCCCTTGTCGGCATCCTTCCAGAAAACAAATAGATCCTGATAGGCGGTGCGGCTGCCCGCGATGTCCCCGGCCTGCGCAAGCGACCGGGCCAGGCCAAGCTGAGCCAGGGCCGCGGTGGGGCAATTAAGAACCAGCCCGCGATGCGTCAGAATGTTACGGAACTCAGCGGCCGCGGCTGCGCCCTGATGGCCGGCAAGCAGAGCTTGGCCGCGCACAAAAGCCGCATCCATGCATTGGCCCGGAGAAAAGACGCCGAGATCGTAGGCGCTTGTGCCGTCGAGCGATTGTTCAGCCTGTGAAAACTTTCCCTCGGCGTATGCGATGCGGGCGCGGAGCACTGGCGCCCAATATCTCTGAATCAGCGTGTCGAGCGGATGGGCCTGTGTGAGAGAGGCAAGCAGTGCGCGCGCCCGGCTCAGGTCGCCGGACTCAGCCGAAGCCATTGCAGCCAGCAATTGCACATCGCTGCCGTGAGCAGTTTTCGGATCTGCTAGAGCCTGGCCCACCAAACTACGCGCCTGGGCCATTGCGCCCATCTCTGCTTGCCGTAGAGCTTCGCCCGCCAGCCAATTGGCGCTCGCTTCATTCTGTCCTGCGCGCGCCGCGACCTCCGCCGCTTTGGCCGCAAACCCGCGTCCGGCAGACAATCGACCGGCGCTGTCTTCCGTTGCTGCCTGTTGTGCAAGCAACGTGTCCTCAACGCCGGGATATTGCGAGGCTGCCGCGAGCAGCGAGTTCATTTTTGAGGCATCGTGCAGGTAGTATGCCCGTTCATATTCGCCCAGTTGGATATTGACGTCGTTCACATGAATATCGAGAGCCTGATCGAGGACGGAGCGTGCCTCGTCCGGGCGGTCTACGGCGAGATAAAACTGGGCAAGATCGCCATAGCTGGGCGAGAGGCCGGGGATCTCCTGAATGGCGCGCCGTTGCAGTTCGATGGCTTTATCGTATTGGCCCATGATCCCGTAATCGACACTCAGATTGACGGTCCAGGCCATATCATGCGGATAGGCCTTGGCCCATTCCTCGTAGGCTTGCATCTCCTTATCGATCTCGCCGGTCACGAAGCCGTAATAGTGGGAGACGATGTAGTAACGCTCCCACTCGGTGACGCGGTCCCGTCTCTCGAAAGCTCGGCTCATTGCATCCAGAGAGCGCTGCGTCTCTCCCATGTTTCCGTAAATGGTGCCGAGACGCGCATAGGCGATGGCGAAGTTGGGATCGATGGCGACAGCATGCTCGTAATACGGCATCGCCGCTGCCTCGCCTTGAGCATTCCATACCAAATTGCCTTGTGAAAACGCTACAAGCGCCTCGATTGAACCGGTGGTGGCCTCGCCGAGAGCGACATTATATTTGCGGATAGAAGCAGCTGACTCGCCCAGGCTGGGGCGCAGGTCGTCGGCAATCTGGTCGAGCGCGTCAAGCACTGAATCGCGAAACTCCACCGGGATCTGCTTCTCGGCAATCAGCTCTCCAGAGTGGCACTGCACGGCGCGCAGAGTCACGATGTAGCCTTTAGCGTTGCTTGCAATGCGGCCTTGCAGAACGGCCTGGCCGCCGCCTCGCTCACAAACCTGGCGGGCAACAGATTCCGTGAGCCGTTCCTTGGGCGTCAGGCCCATATACCGCAGCTCAAGGCGGATCTTGGCATCCGGCATCTGATTGAGAAAGGGAGACTGCTGGAGTTTAGCCGCCAGCGCAACATTCAGCGTGTTGTCAAAGGCCGGCTCCCCGGTTGTATTCACAAAATCAGCCAGCACGATGGTGAGATTGGTGTCGGCCGCCGGTCTATGCTTCCAATGCCAAAAAAGCAGTGCCGCAGAACCGAGAAAAATGCCGGTCAACAGAGCTGCCGTCAACCTCCAGTGGCGGAAACTCCAAAATCCCGCGGCTGGCGCAGAGTGTTTGAGTCGCTGCCGACGTACCAAAGCGCCAGTCTTTCCATCCAGAGCCTCGATGATCTGCTGCGCGGAGGAAAATCTCTGTGCGGGGTCGGGATTGAGGCAACCCGCAACCAGTGCATCCCATCGCGAGCCGATCCCTGGAACAATCCGGCTGGGCGGCGGTGGCGCTTCTTTCAACCTGCGCAGGGCAGAAAACAGAGGAGTATCTGTGGCAAAGACCCTCGCGCCGGTTACCATCTGGTAAATCACCAGTCCCAGCGAATAGAAGTCGGAAGCGGGCGTAATCTCTCTGCCTTCAATCTGTTCGGGCGACATATATTCCGGCGTACCAAAGCCGATCAGTCCGCTGCGCGTGGGCATCGCTTCGGAGTTGGCGTTCAGGCTCCGGGCCAAGCCGAAATCGGTAATCACCGCGCGTATGCCGCCGTCCCGGGATGGTTCTAAAAGAATGTTGCCCGGCTTCAGGTCACGATGCAGAATACCCGCGGCATGGGCCGCTCCCAACGCCGGGACAATCTGGTGAAGAATTTGCTCAACCTCATTCGGGCTGAGGCGGCCGGTCTCTTTAAGCCGCTCACCCAAGGTACGGCCTTCCAGCAATTCCATGCTGATAAAGGCCACATCGCTTCCAGCCGTTGATGAATCACGATGGCGAAAGAGATCAAAGATCCGGCAGACATTTGGATGAGTTACCAGCTTGGCAAGTTGGACTTCCTGCTTGAAACGGGCAAGCGCCTGCGGGGTTCCGGCAATCTCCGGACGGATGGTCTTGATCGCCACAGGAGTTTGCAATTCAAGATCTAGGGCCTCATATACCTCGCCCATGCCGCCTCGGGAGATAAAGCGGCGAATCTGAAAGCGATCGACCAGCAATGTACCCGGCTCGAGGCGATGGGGCACGAAGGCGAGCGGCGAATCTTCAGCAAAGGCGTCGCGGCTCTGCAAAAAGGAGCTAGCGTCTTCGTTTGCGTTCAGCAGTTCTTCAACCGCATTACACAACTCCGCCGAGCCGGTCTCCTTTTCGAGAAAGGCGCGGCGGGAAGACGGCTCTACGTCGAGAGCGGCTTCAAATAACTCCTTGATCTGGCTCCATTTCTCTGTCTTGAATTCCATCGCAGCCCGTCACAGGGGTTGAGATCAACAATAGGCAACGGTTTGTGCCCGGTCAAATAAAACTCTACGGCCACACTAGGCCGGCAATAAATATCCGAAGCCAGGCAAAAAAATTCAGCATGCGTGGCGGGTTTCAGAGGAAATCCTCGCGTTAGTCAGTAGACGGTTGCGCACCGATGGCTCCAGGTTCCCGCAATGGACTGGGCGCACGCCGCATTTTGAGGAGGCACTTCCATGCGTCACAGGATATTCCGGCTGCGGGTGCGCACATCCGCTTTCTCCTTGGCAGGATTCGCTTTATCGGGAATCTTATTTGCGTTGCTGGTTGGTTGCGGCGGCGGCTCACACCCCGCCAGCGTAGCGGTTACAGCGTCGGCAACAACAGTGGACGCAACCGACTCCGTTACGCTGACCGCGGCAGTAACAAACGATAAAAACAGCGCTGGGGTAACCTGGACCGTCAGCGGCGGCGGCACGTTATCGAGCCAGACAACCACAGGAGCCACTTACACTGCTCCAGCCGCTTCCAGTGCAGCGCTCTCCGTCACTGTGACAGCTTCCTCGATTGCGGATACAACCAAATCGTCGTCGGCGACGCTGACAGTGCCTGCCGCGCCTGTGATTACAAACAGTTCGCTTGCCGCGGGCGCAGTGGGAACGGCCTACTCCGCGCAACTGGCGGCCAGCGGCGGAATTCCTCCCTATGCTTTCACCGTGAACAGCGGCACCCTGCCCTCATGCCTGACAATTACGGCGGCCGGACTCATCTCGGGTACACCGACGGCTTCGTGCGCGGGAGGCGCGAGCCTGACCTTCAAGGTCACCGATTCCGGGAAAGCGACGGCGCTGACTGCTGTCTCCGGATCTTTGAGTCTGGTGATCGCGGCTGCTCCGGTCATTGTTCTGCCTGCTCCGGCCACGCTGGTGGCAGGAACGTATAACCAGGCCTATACCGGAACAGTGGCAGCCAGCGGCGGCGCGGGAACGCTGACCTACAGCGTGGCCGCCGGCGCCCTGCCCACGGGGCTGAGCCTCACCTCCGCAGGCGCAATTACCGGAACTCCCACCGCGACAGGCACATTCGGCTTTACCATTAAAGCCGCTGACGCTTATGGCGACTCGGCGACGCAGGCCTACTCCGTTTCGGTCAGCTATTCGCCAGTCAAAGTGGCAGCGGCCACGTTGCCCACCGGCTATGTGGGATCGACCTATTTGCAAATAACCTTGGCTGCAACGGGTGGATCTGGCAAGGGCTACTCCTGGGCGCTCTCCAATGGCTCCTCATTACCCGCAGGACTGAGCCTATCAGCCGGCGGCGTAATTACCGGCACGCCGACAGGAACGCCAGGGACGACCAATTTCTCTGTGACGGTCACCGACTCCGCGCAGAACACTGGCAACGGCTCCTTCTCCATCACGGTTGATGCAGGGGTGAGCATTACAACTTCCAGCCCGCTGACTACGGGCTATGTGGGATCTAGCTATTCCAAGCAACTGGCGGCGACCGGCGGTACCGGCACTGGCTATACCTGGGCGGTTGCTAGCGGATCAACGCTGCCTGGCGGCCTGACGCTCTCCTCTGGCGGATTGCTCAGCGGCACTCCAACGACTATAGGTACTCCCAGCTTCAGCGTGACGGTAACGGATTCGGCGCAGAATACAGCCAACGCGACGTTCAGCCTGACGATCGACGCGGGAGTGACTGTAACTCCGGCAGTGCTGCCGATCGGGTATCCGGGAACAATCTATCCATCGACCACGCTTTCGGCCATCGGTGGTACCGGTGCAGGCTATACCTGGAGTTGGGCCGCAGCCAGCGGATCAACGCTGCCTGCCGGTTTGAGCCTTTCCGCGGCGGGCGTGATTACCGGAACCCCGGTCAACGCGACTTCATCCAGTGTTGTCTCCAATGTGGTGATTACAGCGAAGGACTCGGCGGGCAATACCGGCTCGGCGAACTTCACCGTGACCATCGAAGCCACGCTCGCGGTCGTTACAGCGGCCACGCTCCCCAATGGCGTAGTGAATGTTGCATACTCGCAGATACTGGCGGCAACCGGCGGCTCGGGTGGCTATAGCTGGGCAACCAACAACGCCGGAACAACCAGCCTAGCAACCGTGAACCTGACGCTCAACGCGAGCGGCCTGGTCGCGGGTACGCCTTCGGGTACCGGCAGCGCAACATTTGCGGCCACCGTAACCGATTCAGCCAGCCATACTGCGACCGTCACATTTACTGTTACGGTCACCAATGCGCTCACCATTATTACGACCACCTTGCCCGCAGGGTATACGGGTACTGCGTACTCGCAGACTCTCTCAGCAGGAGGCGGCTCCGGCACAGGCTATACCTGGGCGGCGACTTCCAGCAATCTGGCCACCTATGGCCTGTCTTTATCGAGCGCTGGCGTACTCAGCGGCACTCCGTCAACCAGCGGCGCCGCCAGCTTCACGGCCAAAGTAACTGACTCGGCAAGCAACACGGCCACGCAGCCGCTGACGGTCACTATTTATGCGCAGTTGGCGCTGCCGGCTCCCAACCCCAGCTCACTGCCATCGGCTGTAGAGAACCACAGCTATAACGGTTCTGTCAGCGCGACCGGCGGCGTTTCCCCCTATAGTTGGACCGTGGACGGCCAAGTGATTCCAACCAACAGTACGCCAGTCAGCATCTCGAACGGCATCTCGGTCTCGAACAATGGCAGCAATGTTTTATCTGTGAGCGGAACGCCGACAACGACCAGCACCATCACGCTTACTACCTCGGTAACCGACAGCGCCAGCAATACTGCCGGTCCTGATGCGTATACGGTCTCCGTCAACACAAACTCCCAGGTAAGCGGCCAGATCGGTCTGGTGAACAGTTGCGGCGTCTCCACATTACCCACCTTCAACGTGAGCATCAATACCAACCCGGTGCAGAACACTACTACGGATAGCAATGGCAATTACTCGTTCGCCAGCGTTCCCAACGGTACCTACACCATCACTCCGTCGATCAGCGGGCCAGGTTCTGCCTTCTACCCGGCGACACTGACGAATGTAGTGGTCAGCAACAGCAGCCTGACCGGAGAAAACTTCCAAGCGAATGTGGGCTACACCGTCTCCGGCGCTGTCAGCTATGCGGGAGCAAAGACCGGCCAGGTATTCATTACTCTGAGCAACAGCAACTGCGGCGGCAACAACCCGAACGGCACCAGCATTACTGAGGCTACGCTCACATCAGGGGGTGCCTTCACCGTTCGCGGTGTTCCTCCGGGCAGTTACACGCTCCAGGCCTTGATGGACCATCTGGGCAACGGCGCGGCAAATGCCACTGACCCAACCGGCAGCGGCAGCGTGACGGTTTCTACCGCCAACGTGACCGGCGCTGACGTTACCATCAACGACCAGAGCGTGACCACGCCGAGCAGCGGCCCTTCAATCAACGCGATTATTCCTGGCAATCTGGGTGTAGTTATCAGTTACAAAGCCCTGACTAACTCGAATGGCGTCGAGACGGTCGGCGGTTACACGGTGGAGTGGAGTACAGACTCGAGTTTCGGCAGTACATCGAGTTACTCGTATGCAGCCATCGGAACCAATTCCAACGTCTGGATACTAAACAACGGACTTGTGAACATGACCGGCAGCTTCACCAACGGCACGGCCTACTACTTCCGAGCCAGGGGTGAACTGTCGAATGGGACCATACATACGCCGTGGACGGTCTATGGCGGTGGCACGCCGACAGCGGTAATAGTTGGCGCGCTTTCCGGCTCGGGCTACGATACGATCAGCGGGGCAGTGACCATTCCATCCACAATCACGCCAACCGGCCCACTGTATGTCGGGTTCTACAACCAAAGTAATGGCGATGTGCATGCTACTTACATCGCCAGCCCATCCAACTCAACTGCCAATGCGTATACTGTCGCGGTTCCCGCCGGCAGCGGTTACATCTTCTTCGGCATCCTTGACCAGAACAACGACGGGTTGATCGACGCCGGAGACGTGACCAATACCCGGGACAATGGCAACCCTGCCACCGTAACCATCTCCGGAAACATGACCGGCGAAGACCTGACGTTGCCTACAGCCGACAGCACAGCCGCGGTCACAACTCAATTCCTTCAGTCCACCTCCTCGGGCGGAACTTCCACCAGCTACGACGTAGTCTTTGATCTGCGTGAGGCCGATAAGCTGCCGGTTTCGGTAACTCTCGCATCGGCCAGCAATCCCAATGTAGTAACTCCGGTGGATATCGGCGTATGCGGAAGCAGCTGCAACAACCAGCAATGGCAGTACTACACCAGCATTGGAAGCGACGTGCCGAGCCTAGGCGACACCTACACCTTCGACGTAACTTACAGCGACGCAACCACGGGAACGGTGACAGCAGCGGTAACTGCCGTGTTGACTTCGAGCAATGCGCCCGCTAACCTTGCTCCGAACGGGACAAGCAGCACCAGCACCACGCCGACCTTTACCTGGACGGATCCGGCCAGCGCCAGCAGCTACACCTACCAGTTCTACATCTCGGATAACACCGGGAACACGATCTGGCAGATCCCTGGCAACAACTCCAACTCGAACGGCTTCGCTAGCACCATCACTTCGATCGTCTGGGGAACCGATCCAACCGGCGACTCAAGCAACACGCCGTCGGTAGGCAGCCTTACCACCGGAACCACTTATACCTGGCAGATTCAGTTGCAAGATAGCAACGGCAACCAGGCAGCGACACAGGTGAGCTACACGCCGTAATCCGCAGTTAGTCTCAACGCGCACAGACAGCCAACCCGAAAGGGTTGGCTGTCTGTGCATTTTCGGAATACATTGGATCGGTTGAATTCCCCGAGCACTTCGTTCAGTGGGTCGAACCTTTGGATAATGGAGAAACTTAACACTTGCGGGCACAATGATCAACACGGGTCGGCTCATCCTGCACACCAAGAAGAAATTGGTTCTTGTCCCCATCCAAACTCTACTTCAGCTCTTCATCACGAATCACACGCACACCCATCGCTTCTCTCCTTGCGGTAAAGTTGCTTGGCGGTAGCTCTTTGTCTCACCCTTTTCGTATTCATCTCAAATTAACGGTTGCCAGCGCGCAAGAGAGGAAGCAACGTGGGCAAAAGTGTCTGCGCGATGATCTCCGAGCCCTTGGCTGTAGGGTGAATTCCATCCGTCTGAATCGTGCCGGGCACGTGGATCAGATCTTTATAGATCATCGGCACAAAGGCGGGATGGTGCTTTGCAGCCATATCACGAAAGGTCTGATCGAAGGCCAGAATGTAATCGCGCCCATAGTTGGGCGGCAGCGTGATGGCGGCCAGCAGAACCTTGATGTGAGCATTTTCAAGCGCCGTCAGCACCTGGTCAAGATTACGGCGGGTTTGATCAGGAGGTACTCCGCGCAGACCGTCATTGCCTCCAAACTCGACGATCACAATCTCAGGGTGCATCAGAATGATCGAGCGTACCCCATCGGCGGCGTCCTTGGTCGTGGCGCCGCTGGTTCCCTGATTCACTATCTTGTAGTTGAGTTTGCGGCTGTCCAGATCGCGCTGCAGGGCGTCGGGATAAGATTGCCCTGTGAGCAATCCATAGCCGGCGGTGATGCTGTCGCCATAGCAGACGATGAGAGGCCGGTCAGCGGCGAGCAGGCTTCGGCTCAGGCCAGCCGCGGCCAGAAACAGCAGAAATGAAACGCGAATTACGCGACTAACGTCCACAGGAACAGTGTATCTGTGCAGGGCAGGGAACGGGGAGACAAGAATGCGCGTAGTTCTTCTGGAGGCAATCATTTGATCGATGTTCGGAAGGTACGAAAGTGGATTCAGAATGGCGCGCGGCGGGTGGAGATTCTGAAAGGAATCTCGCTCTCGATTCCTGCCGGTCAGTTTGTCGCTATTGTAGGCGCAAGCGGTAGCGGTAAAAGCACTTTACTGGGCCTGTTGGCCGGTCTCGATACGCCCAGCGAAGGCGAAATCTGGCTCGATGGGGTTCCGATTCACAATCTCGCCGAAGCCCAGCTATCTGCGGTGCGCGGCAGCAAGATTGGCTTTGTCTTCCAGTCGTACCAACTGATCCAGACACTCACCGCGCTCGAAAACGTTCTGCTGCCTTACGAGCTGAATGTGGCGGGTAGCGGTCTGGCGCAAGCGCGGCGGCTGCTGGCGGAGGTTGGCCTTGCTGAGCGCATTCATCATTATCCGGTGCAGCTCTCGGGCGGAGAGCAGCAGCGCGTGGCGCTGGCGCGAGCCTTTGTTGTGGAGCCGCCGATTGTGATGGCCGACGAGCCGACCGGTAATCTTGACTCGGAGAATGGCGTCAAGGTGCTCGATCTGCTGCTCGACCGCAATCGCCGCGCGGGAACGACTCTGGTTCTCGTCACCCATGACCCCGAGGTCGCCAGCCGTGCCGATCGCAAGATTGTTTTGCGGGACGGCCTGATTGTGGAAGACACGCTACCTACACCTGTGCATGAGGAGCAGCATGGCTAAGCATGCCTTGAGTTGGCGCCGTGCTGCGGCCATCGGAGGTCGCGACCTCAAATCCGCGCCGGGAAAATTCGCGTTTGTGGTCTTATCGGTCGCGGTCGGAGTTGCTGCGCTGGTTGGTGTGCGCGGATTCAGCGAGAGCTTCCGCAGTACGCTGGGAGTCGAGGCGCGGTCGCTGATGGCCGGCGATCTGAGCGCGCGAATCTTTCGCCAACCAACGACGGACGAGCTTCATAAAATAGCGGCCTTGCAGCAGCCTGGCTTTCACTCGACA
>Ga0181534_10002193_pt1 | contig 12302 bp, 9 predicted proteins | sample PEATcosm2014_Bin_37_FD_119758 | JGI IMG/M metagenome (GOLD analysis project Ga0181534, IMG submission 119758) | Peatland microbial communities from MTU Mesocosm Facility, Houghton, MI, USA - PEATcosm2014_Bin17_10_metaG | ecosystem: Environmental > Terrestrial > Soil > Wetlands > Peat | place...
CGAGATTACGCAGACCGGCTCGATAATGGGCACGGCGCGCTACCTCTCGCCGGAGCAGGCCCAGGGGGAGGCGGTCGGGCCGAGCAGCGACCTCTACGCGATCGGCATCCTGCTCTACGAGCTCCTGACCGGCACGGTGCCGTTCGAAGGAGAGTCGGTCGTGGCGATCGCACTGCGTCACCTCTCAGAGCCTCCGCGCCCGCCGGGCACGCTCGTCTCCTCGATCTCGCCAAGCCTGGATGCGATCGTCCTCCGTGCGCTCGCCAAAGACCCCGCCAACCGCTTCGCCGACGCCGACGAGTTTCTTGCCGCCCTGGCCGGTGAGCGCGAGCGGCTGCGGGCCGAGGACGGAAGCCGCACTGCGACTTTTGCACCGATGGTGCTTCCGGTGCCGGTTGGCGCCGGCGTCGCCCAGGGCGCTCAGACGCTGTTACCTGCAGAGATCGTTCCCGCCGATCATGGTTATTGGGACTCGACCGCGACGAGCATCATCGCTCCCGGCCTGCCACCCTCCCAGCGTCGTGGCGGCCCGGCATGGCCGTGGGCGCTGTTCGGCGCCCTGCTCGCCGCGGCGGCGATCGTCGCGCTGGTCCTCCTGCTCGTGCCCAAGCGCGAGACGGTGCCGAAGGTGATCGGCCTGACCCAGTTCCAGGCCGGGCAGAAGCTGTCGGGCTTCACCACCGTGCCGACCTTCCATCCCTCGGGCGTGCCGTCCGGCATCGTGTACGCCCAGAATCCGCCGCCCGGCACCGTGATCTCCAAGGGCGACACGGTAGCGATCTACGTGTCGAGCGGCCCGGGGCAGAAGACCGTCCCGTACTTGAGAGGGGAGCCGGCGGCGCAGGCCGAGCACTCGCTGCACCTCGAAGGCTTCCGCTACAACCAGACGTCACAGCCCTCGGCCACCGTCAAGAAGGGCGACGTGATCTCGACGAGCCCGTCTGCCGGCAGCACGAGCGGCCCTGGCAGTGTCGTACAGCTGACCGTGTCGAGCGGCGCACCGCTGGTGAACCTCGTCAACGTCGTCAACCTCCAGTACGCGAACGCACAGGACATCCTGCTCGCCGACGGCTTCAAGGTGAAACAGCAACGCGTCTCCTCGACCGTGACAGCGGGACAGGTGCTCGCAGAATCCCCCAGCACCGCCAAGGCTCCCCAGGGTTCAACGATCACGCTTGACGTGGCCGAGCCGCCGACGCGGATCGCGGTGCCGGATGTGCAGGGCGACAGCGAGCAGGATGCCGTCGCGACGATCCAGGCGGCCGGCCTGACCCCGGAGACCTCCTCGGAGCCGACCGCGAACCCGGCCGACAACGGCCTCGTGATCAGCGAGACGCCGGCCGCCGGCTCGATGGTCAAGAGCGGGGCGCCAGTCGTGCTCGAGATCGGCAACTATTCGGCGAGCAGCGGCAACAGCGGCACAACGGGCGTGTCCGGCTCCACCTGATGCGCGTGGCGGTCCTCGGCGGCGGGCCGTCTGGCGAGCACGAGGTCTCGCTGGCCTCGGCGGCGTCGATCCGCGGGGGGCTCGAAGCAGCCGGTCACACGGTCGCCTCGATCGAGATCACGCGCGACGGTCAGTGGCTGCACGACTCCGCCGAACTCCAGCTGACGCCGGCAGGAGGACTGCTCGACTGCGACGTCGTCTTCCCGGCGCTCCACGGACCCTACGGCGAGGACGGCGTCGTACAGGGCGTGCTCGAATGCCTGAAGGTCGCCTACGTCGGCTCGGGCGTCGCGAGCTCCGCGCTTTGCATCGACAAGGTCAGCTCGAAGCGGCTGATGGCCGCAGCCGGTGTGCCACAGGTCGCTTTCCGCGGGATCGCCCGGGAGCGCTTCGACGCTGAGCGCGCAGAGCTGTTCGCTGACCTGGAGCCGCTCGGCGCGCCGCTGTTCGTCAAGCCCGCGCGGATGGGCTCCTCGGTCGGCATCACAAAGGTGAGCGAAGGCGGCCTCGAGCTCGTCGCGGCGCTCGAGCTGGCATTCGCGCATGACGACGTGGCGATCGTCGAAGCAGCAGCGCCCGGCATCGAGGTCGAGTGCTCGGTTCTCGGCGAGCTGCCGCCGCGCGCATCACAGGCGGGCGAGATCGTCCTGCACTCTGACATCTACGACTACGCCGCCAAGTACGAGCCGGGCGGCATGGAGCTCGTCGTCCCCGCCCGGATCACGTCCGCGGCGCTGGGCGCGGTGCGACGCCTCGCGATCACCGTCTTCGAGCTCTGCGGCTGCGCCGACCTCGCCCGCGTCGACTTCTTCGTCGACGGCGACAACGTCCTGCTCAATGAGCTCAACACGATGCCCGGCTTCACCGCGACGAGCGTCTACGCAAAGCTCTGGGAGGCCGACGGGATCGTCTACCCAACGCTGGTCGACCGTCTCTGCCGGTTCGCCCTGGCCCGCCACGAACGAATCCGCGGTGCGCCTGCGGCTAGCGGCGCACGGCGCGCGACAGATTGATCTCGTCTACACTCGCGGCAACTGGGACGCCGGCGCGGCCCGGCTCGAGTCGCGTGATCCAGACGAGGTAACGGCGGAAAGCGGTTCGCGGCTCGTCGAGCGCGATTGTCTCGGTCCTGTCGACGTGCTCGGCCCCGCCAAGCTCGAACCAGCCGAGCGCGCCGAGCGCCCGGGCGCCATTGGCCGGAGCAGCAGCGATCGCGTTGGCGCCCCAGACCTGGACATCGAAGCCCGGCGTGGTCGTCGACAAAACGAGCCGGTTGGCCGTGCTCGCGCTGCGCAGCGTGACGTAGACGCCGACGCCCGGCTTGTGCAGTTCGCCGTTGTTGTAGTGGTTGGTCATCCACGCGCTGTCGGGCTTGCCGTCGATTGCCAGCGCCGCCAGCGCCGGGTTATCGGGGCCTCTGGTGCCAAACGGGTTATAGGAGGTCGCCCTCGCGCCGGCGAAGCTGACCGGCAGCGATACGAGCGGTCGGTGCCGCGCCGGCGGGTTGCGATGGACGCGCGCGAGGGCGAAGACCGCGACCGCCGCGGCGACGAGCACGACCACGATCGCGGTCACGACGGGCGAGCTGGGGTGGCGCACGCGCAGCGGGATGCGGCTGCGCGCAGCCTCAGGCAGCGTCCGCAGGACCGCGCTCGCCTCCTCGCCGATGTCGCCGGCGCGCGCCGTCTCGATCGCGAGCGCCCGTTCGAGGTCGGCGATCATCGCGCGAGCGTCGGGATGGCGCCGCTCAGGGCGTTTGGCCGTCGCGTGGTCGATGACCGAGGCAAGCGCCGCCGACACCTCGGGGCGGGCGCGCTGCACGTCCGGGATCTGTGCCCGCACGTGCATCGTTGCGACCGCCAGCTGTGTCGAGCCGGCGAACGGGACCGCTCCGGTCAGCGCCTCATACAGGACAATGCCGAGCGAGTAGAGGTCGGACTGGCCGGTGACCTCCTGGCCGAGAGCCTGCTCGGGCGCGACGTAGTCGGTGGTTCCGAGTACGCGGCCACCCTGCGTCAGCGCAACCTCGGCGCCGCTGCGCGCGATGCCGAAATCGGTCAGCTTGGCGCCGCCGTCCGGGTCAAGCAGGATGTTCTGCGCCTTGACGTCGCGATGCACGATGCCGCGCTCGTGCGCCGCCGCGAGCGCGCGCGCGACCTCGATCGCGTATGCGATCGCCTCGTCGACCGGCAGGCGTCCGTCGCGCAGCAGGCGCTGCTTCAGCGTCTCTCCGGCGACATACTCGAGCACGATGAATGGCGTCCCCGCGTCCTCACCGACGTCGATCACGGTCACGATGTGCGGATGCCCGAGCTTTGCCAGCGCTCGCGCCTCGCGCCGAAAGCGCTCCAGCTTGTCCGGCTCGCCGGCGAGCTCGTCGGCAAGTATCTTGACCGCGACGCGTCGCTCGAGCACCGTGTCGAAGGCGATCCACACAGTGGCGCTGGCCCCGCTGCCAAGCGGGCGCTCGAGGCGGTAGCGACCTGCCAACGGGGCTCGTCGGGCCGCTGGGTCGTGCTGGGTCAGAGGCACCTCGTCAGCGGCCGACGCTAGAGCGTGATTGCGAGGGTCGGCAGCGAGATTACGCCGGCGTGCTCGGTGACACGGCCGATCTTGCGCGTTCCGGGATGGAAGGCGGCGAGCAGCTCTGCAGCTTGCGCGGCATCGCCGGCGGCAACGACGACGGCGAAGCCGCAGCCCATGTTGAAATGCCGATAGGCCTGCTTTGGCTCGATCGCCCCGCGCTCGCAGATCAGCGCGCAGACCGGTGGAACCTCGAGTGGCGAGTCGATCTCGAAGCCGACGTCGGCGCTCAGCCGGCGGAGGTTGAGCAGGCCGTCGCCGGTGATGTGCGCAAGGCCGTGGACTGCAACCGTGCTGCGGAGCAGAGCAAGCACGGCCTTGACGTAGATCACGGTCGGCTCGAGCAGCGCGTCGGCGACGCTCGCGCCACCAAGGATGTCCGGGCGCGCGTCGAGCTGCTCGTACTCGCCGAGAACTGCGCGTGCCAACGTGAAGCCGTTTGAGTGCAGGCCGCTCGACGGCAACCCGATCAGCGCGTCCCCGGGAGCGCACAGCCTGCCGGTGACGATCTGATCGAGGGCGACCGTCCCCACGCCGGCCCCCGACAGCTCGATCCCGTGCGGCGAAGGATGACCGCGGATCAGTTCGGGCAGGATCGCGAGCTCACCGCCGGGGATCTCGATGCCGGCGAGTTCCGCTCCCCGACGCAACCCGACGGCGACCTGCTCGAGAGCGGCCGGGTCGGCCTCCTCGACAGCGATGTAGTCGAGCATTGCGATCGGCTCCGCACCAACGCAGACGATGTCGTTCACGTTCATCGCGACGCAGTCGATGCCGACCGTATCGAGGCGGCCGGTTGTCTCGGCGACGATCAGCTTCGAGCCGACGCCATCGGTCGAGAGCGCGAGCCCGAGTCCGGGGGCTATCTCGAGCACGCTCGCGTAGTGTCCGCTGGCGAGCACCGACCGGGACGGGCGGCCGGTGTCGATCTTGCGCAGTACGTCGACAAGCGCGCTGACACCGCGGTCAGCCTGGCTCGTGTCAACCCCAGCGGCGGCGTAGGCGTCGATCACGACCTCCCATTCTTACGAAGCCGCCGGAGCACGATGCCCGCCACCGCGGCGCGGTAGGCGGCGTAGGGAACGAGCGAGTGGCTGCGCCGAACCAGCGATGCGGTTGCGAGCGTCGAGACATAGGACGCCATCGCCCCCGCCGCCAGCACGGCGAGCTCCGCCGGCGCGGCGCTCTCCAGCTCACGCAGCTTCAGCGCGATCGCGCCGATCGTGACCGGCACCCCGACTTCAAAGGCGAGCTCGTGCGCATCCTCGCGAGCAAATCCCCGACTGCGCGCCGCCACCAGCGCCGCGCCGCTGCGCGAAACGCCCGGAGCCAACGCCAGACTCTGGGCGAGCCCCAGGGCGAGCCCATCCCGCGCGCCGGCATCCGCGGCGCGGCGCGTGCCGCTCTCAAGCGATTCCGCCGCCAGCATCGCCACGGAACCGGCCAGTAGGCCGGCCGCAATGCTCGCAGGCTTGCCGAGCCGCCGCTCGATCGGGCGCTCGAGTGCACGGCCGGCGATCGCAGCCGGCAGCGTCGCCAGGGCGCCGAGCAGGAGCCGCCGCCCGCGCAGGCCGGCGAGCGAGCGCATTGCATCGTGGCGGACGGCGATGACGGCGCCGCAGTGGAGGGAGACCTCGAAGCGCTTGCGCGCCGCGGGGTCGAGGTCCTCGTGGCGCCAGCCGCGCAGCCAGGGGACCAGTGTCGTGTGGCCGGATGAGGAGATCGGCAGCAGCTCGCTCGGTCCGTGCAGCAGCCCGAGCAGGATGGCGTGGCGCAGCGGGAGCTGCGCGCCGTCAGGCTGCCTCACCGGGGCGCGCCCGCGGCCGGCGCCAGCGCCGCTGCGCGAAGTAGACGATGGCGGCGACGATCACGACGAGCGCCGCGATGTCGACGTAGTGGAGCTGGTTCTGCACGGAGTGGTAGGACGAGCCGAGCTCGCGTCCGAGGATCGCCCAGGCGGCGATCCACGGCAGTCCGCCGGCGAGGCTCAGGAGGATGAACTTTGGATAGCGCATGCGCGCCGCGCCGGCCGGGAACGAGGTGTAGGCGCGGATCAGCGGGAGCATCCTCGAGATCAAGACCGCCGCGGCGCCGCGACGCGCGAACCAACGCTCGGCCCGGTCCATCCGCTCCGGCGTCAGATGGAGCTTCTTGCCGTGGCGGCGGACGAGTTCCATCCGCCCGACGTAGCCGATCAGATAGGCGATCGTGGCGCCGCTGAGGTCACCGGCGATGCCCACGGCAATGATGTCGAACATGCCGAAATGCCCGCGATAGACGTCGAAGCCCGCAAACAGCATCACCGCCTCGGAGGAGATCGGGATGCCGCTCGACCCGGCGACCAGGAGCAGGTAGATCCCGGGGAGGCCGAGGTCGGTAACGATGTGCGTCACCAGGTTGACGAGCGAGTTGGTGACGGAGGCGAACTCGTACACGGCCGGCGAAGGGTAGCGTGCGCGCCATGCGAGTCTGGGTCGATCTGACGAACAGCCCGCACCCACTCGTGCTTCGACCCGTGATCGAGCGGCTGCGCCGCGGCGGGCACGAGGTCGACGTCACCGCCCGCGATTTCGCCCAGACGGTTGAGCTGTGTGAGCGGCTGGGGCTCGGGGCGACGGTGATTGGACGCCATCGCGGCGGACGCGTCGCGGACAAGGCGGCGGGCCTCGCGTCGCGCTCGTGGGAGCTGGCGCGCTGGGCGCGACGGCGCGGCTTCGAGGTCGCTATCGGTCACGGCTCGAACGACATCTCGATCGCCGCAGCGGTGCTGCGCATTCCCTCGGCGACGATGTTCGACTACGAGTGGGCGAGCGTTCAGCACAACATCAACTGCCGCCTGGCGCGCACGGTCGTCGTGCCGGATGCGATCCCACCCGGGCGCCTGCGCCGCTACGGCGCCGCGACAAAGCTTCGCCGCTTTCCGGGCCTCAAGGAGGAGTACTACCTGTCTGACTTCGAACCGGATGAAGCGGTCCTCGATGAGCTGCAGCTCGACCGTGCGGCGCCGATCGTCGTGGTCCGAACGCCACCCGACGTGTCGCTGTACCACCGCTTCGAGAACGACCTGCTGCCATCGGTCCTGGCGCGTCTGCGCGCCGCGCAGACGATCGTCCTGCCGCGCACCGACGACCAGCGACGGGAGCTGCTCGCGGACGGCGGGTTCATCGTCCCCGACCACGCGATCGACGCCCAGTCGCTGATCGCCTTCGCCGATCTCGTGATCAGTGCCGGCGGCACGATGAACCGCGAGGCCGTCGCCCTGGGTACGCCGGTGTTCACGACCTTCGAAGGCCGCCTCGGCGCCGTCGACGAGCAGCTCATCAACGACGGCCGCCTGCGCAGGCTCAGCTCGCCTGCGCAGATCGTGCTCGCCAAGGCGCCGCGGGGCGTTTCGCAGCGCACGCGCCGCGACCCGGAGCTCATAACGGAGCTGCTGCTCAGCGCCCAGCGCCTCCGGGAGTAGGCGGCGAGGACCGCAGGTGCTCGTCCGGTACTCCCCTATCATCGACCGGATGCGCCGGAGGCTCCGTTCGGCGACCATCCCGCTCCACCGCCACTCGCTGCCCCAGCTCGCGGTCGACGCCGGTCTGGTCGCGCTCGCCTACTTCCTCGCGTTCTGGCTTCGGCTGGACCGGCTAAGCGGCCAGTACGGAACCCTGTTCGACCGCACGATCGTATGGGTTGTGCTGGGCACAGCGGCGCTGCTCGCAGTCGCCGGCGTGTACCGCCGGCGCTGGCGCTATGCGACGCAGCGCGACATCGAGAACCTGCTGCGACTGCTGATAGTCGACACGATCCTGCTCGTCGCAGTGGTCGAGGTGGTACGGCCCTACGGCACGCTCAAGCTGCCGAACAGCACGATCGTCCTCTACTTCCTGCTCGCGCTGCTGTTCCTCGGCGGGGCGCGCCTGCTCGCGCGAAGCGCCCACGACCGCCGCCTGCGTGGCTTTCGTGCGCGCAAGGACGCCCGTGCGGTTTTGATCATCGGGGCCGGGGACGGCGGCCGTCTTGTCCTGCGCGAGCTGCTGCGAAACGGGGAGCTCGGCCTGACCCCGGTGGGGTTCGTTGACGACGATCCGCTGAAGCGGCGGCTGAAGGTCGACGGGGTCCGCGTCCGGGGCACCACGCGCGATCTGCCGCGGATCCTCGACGACGCCGAGCCGGACGAGGTGATCATCGCGATACCGTCGGCGCCCGGCGAGCTGCGGATGCGCGTCGTGACGACCTGCCGTGAGCGCGGGATTCCGGTTCGCACTCTGCCGACGGTGTTCGAGCTGCTACGCGGCTCGGTCGAGCTGGCGCGCCAGGTGCGGGATGTGCGAGTCGAGGACGTGCTCGGCCGCGAGCCGGTGCTGATGGAGCTCGAGCGGGTCGGCGCCTACCTGCGCGACGCGGTGGTGCTGGTGACCGGCGCCGGCGGCTCGATCGGCGCGGAGCTGTGCCGCCAGATCACGCGCGTCGGTCCGCGCCGGCTCGTGCTCGTCGATCACGCCGAGGACAACATCTTCGCGATTCAGCGCGAGCTGCTCGAGGACCGCCACGTCCCGCCCGAGCTGCTCGCGCCCGTGCTGGCCGACGTCAAGGAGGAGGAGCGGATGCGCGAAGTGTTTGGCGAGCATCGCCCCCAATTCGTGTTCCACGCCGCGGCCTACAAACACGTCGGCCTGCTCGAGCGCAATCCGCTCGAGGCGATCCACAACAACGCGATCGGGACTCGCGTTGTCGCGACGGTCGCGGGCGACCTCGGGGCCGTTGCGTTCGTCCTGATCTCGAGCGACAAGGCCGTGTCGCCGTCGTCGGTGATGGGCGCCTCGAAGGCGCTCGCCGAGTGCGCGGTCGAGGTCGCCCAGCGCCGCTTCGCCGCCACGCGCTTCATGGCGGTCCGGTTCGGCAACGTGCTCGGGTCCTCGGGCAGCGTCGTGCCGATCTTCCGCCGCCAGATCGCAGCCGGCGGTCCGGTGACCGTGACCGACCCTCGGATGACTCGTTTCTTCATGACGATCCCCGAGGCAGTGCAGCTCGTGATCCGCTCGGGATCGCTCGGCGAGGGCGGCGAGATCTTCGTGCTCGACATGGGCGAGCCGATCTCGATCATCGGGCTTGCGCGCCAGATGATCGAGCTGTCCGGCCTCGAGCCCGAGCGCGACATCGCGATCGACATAATCGGCGCGCGGCCCGGAGAGAAGCTCCACGAGGAGCTGTTCAACCCGTTCGAGCGCCAGCAGCTGACCGACGCGGAGAAGATCTGGATCGCCGAGCGCGACCCGCTTGAGAACGAGGCCGTCGAGGCGATGTTCGACGAGATCTCGCTGCTGGTGCTCGAGGGCGATGCCGCCGGACTCGCCGAGAAAGTCACGCAGATGACATCGATGCGCGCGCAGCAGCCGCTCGCGGCGGGGCCTTAGACTGGCGGCGGTCGTGGCCCACCTGTCCGTGATAGCGCTCTCGATCAACGGCGGCCTCAAGACGCTCGGGTCCTACGCCGGTCTCGCCGCGGTTGTCGCGCTCGCGCTGCTCGCGCTGCTCTTCTTCGCCCAGGCCCGCGAGCTCAAGCGCCTGCGTGAATGGATCGAGCAGGAGGCCCAGCGCCCGCGCGCGCAGGCCCCGGCACGGGTCGGCGTTCCCGCGCCGGCTCCACGGCCGGCGCCGGCGCCGGCAGCGCCGTTGCCGGCGCCGCTCGCCACGGGCGCCGCGTCGACTCCGGCGACGCCGCTGGTCGCCACGACCGTCGAGGGGGTCCGACGCGTGCCGCTCCCCAGCACGGGCGCCGTCGCCGCCGGCGGGACGGTGGTCCTTCCCGGCGGCGCTACGCCAAACGCGCCCGACGCGACAACCGTCAACGAGCCAGCCGAGGGTGACGGGGCACCGCCGCCAGCGAGCGCACTGCAGGCACCACGCCTTGTCGCCGAGCGGGCTCGCGGGCAGGAGCCTGGGAGCGCCCACGAGGTCGGCGAGGGGCTCGTGATCGGGCGCGCGAAGGGGGTTTCGATCCGGCTCTCCGATCCGCTCGTATCGGGGCGCCACGCGCGCATCGCCCCCGACGGCGAGGGCGTGGCGCTCGAGGATCTCGGCTCGACCAACGGAACCTTCCTCAACGGTGCCCAGCTGAGCGCTCCGGCGATCCTGAGCAACGGCGACCGCATCCGCCTCGGCGAGAGCGAGTTCGTCTACGAGGTCGTGCCCGCGTCGCCGCCGGACCCTCCCGAGACGCCCGTGGCGGCTGGCGTGCCGCCCGCGCCGACCGACGCCGAGGGAATCCCAGCCCCCGAACCGACCGGCGGCGAGGCGGGCCCAGAGCTCGAACCGAGCGACAGTGCGGGAGTGGTTCCGACTGACGACGGCGACGAGGCGCGGGACTCCTCGGCAGCCGTGCCCCTGCTGGCCGCTCCGATTCCCGAGCGCACGCTGGAGTTCGAGGATCCGGACGCCGGCGCGGGCGGGAGTGCCATGCCGCCCCTACCGCCCGCTCCGCGGGCTGCGGGCACGGGCGCTGTTCGGCTGCCACCCGCAGCGATCTCGCGGATGCCGCGCGGCGGCCTGACGGCTGAGGATCAAGCGGACGAAGCGCCGCGGCGTGCGCGGCGCGTGCGCGGATGGGATCCGCAGCTACCGGGGGTAGGCTCCACCGGTCGCCGCCTCGCGCTGGCCGGAATAGCAGCTGCCATTGCGGCGATCGCGGTCGTGGTCGTGCTGCTCGCTTCGGGCGGCGGCACGAAGGGAACGTCGTCCTCATCGACGGCGGCCACGTCGAGTGCGGCTCCGGCGCGTTCGAGCATCACCGTCGCGGTGCTGAACGGGACGACCACGACGGGGTTGGCGGGCCGCCTGTCCAAGAAGCTCGTGGGCGAAGGCTTCGCCAAGGGTGTCGTCGCGGATGCATCGAGCCAAACCGCAGCCACGACGAGCGTTGGATATACGAACGGCAACAAGGTCGCGGCCGACGAGGTCGCCAGAGCGTTGCGGCTCAGCGCGACTAGCGTCGTGCCGGTCACGAGTGCGAACGACGCCACCGCGAGCGCCGCGGGCGGCCGCCCGCAGGTCGTGGTCACGATCGGTGTCCAGCACCCGCAGTGAGTCCGGTGACGCCGCGGTCGCCGCTCCACTTGCACGGATCGCGCTAGCGCTGCTCGCGCTGGCGACGGTCGGCGCGCTGCTGATCGCCGAGCACCTGAAGAGCCGGACGGCGCTCGCCGGGAGCGCTATCTGGCAGCCCAGCAGCGGTCCGTTCGATCCACGCACAGCGACTGCGTCGTTCTCCTTCACAAGCCCCTACTCCGATCACGTGACGGTGTCGATCGTCTCCGGCGAGACCGGCAAGGTCATTGCCGTGATCGCGCGCAACTATCCGATCGCGCGCTACCGGCGCACTGAGCGGTTTCCCTGGAATGGGCGTAGCGCGACCGGGGCACTCGAGCCAAGCGGAACGTACGTCGTGCAGGTCCATTTCGACCGCCTCGACCGCACCACGCGGGTGCCGCAGATCAGTTTCGACCTGATGCGCCCGGCAAGATGACGCTCGCCACCACGACGCTCACGCTCGCCCTCGAGAAGGGCGGTGTACTTCTCCTCGCACTGCTCGCCGGCGCCGTTCTCGCGCTGCCCAGAAGGCAGATCCCGCCGCGGGCCCGTGCGGTCCTGATCGCTGCCGCGTTGGTCCTGACCCCGGCGCTGCTCGCGCTCGCGCTCTGGAACAACCCCAAAGTAGCCCCGTTGCACCACCATCCGCTCCGCGGAGTCGCGGTCATCCTGGCCATCCTCGTCGTGGTGGCCATCCTCGCCCACCTGATCAACCGGCACCAGCCACTGCTTCCGCTGCTGGCCGTCGGAGCACTTCCGTTCCGCATCCCCCTCGGATCCGTTTCCAGCGGACTCCTGATCCCGCTCTACGCCGTCATCGCATCCGGCGCGCTCGTCTTCATCGTCCGCAACTGGAATCAAGCGCCCGAGGCGCCAAGCGAGGACCGCCGCCAAAGCCGGCTCCCGCAGCTCCTCGCGTTCGTCCTCGTCCTCTACGCCCTACAGGCGACCTACTCCCCGAACCTTGGCGTGGTCAAGGCGGTCGAGAATGTCGGCTTCTTCTACCTCCCGTTCGCGCTGCTCTTCTTCCTGCTGGCCCGCGTCACCTGGACTGCCGAGCTGCTGCGGCGTTGTCTCCTCGTATTGCTCGCACTCGCCGCCCTGTTCGTGGTCGTCGGATTTGCCGAGCTCGCCGACGGAAGTCACCTACTGCTCAACCGCGGCCTCGACCAGGACGCGTACTTCGTCCGGATCA
>Ga0181534_10002194_pt1 | contig 12300 bp, 14 predicted proteins | sample PEATcosm2014_Bin_37_FD_119758 | JGI IMG/M metagenome (GOLD analysis project Ga0181534, IMG submission 119758) | Peatland microbial communities from MTU Mesocosm Facility, Houghton, MI, USA - PEATcosm2014_Bin17_10_metaG | ecosystem: Environmental > Terrestrial > Soil > Wetlands > Peat | place...
CAGCATCGATCTCACCCACTGACGGCCGGTGGCTCCATGTGCCCTGGTTGTCCTGAGCGATGAGGAGTCCACACCTCCGGCACGTCCCGATATTCGGGAGGGCACCGGGTTCGGGGGCATGATTGGCATCGAGTTCGGCGGCGAGCTCTCGAGCTTCGGACTCGTCGCCTCCGTCCTTCCAGGATTCCTCCAACACCTCGTCAGCCAGCACTGTGCACCCCACCCCGCCCCGTGACCGACGGTGCGCGCTCTGGCACCGAGCGGGACACCCCGACCTGGTCGTGCATGGGACTCCGATGGGCCGGCATCATGTCGTCATTCCTTCTCCGGGCTCGACAGCTTCGGGCCCGACTGCGCATCGGGCCTCATCGTCCACTATGACCTGGTGAGGGGGGGCCCGGACAGAGGCGGAGGGCCCTAGTCCGGGCGCCGTGTCGACGGAGGTCGCCCGTCGGCGCCCATCAGCCACCGTTCTCCGCCCGGTAGGCCTCGATCCACTCCGACGGGACCGTTTCGGGGATCTCGGCATGGACGCGCCGATGGCCGAGGGCGACGTGGCCATCGCCGGGGGCCCGGTCCCCCGGTGCCGACCGGGCACGCGTGCGGGCCCGGTAGATGGATCCGCCGAGGAACAGCCACAGGCCGAGGACGAACAGCAGGGACATGAGCTTCTCCAATTTCCAACGCGTGCCTTGACGGCAATCCTGACAACGGGGCGGTCATCCGGGTAGAGCCGAACTACCCAACGTGGGACAGGACGTGCCGGAGGCTGGATCACGAGGAGGAGGAGGAGGCGTTCCCGTCACGACGACTCACTGAGCAGGTCGGCCTTCGCCCTGGCCAGGGCCTCCTGCTCCTCTGGGGGGACCTGGGGGGGTTGCAGGTCCAGGCCATCGATGGCGTCGACGATGATGCCCCCGACCAGGGCCCGGAGGGCGTACTTGTGGTCGGCCGGCACGACGAACCATGGTGCCCAGGGGGTGGAGGTGGCACTCAGTGCGTCCTCGTAGGCATCCCGGTACGCATCCCAGTGCTTGCGCTCGGCCAGATCACTGGCCGAGAACTTCCAGTTCTTGCCCGGATCGTCCAGTCGCTGGAGGAACCGCTTCTTCTGCTGGTCGCGGGAGACATGCAGATAGATCTTCACGATCCGGGTGCCGTTCCGGTCGAGATGGTGCTCGAAGGCGTTGATGTCCTCGTAGCGGTCGTTCCACAGCTGCTCGGGGGGTTGCTCACCGGAGCCCGCTTTCCCCCGGGCCACGAGCTCGGGATGCACCCGGGCCACCAGGACCTCCTCGTAGTACGAGCGGTTGAAGATGCCGATCATCCCCCGGGCCGGCAGCACGGTGGCCGACCGCCAGAGGAAGTCGTGGCTGAGTTCCTCTGGCGAGGGCTGCTTGAAGGCCTCGACGGTGCAGCCCTGCGGGTTGACGCCGGACATGACGTGCCTGATGGTGCCGTCCTTGCCGGCGGCGTCCATCGCCTGGAGGACGATCAGGAGGGCGTGCGTGCCGTTGGCCCAGAAGAGCCGCTGTGCTTTGGTCAGCTCGTCGACGAACTGACGCAGATCCTTCTCCGCCACGTTCTTGTACTTCTTCTCGTCTGCGCCGATCCATGTCGCCTGGGTCGTGCTGGTGCTCCGGTCACCCAGCCCGGCACGGTCCCCCGGCCCCACTCTCAGCTCGGTCAGGACCGACTTCGGAAGCTTCATGATCCCCGCGTCACGGTGCGGCCGAACCGGTCGGGGCCCACCCGTCTCGCATCTGGGACCGCTCTACTTGGATGGGTGCGCGCCGTTGGCGCCGGCCGGATGGAGCGGCGTCACCGGGGCCACCGGGGTCACGGACGGCGACGGCGTCGAGGCGGCGGCCTCACGGGCCAGGAACGAGCCCAGCTCGGCGATGGTGGACATCAGGGGCGCCGGGAAGACGACCGTGGAGTTCTTGTCCGCGCCGATCTCGACGAGGCTCTGGAGGTTCCGGAGCTGGAGGGCCAACGGATGGGCCATCATCACGTCCGAGGCGTCGCCCAGGGCGGCGGCGGCCATCGACTCGCCCTCGGCGTTGATGATCTTGGCCCGCTTCTCCCGCTCGGCCTCGGCCTGGCGGGCCATGGCCCGCTTCATGCTGTCGGGGAGCTGGATGTCCTTCAGTTCCACCAGGGTGACTTCGATCCCCCAGTCCGAGGTCGTCGTGTCCAGAATGGCCCGGATGTCGAGGTTGATCCGATCCGTCTCGGAGAGCGTCTCGTCCAGAGTGTGCTGGCCGACGACCTTTCGCAAGGTGGTCTGGGCGATCTGGTCGATGGCCGAGGCCACGTTCTCGATGGCCACCACCGACTTCACCGCATCGACCACCCTGAAGTAGGCCACTGCGGACACGTCCACGCTCACGTTGTCCCGGGTGATGATGCCCTGGGACTGGATCGGCATGGTCACGATGCGCAGGGAGACCCGCCGGAGGTTGTCGACGATGGGAATGATCAGCCGGAAGCCGGGGTCACGTGTCCCGAGCACCCGGCCCAGGCGGAAGAGCACACCCTCCTCGTACTGCTTCACGATCCGTGCCGCCGAGGCCAAGGCCAACAGCAGCAGGACCACGACGATCACCACCACGACGACGACAATCTTCATGGAGCCAGTCTCTTCCCAGCGATCGACCGTCGCACAGTGCCAAACGTCCCATTCGCGGCCACGGTCGTGAAGATGAACGACGCCACGGTGCTCATCGGCCGTTCCTCCCCATGGTGGGCCCGTCGGCCTCGCCGTCGGCGGCATCGCCGAGCGACACCGGGCCGGCCCTCACGATGCTCCTCCGTCGAGAAACCGGGCCAGCGCTTCGAGAATCCCCCGGGTTCCCTCTTCCCGCTGGGCCGAGGTGTCGTGGCCGTCGAGGAACACCCCCTGCTCGGTGAGGACCAGTCGGGTCGTCGCCCCCTGGCCGTGGAACTGGATCGTGGCCACCGAAACGGACAGCCGTTGGTCGTCGGCGAACATCTCGTAGGTGTAGACGATCCGCTGCTCGGGAACGATGTCGCGGTACTCCGAGTCGTAGGTGAAGACGGGCCCGCCGGGAGGCCCGCCACGATTGAGCTCGTGGCCCCCGATGCGGAAGTCGAGTTCGTAGCCGGACCTCAGCGCGTCGGAGGATCCGGCGAACCAGCGGGCCTTGAGCTCCGGCTCCGACCACGCCCGGAAGACCTCGGCGATCGGGATGTCATAGGTGCGCTCGATGACGAACGTGTCGTGGGCGACGGTGGACAGGGTCATGGCTTCTCCTTGATGGCGGCTGCTTCGTTGAGGACCTCGCCCAGCCGGTCGAGGCGCACTTCCCAGCCCCGCCGCCGGTCGCTGATCCACTGTTCGGCGGCAGTCATCGCCGCCGCTTCGATCCGGCACATGCGAGTCCGCCCGACCTTCTCCGTCGTCACCACCCCGCAGGCCTCGAGCACCTGCACATGCTGGACGACGGCGGCCAGGGACATGGCCAGGGGCTCTGCCAGCTCGCTGACCGACGCGGGCCCCAGGGTGAGGCGCTCCACCATGGTGCGCCTGCTCTTGTCGGCCAGCGCCTGGAAGGTCCGGTCCAGGTCGATCGTTTGGTCAAGCATGTACTTGAGTGTATCGCCCTATCGGCACAACAGTCAAGTAATCACTTGACTGTCTTGGAGGCGGGCGGGGCTGGTCCGTCTGCTGGCCCGCCACGTCGTGTCACGGGCGGCTCTTCGACCTCGAGCGCACGCATCCAGCGGAGCCCGTGCGGCGAAGTTCCCCTACTCAGAAACCCTTTCCGGTGCACCCGGTGGTGTCGAGCACCTGGAGCGAGTCGGTCTGGGACTCGAAGTCGAAGACCTCGGTGCCCGAGGTCACCTTGGCGGGGGGGCTCTGTAGTTCTCCGCCAGAAAGTTGCCGCTCATGGTGCCTGCTGGCTGATGTCATCGCCGTCGGGCTCGTCGGTCAGGCACCCCCTTGACCTGGTAGCGGCCGTCGGGGATCACCTGTTGGTGCCCCGAAGGCCTCGCGGTCCTTCGACGGTCCGACCGGGCTCGAGACGCCCTGGCTGTCGGTGGGGATGGTGTCGGTGGGCGGTGTGGGCAAGCCCTGCGGGAGGTAGTCAGTCGCATCCGGAGTGGTGCCTATGAAGGAGGTGTCCGTAGGCGAGGAGGCCGACCCCTGGATGCAGGTGCCACCGCCCACCTCCGCGGCGGGGAGGAACTCGACCGCGTTGACGCTGCCGAGGTCGTAACCGGTCACCGTGAGCTGCGTGTCCGGGCCGCCGTCGAGCGGCACCTTGTTCGGCGCCACCGACTCGACGATCGGCCCTTCGTTGATGGAGCCGTCCGCAGACGTGCCGCTGACCACGTAGCTCGGGTTGGTGATCACGCAGGGCACTACCCAGTGTGGTCATCCCCCCGCACGTCGCCACGATTACGGCGAACGGTCAGTGACGTGCGTGGAGTCCCCGCGGAGCGCAACGGCGCCGCACCCGCAGCCGACCCGGTCGATGCTTGATCCAGTGGACCCCCGCGGCCACCGCGCCCGCTCATGACCTCAGCGGGCGAGTACGACCTTGACTGCCCCGGTGTCGGACGCCCTGGCGAACACGTCGTAGGCCTCGATCATGTCGTGCAGCCCGAAATGATGGGTGACGAAGCGGGCGGCATCGATCTGGTGACTGGTAACGAGGCGGAGCAAGGTGGGCGTGGAGTAGGTGTCCACCAGGCCGGTGGTGATGGTGACGTCCCGGGTCCACAGGGACTCGAGGTGCAGTGTGGCCGGCGCTCCGTGCACCCCGATGTTTGCCACGTGCCCTCCGGGGCGGACAAGTTCGGCGCAGAGCTCGAAGGTCGACGGCACTCCGACGGCCTCGATGGCCACGTCGGCCCCAAGCCCTCCGGTGAGCTCGCGGACCAGGGCGACCGCATCCTGGTGCCCATTGTTGATGGTCAGGTCCGCACCGAACTGCTTGGCTACGTCAAGACGGGCATCGGCCAGGTCGATGGAGATCACCCGGCCCGGCGAGAAGAGCTTCGAACCGGTGATGGCCGAGAGCCCGATGGGCCCGGCCCCGACGATGGCGACGGTGTCACCGGGCTGCACGTGGCCGTTGAGCACACCCACCTCGTAGGCGGTGGGGAGGATGTCGGCGAGCATGAGGATGTCCTCATCGGCCGCCCCCTTGGGCACGGGGTACGTGGACGTGTCGGCAAACGGGACCCGCACATACTCCGCCTGGGTGCCGTCGATGAGATGGCCGAGGATCCAACCCCCGCCGCCCAGACACTGGCCGTAGCGACCCTCGCGGCAGAACCGGCAGGTGCCACAGGCACTGATGCACGAGACGAGGACCCTGTCGCCGACGGAGACTGTCTTCACCCCGGTCCCGACCGTTTCGACCGTGCCCACGGCCTCATGTCCGAGAATGCGCCCGGTGGTGACCTCCGGTGTGTCCCCCTTGAGGATGTGGAGGTCGGATCCGCAGATCGTGGTGGTGTCCACCCGGACGATGGCGTCCGTGTCGGCCTGCAGAGTGGGTTGAGGCACCTCCTTCCACGACTTGGATGCTGGTCCCTGATACACGAGAGCCTTCATGAGCTGTCTCCTTTATTGCGTGGGACCAGCTTGATGGCCCGGACGCGGGTCCGGTAGTGCCGAAGGTCCTGCATCTCCCGCTCGAAGTCCCTCGTGAGGCTCACGCCACCCCCAAGGATGCTGCCGAGAGGGGGTCTCGGGTCGTCTGGCCCTGTCGACCTCAGCCCGGCCCCGGTCCGGGGGCGACACGTTGCCTGCGGTCGTTGTCGTCGTGGTACTCCCTGAAGTCGACGCCCGTCCTATGAAGTCGACGCCAGTCGTGACCTTTGGCCCTGACGATCGCCCGGCGTTCGCGTCACCATGAATAGGTGGACGAAGGACCCACGGGCGGCAGTCAGGTGTAACGAGGATCGAGGCAGCACTCGGGTCGTGGCGTCCGCAGGATGAGCAACGGACACCACGGGGACAGGCCATAGAAGGGGAGCAATGCAAGGACCGAGATACCAGCAGCCACTCCTCGGGTACGGCGACATGCCGCCACGTCCAGCGATGCAGCAGTTCACACGCTCGCTCGAAGAATGCCAGGACCGAATCAGCGCGTTGCGTGCCAAGCTCGACACCTTCCCACCGACACGACGGTCCCATACGGAGTGGGGCCCTTCCGCTCTCGCTGGTCCGCTCGGGCGCCCTCAGGCCCCCTGCCCGGAGGATCAGCCGGCGGTCGATGCCTCGTTGACCGCCATCGGAGATGCCGCCCGGCGCCTCCTCCATGATCTGGAGGATCCCATTGGCCGGGACGGTGCGACCGACCGCGTCGGGAATGCCGGAGGCGGGAGTTCTTCCCGAATGGGCACGCCCGGCCGGGAAGTGAGGGGCCTCGACGGTTGAGACATCATGTCCATGTACACGACACTTCTCGGATCCGCCCTCGACCAGCGCGACCAGTCCGATAGCTCGCCCACTATCGGGGACCTCTTCGCCCACGTACTGAGGTGCAGGAGCCAATTGGCAGATAGCGGCATCCTGTCGCCCAGGTACGCCAAGACCTTAGGAGACGTGGCCAGCCAGTTGGAGTACGACGTCTCGCTCATCAGTCTGGTCAGGGGCCTCGGAATCGACTTCGCCATCGAGCGGTTCGACAATGGGGAGCGGCACCTGCTGGAGGGGGTCCTCGTAGACCGGGGACTCCCCTTGGAGCGGTCCGACGACCGTACGTGACCGGGGCATGTGACGCCGGTCTGGCCACCTAGGTTCCAGTGTTCTCGGCCTCTTCCGCTCGTATCGAACGCTCCTCCAGACGGGCCGCATAGGTGGCAGCCTGTGTCCTTCGTTCCATGCCGAATTTGGCCAACAGATTGGACACGTAGTTCTTGACCGTCTTCTCGGAAAGGAACAGGTCGGCGGCGATCTGACGATTGGTCTTCCCCTCGGCGATGAGATCGAGCACGTTGCGCTCCTGGGCCGTGAGACTGGCGAGACGGGCATCCTCTCGCGGGCCCGCCTGCAGGCGCTCGAGCACACGTTCGGTCACGGAGGGGTCGAGCAACGACTGTCCGGCGCCGGCGCGTCGAATGTCGTCCACCAGATCGCCCACGCCGACCTGCTTCAACACATAGCCTGACGCTCCAGCCAAGATGGCGGCATACAGGGCCTCATCGTCGTTGTAGGACGTGAGCATCACACACACGATCTCCGGCCACTGAGAACGGATCTCCCGGCATACCTCAACGCCGCTCCCGTCGGGAAGCCGGACATCGAGAATGGCTACCTGGGGGTGCGTCAGCGGGATACGGATCAGCGCCTCTTCGGAAGTGGAGGCCTCTCCGACCACGACAAGGTCGTCCGTGGCTTCGAACAGTGCCCTGAGCCCGGTCCGCACGACCTCGTGGTCATCGAGGAGGAACAGGCCGAGCGTCACAGGCCAATGCTCCCAGCACGGGCACGACAAGGGCAACTTGAGCTGGGCAAACACTCGGTGAACACCCTGGTCCGGGACGGTGTCGTGTGTCCGGCCATGGCCGGACCCCGATGACATCGGCCGTCGGTACGCCGCATGCCACCGGTGCGATCGCTCTCGCAGCGATCGTCCCCTACAGAGGCGGAACGGAGCTCTGAGAATCTCGACTCAGGCCACGTTCCACCGGACTCGGACGAGCCAATAGGTCCTTTGACCCTGTTCGGACCCACGGCGAACCCGACATGGTGGAAGTACGCCGTCCCACAGAGGAGTCCGCCATGACCGCCAACGCATCACGTACCGACGGAGCGACCGACCAGCACGCAGTCCGGGTTGCCACCGACAAGTTCGACCGTCTCCTCGATGACTGGCACGGACGGATCGACGAACTGAAGGTTCAGGTGGACCTGGCCACTCTCGATGTGCGGGAGGACGTGGCCAAGCGCCTCGAGGTCACCGAGAACGTCTACCTGGCCGTGCGATCGCGTCTCTCCGACGCCAGACATGACGCCGGGCAGAGCGTGGCCACTGTGCGTCAGTCAGTCGAAGAGCTGCTGGTGGATCTTCGTCGCGCCTATGACGACGCCGAGGCTGTGGTGACCCGAGGCCGTGAGACGTAGGCCTCCGCCTCCCGGCCCTATATCGGACCAACCCATCCGGGGCGACTCACGAGCCAATCGATAGTTCACCCGACAAGAAATGACACCCCGATGATCGACTCATCCGCTCCGGCGGTCACCGTGCCACCGTCGGCGTCCGGTGCGCCGGACAAGAACGGCGGTCCTCCCTCCACGCCGCCGTCGGGGTCAGTGCCCCCGGACCAGCCACTGTCCCCCCGCAACCAGAGCAAGGCCCACGCGCTCGGGCTGACCTCGGCCACCGGGCTGGTCATCGGCAGCATCGTGGGCACCGGCGTGTTCACCATGCCCGCGGTCCTCGCCGGCGCCGGCACGATGGGCATCATCGTGCTCGGCGTCATCGCCGTCGGCGCCATGCTGCTGGCCACGCTGTTCGGCCAGCTCACCAAGCGGGTCCCCAACAGCGACGGTGGCCTCTACGCCTACTCCCGCCACGAGTTCGGCGACTTCGCCGGTTACCTGGTGGGCTGGTGCTACTGGATCCAGGCCTGGGCCGGCAATGCGGCCATTGTCTCCTCCTGGGTGTTCTATGTGGATGCCCTGTTCGGCTGGGCCCACATCACCGGCATGGAGAACTGGCTCATCGCCATGGTCGGCCTGTGGGTTCCGGCCGTCATCAACCTGGTCGGCATCCGCCAGATGGCCTGGTTCCAGAACGTGACCGTGGTACTCAAGTTCCTGCCCCTGCTGTTCGTCGGCGTCATCGGTTGGTTCTTCGTCCAGAGTGGGCACTTCGGGGCATTCAACGCCTCGGGCGGCAGTGTCTACTCGGGGATCGGCATCGCCGCCGGCGTCGCCCTCTTCTCGTTCATCGGCGTCGAGGCGGCGGCCATGACGGCCAAGAGGGTGAAGAACCCCCGGATCAACGTGAGCCGGGCCTCGCTGCTGGGCACGGCGTTGAGCGCCATCCTCTACGTGATGGTGACTGCGGTGGTCATGGGGTTGGTGGCCCACCACACCCTGGTCAACACCGGCTCACCGTTCGTCAACGCCTTCCAGTCGATCTTCCCCCACCAGGCCTGGGCCGGGAAGTTCATCGCCGCCGTCGCCGTGATCTCAGGGATCGGGGCCCTCAACGGCTGGACGCTGATCGTGACCGAGACCTCCCGGGCCATGGCCCAGGACGACATGTTCCCCCGGCCGTTCGCCTGGACCGACAAGAAGGGCACCGCCTGGTTCGGCATCCTGGTGGGCACGGCACTGCCGTCGCTCCTGATGCTGTGGCGCTACACCACCAGCTCGGGCCTCACCGTGTTCACCTATCTGGTCGATCTGACCGTGGTCACCGTGGCCATCCCCTACTTCATGTCGGCCATCGCCCAACTGACCTATCTGGTGTCCCGTCGACGGAGGGTGAACGGGTGGCTCCTGGCCCGGGACCTGTCAATTGCCGGCGCCAGTGTCCTGTTCTCCATGTGGGTGACCTTCGCCTCCGGCTACCAGGTCGTCTACCAGGCCCTCGTGGTGATCCTGGCCGGTCTGGTGCTCTTCGCCTTCCTGAACGCCCGCCGGCAGCGCCTCGGCGAATCGGCTGAGCCCGTGGACCTACCTGATGACCTTTCCACTGCCGCCGGCCTGGCGGCCAACGGCAACGGCAACGGCAACGGCAACGGCTCCAGAGTTTCCCAGCAGACATCGACCACCGAGGTGAAAGCATGACGTTCCACGTAGGTTCCGAAGTCGGCCAGCTCCGGGAGGCGATCATCCATCGACCGGGTCTCGAGCTCTCGAGACTCACACCCGACAACATCGAGGGCCTGCTCTTCGACGACGTGATGTGGGCGTCGAGGGCCCAAGAGGAACACGATGCCTTCGCCGCCGCGCTCCGGGACAAGGGCGTGCTCGTCCACCACTTCGGCCTCCTACTGGCCGAGACACTGGAGCTGGACGAAGGCAGGGAGTTCGTCCTCGACCGCGAGTGCACGCCGGAAATCCTCGGACCCTCCCTCGTCGACCCGGTCCGGAAACTGTTCGAGGATCTCGACGGGAGGACCCTGGCCGAGTTCCTGATCGGCGGGATCATCAAGGCCGATCTCCATCCCCTCCACGCCCACAGTCTCAAGTGGGACATGCTGCGGTCCGACGACTTCGTCCTCACGCCGCTCCCCAACCATCTCTTCCAGCGGGACAACTCGTGCTGGATCTACGGAGGCGTGACCATCAATCCCATGGCCATGCACGCCCGCCAGCGCGAGTCGCTCCACACCCGGGCCATCTACGGCTTCCATCCCCTGTTCGCAGACTCGGGATTCGTGACCTACTACGGCGACGAGGACCGGAGCTATCAGCCGGCCACCATCGAGGGCGGTGACGTCCACGTGATCGGGCACGGCGCGGTCCTGATCGGCATGGGTGAGCGCACCACTCCCATGGCTGTCGAGACCGTGGCCAACGCCCTGTTCGACAACGGCCAGGCCACCACCGTCGTCGCCATCGAACTGCCCCACAGCCACGCCTTCATGCACCTCGACACCGTGATGTCGATGGTCGATATCGCCACCTTCGTCCTCTATCCGTACTTCGACCGCCAGCTGCGGAGCTGGACCGTCGCCCAGGGGGAGCGTCCAGGCCAACTGTCCATCACCCCCAACGCCAGCCTGTGGGACACGCTGGCCGGGATCCTCGAGGTGGACCAGATCACCGTCCTCACCACCGACGAGGACGTCCGTGCCGCGGAACGGGAGCAGTGGGACGACGGTACCAACTACCTGGCTATCTCGCCCGGAGTGGTCATGGGCTACGAGCGCAACGTGGCCACCAACACCATGCTGGAGAAACAGGGCATCGAAGTGCTGGCCATCGCCGGCAGCGAGCTCGGTCGGGGCCGGGGCGGTCCCCGGTGCATGACCTGTCCCATCGTGCGGGACGGGGCCTGATCCGTGATCCGACAGGAGCAGAGGGACGACATCGGGATGGGAGGGAAGAGCCTCCTGAAGGTGGCCGACCTGACCAAACAGGAGTTCCTCGGCCTCATCGACCTGGCTGAGCGCCTGCGCGCCGAGAAGCGCTCTGGTTCCGAGCACCAGCGGATGGTGGGGCGCAACATCGCCCTCATCTTCGAAAAGGCCTCCACCCGTACTCGGTGCGCCTTCGAGGTCGGAGCCCACGACCAGGGAGCGCACGTCACCTACCTGGGCCCTGACGGATCGCACATCGGTGTCGGTGAGTCCATGAAGGACACCGCCCGGGTGCTGGGTCGGATGTTCGACGGCATCGAGTACCGGGGCTTCTCCCAGGACTCGGTCGAGACGCTGGCCCGGTTCTCCGGGGTTCCCGTGTGGAACGGGCTGACCGATCAGTGGCACCCCACCCAGATGCTGGCCGACATCCTGACCATGCGGGACCACGTGCGGACGCCTCTCGAGCGGGTGGGCTACTGCTACCTGGGCGACGCCCGGAACAACACGGCCAACTCGCTCCTCGTGACGGGCGCGCTACTCGGCATGGACGTCCGGATCGCCGCTCCCCGTGACCTCTGGCCCACCTCGGACATTCAGATCATGGCCAGAGAGCTCGCCACCGCCTCGGGAGCCCGGATCCACATCGGTGAAGACCTACTCAGTGGCGTGAAGGGAGCCGACTTCCTCTACACCGATGTCTGGGTGTCCATGGGCGAGCCGGCATCGGAGTGGGAGCAGCGCATCACGCAGCTCCTGCCCTACCAGGTCAACGCGGCAGCCATGGAGGCGACGGGCAATCCCGACGTGAAGTTCATGCACTGCCTACCGGCGCTCCACAACACCGACACCGAACTCGGTCGCCAGATCTCCGACAAGTGGAACCTGACCGCATTGGAGGTGACCGACGAGGTCTTCGAATCCTCAGCCTCCATCGTCTTCGACCAGGCGGAGAACCGGCTGCACACGATCAAGGCGGCCATGGTGGCCAGTCTGGGCGACTGAGGTGCGCATCGTCGTGGCCCTGGGCGGCAATGCCCTGCTCCAACGGGGCGAGGTCCCCGAGGCGGAGATCCAGGAGAAGCACGTGTCGGCTGCGGTCGAGGCGCTGGTCCCGCTGGCCCGCGACCACGACCTCCTGATCACCCACGGCAACGGACCACAGGTGGGACTGCTGGCTCTCGAGAGCTCCCGCGACCCGTCCCTCCCTCACCCCTACCCTTTCGATGTGCTGGGCGCACAGACCCAGGGCATGATCGGATACTTCCTCCTGCAAGC
>Ga0181534_10002195_pt1 | contig 12296 bp, 11 predicted proteins | sample PEATcosm2014_Bin_37_FD_119758 | JGI IMG/M metagenome (GOLD analysis project Ga0181534, IMG submission 119758) | Peatland microbial communities from MTU Mesocosm Facility, Houghton, MI, USA - PEATcosm2014_Bin17_10_metaG | ecosystem: Environmental > Terrestrial > Soil > Wetlands > Peat | place...
AGGCACTCCATCACGGCATCGACTGCTCGCATCGCGCTTACCTCCTCTCGACGTGCTCGGGTTAACGGGGTAAAACGACCTGGCCCGCCGGTGGCGGGCCACTAAATTTAGGATAGCGCCAGCAGGTCGCCGCGCAAGGCACGCCAACCGCCCTGCACGCAGTTCAGAGCTTGGCGCGCACCCGCAGGGCAGGGTCCGGATCGATGATCTCGCCCGGCTCCGGGTAGGCGAGGTCGCTGCCGCAACGCATGCACATCGCGTCGTAGACCTTCAGCACCACCCCGCAACTCGGACAGTGGCGTAGCGGCGTCTCGCTCTCACGCCGGTAGAGCAGCGCGGCAATCGGCCCGAGCACCGGGATCAGCGCCGAGACCACGAACCAAACCGGGAATGAACTGCCCTTGCGCGACGCGATTACTGCGCCGATCAGCCCCGAGGCGAGGCAGATGAGCACATAGTCCACCTGCTAGAAGAGGACGCGGATCGCCCAGATGGCTCCGATTATGGCGACCACGATGGCGGCGATCGTCGCGACGAAGATCACGACGTGGAACAGCAGGTGGAACAGCAGGAATGCGCAGATCACCAGAACCAGCGCCGCCAGCGCGTGGCGTCCGAAGCTCTTGGTCCGCGACTCGGTTTGAGGCTCCTCAGTCATAGCCAGCAGCTTACGCCTCCACGGCGCCACCCGAAGCAGTGACGCCCGAGGCGAGCCTCAGCCGCTTGTCGCGGGCGCGCTCTGCGGGAGCGGCTCGGCCGGCACCGCGGGCAGCCTGGCGAGGCTGTAGCGCCGTACCACGGGCTGCTGCGCACTGACCGACTGCTCGCTGAGCTCGGGGAGCAGCAGGAAGCGAGAATTCGCGTTGTTGCTGGTCATGGCAGCATGATCGTCGCGCCGGCCGCCGCCGTCGTTGGCCCGCTGGACAACATCAGGCGGACGCGTTTGGACAGGGAGCCGGCCGCGGCTCAGATTCCGAGCTGCTCGCGGATCAGCCGCGTCACGTCTGCGCCGTCCGCACGGCCGCGTGTCTCGCGCATCACGGCCCCGACGAGCGCGCCGATCGCCTTCTCGTTGCCGCCGCGAACGCGCTCGGCAGCCGCCGGATCAGCGGCGATCGCCTGCTCGACGATCGCCGCCAGAGCGCCGTCCTGATCGTCGAGTGCGGCGAGGCCGCGCCGCTCGATGACGGCGCCCGGGTCACCGCCATCACTGACGAGCGCGTCGAGAACCTCGCGCCCCGCGGCGGCGCTGACCGCACGCGCGGAGATCAGCTCGACCAGCTTCGCCATCGCCCCGGGCGTGACCTTGCTCTGCGCCGGATCCTCGTCGCCGATCCGGGCGACGAGCTGGGTGAGCCAGTTCGCGACCACTTGGCCATCCTTGAACTCGCCCGCCGCCACGACCTTCTCGAAGTAGTCGGCGAGCTCGAAGCGGAACGCGAGCAGTCGGGCGCTGTCGGCGCTGAGGCCGTACTGATTCTCGAATCGCTCCGACCGCGCCGTCGGCAGCTCGACGATCGCCTCGCGGGCTGCTCGCAGCATCTCCACCGTCGTCGCCACAGGCACCAGGTCGGGATCGGGGAAATAGCGATAGTCCTGCGCCTCCTCCTTTGAGCGCAGCGACGTGATCTCGCCGCTCGCGGGGTCGAAGTGGAGCGTCTCCTGTTCGACCGCGTCACCGCGCTCGAGGCTCACCCGCTGGCGCGCGATCTCGGCCGCGATGCCGCGTTCGAGGAAGCGGAATGAGTTCATGTTCTTGAGCTCGGTCTTTGTGCCGAGTTCGCTCGAGCCGACCGGTCGCAACGACACGTTGGCATCCGCGCGCAGCGAGCCCTCCTCCATGTTCACGTCGCTGACCCCGAGACTTCGCAGCGTCGCGCGCAGCAACGTCAACCACTCGCGCGCCTGCTCGGGGGACCGCAGCTCCGGCTCCGTGACGATCTCGACGAGCGGCGTGCCGCCGCGGTTGAAATCAACGACCGACTGCTCGGACCCGTGGATTCGGCCGCTCGCACCCAGGTGGATCAGCTTCGCGGCGTCCTCCTCGAGGTGGACGCGATGGAGGTGAACGCCCGCCAGCGCCCCGCCACGGCACAGCGGCTCGTCGTATTGCGAGATCTGGTAGCCCTTCGGCAGGTCCGGGTAGAAGTAGTTCTTGCGGTGGAAGATGGAGCGGTCGGCCAGTTCGCAGCCGAGCGCCAGCCCGATCATCAACGCGAAGTGGATGGCGCGCGCGTTGGCAACCGGAAGCGCGCCGGGCAGGCCGAGGCACACAGGGCACGTCCGCGTGTTCGGTGGCGCGCCGAACGAAAGCTCGCAGCCACAGAACATCTTTGTCCGCGTCTTCAGCTGAACGTGGATCTCGAGGCCGATGACCGGCTCGAGCTCAGCGCTCACGCGCGCGCCGCCCGGCCGTCGAATCCGAGCGCCTGTTCGAGCGCGAACGCGGTGTCGAGCATCCGGCTCTCGCTGAACGCAGGACCGGCGAGCTGAAAGCCGACCGGCAGCGGTGTCCCGCCGCCGGGCGGGGATGCAAGGCCATTGGGAATCGACATCGCCGGAATGCCCGCGAGCGAGGCCGGGACCGCGAGGAAGTCGTTGAGGTACATCGCGTAGGGGTCGTCCAGCTTGGCGCCGAGTTCGAAGGCGACACACGGCGACGTCGGCATCACGACGAAGTCGAAGCGTTCAAACGCCGCCGTGAAGTCGGCGGCGATCTTCGTGCGCACGCGCTGCGCACGGCCGTAGTAGGCGTCGTAGTAGCCACTCGACAGCACGTAGGTGCCGAGCATGACCCGTCGCCTGACCTCCGCGCCGAAGCCATCGTGGCGCGTACGCTCGTACATCGTCAGCAGGTCGCCCGCGTCGGCGGCGCGGTAGCCGTAGCGGACGCCGTCGAAACGGGCGAGATTCGAAGAGCATTCGGCGGGTGCGAGTACGTAGTAGGCGGCAAGCGCGTGCGGAGCGTGCGGCAGCGTGCACGACTCGACCGTCGCGCCGAGCTGCCGTGCGATCTCGAGCGTCGCCTGGAAGGCGCCGATCACGCCCGGCTCGATGCCTTCGCCGGTCAGCTCGCTCGGCACCCCGAGACGGATGCCGGCAAGATCCGTGCGGCTCGGCAGCGCGATCGGCCCGGGGAAGTCGAGCGACGTCGCATCGAGCGGATCGCGCTCGCCAACCATGTGGCGCAGCAGTAGCGCAGCGTCGCTGACGTCGCGCGTCAGTGGCCCCGCCTGGTCAAGCGAGGAGGCGAACGCGATCATCCCGTAGCGCGAGACAGCGCCGTACGTCGGCTTGAGTCCGACGATCCCGCAGAGCGCCGCCGGCTGACGGATCGAGCCGCCGGTGTCGGTTCCGATTGCCCACGGCGCTAGGCCCGCGGCGACGGCGGCGGCACTGCCACCAGAGGAGCCACCCGGCACGCGCGCACGGTCCCAGGGGTTGAGCACCGGCCCGAACGCCGAGTTCTCGTTCGAAGACCCCATCGCGAACTCGTCCTGGTTCGTCTTGCCCAGCAGCGGCGCGCCGGCCCGCGTCAGCCGCTCGACGACCGTCGCCGAATATGGGGGCCGGTAACCCTCGAGAATCCGCGACCCGGACTGGCTCGGCACGCCAGCGGTGCAGAACAGGTCCTTGACCGCCAGCGGCACACCGCCGAGCGGCTGCTGCGCTGGCGCAGGCGGCTGGTCGGCCACCCAGGTATACGCGTTCAGGGGATCCGCCGCCGCACGCTCGCGGTAGCACTCGAACAGCTCACCCGGATCGGCCTCGCCGCGCGCGATGGCTGCCGCGGCCTGGCTCGCGCTGAGGTCGACCAGGTCGTTCATGCCTGCGGGCTCGGCACTGCGAAGCCGTCGTCGGCGACCGCTGGCGCGGCGGCGAGCACCTCCTCGCGCGACAGGCAGGCGCGCGGCTCATCCTCGCGAAGCGCATTCGCCACCTCGACGACATGGCTCGTTGGCGCCACGTTTTCCAGGTCCAGTTGAGCGATCGTTTCGATGTGCTCGAGCACCCCACCGAGCTCGCCCACCATCCGCTCAACCTCCCCGTCGCTCAGCTCGAGTCGAGCGAGTCGCGCCACGTGGAGCACCGTGTCGCGGTCGATCATCGCGGGCTCGCGCCGCTCGCCGGGACTCCCCAGAAGGGGCGCTCGTCGCGCATCGAGAGCCAGCCCGCGACAAGAACACCGACTGCGCCCGCGAGTGCGAGCCAGAGGCCATAGCAGCGTTCGCTGGCGCTTCCCGGCAGCGCGATCACCCGAATGACGACCGCGACAACCGCAACAGGCGCGACCGTCGTCGTCCACACAGCAAGTGCCACCGGCAGCGCCGGCGAGCGCTGCACGATCGTCGCCACGACAAGCGACAGCGCGAGCAGCGCCGCTGCCGCAGCGGGCAACTCGGCCACCGTCAGCGAGTTCCACGCGTCGTGCTGCACACCGGCGAACTCGTACCACGGCAGGAACAGCGACACGGCGAGCAGGACACCGGCGACGAGCGCGAGCAGTTCAGCCGGACGCAGCCGGCGAAATTCGATCTTCACGGTCGGAAGACTAGATCGTCGCCGCGATCTAACAGCCTCGATGCGTCGGCGATCGCTGACTTCGGCTTCCTCCAGTCGGGCTGGGGCTAGACAGATTTCATCTCGCCTGGGCGCCGAACCGCGCGGTGAGGCACGACTTCGATCCACTCGTAGCGCCCGCCACACAGTGAACGCCAGGCAGTCGTTCGGACGACTCGCAGGCGCCCCGGGCGGACGCCCGCCGGCGTCGTGAGAAATACCCGACCGACGCTCGCCTCGCCGACGGCCCCCGGGCTGAAGACCGAGCCGGCGGGCGCGAAGGTCAGCCGGTGCTGGCCGCTGCCGAGTGTCAGCCGCAGCGGTCCGATCGTGTCAGGGTTGAAGTCGTTGCCAGCCAGCTGATCAGCGAGCGTCGCGATCCGACGACCGTCGACGCTCACGCGCACGGCCGGCATGATCTCGCCCCGCAGCCACAGGTCCCAGCGTCCCGCCCGCGAGACCCGGAATGTCACGCTGACCGAGGGGTTCGAAGCGAGAGCCAGCTGCCCTTGTTGATAGGCCGCGCGGGGCGATGCCCCGCCGAGATCGACCGGCACGATCCGCGGAGCGAACGCCGCCACGAGGTAGGCGTCGTGGCGCAGCGCGATCCCGGCGGCTCTGGCGATGACGTGACAGCGAGCGGGACGATCCCGAGCGAGCGCGAGGTGGGCGAGCGCAGCCGGAGCGTGAGGCCTCCGAACCCACACCTGGTAGTAGGTCCCGCTCCAGCGCAACCGGTAGGCGTCAGGCGGGCGACTGGCGGAGGGGTCGACGCGGGTGATGATCAGCGGGTAGGAGAGGAATTTGCGGGGCGGTATCACGTCAAGATCGACGGGACCGCTGTGGATCGGCGCCACGCCCGCGAGGGCCGGCGGCGGGTAGAGGAAGTCTGGACCGCCGACATCGAGCTCGCGCAAGTCGTAGAGGGCGTACTCGTCCCAATCGGTGAACAGCGTCGGCCCGCGCCCGGCAAAGCGACCATCGAGCGATGCGAGTTCCGCGTAACGCGTCGGGGGCGCGAGATCGGTCGCTCGGTACTGCATCACGTCCGAGCCGAGCACGCCGGCGGTCAGGATCAGCGCCAGCAATCCCGCCAGCGGCGCTTGCCCCAATTGCAACAGTGCTGCGACTGCGCCCCACGCGAGCAGGAGGACGATCGGCGAGCTCAGCATCAGCGTCTTGGCGTCGATCCAGGTCGTCGCGTAGATGAGCAGCGCGCCCCCAAGCGCGAGCAACGCGGCGATCCAGCCGAGCAGGGCCGCCTCTTGGCTTCGCCACAGGTGGAAGACACCGAACGACGCGGCCCCAGCCGCGACCGCGATGGCCACATAGCTCAGCGCGGCACCGACGCCGGTCGGCGGCACCGTGTAAAGCCCGCTCAGCCAAACGCCGAAGACCTGCACGGGCTTCAACGGCGAGGTCAAATCGCCCGGGCTGCTCGTCGTGGCGATGCCCTGGGCGCCGCGGACCGACGCTCCGGTGTAGGTCCACGTTGGTAGCGCTGCGAGCGCGCCAACCACGAGGCCGGCGAGCGCCAGCAGGAACACGCGCCAAAGAGTGTTGCGCCGCGCGGAGATCTCGACCGCCGCAACGGTCGCGAGGACGACTACGCTCGCCAGTATCCAGACCCCGAATCCCACGCCGAGCACGGAGACGCCGGCGGCAGCTGCAAGCGCGAACGGTACGACGCGACGGGGCGGACCCGGGAGCCAGCGTTCGTGCATCACGACCAGTGCACCGAGCGTCAGGATCAGCGGCAGCCCGGTGATCTCCTTGACCGAGCCGATCAGCTCGTAGGCGTACACGAGCGCCGTCAACGTCGCGGTGAGCCCGGCGAGCGCTGCCCAGCGGCCGGCGAGGCCGGCCCTCCGCGGGAGCAGCCAGGCCGGCCCGGCAGCGATCGCGAGCATGAAGCCGTTGAATGGCTGGAACGCCCAGATCAACGGCACACCGAGTACGAAGGCGCTGCCACCGAACAGCGTGTCGGCACCCGATGGATAGCCGGTCCCGTAGTAGCTGTGGAGATATAACCCGTAGGAGTTGTGCAGATCCAGGTGCGTGTAGTCCTGACCGTGGCGGATCAGGTAGTCCGCGCCCATCATGTGAAACGCGGAATCGGTGAGCACGTTGTAGGCCGAGAAACTCGCCTGCCCAAACGCCAGCACCGGTGCGAGCGCCAGGCCGTAGACGATCGCCGGCAGCCAGAGCTGCCAGCGCCATGAGCGCGACCGCAACACCGCGGCCTTCAGGCGTCGCCATTCGAGGAGGATTCCGCTCGCAGCGATCGCGGCCATCACGAACGGCGTCGCCGGGGCCGTGAACGGCATGTACGTCGTCAGCTGCGAGACCGCAATCAGGCCCGCTGCGCCGATCGCCGGCAGCAGTACGGCGGGCACGAAGCGGCCGCAAAACCGATCGATCAGAAGTCCCGTGCCGACGCACAGGGCCTCCAGCGTGACCGGGTAGACGAGGGTGGTGAGGATGAACATCGGGCGGCGCGGGTCGTGTATGTCCCGGTAGCGCTTCGTGCCGAAGGCGACCGCTGATGAGCCCGGCACCGGCCGTCACTCCAATGCCACGTATGGCGTATACCAGGTCCCAGGACTCCCGGGCCGGCCACTCTCCCCGACTGCGCACACCCTAGATCGACGCCTAAGAGGCGTCTAGGTCCGCGACGTCCGCCCGCTGCGCCGATCGACCAGAGGCGACTAACCTTCAGCAACCGGTGGCGGGCAGCGAGGCTCTTATCTTCGACGCGATACGCACGCCGCGCGGCAGGGGCAAGGCGGACGGCGCGCTGCACACGATCAAGCCGATCGATCTCGTGGTGGGCCTGCTGCACGCGCTGTTCGAGCGCAACGAGCGTCTCGATCCCGCACGCATCGAGGATCTCGTGCTCGGCGTGGTGGCTCCGATCGGCGACCAGGGGATGGACATCGCGAAGACTGCAGCGATCAAGGCCGGCCTCCCGGACACTGTCGCCGGCGTCCAGGTGAACCGCTTCTGCGCGTCGGGCCTCGAAGCCGTCAACCTTGCGGCGCAGAAGGTCGCCTCGGGCTGGGAGCAGCTTGTATTGGCCGGCGGCGTCGAGTCGATGTCACGCGTGCCGATCGGCTCCGACGGCGGCGCCTGGGCGATCGATCCGGAGACGAACTACGCCACCACGTTCGTGCCGCAGGGCATCAGCGCCGATCTGATCGCGACGCTCGAAGGCTTCAGCCGCGAGGAGGTCGACACTTACGCCGCTCGCTCACAGCAACTTGCAGCGGCGGCGCAGGCCGAGGGTCGGTTCACGCGGGGGGTCGTGCCGGTGCGAGACCTCACCGGCCAGGTCGTGCTCGACTGCGACCAGCACATTCGCCCGGCTACGAGCGTCGAGGGGCTCGCCAAACTCGGCCCGTCGTTCGCAATGATCGGCGAGGCCGGCGGCTTCGACGCGGTCGCGCTGCAGAAGTATCACTGGCTCGAGCGGATCGAACACGTGCATACGGCCGGCAACTCATCGGGCATCGTCGACGGCGCCGCGCTGGTGGCCATCGGCAGCGACCGGGCCGGCCGGGAGCTCGGACTGGAGCCGCGCGCACGCGTCGTGTCGACGGCGCTGTCGGGTGCCGACCCGACGATCATGCTGACCGCTCCGGCGCCGGCGAGCCGCAAGGCGCTGCAGCGCGCCGGCTTGGGCGTCGAGGATCTCGACCTGATCGAGATCAATGAAGCGTTTGCCGCCGTTGTACTGCGCTTCGCCCGCGATCTCGACCTCGACCTCGCGAAGGTCAACGTCAACGGCGGGGCGATCGCGATGGGCCACCCGCTGGGCGCGACTGGCGCGATGCTCCTGGGCACGCTGCTCGACGAGCTCGAGCGGCGCGGCGGACGCTATGGGATGGTGACGCTCTGCGCCGGCGGCGGTATGGGCATCGCCACCGTCATCGAGCGCCTGTAGCACCGTGACCGGCGGTGAGTGGATCGGGTGGTGGCAGGACGACGATGGCGTCGTCCTGCTGACGCTTGACGCTCCGGCTGTCGATGCGAACCGTTTCGGGGCGGAATTCAGTGCCGCGCTGGGAGTGGTGATCGAGCGCATCGAGGCGTCGCAGGACAACGTGAGCGGCATCGTTATCGCGTCCGCGAAGCCGTCTTTCTGTCTCGACTCCGACCCAACGGGCGTGCTCCGTGCTGATCGCGGGCAGGCCGGCGAACTGAGCGCGGTGCTGACGCGCGATGCCGCTCTCCTGCGTCGGCTCGAGCTGTGCGGACGCCCGGTGGTCGCGGTGATCGCCGGCGACGCCATCGGGGATGGGCTCGCCCTGGCGCTCGCATGCCACCGGCGGATCGCCGTCGACGAGCCGGCGCTCCAGCTCGGCCTGCCCCAGGTGCGGCTCGGCCTGCTGGCGGGCCGGGGTGGGCTGACGCGCGTCGTGCGCCTGCTCGGGATCAGCGAGGGGCTCACCGAGGTGCTGCTCGAGGGCAAGCTCCTCGGCGCCCAGCGCGCCGCTGCGCTCGGCCTTATCGACGAGCTGGTTGACTCGCCCGAGGCGCTGCTCCCGGCGGCAAAGGCGTGGATCGCTGCCGGCGGCGAGGCGCGCCAGCCGTGGGATCGCGACGGCTACCGCATGCCCGGCGGCACGCCGGCGAGCGCCGGACTCGCGCAGTTCCTTCCGGCCTACCCGGCGAACCTGCGCAAGCGGCTCAGGGGAGCCAACTTCCCGGCGCCGCACCACATCATGGCTGCAGCGGTCGAAGGGGCGCAGCTCGACCTCGCCGGCGCTGTCACGGTCGAGACCCGCTACCTCGTCGATCTGATGTGCGACCAGGTCGCCAAGAACATGGTGCAGGCGTTCCATGTCGACCTTGCGCAGGCCATGGGGCGCCGGCGAGCGGCCGGCGGCACCGCGTTCCGTCCGCGGCGCGTGGCAGTCCTCGGCGCCGGCATGATGGGCTCGGCGATCGCCTACCTCGCGGCGGCGGCTGGCGTTGAGGTCGTCTTGCGTGATGTTTCGCTCGAGGTCGCTCAGCGCGGCCGGAGCTACGCCGAAGGCGTCGTTAGTCGCGACGTCAAACGCGGGCGCATGAGCATCGCCGACGGCGAGAAACTGCTCGCCCGGATCACGCCGACCGAGTCGCTGGACGCAGCCGACGGCGTTGATCTGGTGATCGAAGCGGTTTTCGAGGACGAGACGCTGAAGGCAGCTGTGCTCCAGGAGGTCGACGCGCGCGCCGCGGCGGGCTCGCTGATCGCATCGAACACCTCGACGCTGCCGATAACCGGGCTGGCTGAGAGCGTGTCCCGACCGGCTGACTTCGTCGGCCTGCACTTCTTCAGCCCGGCCGAGCGGATGCCGCTGCTCGAGATCATCGCCGGCAGGCAAACCAGCAGCGAGACGATCGCTCGCGCGCTCGACGTCGCCGCTCTGCTCGGCAAGACGCCGATCGTCGTCAACGACAGCCGCGGTTTCTTCACGAGCCGTGTGATCTCGACCTTCATCGACGAGGCGCTCGCGATGCTGGCGGAGGGCGTTCCGGCGGCGTCGGTCGAGCAGGCCTCGCTGCAGGCCGGCTATCCGGCTGCCGTGCTCCAGCTAACGGACGAGCTGAGCATCGAGCTGATGCGCAAGATCCGCAACCAGTACAAGGCCGCCGCGGCCGCCGCGGGCATGGCCTGGGAGACCGTCCCGGCCGAGCGGTTGGTCGATGCGATGCTTGACACACACGGGCGTGGCGGACGCGCCGCGGGCGCCGGCTTCTATGACTACGAAGATGGCAAGCGCACGGCGCTCTGGCCTGGCCTGAGCGAGCTTGCACCGAGACTGTCGACGCTGCCGCCGCTGCTCGAACTCGAGGAGCGCATGCTGTTCATCGAGGCGCTCGAATCGCTCAGATGCCGCGAGGAGGGAGTCATCGAATCGGTTGCCGATGCGAACGTCGGCTCGATCCTCGGCATTGGCTTCCCGGCCTGGACCGGCGGCGTGCTGCAGTACGTAAACGGCTACGCCGGAGGCCCGGCGGGGTTCGTCAACCGTGCGCGTGAGCTGAGCCAAAGCCACGGCAGCCGCTTCGAGCCGCCCGATTCGCTCGTCGCCGTGGCCGCCAGCGGCGGGCAGATCAGCGACTGATAGCCTCAGACGCCCGTGAGCGAGCCGGTCGTTCTCCTCGAGCGGCGTGACCAGTCCCTGCTGATCACGCTGAATCGCCCAGAGGCCCGCAACGCAGTGAACGCGGCCCTGGCGGCGGAGCTTGCGGCTGCACTCGACGAACTCGACGGCGATCCGGAGCTGCTCGTCGGCGTCCTCACGGGGGCGCCCCCCGGCTTCTGCGCCGGAATGGATCTGAAGGCGTTCGCCGCCGGCGAGCGGCCGTGGATTGAGGGGCGCGGTTTCGCCGGGATTGCTGAGCGCGCGTCGACCAAGCCGCTGATCGCCGCAATCGAAGGATTCGCAATGGCCGGCGGCCTGGAGATTGCGTTGGCGTGCGATCTGATCGTCGCCGCGCGCGATGCGCGCCTTGCGATTCCCGAGGTGAAGCGGGGCCTCTTTGCGGCCGGCGGCGCACTCCTGCGCCTGCCGCAACGCATCCCGTACAACGTCGCATCGGAGATGGCGTTGACGGGCGAGCCGCAGGCGGCGGAACGGCTGCTCGAACTTGGGCTGATCAACCGGCTGACCGACGCCGGCGGCGCGGTGGCGGCCGCGCTCGAGCTGGCTGCCGCGATCAGCGAAAACAGCCCGCTCGCACTTCGCACGAGCAAGCAGGTGCTGCAGGGCCAGCGGGAGTGGTCGGACGCCGAGGCTTGGAAGCTTCAGGCTGAGCTGTTCGCGACCGTGCTCGCGGCACCCGACGCGATGGAGGGCGCGGTCGCATTCGCCGAGAAGCGATCGCCTAACTGGCAGACGCACTAGCTGCACCTCGGCGCAAGTTTCCCTGCGCTGAGGAGGTTTTTACCCAACGAGGTCGTAGGCGCCGCTGCTACGGTCCTCCGCTTCTGCGACTTAGGCGGATCACACGTACGCCGTTGGTCGCGGTCGCGCTGCTTGCGTCCGCAACCCCTGCAGCAATGGCGCTCCAGTCAGAGGGAGGCGGGGCACGGCGCGCCCACGCGACCGACGCGCACGCAGCGAGACGCCTGGCGCTGCCCCGGTCGGCGCACCCGGTGCTCTTCTCGGCGCGGGTGCCGCTGCCGTTCTCGGCGCGCCGTTCGGCCCTGCTCGCCGGCCTGCCAGCAAGTCGACTCGCCGACGCGCGCCGGCAGCTGGCGGCTCGAGATCCCTGGAGGCATAGCGGCGATGGACCGCGGCCGCTGAGCGCCGCGCTGATGCGGACGGTGCCCGGCGACGTCGCGAAAATCCTCAGCGATGGGCTGGCGGCGGCCCCGGCCGACGCGCCGGCCGCTGTGCAACAGGCGATCTGGGCGGGCAACCAGCTGATCGGCCTGCCGTACGTGTACGGCGGCGGTCACGGCAGCTTCACCTCGTCCGGCTACGACTGCTCGGGCAGCGTGTCGTTTGCGCTGCATGGCGGCGTGCTGCTGTCCGCGCCGATGGACTCCGCGGAGTTCTTCGACTGGGGCCGGCCGGGGCGCGGCCGATGGGTGACCGTCTACACGAGCGCCGGCCACGCTTTCGTTGAGATCGCGGGAATCCGCCTCGACACGAGCACCGCCGGCGACATCGACGGCCTGAGTGGCCCGCGCTGGCGGCCGCTGTTGAGCGCGACCGCCGGCTACGTCGCGCGCCACCCCA
>Ga0181534_10002197_pt1 | contig 12294 bp, 9 predicted proteins | sample PEATcosm2014_Bin_37_FD_119758 | JGI IMG/M metagenome (GOLD analysis project Ga0181534, IMG submission 119758) | Peatland microbial communities from MTU Mesocosm Facility, Houghton, MI, USA - PEATcosm2014_Bin17_10_metaG | ecosystem: Environmental > Terrestrial > Soil > Wetlands > Peat | place...
GCGCCTTGCACTGCGATATCGTTCACGCAGTGGTTTACCAGATCGGCGCCCACCGTGGAGTGCAAACCCATCTCGAAGGCGATCTTGAGCTTCGTCCCCACGCCATCGACGCTGGAGACCAGCACGGGATCGGCATATTTGGTTTTGTCCACTGCGAATAATCCGCCAAAGCCGCCGATTTCGCTGAGCACCCCGCGGGTAAAGGTCTTGTGCGCCAGGTATTTAATGCGCTTCTTGGTGCGGTTGGCGGCGTCGATATCCACGCCGGCATCGGCGTAAGTGACTGGAGTGGGCGCGGAGGTAGTGGGTTTCTTGGCCACAGTTTACCTGGTTCGAGCTTGGGTTGGACTTCGGTTGTGGGAAAGTCCCGATTGCTTGCGAAGTGGCAGCGAGCTAACTCTAAAGCGGGCAATTGTAACATGGGGAGATATACGCTTCGTTGCCTCCGCCAGCCGGTAGTGGCTTAAATGACGACAGTGTTTAAGACAGTACCGCCAGCCCTGAAGAAAGAAGCAGTCGAGCTTCGCTCCACGGACAGCCGAGGCCGGCTGTCCCTACATTTTGTGTCCGGAATACACTTCAAGTTAGTTCCACGAACGCGCACGTCCGTTCGTCAACCCCTGCCGCCGCTAGCGGGCGATGAAGTCGGAAAAGAAATATGCCAACACACCGAACAGCGCCAGACCGGAGATGCCGTATGCAGTGAGAACCCAGGCGCCACGGCCTTCGCGGTGGTGTGCACCGGTTGGGAGTTGAGGGGAAGACTGCTGAGAGTTGGAAGTTGAAACGGCAGGGGCCCGATCTTCCATGGATGCCTCCGAACGGAAAGATCGTGGCGCAAGTACATTATGCGTCACGCCTGCCTAGCTTCATGGCTTCGGCAGGTCTATCTAGGGCAGGAGTGTACTCCGGTTTTTCCTCAGAAGAAAGAAAAATGTGAGCAAGATCGCGGGATCGAAGTGCAAAACTATTTTCTTGGGGAGATAAGCGGAGCACAGCTTCGGGAAATCATTTGGGTAAGCTGTTGCTTTGCTCGAGGAAAGCCACGAACCCGCACCGACCCTTTCTAGGGGGCGTCCGTCGGGTCCGGTTTGGGATACCACAGCTCAAAGCCTTAATATTAAAGTATGCGTTGTTTCCTGTGGTCGCTTTGTCTTTTCTTCTTTTCATCACTGCCTTTTTCCGCGCAGGCCGGCTTGGCGCCCGCGCCCTCCGCGATTCCCGCCGAAGCCAGTAAAAGCGCCAACTCCCCCGACTCCACTGCGGAGCTTCGCAAGCGCGACTATTCGCAGGAGGCCTTTGTTATCGAGCAATACCGCTCGTTGTACCGTTTTGAAAATGACGGCACCGGGCGCAAAGAGACGATTGTCCGGGTGCGCGTACAAAGCGAGGCCGGAGTGCAGCAGTGGGGACAGATTCAGGTGGGCTACAACTCGGCCAACGAAAAAGTTGAGATGGTCTATGCGCGCGTGATCAAGGCGGATGGCAGCGTGGTGAAGGCCGGGGACGACGCGGTTCAGGACTTGACCGCGCCGCTCGAACAGCAGGCGCCGGTCTATACCGATTATCACGTGAAGCACATCACCGTGCCTGGGCTCAGGCCGGGCGAGACGCTGGAATACGACATCGTGACCACGGTTCATACGGCGTTGGCGCCGGGCGAATTCTGGACGGACTATCAATTCGACAAGAACAATATCGACCTCGACGAGGAAGTGGATTTGGATTTGCCCTCCGACCGGGCGATCACCTTGAAGAACAAGCCCGGAGTCAGCCCGCAGATTTCCGAGGCCAACGGACGCCGCCTTTATCATTGGACTCATTCGAACCTTCACCGCGAGGACGACGAAAAGGACAAGGACAAAGATCAAAACAAACGGAAAGATATCAAAAAGAAAAATAAGACGGGTGACGAAGATCGCTCGGACATTCAGCTGACGTCCTTCGTCAGCTGGCAGCAGGTGGGTCTGTGGTATGCGGGGCTGGAAAAAGACCGGCGCGCGCCTTCTCCCGAAGTGCGCGCCAAAGCCGAGGAGCTCACCAAGGGCCTGACCAGCGATCTCGATAAAGTGCAGGCGCTCTACGATTTCGTGGCGAAGAATTTTCGCTACGTCAGCCTGTCGCTGGGGGTGGGGCGTTACCAGCCGCATGCCGCCGGCGAGGTGTTGCACAATCAATACGGCGACTGCAAAGACAAGCACACCCTGCTGGCGGCGCTGCTGGAGGCCGAAGGTTTTCACGCCTCTTCCGTGCTGATCAACTCCAGTCGCAACCTCGATCCGGACGTGCCTTCGCCGGCGCAATTCGATCACGCCATCACCATGCTCCCCATGACCAATCCCCGGGAAGAGCTTTGGATGGACACTACCAGCGAAATCGCCCCCTTTCGGCTGCTGGCCTACAGCCTGCGCAAGAAGCAGGCGCTGGTCATACCCTGGGGCGGCATGCCGCATCTGGAGGAAACTCCCGCCGATACGCCCATGCCCGACAGCGAAATTGCCGAGGTGGAGGGCAAGATCAACACCATCGGCAAATTCGAGGCGCACGTGCACTATACCTTTCGAGGAGACGAAGAGCTTATGCTGCGCTCCATTTTTCGCCGCGTTCCCGAGGCGCAGTGGCAGCATGTGGTGGAGAACGTGAATGCGGGGATGGGTGGAGAGGTCACGAATCTGAAGGTCAGCGATCCGGCCGCGACCCGCGAGCCATTCACGATTTCCTACGATGTCGCCCGGACCAACTTTCTGGATTGGTCCAGGAAAAAATCCGACCTGCTGCTTCCCCTCTGCCAGTTCAATTTGCCGGATGTGGCCGAAGCCGATGACGACACTGCCGGAGACTCATTGAAGCTGGGGCCGAAGGCAGAGTATCTATACAAGCTCAAGCTGGAACTTCCCGACAAGTTTACCGCGCACGCGCCGCTGCCGCTCTCGCTCAAGCGCGACTATGCGGAATATCAGGCGACCTATTCGCTGGCGGGCCATACGTTCACGGCAGCGCGAGCCCTCACCATGCGCCAGGAGGAACTGCCCGCGGCGCGTTCCATGGACTACCACTCTTTCCGGCAGGCCGTGGGCTCGGATTTGAGCCAATTTCTGGCGGTGGAGAATACCGCCTCGGGAGCACCCTCTCCGCCTGAGGACGTCAAGGCCGACGACCTGGTGCAGAGCGGTCGCGCGGCTCTGAATAGCGAGAATCTGCCGCTGGCGGTGCAGCTCTTGAAACGCGCCGCCGAGCAGGATCCAAAGAACAAGTACGCCTGGAACCTGCTGGCCGCGGCCTATCTGCGCCTGCGCCAAAGCGACGACGCCATTGCCGCGCTCAACCGTCAGATCGAAATCAATCCCTATGACGAGTACGCCTACAACGCCTTGGGCCAGGCCTATTGGCAGGAACGGAAGTACCCCGAAGCGGTGACGGCATTCAACAAACAACTGGAGATCAATCCGCTGGACAAATTCGCGCACGCCGGACTGGGGGCGATGTATACGGAGTGGCACAAGTATGACCTGGCCGCTCCGGAGTTGGAGAAAGCCGCGTCGCTCACGCCGGATAATCCCGAGTTGCAGGTGAGCCTGGGAAATGCCTATCTCAATCTCGGACAGGATGACAAAGCGCTGGCCACCTTCGATCATGCGGTGGAGATGGCGGCCACGCCGCTGGTCTGGAACAACATTGCCTATCAACTGTCGCTGAAGAAATCTCATCTGGATAGGGCGCAGCAGTATGCCGAGTCGGCGGTTTCGGCGACCACTGCCGCATTGCGCAATTTGTCGCTCGATCGACTCACCCCGCAGGATTTGCCGCTGACCTCCTCGCTGGTGGCTTACTGGGACACGCTGGGCTGGGTCTACTTCAGCGAGGGAGACTTCGACAAGGCCGAGAAGTATGTGGCGGCCGCCTGGGAACTGGGTCAGCACGGCGAAGTTGGCGACCACCTGGGGCAGATCTACGAGAAGCAAGGAAGGAAAGACCGGGCGCTCGAAACTTATCGACTGTCACTGACGGGGCTGCGCCCGATTCCAGAGACAAAGGAACGAATCGAAGGGTTGATCAAGAGCAACGCCAAAATGAAAGATGCCGCCCAAGGCTCCCCAAATGTCCACAAGGACAATTCCCCCTTGCAAGAGCTGCGAACCATCGACTTGGGCAAGGCCAAAGACAATGGCAGCGCGGATTTTTTTGTGTTGCTGAGTGGCGCGTCCGGCACTCCGGCTAAGGCGGAATCGGTAAAGTTCGTGAGCGGAGAAGAAAAGCTGAAGGTCTTTACCGAGGCGTTGCGGACGGCCGAGTACCGCCTCACCTTCCCGGACGATGCCCCAGTAAAAATTCTGCGCCGCGGAACATTGTCCTGCCCCAAGGCAAAGGGGAATTGCACGTTCGTCCTGATTTTGCCGGACGATGTGCGAAGCGTGGACTAGAGCGGCATCGCAGAATTTCGCGGTGTAAGTTCGCGCTTTGAAAAGGCGCTTCTTCAAAGGCTGCGGAAAAACTCCCCCAATTTCATGGGCGACCCTGGAATAGCGGCTCTTCAGAGCCGCGTGGTATTTTTTCTTTCTGGGTCGAGTTTTTCTGCAGCCTCCGTGGACGCGCCGAAGAAAATGGCTCTATCTAACCGGGTCTTCTAGCCCCCGATCAGTGACGCTCAACTCGCAACGTCTTGGAGATTTGGACGGGATCGAGGACGATCACCTCGGGAGACTAAATCCAGTTGATTGCAAGGGGAGTATCGACGGCGCGGCTAGAAGCCGCGCTCTTCCAAAACCAGCCCTCGGTTGAGTTTTCAATATCCCAATGGATCTACATGTTCTGGACGGCGCGGTTTGTTATCCTCATTCATCGGCCGGTCAGTCGGCAGGGCATCCGTGGACGATCCACCGCGCCACGGTGAGTTGGTTTTGTTGTGATCCAAATCTTCGGAGGAAGCTATGTCATCGATCGATCAACCCGGTTCCGGCTCGAAGGCGAGTGTGTGGACCGGACGCATTCTGAGCTCACTGGCGATTCTCTTATTCCTCTTTACCGGAAGCTTGAGTCTGCTGAAACCGGCGGTCGCGGCGCAGGGATTTGCGCACTACGGATATCCCGGAGGAGACTTGGCGCGCATTGCAGTGGTGGAGATTGCCTGCGCCCTGGTGTATGCCATCCCGCCAACTTCCGTACTGGGCGCCATCCTGCTCACAGGTTATCTGGGAGGGGCAGTGGCGACGCATGTCCGGGTGGGGGAACCGCCTTATCTGGCGATGGTTGTCGGAATCGTGGTTTGGGTGGGGGTGTTTTTGCGCGATGCACGAGTGCGCGCGGTGATTCCGCTGCGGCGCGCGCCCGCACGCTAGATGAATCCCGCAGGCTAAGGAAATAAAGAATGCGCAAAGTCATCGTTTCGAATCTAATGTCGCTGGATGGCTTCTTCGAAGGGCCGAACCGGGAGATCGATTGGTTTCTCGTAGAGGATGAGTTCTTCGAATACGCGAAAGACATGCTGCGTTCCGCGGAGACCCTGATTTTTGGCCGGGTCACCTATGAACACATGGCGGCGTATTGGCCGACCGCCCCCTCGGATGAAATCGCGGACAAGATGAACAGTCTGCCGAAGTTGGTTTTTTCGAAGACGCTGGAAAGCGCCGGCTGGAACAATACGCGGGTGGTTCGCAGCGACCTTTCCCAGGAAATTGCGCGCTTGCGGCAAGAGCCGGGCAAAGACATTGTGGTGCTGGGCAGCGCAAAGCTGGCCTCGGCAATGCTGCGCTTGAGCCTGGTGGATGAGTATCGAGTGCTGCTGCAACCCATTTTGCTCGGCAAAGGCAACCTGCTCTTCCAGGGATTCTCCCAGACCATGCGGCTTAAACTGGGCGGGACAAAACTTTTTGGCTCGGGTGTGATTTTGCTTCGCTACCAGAAGCTTTGAACTTAAGGGTCAAGCCGCCGGGCGAATTTAGGATGCAATGGGTCCGCCAAAGCTCGTGCCTTTCTGGTGGCAGCTTCTCCCAAAGTAAGCATTGGCCTTTCGAGCAGGTATGCGATTTGCGCCCTCAGCGGCTCCTCCGCTATAGTTTTTCCAGCGATGTTTGAAAACTTCACCGCGACCGACCGCTGGACTAGGAAGCAAGTGCATTGCGTCTATCAGGCTCTCATTGTTGCCATCGCGACCCGGCACGCCGATGCCGTGGACATCAAGTTCCTCGTGGATGGCCGCACCGTGTGGGTGGCCCTGCCCCATCCCGCCTGGGTGGAATACAAGAAGCGCACCGGCAAATCGATCACGGACTCGCTGGCGGCAGAAATTGCGGGTCATTATTTGCATTCCGCCCTGGAATCCGGCGAGGGATTGGGCCGGGAAATGTACTCGCTGACCACAGAGGAGACCTTGGACCATCTGGAGGCAGCCGTCTCCGCCATGCAGGCGCCCGTCCCGGCGGCTCCCTAAATTCTCTGCATAACTCTTTGCGCGATCCGCTGGGATTGCATCGATAGGAGCGGTCGAGGCTTGGAATCGAAAGGACACACGACCCCAGTAGCCTTGTGATGCCCGCACTTGGCAGGCTCCCATCTTTGAGGCACAATACGTCGTTTGCGTTTGGTGGGGTTAGCGAGGAGGTCCTATGGCGACAATGATGCACGTGAGCGATGTGGCAGAGTTGCTGAGCGACGGCCGCAGCCACTTTAATCTTTCTCCCGCCCTGCTTGTCGAACACTCCATCCGGCGCAACGAATCCAAGCTGGCCGCCAACGGGTCTCTGGTGGGCTATACCAACCGCACCGGGCGCTCACCCAAAGACAAGTTCATCGTGAAGGATTCGGTCACCGCAAATTCCGTAGCCTGGGGCGCGGTGAACGCGCCCATGGACCCGGAGCGCTTCGATGCCCTCTACGAACGGGTCATGACGCATCTGCATGGGCGGGAACTCTTCGTGCAGGATCTTTTCTGCGGAGCCGATCCCCAGTACCGGTTGCCCGTGCGCATCGTGAATGAATATGCCTGGCACAATCTTTTTGTCCGGCAATTGTTTTTGCGCCCCTCTGAGCGGGAGTTGAAGTCGCACCGTCCCGAGTTCACGGTGATTGCCGCGCCCGAATTCAAGGCCGACCCCAGGCGCGATGGCACCAATACCGAGGTTTTTGTGGTCCTGAATTTCTCCCGCCGCACCGTGCTGATCGGGGGAACGTCCTATGCGGGGGAGATGAAGAAAGCGATTTTCAGCATCATGAACTTTCTGTTGCCCCCGAGAAATGTCTTCCCCATGCATTGCTCCGCCAATATTGGACATAATGGGGTGAGCGCGCTTTTTTTTGGATTGTCGGGCACAGGAAAGACCACTCTTTCCGCCGATCCTTCCCGGGACCTCATCGGCGATGACGAGCACGGATGGAGCGCCAACGGCATCTTCAATTTCGAGGGCGGATGCTACGCCAAGTGCATTAAGCTTTCGCAGAAGAATGAGCCGCAAATATGGAATGCGCTGCGCTTCGGCTGCGTCCTGGAGAATGTGACGCTCGATCCGCAAACCCGCGTCCCCGATTACGACGACGACCGCAAGACGGAAAATACCCGCGCGGCCTATCCGGTGGACTTCATCGACAATGCCGTCATCCCCGGGGTCGGGGGACATCCGAAAAATGTGGTGTTTCTAACCGCCGACGCTTTCGGCGTTCTGCCGCCCATCGCCCGCCTGACCCCGGAACAAGCCATGTTTCATTTCCTCTCCGGCTACACCGCGAAGGTTGCCGGAACGGAATCCGGAGTGAAGGAGCCGCAGGCTACGTTCTCGACCTGTTTTGGATCACCGTTCCTTCCGCTGCCTCCCAAGACTTATGCGGAGATGCTGGGCCGCAGGCTGCGCGAGCACAACGCCCAATGCTGGCTGGTGAATACGGGATGGCGGGGCGGGCCTTACGGTGTGGGCAAGCGCATGGCGATCCCTTATACCCGGGCCATGGTGGACGCCGCCGTGGAAGGCGAGCTGATTAAAGAGGAGTTCGAGATCGAACCTACGTTCGGCTTCAGCATTCCGAAGGCGTGCCCGGGAGTTCCGTCGCAGGTTCTGAATCCGCGAAACGCCTGGAAGGACAAGGCGGCCTATGACCAGGCCGCCGAGGATCTCCGACAGCGTTTCGCCAGGAACTTCGAGGCCTTCGATGCGCCGCCCGAGGTGAAAGCGGCGGGCCCGAGAGCCCGGAACCTGAACGGCTAAAACTAAAACTAAAATAGACCGGACCGCAGTTTACCGACATTCTACGCGAGCGCCCCACCTTCCTCACTGTCGCCGGCCGGGCGGTATCCTCACTGACGATTTTGCGCCGTTGCCGACCACAACAGAAAGCGCCACCTGCTGCTTCTCCCCTCCGCTGCTCGCCGAGATGATGAGGCCATAGATTCCCGCCCTAACGTTGCTGGCCGCGCTGAGTTTCAGCGTGCTGCTGCCCGATCCCGGCGCGGAGAAGGCTTGCGGGATGAATTCCGCTGATACGCCGGCGGGCAACCCCGTCACGGATAGCGCCGTGGGCGCGCTGAAGCCTCCACTCACCGTCACGTTCAGAGACACGCTGGCATTCGAGCCTGCCTGAAGAGAGACGGAACTCGCCGAGGCGGAGGCGTGCAGCACTGGCGTGGCAAAGACCTCATTCCAGTGATCGACCAGAAGCGCAGCGTTGATGGAGCCAAGCCCGGTGGTTTGATCGTACCCAGGAGCTGCCTTGAAGCCGTCCAAACCCGGGACGCTGTTGTTGCCGGTAGTGATGTCGTGAAAAATGGCGGCGCCACCCGCCCTCTGCTGGCTGGCCAACGAATAAAACTTGGGATTGGCGTTACCCTGGCGAGCCGCCGAATTCTGCACCACCAATGCCATCACTCCGGCAAAGGAGGGCGCGGCGGCCGAGGTTCCGCCCACTACATATAGCCCGGCGTTCTGATAGATAAGGTACCCGTCATGGCCGGCTGCGCTGAGCGCGACATCCGGCACATCGCGCTTGCCGTCGGCGGGAACACCGGCTCCCACCTGCCATGCGGGCTTGCCATAGATGGAACTGGCGCCGCCGCCGGTTGACCAGAGACCCGCGCTGGAACTGCTCTCATTCCACGCCACCTCCGGAATGTAGCTCAAGGCGGAAGACTCCGTTCCCGAGGCGTTCGATCGCGACCAGTAAAGCGACGAGTTGGAGTCGGCAAATTCGCTTCCGCCCACGCATACGCTGAAAGCCGTGGAGCACAAGCCATTGACGGCTAGGCCGTGACTGGCCATAGTCGCGGAGGCCAGATCGCATCCCGCGGCGCCGCTGTCTCCGGCCGAGACGAAGACCGTGATTCCCTGAGCGGCGGCTTGCTGCCAGAGGTTGTTGAAGAAGCTATTTCCCGATGACCCCAGCGCCGCTTCGCACAGGCCGAAGCTCATGGTCATCGCCGGCGCGAGGTTGTGGCTGACGATGTACTGTGCCGACAAATCCACGCCGTCGCTGGAGTTGGTCGATTTGGATACGACGAACTTGATAGCTGCGCCTTTGGCCACTGCGCCGGACCACTCCACATCCAGATCGGCCTCGGTCTCCTCCCCGGTGCTCCAGATGCCCGGGTCCGGGCCGTTGATGATGATTTGCGGATTGTTGGCGGGCAGGCCAAACAGCGAGCGAAACTGCATCGCATCCGACAGGTTGATATTCGAGCGGGCCACGATGGCGACCGCTTGCCCGCTCCCGTTAATCCCCTGCTGATAAATCGGATTTAGATCGTAGATGGTGGCGAAATCGGCTGGCGCCAGGTAATACGACGAACCGCTGGTAAACTCCGAAACGGGCAGCCTGGCGCCAGTGTTCTGGGGCGCGCTGCGAAAGTCGTGCAGGGAAACCACGCCTCCCACCACCTCCGCCAATGCAGCGGGGATTTCTGGATCGCTGGAGTTGGCATGGTGGAGTTCTCCGCCAACCTTGTAAGCATGAATCTGGGTGTGGAAGGCAGATTCCACCTGCGCCGCGCTGCCGCTGAAAACCACGGAAAGGCCGCCAGCCGTCGCCTCTTCCACCTCAAAACCATGAGACTGCAACCATTCTTTCAGCCGGTCGGCATCGTCTTCGGAGACACCAAAGGCTTGGGCAAATTGCTGCGGAGTGATCCAACAGTGGTAGAACGGCGACTCGGGATTATGCTGAGCCTCGATCAATTGCGCGAGCGCGTCCTGCTGAGCTGAGTCGGGGAGCAGCGTGAGGATCATCCGCTCCATGGGATATTGCGGGTCGACCGCGCCGAGATCGAACTGGGGAACGGCCGAGGGATGACGATTGCCCGGCAAAATAACTCGTTGCTGATCGTCGATAAAACTGACGATGCGATTTTGAGGTTCAGCGAACACCGGCATCGCAGCTTCGTTCGGAGACTGCGCCGGAGCGAAAATTCCATGGAATAGAAGAGAAGCGAAGGCAAAGAGCAGAGATGAGATTGGACGACGACGGGACAGAGGGGAAGTAAGGCAGGGCATTCAACCTCCAGAGCATTCTTGGGCTCTGAGGTTGTATCGGCGGAGAGCGCGAACACTTGAGGGATAATCCTGGCGTTCGCATGACGGCGGTAACCTGAAGGATGGAACGAGGGATGGAACAAAGGATGGAACGAAAGGGTGCCGAAGAGCTATTGCTTGTCGTCAAAGATCTCGGCGGTGAAGGCTTGGATGGACGCGCCGCTTTGCCATGCATCCGCGGGAAGGCCGGCTTTCTGACAGGTTTGCCGCAGAAATGTCGTGCGACCCCAGTGACGCTCCACCGCGACCTGCGGTAACAACAAACCCCGCCGGCCGTTTTGGCTTATGAGCAGGCCGTGCTGGCCGATCTGAATGGCTTCGGGCTGAATTGGCTGGGGAGGCGAGAGGATGCTCAATTCAACCTCCAGTCCGGCAGCTTCCTCCTGGGTGACGGGCGGAAAGCGGTTGTCCTCGAAGGCCGCGGCGCGGGCCGACTCCGCGACCGCTCGAAACACGGAGGATTTCGGATAAACATAGCCGACGCAGCCTCGAAGCGCGTCCCGCAGGTATAGCGAAGTGAAAACCCCGCGCGCTTCCGCCAAATGGGCCGTTGGCGCCTCGAGACACAGATTGCGCGATTGCAAAACCGAAACGATGGCATCGTGCGCCAGGCGCAGGAGCAGGGATCTTTCTTCCTGGCTGAAAGCGCAGGTGAATTCAGTTTGCGGCAGCCCCCGATGGTGGACCTCGGCGTGAGCGGCGTGGGGGAAAAGCGAATTATGCGCTGGGGGCGACATCGGGATTGGCCGCCCGCGGCGTGCGTTGCGGCTTACGGCGGCTCAGAATAAACGCGCGGCGCCGGCGCTTCGACACTCGCCGGTCAATCTTCGACCAGAAGGCGACAAAGTAATCGACCCCGGAAATCAGGGAAATGCAGACCACAAACCAGATCGCGGCATAAGCCACCCAGTGGACGGGAAGAATGAAATTGCCGTAGACCGGGATTTCTTTCCAGCGATGATCAAGAATCACCGCCACCACGGAGACGATTTGCACCACCATCTTAAATTTTCCCAGATCGCTGGCCTCGATGGTGAAGCCGCCGGAGGCGGCGATGGAGCGCAGACCGGTGACCAGGAATTCGCGGCCGATGATGACCACCGCGATCCAGGCGGGGACGAGGCTGGGATTGAATTGCACCAGAGTGACGAAGGCGGCGGCGATAAGAAGTTTGTCGGCCATGGGATCGAGCAAAATGCCCATGGTGGTGATCTGGTCGCGTTTCCGGGCGAGATAGCCGTCGATACCGTCGGTCATCGAGGCGGCGATGAAAATCGCCGAGGCTATCAGTTCCTGGGCGCCATGTCCATTGCTGAAGCGGCTGCTGGAGAGAATCCAGATCAGGAGGGGGATGCTGCAAATGCGGATCAGCGTGATGGAGTCGGGGAGGTTCACTTCGGCTCTGCATATTTCCGGAAGGCGTGACCGGAAGGTAACCTGATTATCCTCCACGGTGCGCGGGAACGCAATCGGGAGAATACACGGAGGGACGACGGACGGCTGGTGTCCATAGCTGGTATCCGCAGATTGAGGCGGGTGGTGGGTGGCCCGCTCACGCCGGGTTTTGGCTTGAGTGGGGAGGTTCAGATGTCACAGACTTAGCCCGGCGAAGGGGCTGGATTGTGCGCATGGCGGGTGGCCCAAGCTCTTGACCTCGCCGAACTCACCGATAAAGTGGGTGCCCCATCCTTCGAGCACTTTGCGAAGGGCGGGTGTCGATGCTGCCGATAGCATGGGCCTCAAGCCGCTATCGCACGAAACAAGACCGTCCCACAAACCCTTATTCCCC
>Ga0181534_10002198_pt1 | contig 12294 bp, 11 predicted proteins | sample PEATcosm2014_Bin_37_FD_119758 | JGI IMG/M metagenome (GOLD analysis project Ga0181534, IMG submission 119758) | Peatland microbial communities from MTU Mesocosm Facility, Houghton, MI, USA - PEATcosm2014_Bin17_10_metaG | ecosystem: Environmental > Terrestrial > Soil > Wetlands > Peat | place...
CGACCGTACAGTGTGCCTTGCGGACCCCGCAGCACTTCCAGGCTCGCGAGGTCAAAGAAGTCGAAGAACGCGCCGTTGATACGGGGCTGGTAGACGCCGTCGATGTAGATGCCGACCGCCGGGTCGAAGTTGATTCCGCCCTGTTCCTGGCCGACGCCGCGCATCACGATACGGGCGGAGTTGGAACTGCCGGTGGACGGGGTAATCACGGTACCCGGAATCTGTGCGGCCACATCCTGAACACTGGTGACCTTGCGGTCCGCCAGTGCTTCCGGATTGAGCGCCGTCACCGCGACCGGAGTCGTTTGCACGGTCGACTTGTAACGCTCGGTGGTTACCGTAATTTCCTGCAGCCCGAGGCCGCCGCTCGCATCCTCAGCGCCTTCTGTTGTTTGTGCCAACGCAGGCCCGGAAACCAACAGCAGGCCGAGCGTTGCTGTCGAGCCGTAAGCGCTGGCTGGAATCAGCCGATTAAACATGGAGAACACCCCGCAATCGTTATGTTGATGCGGTGTCCAAGAACCGGCGCACCTCCCCTCAGGTGACCTGCCGTAACTGGCTCGGGCGGTCCGTGCCCTTCAGATTCTTGACATCCGCAAGGCGAGGAAACACTATCGCCACATAGATACCTACGTCAAGACATAGTGACCCATGTCAATAAGCACAAACCGAAATCGGGGGTGAACAGTGATCAGGTACGGGAGAGAAAAATTCATGCGCCCGGGCAGACTTGCAGCCGTTGCGTTGGCCTGCGGCGCGTTGTTGGCGGCGTCGGCTATTGCGACCGCTGCCGGCAAGGAGAAGGCGGTTCAGGGCCATTCCTCTCAGGGAAAACCTTATGAACATCTGATGCCCGCCCAGGCCCCCTATACTGCGGTCCGGGTGGTGGACGTCCTGAACATGCCGATCGAGGCGCCTGCCGGCAACGGCTGGGGCACGCGGACGCTGTACGCAGGTCCCGCCGGCGAGCATCTGCGGATCCTCTATGTGCCGCCCGGTGCCGAAGGCGCCAAAGTGCACTACCACGAGTTTCATGAGTGGGCCTACAACATAGCCGGTGACTTCACCAACAACGAATCGACGATGCCGGATGAAGTGTACGGTCCGTTGCAGCGCTTTCGCGAAGGCAACTTTTTGTCGCGCCCGCCGCATAGCCTGCATGGCGGTGAGAAGGGCCGCATGAAGTGGATGGCATCCCAGGTGGGCGCCGAGATTCTCATCATGGAAGAAAAAGATGCCATGCAATACAGCTACACGGTCGATCCGGACGTGCGCAACGGGGATACCAAGTCCGGGCAGGGCATGCGTTACAACCCGGATTACAAGAAGATTCAGAACTGGGCGACGCCGCGCATCATCGACACCCTGGACAAGATGCCCTGGCAACCGGTGGACGGCGCGCCGGGTCTCAATGTGAAACATCTGATTGATGATCCTTCACATGGCTTCCGCGCCGACATGTGGTTCCTCGAAGCCAAGGCCGCCACGCCCGAGATGTTCAAGGCCTACCACTACAACCGGGCAAACGAATTCAACTTCGTGATTGCCGGCGACCTGACCATCGAAACCTACGCGCAGGCCGGCGCCAAGCCGGATACGGCGGTGCTCGGCAAGGAGTTCTTCGTCGAGCATCCGGCCATGAGCATCATGGGACTCGCTCCCACGGGCGCCACTAAAACGGGCGCAGTCTGGCTGCAGGTTACGTACGCGAGCGGAGCCCATTGGAGCGACGCGCCTTCTCCCATTGAGGAACCTTCCCGATGAACAAAAAATATAGTCCCGCGCTGTTGGGTTTGACCGCCGCCGCAGTCGCAATCGGCGCGCTCGCCGCCGCCAAGCCGACCAAGCCCGCGCCCGGCACGCCGCTGGCGCCGCCCGCGCTGACCGCTCCGATTGTCGGTACCGTCACTCCCGCCACCAGCGGTTGGGTGCCCGTGCAGGTCGTGGATGTCGACAATTTTCCGCTGGATTCGCATCCGCGCTACCACGCCAAGTCGAAGACTTTCTTTGTCGGACCCAACGGCGAGGGATTCCTGGTCCACGTCATTTTCCCTCCCACCTTCAACACGAAAATGCCGCCGGCCGGCATGTGGCCGCACTATCATTACTACCATGAGTGGGGCTACACGCTGAAAGGCGACTTCGTGCTGGGCGAGCCCGTGACCCCCGAGCAGAAAAACGGCATGGTCTCGCACAAACACGAGGGTGGTTGGTTGTCGCGGCCGGCGTATTCCCTGCACGGGGGCAGCCCGGAAGAGGGCGGCATCCGCGCGCAGTTTCCGTACGACCTCCTGATCTTCGAGGAAGGCGACGGCAGCCTCGTACAGACCGGTCCCAACGGCGACCACATCAAGCCGGACTTCCCGGGCGAGAAGCCCAACCCCTACCTGCCGGACTGGAAAAAGGTCAAGAACTTCACCCGCCCCTGGCTGGTCGACACCCAGAACAACATGGAGTGGGAAACCGACCCCCATGTCGCGGGCCGCTTCATCAAGTGGCTGAGTGATGACATGCAGGACGGCTTCCGCGCCCAGTTGATCAAAATTCCTCCCGGCTGGAAACCAGCCGAGAGCAAGCGCACCTACAACGTCAATGCCAACGTGTTGCGCTACATGATCTCGGGTGACATGAACGTATGGGTCTTCAAAGGCCCCAAGGACGCAGGCCAACCCTACGTCGCCAAGGAAAATTCATTCATCTACCAACCGCCGCGCAGCATCTGGGGCTACGGCGATGGCGAAGTGACGAAAGAGGGGGCCGTCTGGCTGGAAGTGACCTACGCCAAGGGGCTGACGGTAGGCGGTGGTCCGATCGAGAGTCCGCAAGCCGCGGAGTGAGCGATGAAAAAAGACGCTAAAAGTGAAGCGCGCGCCGAGCAGCTATTTTTTGACGATCCCGCGGTAGATGGCTTGATGGGCGTGTTGATGAGCCTCGCAACCGATCACTATGTATTGCGGGATCGGGTGCAGGTGCTGGAAAAGCAATTGATCCGCGCCGGGCACCTCGATCGGGCCGCGCTCGAAGCGCCCTCGACACCCGAGGAAACTGCTGCGGCCAACGACGATGCCGCAGCTTTTGCGAACGAGTTGCTGCGCCCGCTGTTGGGACTGCAGGAAACGGTCGGTTCCGGCGGCCGCTTCTCGTTGAAGAAACACAAACGGAGGGTCCGTTGATGATCAACCCGCGTTCCTTGGAAGCCGGCCAGCGCTTTCTGCTGGCCGCCAAAAAGTGGTGGACCGCCGACCTCTATCAACATCTGCGCAAACAGTACGAAGCCGAAGCCGGCAAGAGCGCCGCTCGTCATGACGTCGCGGATGTGGCGAAGGTGCTCGAGGACCTGACGGAGTACCGCTATTTCGCGTGGCTCGAACGTCATCTGCAACGCATGAAGTATTCGGGCACTTATGGGTTGGCCCGCTACTACGATCAGACGCGCGACAGCGTTCTGCCGGCCCTCGACAAGGTCAAGGATGACGATATCCTCGAGCTGCAGCCCGATCTGCCGCTGCCCCGCTATTACACGGGTGTTGATATTCATCAACATCCAGGTGGCGTCTGGTCGGATGAAGTGGCCGGGTTTGTGTATGAGCACGGCGCGCGGAGCACCACCCCGATGTTGGGCTCCGCACACGCGGACCTGCACACCCGCTTCACGGATCTCGTCGGCAAGCAGGGCGCCCCGACCCGGATCCTCGATCTCGGCTGCGGTTTCGGCAAAAGCACTCAGCCGTTTTATTCGGCCTTCCCCAAGGCCACCGTGGAGGCTATCGATCTTTCCGCACCGTGCCTGCAGTTGGCTGCGCACACAGCTAAGGCCGTCGGCGCGAAAAACATTCGTTTCCGGCAACGGGACGCAATCGATACCGGATACTCTCCGGCCTCCTTCGACCTCGTGACCTCCACGATGCTGCTTCACGAGACGCCCCCGGCACCCCTCGAAACCCTGATCGAAGAAGCGGCCCGCGTGTTGGAGCCGGGGGGCCGGATGGTACACCTGGACTTCCATTTCCTGCCCGATGCCTTTGCACGCTTCATGTTCTATGGACACGGTCGTCGGAACAACGAGCCGTACATGCAGCCTGTAGCGGAAGTTGACCTGCAAAAGCTTCTGAAACGTCACGGCTTCGAAGACATCAAGGTCGAGCCTTTCAGTGAAGCCGAGGGTCTCGGCGCCCACCGCACCGACGTTTGGCGGTTACCCTGGACAGTGATCAGCGCTCGCAAGTCCCGCTCTGCGCCCAAGCGCAGAGCAGGCACTGCATCGCGCAAGGGCGGCAAACAGTCGCGCGCATCGCGAGCATGACCCTAAAACTGATCCTGATCATTACGCTGTGCGCTCCCGACATGGGCGCGATGGAACGCGCCTACACCGGTGTCCTGCATTATTCCGTCGTCGAACGCGGTAACGTATCCGCCCAGCTCTCCAAGAGCTGGGCCGCTCCCAAAATGAGCGGCCGGCCGTATCTGCTGCTGCGTCCGGAAAGCAAAGCCAACATCTACATTCGCGTGATTCAGGGTGATGTGCCCTCGGACTACAAGCCGATGACCACGTACGGCTGGAATGCGACCGAGTTCCTGGTGCAGGATCCCGATGCCCTGGCCGAGATCATTCGCAAGCCGGGTTCGGGCTTTACGGTCGCCGGCGAGCCCCGTTCATTGGGCCCCAACTCACCGATCCGGGCCATGCAGGCCATCGGCCCGGCTCACGAGGTGTTGTATCTCACGAAGCCGCCGGAAGGCGGTGCCATGGAAACGGCCCACACTCCCGTGGATCGCCCGTTCATCATCATCCTCGGCAACCGCGATCTGCCGGCCACCCAGACCTTCCTGGATTCAACCTTTGGCCTGAGCAGCGGCAAGCCGGTCTCTGCCCGCATGACAGTGTTGAACAAGTCCTTCGGCCTGGACATCGAAACAACGCATCCCCTGACGGTGGCGCGCCTGTCGCCTCAGTATTCCATTGAGTTGGACCAGTACCCGGATGCCGCACGCGAGCGGCCGCATGCCAAGGGCGAGTTGCCTCCGGCCATGGCGCTGGTCAGCTTTGAGACCGAGTCACTGGATCCGGTCAAAGACAAACTGCTGGCGCCACCGCAAACCATAAAAAAGTCTCCCTATGACGGCCGCCGCACCGGCACACTGAAGGGGCCCTCCGGCGAGTTGATTGAGCTGATAGAAGATGCACAGCACCACTGAGCGGTCCACGACGTACTGCTGGTATGTCGTCGTTCTGTTGACCCTGATCTACACGGTCTCGTTTATCGATCGCCAGATACTGGCGTTGATGATTGGCCCCATTCGGCGGGACTTCGGGATTTCAGATACGCAGGTCAGTCTGCTGATCGGGCTGGCGTTCGCCTTGTTCTATACCTTCCTCGGTATCCCCATCGCCCGACTCGCCGATCGCCACAGCCGGCGCGCCATCATTGCCGTGGGTGTGTTGGTCTGGTGCCTGATGACAGCCGCCTGCGGTGTTTCCCACAACTACGGGCAGTTGTTCCTGGCGCGTGTCGGAGTAGGTGTCGGCGAGGCCGCCTTGGGTCCCAGTGCGCTATCCATGCTCAGCGATTACTTCCCCCAGCAGACCCGGGGCCGCGCAATTTCCTTCTACACGATGGGCATTTCCCTGGGCTCAGCTCTGGCCATGATCGTAGGCGGCAAACTCGTCGCCAACGCCCTGCAAGCCCCACCCGTCACCGTCCCCGTTTTCGGCCAGCTCTACGGCTGGCAACCCATCTTCTTCCTGGTCGGCCTCCCCGGAATCGTCCTGGCCCTAATCATGCTCACCGTCGCAGAACCCCCCCGCCGCGAAAAGCTACGATTCTCACCCATCCCCGCGCCCGGCGTGCCCCACGTCGATTCCCTGCCCATCGCGCCCGGCATGCCACACGCCAATTCCGCCGCCACCGCGCCCGGCATACCACACGTTGATTCCACGCCCGCCGCGCCTGGTCAATCAATGAGATCTGCCGGCCTCCTTGCCCCGAACCACGCCACCCTTCGTCCCGCACCCGCGCGGGCAACCGTCATCGCCCCCAGTGAATCCACCCAATCTGCGCGCTCCCTTGCGCAGCAGGGCGCTGAGCACCCGTCGTTCTCAGCCGTCGCCCAATTCATCGCCCAACGCTGGCGCCTCTACGGCAGCCACTTCCTAGGCATGTCCGTCGCAGCAACCCTGTCGTACGGCTTCTTCGCCTGGATCCCCCAAACATTCGTCCGTACCTGGGGTTGGACCATCGCCCAGGTGGGCCTCGCCTACGGCTGCATCGTCGCCGTCTCAGGCGTAGCCAGCATTTTCCTCGTATCCAGTCTGGCGAACTGGCTGACCGCCCGTGGCTCCAAAGATCTCTACATGCGCGTCGCCCTGTACTGCGTAATCCTGGCAGTAGCAGGTGCCATCTTCACGCCAGTGGCCCCCCACCCCTACATCGCGCTCCTCATGCTGTTCCCCGCAACCGTAGGCACAATGGCCGCCACCGCAGCCGGCCTAACCGGCCTGATGGTAGTCACCCCCAACCAGATGCGCGCGCAAGCCTCAGCCCTTTACTACCTGGTGGTAAACCTGATTGGACTCACCGTCGGCCCAACAGGCATAGCCCTGTTCACCGATCACGTCTTCCACAACGACGCAATGCTGCGCTACTCCGTTCTGTGCGTAGCCTCCCTGGCAGGGGCCTTTGCCATCGCCCTGTTGCTCTACAACGTAAAGCAATATCGAACCGCCTACGAAGAAGCCCAGTCCTGGCTACGAGCTGCGTAACCTGATCGCGCCCATATTCCTCGACCCGAACAACCCCGCGTGGCTCCCGAAGTTGGTCTGCGGTGCCACCACGCGCAGCGTGGCCAGCCCGTTCTTCTCCATGAAGTCCGCCGTATCCAACATATAGGATCGCCAGAACTTCTCCGCGGCCTCCGCCTTACCCGCGGCAATCAGGGTCACCAGTTTGGCATGCGCCTCAGTGGACTCCTCACTGCGCCGCCAGATGTGCCTGCGGTCCTTGGCATTGCTGCTCGCCAAGGGAATCTGCGGATACACATTGACGGCAATGTCATTCAACATCCCCGCAAACATCCCCAGCGCCCGGTTTTCCGACAGCCGTTCCAGCCGCCCGTGGAACTCATTCACAGCCGAGGCCGCGGCCACATAGTCGCCCCGTTGGAGCGCCTCCTGCTGAATCCTCACACACTCCTGCAAAGAGGCCACAGCACTGGTGTCGGTCCGCGCCCTCCGTGCAATCAATGCTGCCAGCGGCGGCTCCAACAACGTCCGCACTTGGTGTATCTCAGCGAGCGTCGCCCCCTGGGTGGACAGATACAGCGCCCCGTATTGAGCAGCGGCCTCAATAGACGGCCGCAAAACCGTCGCCCCGCTGCGCGCACCCCGCCCCAGTTGAATGAGCGACTCCGACTCCAGCACCCGCAGGGCCTGCCTCAGAGTCGGCCGCGACACGTGCAACTGTTGGAGCAACTCAGCCTCAGGCAACAGGGTGTCACCCGGTTTCAGCTCACCCGAGGCAATCTTGGAGCGAAACAGCTCCACCAGGGCGTGCGATAATTTCTGGACAGGGGCGGCAGAGGTCTCGGTTGTGGACCCTTCTCGTTTGCCCTTGCGCTCCATGGTTACGAGCCTGCTTTGCGTTTCCAGACAATCGTTGAAGTATACAGATGCCCGTCTTCAGGCGCGGAGCGCTGTGACACCGCGGTAAACGACTTGCCATCCGCGGCCAGAGTCATGGTGGAGGACCCGATAACGTGGCCCGCCCGGAGCTCCGTTCGCTTGGCGGTATTCGCATCCGGCCACTCGGTGGATTCACTGTCGTAGTAAGGATTGCCGGCGACCGGATGGACGCTGCCGTCTTCCGGTCCCTGATACTCGAAGTGAAATGGGATTCCGCTGGCAGTCATGACGTCGCACACGACGTGCACCCCAGCGGGCGTGGCCTCAAATCGCATCGTCCCGCTTTTCAGCGGCGCCCGCCCTTTATACTGCGAGCTCGATGGCTCGATCTCCCAGGTTCCGAGCAGGCCCGCATGCTGCACTCCCTGCCCGAGAGCCAGCGCCACCACCAGTAGCTGCAACATAGGTAACTATGTCTACACCCCTTGCTGGCTGTCAAGGGGCGGACTATGTTTGCGCGCAGCGATACAAATGACGACTCGCACATGCTCCGTTGGCTTCTCCTCGCCTCAATCGCAGCGGAAGCGCAGGCCGCGACTCCCATCCAACGAATCGAGCATCAGCTGCTGCCACCCGTTCTGGTCAAAGGTGAACCGGTCCCGCAGAGCAAGCTCTCCGATCGCATGGCAGAACTCCACGTCCCGGGTGTGAGCATTGCGGTGCTGCATGCGGGCAAGATCGAATGGGCTCGCGGCTTTGGAGTCGTGCGCCTCGGGGGTCCTCCGGTCACCCCTGAAACGCTCTTCCAGGCGGCATCCATCAGCAAACCGACATCCACACTGGCAATCCTGCGCCTCGTCCAGGCGGGCAAACTCAATCTCGACACCGATATCAACCAATATCTGACCAGTTGGAAGTTACCATCCAACGAATTTACCCAACAGTCGCCGGTGACCCTGCGAAAGCTCCTGACGCATTCAGCGGGTGTCACTGTCCATGGCTTTGCCGGATATCCAGCCAACACACCTTTGCCTACAGTCGTTCAAATCCTGAATGGCGAGCCTCCGGCCAACAATCCGCCTATCCGCGTCGACATTCCGCCGGGCAGACAATGGAGATACTCAGGTGGCGGCTTCGAAATTGCCCAACAGGCTGTGACGGACGTGACCGGCATTCCCTTTGCGAAGCTGATGCACGATACGGTGCTGCAGCCTCTGGGCATGCAACACAGCACCTACGAGCAACCCGCGCCCGCAACATTCCTGACGCACGCAGCCACTCCTTACCGAGGGGACGGCACTCCCGTACCCGGAGGTCCCCACGTATATCCAGAGCTGGCTGCCGCCGGACTGTGGACTACGCCTTCAGACCTCGCGCGCCTCGCAATCGGCGTCCAGAAATCGCTGTCAGGAGCGCCAGGTGCCATCCTGCCCGTCGGCACAGCACACGCAATGCTTGCCCCGGTAATAAATCAACAGGCGCTCGGCTTCCAGGTCGGTGGCCACCCACCCAACGAATACTTCACTCATGGCGGCTCTAATGAAGGATACCGATGCAGCTTGGTAGCCTATCGCAACGGCGACGGCGCGGTTGTCATGACGAGTGGCGACAATGGATCGGACCTCGTAAACGAAGTCGTGAGGACTATCGCGTATGAATACCACTGGCCTGATTTCCTCCCCGCCGAGCGCACGCTGACTGCCGCAGCGCCGGAGACTTTCGACCCACACGTGGGAGCCTATCGATTCGCCAACGGCGTTCTGGTCACTTTCTGGCGCGATAACCAACACCTCGAGTCCCGCATCGAAGGGCAGGGTCCTGTAGAGTTGTTTCCAACTTCCGACCGGGAATACTTTACGAAGCTCGTGGATGCGCGCTGGGGATTCCAATCCAACGCCACCACCCTATACCAGAACGGCATCGAGCAGTCGGCCACTCGACTGAATGGCCCCGAAGCACAGAAGGCCGTCGACTATTCAATCGCCCTGCAGAAGCGCATCAGCGCTCAAACCCCTGCGCCGAACAGCGAAGCCATTCTGCGCAGGTTGATTGAAGGTCTCGCCAGTGGCCATCCTGACTACGAAGATCTCGGACCCGGACTGGCGCAGTTGACTCGTGCAGAGCTGCCCGCGTTGCAGAAGGCCGTTGCGGCTGGCGGCCCCGTGCAAACAATCACCTTCAAAGGGGTGTCCCCGGGCGGTGCCGACCTCTACCAGGTCCAATTCGAGCACAGCTTCCGGGAATTCCGGATTGTCGTGGAGTCGGACGGCCGCATCCATTCCGCCTGGTTTTCCGACTAGGCCGGGAAGTCTGTGGACCGCGTGAGCGGCTCCCACTTGTCGATCTCATCGATCAGACCGTCGAGTCGCTCCCGTTCGCGCCGTAACGCATCCGACCCCAGCAGCAGATGCAAAGGGGGCGAATCTGAATACACCACTTCCAGAATGGCCCGAGCGGCTCTGACGGGATCCCCGATCTGCCGACCCGCCATATCTCCCAACGCGGCCACGACTTTGCCGACTGATTGGCCATACTCGTCCGATCCCGGCTGCGTGCGACGAATCGAATGATCCGTGAGGAAGTCGGTTCGGAATGCGCCGGGCGCAATGGCGGTCACCTTGATGCCGAGTGGACCGACTTCCAGCGACAGTGACCTCGACAGGCCCTCCAATGCTGCCTTCGTTGCCGCATAGACTCCTGAGGCAGCATTCGGCGCCCGGCCTGCAATCGACGTCACATTGAGGATATGTCCCGAGCGCTGCGCCCGCAGCCGGGGCAATACCGCACGGATCAGACGCACAGGACCAAACACGTTGGTCTCAAACAAACTCGTCAGCTCGGCATCGCTGACATTTTCGACGGGCCCGAGCAAGCCATGGCCCGCATTGTTCACAACAACATCCAGTCGCTCGACTAGATCAAACGCTCGCGCCGCAGTGGTCTCGATACCCTTCGCATCGCGCATGTCCAGGTTCATGAGGTGGAATACCCCGGTGCCTCCGGTAATGCCTGGATCGCCTTCACGCACGGTACCGACTACGGTGTCGCCCCGTGCCAGTGCAGTCTCCGCCAAAGCCTTGCCCAAGCCCCGGGACACGCCGGTAATCAGCCAGTTCTTCATTGACACTTCTCCAATTCGCTTTTCCACGATGGAGCCACTCTAGCCGTCCCGCGCGCCGCGATTAATAGTCCGGCGCTTACAGCCCTTGTAAGCTGACCTCATGAATCAGCCGACGACCACGGACTTTGGCCAGCTCCGCGCGTTTATTGCCGTCGCGGAAGCCCTGAATTTCTCCCGGGCAGCCGAGAAGCTGGGCGTTTCCTCATCGGCGCTCAGCCAGCTCGTGCGGTCTCTGGAAGAGCGCGTGGGTGTACGCCTCCTGCACAGAAACACGCGCAACGTGTCTTTGACCGAAGCGGGCGACCGGCTGTTGCAGCGAGTGAAACCGGCTGTGGAAGAGCTCGGCGCTGCTATTGGCCAGACCAGCAATCTCAGCGAGCACCCGATCGGACCGGTTCGCATCCACTGCTTTCGAACCGCCGCAGAGCTCTATGTACGACCGATTCTCCGGTCGTTCCACGCCGCCTATCCGGATGTCGTTCTCGATATCACGGTCGATGATGAAGTAGTCGACGTCGTGGCGGGGCGATTCGACGCCGCCATCCGTATCGGCGAGGTGATCGAAAAAGACATGGTTGCCATGCGACTGGGTCCGGATCTGCGCCAGGTAGCGGTTGCCGCACCCGAGTATCTCGCTCGCCGCGGCGTCCCGCAGCATCCCCGCGATCTTTTATCACATGACTGTATCGGCTGGCGCTGGCCGGGCCACGAACGTCCCTACAAGTGGGAGTTTCAGGAAAACGGGCAATGGTTTGAAGTGGCCGTCGAGGGGCCGATCATTGCCAACAGCAAGGAGTTTTGTTTGCAGGCCGCGCTCGACGGGTTGGGCATTGCGTTCCCAACCGAACAGTTGAGCGCACCCCATGTCGCGGCGGGTCAACTGGTGCGTCTGCTCGAAGCGTGGTCCGCGCCCTTTCCCGGCTTTTATCTGTGTTTCCCGGCGCGGCGCCAGATGGCGCCGCCGTTGCGTGCTTTCATTGACACCGTGCTCGATCAGACGCCTAAGGACTGATCCCATACGCGGTGGTGGCGAACGGCTTCACGACCGTGGTCCCTTGATTGAAGTCACACACCTTCCCGGCAGTGTCCGCAGGATCAGCTCCCGGGCCACCGGCCGCGCCCCAATAGTTGTTGGTTGCAACGGTGGTCTCCGGCGCGGTGAACTGAAAACGGATCTCGTAGAAGTTTCCGCCGATGTAGACACCGGCGCCGTTGTTGTTGGCCACATTGCCAACGAACTGCAGTTACAAGCCGCCGTCGGTCAGGGCGAATCCATAATTCGTGTTGCAGCGATTGGAATCAATTGCATTGCGCCGACCAGAAATCCGATAGCGGAGACGTAAGCCGGACGTGAAACGCGACTGTCCATCAAGCCCCCCTCCCAGACTGATTGTTGTTATCTGTCAGGCCGCGGCAGTATGGCAAGGCCTCGGACTTCTGTCATCTGGCAGTACGGTAGTCCGAAGCTCCGCGCAAGAATCGGAATGCGCCCCGACGTCGTGCGTGCCACCCATCAACCGATGGAAACGATACTCGCGACGGAGTCCGTACCACC
>Ga0181534_10002199_pt1 | contig 12293 bp, 12 predicted proteins | sample PEATcosm2014_Bin_37_FD_119758 | JGI IMG/M metagenome (GOLD analysis project Ga0181534, IMG submission 119758) | Peatland microbial communities from MTU Mesocosm Facility, Houghton, MI, USA - PEATcosm2014_Bin17_10_metaG | ecosystem: Environmental > Terrestrial > Soil > Wetlands > Peat | place...
AAAAACTTACGCGCTGGCGGGGCGTTTGAATGCCGGGGCGTCACGCCGGGTTCGCCCGCTGGACATTTTGCGCCTTCAATCCTTTGTCGCCGGCGACCACCTCAAAGGAGACGGGGTCGCCTTCATTCAGGGTTTTGTATCCCGGCCCGATGATGGACGAGTGATGCACAAATACGTCCTGGCCGGTATCTTGGGCGATGAACCCGAACCCCTTGCGATTGTCAAACCACTTCACTTTGCCGCTGGCCATAATGACTCCTGACTTTTCGGGCATGCTCCAAAAGAAAAACGGACACGACTGCAAATCAGTTGCGCCCGCAAATCAATTTCGGAAACGGCTCATGCGTAAATGTGCCGCCGATAATAAATGGAAGTTATGCCACGTGTCAAGGAAAATTAAGCAGACCCTTTCACTCGACGTGCAGCGCCTGATTCAGCAGTTCCGGCAGATAATTCGCGATGGTGGTTTCGCTGACCACCAGCCCGGCACCAGCCCGTTGCGCCGCGGCCATCACTTGGGTCGCGCGCTCGGCGGCAAACGCGATGACCGGGATGTGGCCCGTGGTGGCGTCAGCCTTCAGCGCCGCGATGGCGCCGCAAACGGCATCGCCGCCCGCCAGATCCACGATGGCCAGCAGCGGTTTTTCGTCCCGCGCGCCCGCTTGGAATGACGCCGGTGCGTTGACGGTTTGAACGCGGTAATTCAAATCCTGCAGCTTGTTCACCAACTGGCTGCCGGGCATCAGCTTCTCGTAATAGACGAGCGCAAGCGGTTGCGTCATGCGCCGAAGGTGGATTGAAAGCGGGAAAAATGCAAAGGTTTTGGCCGGTCCGGCATCACAATTCTTTTACAAACTTTTGACCCGCTGCTGACAACTCTCTTCCAGTCATCCGGCAGATTGACGGCATGAAAAAGACAATTCTGTTCACCATCGGTCTGGCGGCGGCGTTCGCAGCGAACCTGTTTGCCGGAGAAACCCTGCAGTTGAACATCGTGCCGGAACGCGGCTACGTCGTAAAAAACTCGCCGCAGGAGGTCGTCATCAAAATAGACCTCTCCGCCATCACCGGCCGCAAAAAGGTCAGGCGCACGCCGCTGAACCTCGCCGTCGTGCTGGACAAATCCGGTTCGATGACCGGCGCGAAATTGGAAAAAACGAAGCAAGCGGCAATGCAACTTGTGGACCGGCTGGCGCCCAACGACATTTTTTCGCTGGTCATTTTCAGCGATGAAGCCCGCGTGCTTGTTCCCGCGCAGCGCGTCGAGGACAAGGATGCGCTGAAGGAAAAAATCGAAGGGATCGAGGCTGACGGCAGCACGGCGCTTTACGCCGGTGTGAAAATGGGCGCCGACCAGCTCCAGGAATTTTTCTCCAGCAAGCGCATCAACCGCGTCATCCTGCTTTCCGACGGTCTTGCGAATGTCGGCCCCAGCTCGCCGCGCGAATTGCGCCGGCTCGGCAGCGACCTGGCCGAACGCGGCATTTCCGTCACGACCATCGGCGTCGGTGACGATTACAACGAGGACTTGATGGCCGGTCTGGCCGAGGCCAGCGACGCGAATTATTATTACGTTCAGGACACCGAAAAACTTCCCGAAATCTTCGCCAAGGAACTCGGCGAACTGCTCACCGTGGCCGCGCGTGATGTGCGCATTGAGATCGTCTGCCCCGACGGTGTGAAGCCGCTCGGCTTCATTGGCCGCGCCGAGAAATTTGAAGACCAGCGCGCGACGGTGAACTTGAGCCAGTTCACCACCGGGCAGGACCGCTACTTGTTTCTGCGCTGTCTCGTCAACGGCAAACAGCCGGAAGTCGCGCAGGTCAACGTCAATTACACGGACGAACTTGGCGATGGCAGCGTGCAGACGGCCAGCGGAGTCGCCCGGGTTGATTTCACCGAGGATCAGGATCTTTCCGATAAATCCGTGAACGGCACGGTGGTTGCGCAAAAGGAATTGATGCTCACCGCCGTTGCCAAGGACGATGCGCTGGTGCAGGCGGACGCGGGAAATTATACCGAAGCCGCCAAAATCCTGACCGCGCAAAATCGGGCGCTCGGCTCCGTTTATGCCGCCGCGCCGCCGACGGTTCAAATGCAGCTTCGCGACGAAACAAACAATCTCGATTACTTCAGCGACAAAATCAGCGGCGGCGGTGGTGGGTTCGGCGGTGCCCAATACGATTCCGCCACGCGCAAGGCCATGCAGGCGCAGTCCTACAACACGCGGAATTCAAAATGAATCGGCTTTTCCGAATCAGCCCCACCACTTAGCCTTGGCAAAACATGAAAGCAAATCGCTGGCTGAAACACATTTTGTTGATGGCAATTTGTCCGTTAATGGCGGGTTGCGCAACTTCCCGACAGTGCGAGCGCTCTGAGGTTCCGCTGCGGGCCAATTACGTCGTCACCGTGGCGGATGATTTTGTCGTTGATGTCCATCTGAATGGCATTCGTATCCCCGACGCCAAACGCCAGATGCTCGTTGAATTGTTTGGCGCAACGTCGGAACGAGTCAATGTGCAGGTGCATAAGGGAGATTGGCTCGTGTTCCATGCCGTCAACGACCGGCTTCGCTGGAACGGTTGTTGTTATTTTGCGGCGGCCGGTGTTTTACAAACAAATGAATTTGGTTTCGTGAGTCAACTGGAAGCGGGAAACTGGAGTGCGTGCGATGATCCGCACAAAGCTCGCCGGTTCATCGAGGAGAAAAACTATTTGCAGCGGAACAAGGCGCAACCAATCTCACTGATCTGGCAGGATGGCACGCCCAAAATGAAACAGCTGGTTGGCGAATCTTGGACTGGCGAGCCGTTGTGGGGATTGAGCCGTGATACATGGTTAAAAGTTATTGTGAGATAAAATTGTTGTAATTGCGCTTGGATATGCAACCGGACTTGGGATATTTCGGAAGGAACGCCAATGAAAAAAGTCGCGCTGGTTTTCGTGCTTGCGGTGCTACTGCCGAGCCTCATGCTCGCGTGGCTGGCCGTGCGCTCGCTGCGCGACCAGCAGTTCCTGCTTGAACGGGCACAGTCGCAGGTTGACCAGCACGTGACGGACGCGCTGGCGCAGAACATTTCCGATCACCTCGCCCAGCGGCAGCAGGAATTCGCCGCGCAGGTTGAAAATCTCGCTGCCAGCAGCGATGCCCAGACGCTCGCGGCTCAATTTGACAATCAACTCCGGCAGCACTGGCCGCTGGCCGAGGTGGGCTTTTGCGTCACGGCTTCCGGCAAGATCCTTTCACCGCTGCCGAACGCGCGCCCCGAGGCGCAGATGTTCCGTCTCGACAACAGCGGATTCCTCGGCAACCGCGAGCCGGTGGAGGTCTATTCGAGCGCCAACAGTGCCAATGCGAACTCGTTTGGTTTCAATCGCAACCAGGCGAACCAGTCTACATTCGCATTAAACTCGGTCTCCGCCAATTCCGCCGCCGAAGCGCCGCCGCAACAGCGACAGCAATTGAAACTGGCTGAACAGTTGGATATTCCACGCGCTGCCACACCGCCGCAGAACACGTTTGCTTCGGCGCCTTCCGGTCAACCTACAACTTTGGCCGCGAATAGTTCTTCCAGCGGCAGAGTTGGAGGTTTTGGTGGCGGAGGCGGATTTGGCGGCGGAGCGAACAGTTTCACCCGCAACGCATCAGTTCAGACCACGGCGGTGGTGAACGGTTTGGTCGCCGACTCGATTTCTTCAAATTCAGAGCAAAAACTGGAAGTGGCGACGGCCAAGGAATTGAATGCGCCGACTCCGGTTGTTCCACCGCCATCGCAGGAATTCGCGTTTGACGATACTGCTGTCAGGAAAGACACCATCGGCCAGGCACAAACCCCGAACACGCTCAATTACAAGACGGCACAAACCCGCGCAGTCAGTCCGCAAAGCCAGATTTATCAGGCAGCCGACAGGGCTAAGACCGAAGCCGGCGCGGATGAGCCGCAAAACAATTTGTCCAAAGTCATTCCCGCCGAGGCGGAATTCCGCCAGCTTATCGGAGACCAGACGGATGGGATGCTCGCGCGTTTTCTCCAGAACAAACTCAAACTCATGTTCTGGCACCGCTTGAACGCCCAGCCTGATTTGATTTTCGGCGCGGAACTGGATCTCAATCGTGTCGTGGACGGGTTGCGCGGTTTGATTCAGCCCGATTCCGCCCAGCAAAATGAAATCTGCCTGGCGCTGCTTGACGACAACGCCAAACCGGTCGTGGTATCGCGCGAAAAATTTCAGGCGAACTGGAAGCGCCCGTTCGTCGCCACGGAAATCGGCGATGCGCTGCCGCATTGGGAAGTCGCCGCTTATCTCGTCAATCCCGCGGGGCTGACACAGGCGGCGCACACGGCCAGACTCACGCTCGGGCTGTTCATCGCGGTGCTCGTGCTCGCCATCGGCGTCGGAAGCTGGCTTATCGTCCGTAACCTGAACGCCGAATTGAAGCTCGCGCGGCAAAAAACCGATTTTGTGAGCAACGTTTCGCACGAATTGAAGACGCCGCTAACCTCCATCCGCATGTTCTCCGAATTGCTTGCTGAAAATCGCGTCACCGACACCGCCAAGCAGCGTTCCTACCTGAACATCATCACAGCCGAGGCCGGACGGCTCACGCGGCTCATCAACAACGTCCTCGATTTCTCGCGCATGGAACGCGGCGAAAAAAAATACAATTTCCAGCCGTGCGATCTGGCCGCGTTAGTCCGTGGCATCGAGCAGACCTTCCGCCCGCATCTGGAAGCCGGCGGATTCAAATTCATCTGCGAGCTGCCGGAAGTGCCGGTTCCCGTTCGCGGCGATGCGGACGCGCTTTCCCAGATCATCGTCAACCTGCTGTCCAACGCGGAAAAGTATTCCAACAGCGGAGGAGAAATCACGTTGCAACTGGCGCAGAAGCAATCGCCGCTGCCTTACGCTGAAATCAAGGTGCTGGATCGCGGCGCTGGAATTCCGCGCGGCAGCGAGGAAAAGATTTTTGAAAAATTTTACCGTGCGCACGACTCGTTGAGCAGCGGCGTCCAGGGTTCAGGACTTGGCCTGACGATTGCCCGGCAAATTGCCCGCGCTCATGGCGGCGATGTCGTTTATGAACCGCGCGAAGGCGGCGGAAGCTGCTTTGTGTTGCGGTTGCCGATTTCTGGAGGAACAGCATGAAAACTAAAATTTTAATCGTCGAGGACGACCCGCACATCCTGCTGGGTCTGGAGGAAGTCTTGAAAAGCGAGGGTTATGAAACTGCCGCCTGCAACCGAGGCGACGCCGCGCTCGAAGCCGTCGCCAAACACCAGCCGTCGCTCATCGTGTTGGACGTGATGCTGCCCGGCTCGAGCGGCTATGACATCTGCAAACAGCTCCGCGCCAAAAAGTTCGCCGCACCCATTCTCATGCTTACCGCCAAGGGACAGGAGATTGACAAGGTCATCGGCCTCGACCTCGGCGCGGACGATTACGTGACCAAGCCCTTTGGCGTGCGTGAATTGCTGGCGCGCATCCAGGCCTTGCTGCGCCGGAGCGGTGGCGGTGCCATCTCCCCTCAAGCAGCGGACGAATCGCCGTTCAAAATCGGAGATGCGGTGATTGACCCGAAAACATTTCAAATGAAACGCGGCAAGTTGGCTCACGAACTTACCGCCAAGGAAGTCAAACTATTGCAATTCTTCCAAGCGCATGCCGGTGAGGTGTTGTCACGCGACAAGCTGCTGAACGAAGTCTGGGGCTACAATTACTACGGCACCACGCGCACGCTCGATCAGGTCATCGTGCAGCTCCGCAAAAAACTCGGCGACAACGGCAACGAACCCAGGCATCTGCTCACCATCCACGGCGTCGGTTACAAACTCGCCGTTTGACGCAAATGCGTTAACGCGCAATCCATCCGCCGCCGACAACCAGATCATCCTGATAAAACACCGCCGCCTGGCCGGGCGTGACGGCGCGCTGCGCGGAATGCAGCTTCACTTTCACCGAGCCGTTGCTGGTTGGCGTAACCGTCGCCGGCGTGCCGGGATGGTTGTAACGGATTTTGGCCGTGACTTCGATTGGCTGCGTCAACTTGTCGAACGGATGCCAGTTGCAGCGGTCGGCCGTAAATTCATCGCGGTCGAGCGCGGAATCATCGCCGACAACAACACGATTGTTTTCCGCATCGAGTTCCACGACATAAACCGGCTTGGGCGTGGTGATGCCAAGCCCCTTGCGCTGGCCGATGGTGTAAAATTCAATGCCGTCGTGATGGCCGAGGACGTGGCCGTGAACATCCGTGATCTCACCGCGATGTTTTTGCACGAGGTTCGCGGACTGGAGAAAGCCGCCGTAATTGTTGTCCGGCACAAAGCAGATTTCCATGCTCTCCTCCTTGTCGGCGGTTTTGAGCTGGCAATGCCGCGCCACTTCGCGCGTGTCGCCCTTGGTCTTTTCGCCGAGCGGAAAAATCGCGCGCGCCAGTTGGTCCTGCCGCAGCGAAAAGAGGAAATAGCTCTGGTCCTTCTTCAAATCGCGTCCGCGCTTCAACAAATAACGCGGAGCAGAATTAACAACAAAGGAACGAAGCAACGAAGGACTTTGTTCCTTTGTTTCTTTGTTGTTCAAATCCATGCGTTCAACTCTCGCAAAATGTCCGGTGGCGATGAACTCCGCACCAAGCTGGTCCGCGCGGTCAATCAGCCGGCCAAATTTCAAATTCTGATTGCACATCACGCAAGGATTCGGCGTGCGGCCGGCCTTGTATTCGTCGGCGAAATATTGGATGACGTGCTTTTGGAATTCCGCCGCCTCGTCGATGAGATAATATGGGATATCGAGCTTGTCGCAGACTGAGCGCGCATCGGTGACGGCCTGCGGGCCGCAGCATTTGTCCTCCGCGCGGTTCACGCAATCCTGCGGCCAGAGCTTCAGCGTGATGCCGATGACCTCGTAGCCCTGCTCGATCAAAAGCGCCGCCGTCGCCGAGGAATCAACTCCTCCGCTCATGCCGCAGACCACGCGCTGACGCTTTTGCGAATTCACAAGGCAAATAGTGTATCACGGGTCGGCAGGGTGTAAATTATGTTTGCAGAGTTGAAACAAAACCGCCGGACGAAGTGATATTCATCCGGCGTTCGGTTTGATCGCTTTTTTGCTTAGCGCTTGTAATGGCAGAGGTAGGCCACGTCACTCACAGCTTCGACTTCAAACTTTACGTTCGGCGGGACGACGAAGGACTGGCCCTGGCCGTAGCATTTCCAGTCGCCGGCGGGGAGCTTTGCCTTCAGTGTCCCGGACATGATGTGCATGTGTTCCTCGCAATCGGTGCCGAAGCTGTATTTGCCCGGCTCAATCACGCCGACCGTGGCCGGGCCGTCGGGCGTGCCGACGGCCAGGCTTTGAACTTTTCCTTCAAAATACGAATTATGTTTCATGCGCCACTAAATGCCGCTTTTCGTCGCCGTTGACAATACAAACCGCATTCCGGATTTTGAAAACGAAATTAAAACCGCCGTTCAACCCCGGATGGAAACGGATGGACACGAATTGAAGCAGGCTGAAAATCCACCTTAAAAGCGGTGGCGGGCGACCGCGACCAAAACCCTGGAGCCAAAGGAATAAATCAAAACTTTGCGCCTTTGCCTCTTTGTGCCTTTGCGTTAAGAATGGGTGTGCTCGTTTTTCTCAACGGACAATTTTTGCCCGAAGCGCAGGCGGTCGTTCCCGTGGGCGACCGCGGCTTTTTGCTCGGCGACGGATTGTTTGAGACGATGCGCGTCATCCACGGAAAGCCGTTCCGCTTCGCGCAGCATCTGGAGCGGCTGGCGCGCGGCGCGGATTTCCTGAAAATCAAATTGCCGTTCACGCCAAAGGAGCTGGAAAAATTCGCCGCGCGGCTCATCGAAGAAAATAAAATGCCCGACGCGATTTTGCGCCTGACGCTGACGCGCGGGCCGGGCGGCCGCGGTTACATGCCGGACGGCAGGAGCAAACCGACGATCGTGATGACGTTGCATCCCGTGCCACCGCCGTCGAAACCGGCCGGCTGGAATTTAATCACGTCATCGTTTCGGATCCCGGCTGCCGATCCGCTGGCTTCGTTCAAGACCACGAGCAAGATTCTGCACGTCATGGCGCGCGCCGAAGCCGGGGAACGGGGCGCGGACGAGGCGCTGCTGCTAAACACCAACGGTGAAGTGGCCGAGACTGCGGGCGGCAATTTGTTCTGGGTCCGCGGCAAAAAGATTTGCACCGGGCCGGCGGCGGGCGGCGCGCTGCCGGGCGTCACGCGCGCGGTGGTCCTCGAAATCTGCGAAGCCCTCGGTCTGGAGACGGGCCGGCACGCCATCAAGCCGGAGGCGTTGCGGAATTCCGCGGGCCTGTTCGTCACGCAAAGCGCGCTGGGCATCGTGCCGGTGGCGGCATTCGACGGCACGCCGGTCACGCCCTCGCCACTGGTGGATCAAATTGCGCGCGCCTACCGCGAAATGCTGTTCCAGTCGTGAGTTGATTTTAGTTAATTCTTTCCATTAGCCATCATCAAATCATGCCGGCGGCCTTGCAATGTTCCCCGGTTGAGGCGTAGGTTGAGGCAGAAACCCCTGAGGATATTATGACCAACACCAGTCTTGAGCATTGCCTGTCTTTCATCAACAGCCACACCCAGCCCGCCGGCGGAACGGGCGGGTTCGCGCCGGCCGGCGCGCGCCGCGCGGTGACCATTTCGCGGCAGGCGGGCTGCGGCGCGCTGGTCGTCGCCGATAAACTGGCGCGTTTCCTGCAGGAACATTCGCCAAGGCATCCCGCGCCGTGGACGGTTTTTGACCGCAACCTCATGGACAAGGTGCTGGAGGAACACAACCTGCCGGTGTATCTGGCGAAATTTCTGCCGGAAGACCGCATTTCCGAGCTGGAAGACATGATGGTGGAAATTTTCGCCGTGCACCCGCCGGCGCGGAAAGTCGTGCAGCAAACCGCCGAGACCATCCTCAAGCTGGCGGATTTGGGCAACGTCATTCTCATCGGCCGCGCGGGCAATGTCATCACGGCCAGGCTGCCGCATGTGCTGCACATCCGGCTGGTCGCGCCGCTGGAGGAGCGCGTCAAGCACGCCCGCGAGGCTTACAATATGACCGGGGCGCAGGCGCGGAAATTTTGCGTGAACGAAGATTTGGGCCGCGAGCGCTACCTGAAAAAATATTTCAAAGCCAGCATCAGCGACCCGCTGCTCTATCAACTGACCGTCAACACCGGGCTGGTCGGCTATGACGAAGCCGCCAGGATCATCGGCCACGCGGCGCTGAATCTGGACTGAACCGCCGGCGGACTTCAAACTTGGGTCGGCGCCCGCATTCTGGCTAAATGGCGGTGTGCCGGGCCGCCCGAAATTCGAATACCAGATGTCGCGCGTCCGCCGCAAAAAACGCGGCGGCGGATTTGGCGTGTTGCTGCTGCTGGCGATTGCCTCCGTTGCCGTCTGGTTTTGGTGGCAGCCGGCGCATCCGGCAAAGAAAATCCGCCCGCCGCCGGTCAAAGCCATTGTCCCGCAGCCGCCCAAACCGCTCGTGGTTGCCCGCCAGTCGCCGGCGGATTTTCCACGATCCGTTCGTGACGTCTTTGAGGCGCAGGTGGCGCTGGCGCGGCGCGGCATTTCGCCGGGTTCGATTGACGCCGCGCTCGGCTCGCAGACGCGCGCGGCGATTTCGGTTTTTCAGCAGGTTGAAACTTTGCCGCCGACCGGAAGGCTCGACGCGGACACGCGCGCCAAGCTCACGCTCGCCGCGCCGCTGCTGGCAACTTACACTGTCACGACCAATGACCTGGCACGCCTGCAGCCGCTCGGCAAAACGTGGCTGGCCAAATCACAGCAGACCGCGCTCGACTACGAAACCGAGCTCGAACTGGTCGCGGAGAAATCCCATTCGCATCCGCTGTTGATCGAGAAATTAAATCCCGAAGCGGACTGGACGAATGTGACGACGGGAACCGTTTTGAAAATTCCCGATGTGAATTATCCCGCGCCTTCAAACAAGGCGGCGTTTGTGGTGATCCACCTGGCGGACAAATTTCTGGAGGCGTTTGATGAGCAGACGAATCTGCTGGCGCATTTTCCGTGCAGCATCGCCGCGCATGTCGAGAAGCGGCCGGTGGGCGAGCTGCACGTTGCCGTCGTCGCGCCGAATCCGAATTACACGTTTGATCCGGAGCTGTTTCCAGAATCGCCGGAGGCAAAAACTTTGGATCAAAAATTGATTTTGCCGCCGGGGCCGAACAATCCGGTGGGCGTGGCGTGGATCGGCCTGGACAAGACCGGCTACGGCATTCACGGCACGCCCGCGCCGGAGCAGATCGGGCGGACGGAATCGCACGGCTGCTTCCGGCTGGCGAACTGGGACGCGGAGTATTTGCTGAAGCTGGCGTGGATCGGGATGCCGGTGTTCGTCGAGCCGTGATGGATTGTGCTTGCAGCGCCACGGCAAACAACCCTAATATGGTTTCATAAAGCCCTGCAAATAAATTTATGGATGCCTTGCGACCAGAAATCAAGGAATTGGAATTGGACCACAGTCTGCTCCGCACGCTGATTGACAACCTGCCCGATTGCATCTATGTGAAGGATACCGAGGCGCGCAAAGTCATCGCCAACCCCGCCGACCTGGAAAACCTGGGCTGCAAAACCGAGGCCGAGGCCATCGGCAAAACTGATTTCGATTTCTTTCCGAAGGAACTGGCCGAGGGATTCTTCGCTGACGACATGTCGGTGGTCAAAACCGGTCAGCCGGTCGTCAACCGGGAGGAGAAGGTGATTCTGCCGAACGGCGAAACGCGCTGGATGCTCACCACCAAGGTTCCCTGGCGCGATGCCACCGGCAAAATCATCGGCTTGGTTGGCATTGGCCGCAACGTGACGGATCAGAGAAATGCGGAAATCAAGCTGATGGACGAGCGCAACCTGCTCCGCACCGTGATTGATAATCTTCCCGATGGCATTTATGCCAAGGACACCGAAGGGCGCAAAGTCCTGGCCAATCCGGCCAATTACAGGAGACTGGGCCGCGAATCCGAAGCCGAGATCCTCGGCAAAACCGATCTCGACCTTTTTCCAAAGGAAACCGCCGACGCGTTTTTTGCCGACGACCAGTCCGTCCTCAAAGATGGAAAACCGGTCATCAATCGCGAGGAGAAGCTGGTGTTGCCGAACGGCGAAACTCACTGGCAGTTGACTTCAAAAATCCCCTGGCGCGACGCGACCGGCAAAGTCATCGGGCTGGTCGGCATCGGACGCGACATCACCGACCGGAAAACCCTCGAGGAGCAGATCGTGGCCGCGCGGCGAATGGAAAGCCTGGGGCGGCTGGCAACCGGCGTGGCGCACGACCTGAACAACATCCTCGCGCCGATCCTCATTTCCATCGAACTGTTGCAAAAAAAACTCCAGGACGAGCAATACCTGAAAATGCTGGCCAAGGCGGAGGCCAGCGCCCATCGCGGCGCGGATATCATCAAGCAAATGTTGTGGTTCGGCCGCGGCATGGCCGGTCAGCGCGTGCCGGTGGACCTGCAACAACTTGCCGCCGGCGTCGCGCAATTCGCCTCCGAAACTTTTAACAAGGCCATTTGTGTCGAGACGCGAATTGCGCCGGACCTTTGGACGGTGGCCGGCGATTCGGTGCAATTGCATCAGGTATTGATGAACCTCTGCCTCAATGCCCGCGACGCCATGCCGTCCGGCGGCACATTGACCATCGCCGCGCACAACGCCACCGTGGATGCGAACCGTTTTGTCGTGTTGGAGCTCAGGGACACCGGCTGCGGCATCGCCCCGGGGCTGCTCGACAAAATTTACGAGCCGTTTTTCACGACGAAAGAAGTCGGCCACGGCCTCGGCCTGTCCACCGCGCAATCCATCGTCAAAAGCCACGGCGGATTCATCAAGACAGAAAGCCAGCCCGGCCACGGCTCGACCTTCCGCGTGCATCTGCCCGCGGCGGCCTGATCCGGCGCCGGCCGGAGGGTCATTCCAAAAAAACGCGGAAATTATCATTGCCCGCCCGCGCGCTTTGCTTTAGCTGTTAATCAAATTTAACCAAAGGAAGTTATGACAACTGGAATTATGCTGGCTGAACCGTCAACCATGGCGCTGGGCGGAATTGGACTGGGAATAATCGTTTTGATTGTTTTCGTCGTCATTGTCCTCGGCCTCATCGCTTTCATCGTCGGCGTCTACAACAAGCTCGTCACCATGCGCAACCGCTACAAAAACGCCTACGCGCAGATTGACGTGCAGCTCAAGCGCCGCTACGACCTCATTCCGAACCTAGTCGAGACCGCCA
>Ga0181534_10002200_pt1 | contig 12291 bp, 13 predicted proteins | sample PEATcosm2014_Bin_37_FD_119758 | JGI IMG/M metagenome (GOLD analysis project Ga0181534, IMG submission 119758) | Peatland microbial communities from MTU Mesocosm Facility, Houghton, MI, USA - PEATcosm2014_Bin17_10_metaG | ecosystem: Environmental > Terrestrial > Soil > Wetlands > Peat | place...
ACAATAGCGACAGACTGAGTCGCGTTCGATTGAACATGTCTCCCCTCCAAAGGTTGTGCGACGAAAAAGTCGCACGTCGCGTTAGGTTACTCACCGTTGAGGGCCGTTGTCAAGGGGGGGTGGGGCCAACTTGGGGCCAAGTGGGGCCAACTTGGGGCTTGCTCGCATCTGCCTTCTTTATTTCGAAAATCCCCGCTATATCGGAAAATGGACTTGCTTCGGCGGAAGGGCCTCCGGTCGGAGCGCCGAAACCAGGCAGATATTTATTATCAACACCTTGCGCTTCGTTGGTCCCGCCCAACGCGCCCCGCATCCGCCCGCCCAAATCGGATTCAAATATCAGAAAGCCTTCTCGGCCGGTCCGTTCGGCAATCACCTTGCGACTCCAAGGCTTATTTAGCCAGGGGGGTTAAGGTTGCGGTCCGGACAATTGATTTGCAGGATGAAGGCCTTTTGAGCAGGCCGAGGAGCGCTTCGACGGCGGCCTGCGAAAATACGGTGGGCTTTGTTTGTCCAATTCGCACCGACGCGCAGGATCCCGATCACGGCTCCCGGACCGCGTTGCCGATTTTGACTTCCGGTCGCAGGGCGTGGTAAATACAATGTAGGTATACGCATGTGGGGCGTTCGCCAGTCCTCATAACGAATCGGCTGCCGTGCGTGCGGCTGTTCGAAGTGCATGAACAAGCGGCCTTTGATCGCTTCCAAGTCCTCAAAGGACCACTTTCTCCCTGTCCTCGAGCGGACGTGGTCGGCAAACTGGACGAGGAAGTCTTTAGCACTCGCCATTTTGAGGATGACATCCCTGTCTTCCGCCAAGAAAGTGACCAGGTGCTTCGCAGAGCGACCAGGCAATCGCCTCCTCAAAGCTCGCTTCCGAGATGCCGAGGCAGTTGAGGAGACGGTGGATGAGATCTTCGTAGTCATCGCCGTTCGAGTGCGCCGACATATCGTGGCAGGGGACCGCCTTGTTTTCGGGGCTGGGTTCGCCCCTTGGTGCATCATACTGGTCTGACTAACCATTTTGCTGGCCAGAGGTGGTAATCCTGACTCTGCAGGCTCTATTTCGGTTGGCTTTCATGTCCGCTCTCTCCCGTGCTCCCCGCGCCGGGTGTAGGCCCTCGCCGCCGCCTGCTCCGCACTGTTTCCCCGAGGTCAATGTGGGGAGACACTCTGACGGCGTCCATGGCGGATATGCAGGACCGTAACGGTATTGCCGCTGATGGTGAATAAAATCCGTTAGACATTGGGCCTGCGGCCATAGAGCAAGTGCCGCACTTCAAACGGGGAATCGGCGTTTTCAGGAGCCAGCGGACAACGGGCCGGCGAGGTCGCAAGCGACGCAATCGCGTCTTCCAAGGCCAGAAACCACCGAATACCGGTATCGCCCGCATAACGCGGATTCAACCACTCAAGTATGGCTTCCGCGTCGTGTTCGGATTCCGGTGTTGTCTCAACCAGGAAGGCCACATTTTCGGCGCATCTCAGCAAGGAACTCAGCGGCAGGGCGAGTGCGTCCCGCTCGCATGTCCTCACAGCCCCGCCGGATGCCTTCGATGGCTTCCCGATAGTCGGTGCGCTCCCACTCGAGATACGCGGCAAGAGCCTCATCCAGCGCGTCGGTCACGTTCTGGCCGTACCGTTGCGCATAGTCGTCGAGCTGCGCCTTACGTTCGGGTTTGATGGGTACTACGTCCATGCTCCCTAAGGGTAAGGGTAGAGACGGCCCGTGTCAAGGTCCGCCTTGGGATGCGCACGCCGAAGGCCTCACCGAGCGATTCAAGACCGCGAGGCAACAAGGAAAAGTACGCCGCCTCAGCCTAACCGACCTACGCGGAGTTTGCAGCCACTCGCTGCGCACACAACCGTCGCGGTTCGCGTCGTCCGCCGCAATGATCCCGCTAAAGTCACGAGTCGGCACTCTCCCGGATCTTATTGAAAACAAGCCTTGACCGCCCAAGTGGTCCGCCTAACCGCCAGAACAGTCATGGTAGTGTGGTCCTTGGAGGGAGAAGGTGTTGCCGGCCGCATCCCGAGGTGGTCTCGGATTCCTATCACTCGATCCCGCTCACGGGGCCATGGCACGTAGCTCGCAAAAAATGTCGGCTTTCGCCGAAATTGGCTTCTTATTTTTATTAAGTATAAGTAAAAAATAAACTTATTGGCTTCGTTGGCCGGAAAAATGATCTCTGATCTGATCGTCGTAACCCGGCCTCCGCCCGAAGCACCCAAGGGCCCCGCCAACTGAACCCTCCCTAGTCCCAGCCCAAATCGGATTAAACTATCAGAAAGCCCCCAGGCGCAAATCAATATGTGGATAGTCCGCCTCGCCCTCCGCCGCCCCTACACCTTCGTCGTCATGTCCATCATGATCGTCATCCTGGGCGTGCTCGCGGCCGTCCGCATGCCCACCGGCATCTTCCCCGAAATCGATATCCCGGTCGTCAGCGTCATCTGGTCCTACGCCGGCATCTCCCCGGAAGAAATGGCCGAAGTTGTCACCATCCGCTGCGAGCGCTCCTTCACCACTTCGGTCAACGACATCGAGCACATGGAGTCGCAATCCCTTCCGGGCCTCTCCATTATCAAGGTCTTCTTCCACGCCGGCGCCAAGGTGGATTCCGCTGTCGCACAACTGGCCGCCGCCTCGCAAGCCGTGCCGCACTCCCTGCCCACCGGCATGACGCCGCCCTCCATCCTGCGCTATAACGCCTCCAGCGTTCCCATCCTGCAGATGAGCATCTCGAGCGACACCATGAGCGAATCGTCGCTCTACGATTACGGCTACAACTTCATCCGCACCCAGATGGCCACCGTGCAAGGCGCCAGCTTCCCCTTGCCCTACGGCGGCCGCCCGCGCCAGATCATGGTCGATATCGATCTGAAGTCGCTCTACGCGCAAGGGCTCTCCGCCAACGACGTAGTCAGCGGCGTCAACGCGCAAAGCCTGATCATCCCCCTCCGGCATCGCCAAAACCGGCCCCAACGAATTCGGTTAGGGCCACTTCTGCGCGCCATGGAGAATCCGGTCGATTTCGACAACCTCGTCGCGGACACGATAAATCGCCAGAAAGGGAAGGCCGGTAAATACCAGTTCGCGGGTGCCTGATTTGCGGCCTGTGCGGCCACGGCGCGGAAACTGGGTGAGGGTGCTCACCGCTTCGTAGATTCGAAGAGCAGTGCGGCGGGCGGCCTCCGGGCCATCATGCGCCCCGGTGTAGTCGCAAATGTTTGTAAGGTCGCGGACGGCGGGTTCCGTCCACCGAACGCGCATCAGCCTCGATACCGGCTGTTGATCAGCTTGCCAACATCCTCATGGTCGATGAGTTCGCCACAGTCGGCGGCAGCAACGCCCTCCTCTACCTCGCGGAGAAACCACTCATCGTAGTCCACAAAGCGCTCGACCGCCTCCTGCACGAGGGTGTTCGCGTCGCTACCGCGGTCGGCGGCAAGCCGATTAAGCTTGGCCTGCAAGTCGGGGTTCAGACTGACTTCCATGCCCCAAGGGTAAACGCAGAGCCGGCGCGTGTCAACTATGGCCGCGTGCCCTGTCAAACCTCGTTAGAAATGTCCCCTTTTCCCGGCCGGACGTACGGCCCTCGAAGCAAGGCGCTCCCCGCGCCGCCCATCCAAATCGGATTAAAATTTCAAAAAGCCCGGAGGCCGCCGCGCAGCCTCATTTTGGCTCGGCGCGATCGTCGATAGCGATCATTTTGCGTATCCAAGGGAACCGCACGTCGAGTTGCGCCGCTTGGCCCGCTGCGTCGTAGGTGTAGCCCGAAACCACTGGAACAAGTTCGTAGCTATCCCAGAGCCTATTCCGGATATGGACTCGCGCGGAAGACGTTTGGCCCCTTAGAGTCAACATTAGCGAGCCAAGCCCGTGGAACCACTCGGGCCCGAGATCGTTTTGGTCCGCGTCATCCACAAACTCGATTTTCCCAATCCTGCTGAGCTGGATCGACGTGTAAAATACCGGAGAGTTGTGGCTATCAACGCCTTCCCCTTCGAACTCGAAGCCGGGCCTTCGACGATCATCAATCAACGCCAAGGGGTACAGCCGGAATTGCTTAGGATCGGCCTCGGGAAGGGCCTGCGGATTAATAACCCTCCGTCCTTGCTTCAAGACGAACCCGTCTGGCGCCATCCAAGCAAGCGAGCAATTGTAGATTTCGACGGGCGCGTCATGGCTATGCTTAGACTGCCAACTGGACATTTTGTCCATGTGGTACTCAACAAAAAGGTCCTTATACTCGATCCTTAGCGCCACACGTTGCGCTTGCGCACCGAAGCAAAGCACGGACACAAAACCCAAAGACGAAAGAGCGATTCGCGTCATGGCAGTTGAACCTGATCTGAAGCGTACAGAATACCGCTAGCGGCTCCCGTTGGCAATAGGGCGGTCGCTAGCCCACACAAGCTTCAAAGGCCCAGATCGCCAGACGGCCGGTACCGCTGCCGCCTCCCTGACTACAAAATCACCGACTGCGGCGGGGGGCGTCCAAACCGGCTCGAACGCGAATCACCAATATGCCCTGCCTCGTGTGCAGTACCCGCCAAACTTGACCGGTTACTCCGACGCGACCCAAGCCGGCAAAATAAACGCCATGCTTGACGAAGCTGAACGAAAGCGCCGATGCGTTGGGCTCAGCAACGCAGTCATCGCCGCCCGCCCAAATCGGATTAAAATATCAGAAAGCCCCTCGGCCAACCCATGTGGATCGTCCGTCTCGCCCTCCGCCGCCCGTACACCTTCGTCGTCATGTCCCTGATGATCGTCATCCTGGGCGTGCTCGCGGCCGTCCGCATGCCCACCGACATCTTCCCCGAAATCGACATCCCCATCGTCACCGTGATCTGGTCTTACGCCGGCATCTCCCCCGAGGAGATGGCCGAAGTGGTCACCATCCGCTGCGAGCGCTCCTTCACCACCTCGGTCAACGATATCGAGCACATGGAGTCGCAATCCCTCCCCGGCCTCTCCATCATCAAGGTCTTCTTCCATCCCCAAGCCAAAGTCGAAGCCGCCGTGGCCCAACTGGCCGCCGCCTCGCAAGCCGTGCTGCACTCCCTGCCCACCGGCATGACGCCGCCCTCCATCCTCCGCTATAACGCCTCCAGCGTTCCCATCCTGCAGATGAGCATATCGAGCGACACCATGAGCGAATCGTCGCTCTACGATTACGGCTACAACTTCATCCGCACCCAGATGGCCACCGTGCAGGGCGCCAGCTTCCCGCTGCCCTATGGCGGCCGCCCTCGCCAGATCATGGTCGATGTCGACCTGAAATCGCTCTACGCACAAGGCCTCTCGGCCAACGACGTGGTCAACGCCGTCAACGCGCAGAGCCTGATCATCCCCTCCGGCATCGCCAAGATCGGGCCCAACGAATTCGTCGTACACCTCAATAGCCTGCCGCCCTCGGCCGACGCCTTCAACAACCTTCCCATCAAACAGACCAACGGAGCCACGGTCTACATTCGCGACGTGGGCCATGTGCGCGACGGCTACGCCATTCAATCGAACATCGTCCGCCACAACGGCAACCGCGCCACGCTGTTGACCGTGCTGAAGAACGGCGGCTCCTCCACTCTCCGCATCGTCGCCAAGATCAAGGAGATCCTCCCGCGCATCCGCTCCACGCTGCCCGCGGCGCTGAATCTCAAGCTGCTGTTCGATCAATCCATCTTTGTGCGCGCCGCCATCGACGGCGTACTGAAAGAGGCCACCATCGCCGCTTTCCTCACCGGCCTCATGATCCTGCTGTTCCTCGGAAGCTGGCGCTCCACCATCATCGTCTGCATCTCCATCCCGCTCTCCATTCTCACCTCGCTCGCCGTGCTGAACCTGCTGGGCGAAACCATCAACGTCATGACCCTCGGCGGCCTGGCCCTGGCCGTCGGCATTCTGGTCGACGACGCCACTGTCGAAATCGAAAACATCCATCGCAACATGGGGCAGCGCAAGCCCATCGTCAAGGCCATTCTGGATGGCGCGAGCCAGATCGCCGTCCCCGCGTTCGTTTCCACGTTGTGCATCTGCATCGTGTTCGTGCCTGTCATCTTCCTCAGCGGAGCGGCCCGCTACCTGTTCACGCCCCTCGCCCTCGCGGTGGTGCTCGCCATCATGGCCTCGTATATGCTCTCGCGCACCCTGGTCCCCACCATGGTCAAGTATCTGCTGCGCGGCGAAGCCAGCCGCTATCAGAATGAGTCCGGCGAAATGGAGCTTGAGGGGCACGGCTTCTTCGCCCGCATCCATCACGGTTTTCAAACCCGCTTCGAGCGTATGCGCGACGCCTATCGCCGTCTGCTCGGTTCCGCGCTGGCGCACCGCAAGCTGGTGGCCGTCTGCTTCGGCATGATCGTGGCCGCCTGCGCCGCCCTGACTCCGTTCATCGGCACGGATTTCTTCCCGCAGGTGGATGCCGGCCAGATCCGCCTCCACGTGCGCGCTCCGGCCGGCACGCGCGTCGAAGAAACCGAAGCCTATTTCAAGCAGGTGGAGCAAACCATCCGCCAGACCGTGCCGCCCGCCGAGCTGTCCGATATTCTCGACAACATCGGCCTGCCTTATAGCGGCTACAACATCGCCTTGAGCGATACCGCCACCATCGGCTCGTTCGACGGCGAAATCCTGGTCTCGCTGAAGCCCGGCCACGCATCCACCTGGGATTACATCCGCGATCTGCGCCATCGTCTGAACCGCCAGTTTCCCGACCTGACCTTCTTCTTCCAGCCGGCCGACATCGTGGGCCAAATCCTGAACTTCGGATTGCCCGCCCCCATCGACGTGCAGGTGATCGGGCCGCTCGCCAACGCCCCGGCCAACTATGCGCTAGCCCAACGGATCACGGCGCGGCTGTCGCGCATCCCAGGCGCGGTGGACGTGCACCTGCACCAGATCGTGGATGCGCCTGAGTTGCGTTTCAATGTGGACCGTACCCGCGCCGATCAGCTTGGCCTCACCCAGCAGGACGTGGCCAACAGCCTGCTGATCTCGCTCAGCGGCAACTTGCAACTCGCGCCGAACTATTGGATCAATCCACAAAACGGCGTGGACTACCCGATCATCGTCCAGGCCCCCGAATACCGGATGTCTTCCACCGCCGACTTGTTAGGCACGCCCGTGCATGCCGGCGGTGCCCGCGCGCAAAACCAATTGCTTACCAATGTGGCGAGTCTGGATCGCGGTGCGACCGCCTCGGTCGTCAATCACTACAACGTCCAGCCACTCTACGATGTCTACGCCAACATACAGGATCGCGACCTCGGCAGCGTGGCCGGCGAAGTGGGTCGCGCGTTGGACGATTTCCGGCCCAAGCTGCCCAAGGGCAGTTTCTTCGAAACTCGCGGTCAGATCGAGACCATGCGCACTTCTTTCATCGGCCTGGGTGTCGGGCTGGTGTTTGCCGTCGTGCTGGTGTACTTCGTCATGGTGGTCAACTTCCAATCCTGGCTCGATCCTTTCATCATCCTGATGGCCTTGCCCGGCGCGCTCTCCGGCATCCTGCTGATGCTCTTCGTCACCCAGACGACCATTAATGTTCCGTCGCTGATGGGCGCTATCATGAGCATCGGAGTGGCCACCGCCAATAGCATCCTGCTCGTGAATTTCGCCAACGACCTGCGCTCGACCGGCGCCGATTCCATCACCGCTGCGCTCGAAGCCGGCTACACCCGCCTGCGTCCCGTGATCATGACCGCGCTGGCCATGGTCGTGGGCATGCTGCCCATGGCGTTGGGCGTCGGTGAAGGCGGCGAGCAGAACGCTCCGCTCGGCCGCGCCGTCATCGGCGGATTGCTGCTGGCCACCGTCGCCACGCTGTTCTTCGTGCCCGTGGTCTACAGCGTGTTGCGCCGCAATCCGCCCAGCTATCTCGAGCACGAAGCCGAAGTGGAGGCCTATGATAGTTGAAAGTGGGGCAGGCTCTAAGCCTGCGGCGGCCTCTCAGGCCGCCTCCCGCCGAGGCCTGCTAGCCTTCTTTGTACTCATCGGTGTCCTGGTGGCCGCTGCCGTAATCGGCGGAATCCTGCCCCGCCTAACCCGCCAGAAAGCCCTCCTGGCCGCCGCGGAAACCCAAACGGGCGAGCGTCCCCTCGTCGAAGTCTCGACCGCTCGTCCGGCGCCGGCGCGCTCCACCCTCGATCTGCCCGGCGATATGCAGGCCCTGGTCGATTCGCCCATCTTCGCCCGCGTGGATGGCTACCTGCGCACCCGCTTGGTCGATTACGGCGATCGCGTCAAGACCGGCCAGCTCCTGGCGGAAATCGACACCCCAGAGCTAGACCAGCAGATCCGCCAGGCCCGCGCCGCCGTTTCGCAGTCGCAATCCGCGCTCAATGAAATGCGCGCCGATCTCGACCTTTCCAAGGCCAATCAGAATATGGCGCGCCTGACCGTGGAGCGCTGGCGCCGCCTGGCGAAGGGCGGCGTAGTGGCCCGTCAGGAAGCCGATCAGAAAGAAGCCGACTTCGCCGTGACCGAGGCGCAGGTCGCGAGAGCCCAGGCCGCCATCGCCACCACTCAGGAAACGGTGCATGCCAACGAAGCGAACTTGCACCGCCTGGACGATATGAAGGCGTTTGCCCGCATTACCGCGCCCTTCGACGGCGTCATCACCGCGCGCAACGTGGATATCGGCACGCTCGTCAACTCCGGCAACGGCGGCGCGGCCCGCGAGCTGTTCCACATCGCGCAGATCCAGGTGATGCGCATTTTCGTCAATGTGCCGCAGACCAATGTCGCCTCCATGCACCCCGGCCAGACCGCCGAGCTGCGCGTCCAGGAGTTGCCCGGCCAGGTCTTTTCCGCCCGCGTGACCCGCATCGCGAATGCGCTCGACGCCACCTCGCGCTCCATGCTGACGGTGCTCGAAGTGCCCAATCCGCGCGGCGCGCTGATGCCCGGCATGTATGCCCAGGTGCGCTTCTCAACCGGGCGCGCGGAAGCGGCTGTCCTGGTCCCCGGCGACGTGCTGATCCTGGGCCGGCAGGGTCCCCGCGTGGCGGTCGTCGCGCCGGACCATCGCATCCATCTGCGCCAGATCCGCATCGGCCAGGACCTGGGCTCCGAGATCGAAGTGGTATCCGGTCTGGCCGCGGGCGAGGTGGTAGTGGCTAATCCCTCCGATGCCGTGCGCGAGAACGCCTTAGTCGACGTCCGCAATATCGGCAAGTAAATTCTTGGCTGCCAGAACGAGTAGTTTCAATGAGGCGCCTTGCGGATGCTTAAGGCACGGTCCTCGAACTCACGCATGGTGCGCTTGTCCATGACCGCCGCGCCGTGTAGACCCTCGGCGGTCTCGTGGATCGATCCCAGCTGGGGACTACGGTACTGCTTATTCATCGCACATCACCTCCGTACTTGAAACTCGCCCGACTTGCTCTGGCCGGGCCGCGCGACACGCAAGAAGTGTCTCGGTTAGGCAAACCTAGAGCGTCTGCGGCTCCGCGATGAAGAGTCGCGGATCGAACCGAAAGGGCTGGGGATCGGTCCACACGAGACTGCTGTACGCAGCGTGCAGAGGATTCACCAGAACGTTGAACTCCTCAGGGATGATGACCGAGGGAACTCGGATGGCCAGATGATGGACTGCATTCACCCACGCAAGGCCCGCCGCCTGGCAGGACACGATACTGCTGAGGCTCTCGAATGCCAAAATCATTGGGGCCGCGGGCAGTTCGGTCTTCGACCACACGTAGCCCCGCGGCAACTGGCTCTTGTCGACATGAACCAGCACCTCGATGCACGCGAGAGACAGGTGCTGTGCCGTGTATAGCATCGGTGTTCCGATCGGATTCCAGCGACCGCCCGCCGCTGCGGCGCCAGTGTAATCTGCCGCTGCCCGCGCCGAACGGTGCATTCGAAAGACCTGCATCGCGAGGCTACGAGAAAACGCCGTAGTCGATCCGAATCAGAACCTCGAGAACACGGCGTTGTTCCGCGGGGTCGCCTGTGGCGACAAGGTCTTGCGGAGACCTCCCGCCAAAGATATCGCGTGGCGTATTCATCCAACTGCGCGCTTTGGTTTCTTCGCCGAAGACCTCCAGAGCGCGATCCCAGACGGCGTCAGCGCTTGGGTGCTCAAGCTGTTCTACGAGTCGTGCGGGCGGCGTTGGAGTTTGCGGCGTGCCCATAATCTCAATCGTAACCGATTTCTGATGCCAATCGGCGCAAACCCGCGCTAGAAAATAACCTCAACGTTTCAGCCCGCCGCCCGGTAATACCTAATAGAAATGGAGCCGGAAGGAATTGCGCTGCCGATGACTGCTTACGCCCGGGAAAAACCCGGCGAGCTGGCTGCCTTCGAGCGCATCATGTCGCAGTGCGAACGGCGCGTGCTGCGCGTCGCGCTACGCCTGCTGAACAACCCGCAGGACGCGCAGGATGCCGCCCAGGAAGTCTTCCTGCGCCTCTACAAGAATTTCGGGAATCTGAATGAAGAGCGCGGTTACGAGCCGTGGCTGTACCGCGTGACAGTGAATGTCTGCCACGATATCGCGCGCGGCCGCCGCCACTCGGTCGGGCTGGAGGAAGTGCCGGAGCCGCAAGCGCCGCAGCCGGATGCCTACAGCGGCGCAGAGCGCGCCCAGCAGCGGGAACTAATCCGCCGGGGGCTCAGCCGCCTGGGCGGGAAGGAGCGCGCCGCGCTGGTGCTCCGCGATGTTGAAGGCCTGTCCACGGGCGAAGTGGCGCGGATTTTAGGTTCTTCGGAGAATACGGTGCGCTCGCAAATTTCAACGGCGCGCCTGAAGCTCCGCGATTTTACCGCCCGCCTGGTGAGGAGGCGATCATGAGTTGTTCGAAATTCGAAACCGATATCGCGCTCTATGCCGGAGGCGATCTGCCGCCTGGGAGCATCGCGCGAGTGGAAGCGCATCTCTGCGAGTGCGCCGATTGCCGTGCGCTGGCAGACGAATTGCGCACCGCACAGGTGCTGCTGGGCGAACTTCCCCTCGAAGAAGCGATGGTGGCCCAAGTGCACCACCGTGTCCTAGCGGAAATCGGGAGGGCGGACCTTAGTCCGCGCGGGGCTTTAGCCCCGCTGCTGGCGCTAGCGGCAGCGCTGCTCCTAGCCGCGGTCCTATTCTGGCCGAGGCATCACGCGCTAAAGGAGGTCGCTGTCGCGAGTGGGGCGGCGTCTCACGCTGCGGCGGCGTCTCACGCCGCCCCAACCGTCCCACTTGCGCCCAGGGCCCGCCACCACCACGACCACCACCGCCGCGCGCCAGCCGCGCCACCCGGCCCGCCCCTGCTGGTGCAGTTCGTGACCGACGACCCGAACATAGTTATTTATTGGCTGGTAGATCAAAAACCTCAAGGAGACTAAACAATGAAAACCATGAAACGAATCGTATTCGGTGTGGCCCTGGCCGGCATGCTCGCAGCCCAGACCGCCGCCCCGCCCCCGCCGGCACAACCCGCCCCGCCGCCCCGCCAGCAGCGTGTCTTCATGTTGAAGTACGCCGACGCGCGCAATGTCGCCGGCGTGCTGGACGTCTTCGGCTACGGCATCAAAGCCGATCGGGAAATGCATGTTGTCGCGGTCAGCGCGCCGGCCGACGCCATGTCGGCCATCGAAGACGCCGTCAAACGATTGGACGTGCCCGCGGCGGCGCCCAAGGATATCGATCTCATCGTCTATATGATCGCGGCGTCGGAACAGTCGTCGGCCGGCAACAGCCTGCCGCCGGAATTGCAACCGGTAGCCGATCAACTGAAGAAGATTTTCTCCTACAAGAGCTTCCATTTGCTCGATTCGGTTCTGCTGCGGACGCAACCGGGGAATCGGGCGGAGGCCCACGGGGTCTTCGTGCTGCCCAACTACACCAACGGCGGAGAACGGCCGTACAGCTTTTCCGTTTACCCGAACTCCGTAACCGAAGACGGCACGGGGCGTCTCATCCGGCTGGACCAGCTCCAACTCACTTTGCACATGCCGGGCGACCACGAGGCTAGCTTCCGGACCGAGGTCGCCGTACGTGAGGGCCAGCACGTGGTCGTCGGCAAGTCGAACATGGGAACCGACCAGGCCCTCATCCTGGTGGTGACCGCCAAGGTCGCCGAGTAAAGCCGGAAAATGCAGAGACGATGCGACCCTAGCGCTCAGTCAGCCATTGGCGCAGGGTCGCCTCGCCCAGCATCCCCGATGCGCTCCGCTCGATTTTGCCATCCGCGCCGATCAGCACCAGCTTCGGTATCCCGCCCACTCCGTAACTCCGCGCCGCGCGGCCATCGGTATCCACCAGATTGAGCAGATGCAGCGGGCGCATCACTTCGCGCGCGCC
>Ga0181534_10002202_pt1 | contig 12284 bp, 10 predicted proteins | sample PEATcosm2014_Bin_37_FD_119758 | JGI IMG/M metagenome (GOLD analysis project Ga0181534, IMG submission 119758) | Peatland microbial communities from MTU Mesocosm Facility, Houghton, MI, USA - PEATcosm2014_Bin17_10_metaG | ecosystem: Environmental > Terrestrial > Soil > Wetlands > Peat | place...
CAGCAGCTCGTCCAGGCGGACCCGGCGCACTTCCCCTTCGGCCCGGGTGTTGCCGGTGCCTTCCGGCCCGGTGTGGTACAGCAGCACGGGCTGGCCGTCCAGGTCCGGGCGGACGAAGGCCATGGCGTGGTCGGGCAGCGGGCGGGCACCGCCGCGGGAGAAGAAGATCAGGTCGCCCGGCGCGGCCAGGGCGGTGTCGCGGCCCAGGGGGACGCAGGCCAGCTGGCGCAGCAGGGCGCCCTTGGCGAAAGGGCTCCAGCCGTCGGGGGTGGGGAACGCCTGGCGCCAGGGGCCGGCCCATTGCCGGGCCGGGTCGCCGCCCACCGGCGCGCCGGTCCAGCCCACCCGCGCCCGCCAGGCGTCGGTGTGGGGCCCCCAGGCCTCCCGGAAGGCGAAGCGCAGCAGGCCGGCGCAGTCCCGCTGGGCCGGCTCCCAGGCGGGGCTGGGACCTTCCAGCTGCTGCTCGAGGATGGCCACGAACCAGCGGCGGAACGCGTCCAGGTCCCCCTGGTCCATTCCGGCCGGCCCCGCCGGCAGGGCTCCGGCGCCGGAGGCCTGGAGGCCCACCTCCTCCCGGAACCCGGGCCAGGCGCGGATCCGGATGCGGGACGCGGCCGCCGGCGCCAGGAAGAACCCCTCCCGGGCGCTGCCCCACCAGCGCTCGGCGCCGCTGAGCCCGGCACCCCAGGCCGGACGCCGGAGCCCCAGGATGGAGCGGCTTTCCAGGAACACCCCCTGGACCGGGTTGCCGGGGTCCCGCTCGACCCGGACCCGGTGCCGGACCGGCACCAGGAGGGCGGCCGCCAGGATGACGGCGCAGGCTGCGCACAGGGGGCCGGAGCGCTTCATCGCGGCCGGGCTTCAAACCCGGCGGCCGTGAGCTCCACCTCCAGCCCCTGGCGGCCCAGGGCCCGCAGCGCGCCCAGGAAGGGGCCGAAGGTGGCGGCCACCTCGGCGGAAGCCTCGTCGCCGTCGGGTTCCGGCTCGCCGAGCCACCAGTAGCGGCCTTCGTGGTTGGCGCGCAGGTAGGACAGCAGCAGGAATTCCAGGTCGCTGGCCGCGCGGGCGCCGTCCAGCTCCATCTGCCCGTAGGCGCCGGACGGGAGGTCGGCCAAGGTGCGGGCCTGGCCCAGGAGGCCCGCCAGCATGGCCTGGGCGGCCCCGTCATCGGTCGCCAGCACCAGGGTGTCGGCGGCGATGGCGTAGGCGGGCCGGAAGGCCTGGTCCGTGACCGTCCGGTGCAGGACGACCCCCTGGGCATAGGCCCGGCTCTGGGCGGTGCCCTGGAACAGCCGCGGCCACACCTTGCGCAGCTGTGCCTCGGCCAGGGCGCTCTTGCCGGCCTGGACGGGAATGGCCAGGGCGAGGCCCGGGCTCATCCCGGGTTCCAGGAAGCCGCCGTAGACGTCGATCTTGCGGTTCCGCTCCAGGGCGGCGGCCTTCTCCGGGTCGGTCCTGCGCAGCGCCTGGAACGCGGCCAGGACGGTGCGCTGGGCCGGCGTGAGGGGGGGCGGCGCGGTCCAGCCGTTCCACAGGAACGCCGCGCCCCGCAGATCGAGCAGGGCCTGGAGGGCCGCCAGGTCCCCGTGCAGGTCGTCCCGGTCCTTCCTGCGCGCGGCCGCGGCGGCCGAGGCCTGCTCGTAGGCCTGGCGCTGTTCCGGGGTGGCGGCCAGAGGACCACTGGGCAGGGCCGGCAGGGCGGGCATGGCTTCCTGGTCGTGGCGCAGGATGGCCTTGAGCAGCATCTCGGTCGGGCCCGCGCCCAGGGCGGCCGAGAGCACGCCGGCGCGGGGGGCGGCCTTGGCGATGCCCGGATTGGCCCAGGTGGGCTGGTCGAGGTTCAGGATCCGCCGGCGCAGGGCGGTGCGCTCGAAGGCCGCGCCGGCGCCCAGGCGGGGCAGGATCCACAGCGAGACTCCGGTCTCGGGCCGGAGGGCGGCCAAGGCGACCCGGCACCACTCCCGGCGCTCGCCCAGGGTCGGGAAGGGCGTGGGGAAGGCCACCGCGCGCAGAGGCTCCTCCCGGTCGCTGATCCAGGTGCCGGCGGGCACCGGCAGGATGCTCAGGACGCCTCCGGAACCGCGCACCTGGGTGACCTGGGCGGTGCCGCCGCGGCCGTCCTCCCAGGTGACGGTCCGGGAGCGGGCTCCGGCGGAGGTGGGATTGAGCTTGAGGATGTCCAGGGCGAGGCTGGTACGGGCCGGGAGGTTCCCGGGGAGGAACACCAGGGTCCCGGCCGCAGGCGCGAAACCCCTGGCGAGCCCGTAGTGGAGCACCCAGGCTTCGCGGCCGGCCAGCGGTTCGAGGCCCGGGGGGGGCTGCCTGAGCCAGGGCTCCAGGTGGCGCAGCAGGAAGCCGGCGCGGGTGCCTTGGGCCAGGGCCCCCACCACGCCTGCCTCGCCGCCCGCCAGGTCCCGCAGCCGCTCCAGGCCCGGGCGGAGCTGCGCCAGGTGGATCAGGGCCGTGGGGATGGGCGCGGCCGCCAGCGGCGCCGGAAGCTCGTACCCGCCCGACTTCCGGGGGAGCAGGGCGGCGCTGGGGATCCACTGGAAGCGCCAGGAGGCCCCGTCCAGGTGCAGCCCCAGGCCCTGCGTCCAGGGCCGGTCCAGGCGCGCCGAGGGTTCCAGGTAGAGGAACGGGTCCCGGCCGGGATACTGGTACCCGTGGCCGTAGAGCCACAGTGCCACTTCGTCCCGGCATTCGCCGCGGCGCAGCGCCTGGTGCAGCCACGGCTCCAGGGGACGGGTGCCGAGCACCACCAGCGCGGCGCGCCGCTCCTCCGGCCTGCCCGTGAGGCGGTCCAGGAGCTGGGCCGTCTGCTCCTGGTCCGACAGCTGGAAGAAGGTGACGTTCGCCCAGATGGGGTGCCCGAGGGCGTCCTTGCGGTGGTAGGTCCAGCTCTTCACCTGGTCCCAGGCCCAGTTGCGCACGCCCTGCGAGTCCAGCACTCCCTGGGACCACAGCACTTGCGCAGCCAGGGCCACCGCCGCCGCAAGGAGCAATGCGCGTCTCTGCCGCTTCAAGGGTCCCTCCGCAGGATGAGGTCCAGGGTATCAGCCATGGCGCCGCCAGGCGCGCCGGGAGTTTCGGCAGGCTGCCGCCCCGGCAGTTTCCGGATCAGTTTGCCACTGCTTCCGGTTCTGGCTGCCTCACCGCCGTGGGGTAGCTGATGAGGAACCGGCAGCCCGTGCCCGGGCCGCTGCGCACGCTCACGGTCCCGCCATCGCCCTCCACCAGGGCCTTGACGGTGGCCAGGCCCAGGCCGGTGCCCTTGCCCTCGCCCTTGGTGGTGATGAAGATCTCGAACAGGTGCTCCAGGACCATGGGCGGGAGCCCGGGCCCGGTGTCCTCCACCTGGAGCTGGATCCTGGCGCCTTCCGGGCCCGGGACGACGCCCAGCCGGATGGTCACGGCGCCGCCCCCCGGCATCGCATCCTTGGCGTTGCCCACCAGGTTGACCAGGATCTGCTCGAGATTGGCCTTCCGGGTGAAGACCGGGAACGGCCCCGGGGCCAGTTCCAGGCTCAGCCCGATGTTCCGGGGCAGCAGCATCCGCAGCAGATCCTCCAGCTGGAGCAGGGCCTCGGCCAGATCCAGCCGTCCGCGCGGTTCCGCATCCCTGCGGGCGAACCCCAGCAGCCGCCCGGTGAGCGCAATGGCCCGTTCGGAACTGGCCTGGATGCGGGCGAGGTGCCGGTCCCGGGTGGCGGGACCCCCGTCGGGTTCCTGTTCGATCAGTTGCACGCTGGTATGGATGACGCCCAGGAAATTGTTCAGGTCATGGGCAATTCCGGCCCCCAGGGTGCACAGGGTGTTCAGCCGCTCGGTGCGCAGGACCACCGCCTGCATGGACTCCAGGGCCCGGGTGCGCTCCTGCACCCGGCCTTCCAGGGACTGGTTCTGCCGCCTCAGGTCCCGGAGCAGCATGAACTGGCGCAACAGCAGCAGCCAGGTGAGCCCGATGAACACCACCAGGGGGACCTTGGGGAGGGTCCCATGCAGCAGGAAGCTCAGGAGGATGGCGCCCGCGGCCAAGGCGAAGCTGACATAGGGGATGAACTCCCAGACCCGGTTGCTGGCCAGGGGCCGCTCCGGAAACTCCAGCGGCGCCCGGGACCAGGCGGCAAGGCCCAGGATCAGCGGTGCCAGCGAATACACGCCGGCCAGGGGCAGGACCCCGAGCCGGCCGCGGACCAGGAGGGTCTGCAGGAGGGCGACATAGATCCCGCCCAGCAGTACGTTCACCAGGACGAACCCGAGCACCCCGCGGAGCCGCCGGGGATCCTGTTCGATGAGCATCAGGGTGATGCCGCCCAGCAGGGCCAGGCGCCCGCAGGCGGCCAGCAGGGCCAGGTTGACCATGTTGTGCGACCCGAACGCGGCGTTCCAGTCGGTGAGGGTCCACAGGATGGCCAGGATGGAGCCCACGAACAGGCAGCTGCCCAGGACGTTCCGGGCCCGCCAGCGCAGGCCGGTGGCGCCCCAGGGCATCAGCAGCAGGGCCGCCGTGGACAGCACCTGGCTGGAGAAGCCCAGGAGGACGGGACCGGTGGTCTGCACGGTCACGAGCGTGGGATAACGGTGCCCAAGACCCAGCGCCAGGTTGGCCAGCGTCAACAAGGCCAGCGATCCGCCCAGCAGCCGCCAGCCCCGGGCCTCGCCGGGGAATTCCCCGGCCCGGGCGAAGGCGGCGGCGGCGCTGAGCACATTGGCCAGGGCGCAGACCCCGGTGAGCAGGAAGTGGCTGTCCGGGAGGGAACGGCCATGCAGCGCCAGGCCGAGCCCCAGGGCGCAGGCGGCGATGAGCAGGACCGGCAGGAGCACCGGGCGGGGCATGAGCCTGCTGCCGGGCGGAAAGGCTGGCGCGATCCAGGATTCCGTAACCAAGCCCGTGCCCTCCGGAGGGTGGAAAATTCCGGCCAGCACCAGGGCTGAACCGGTCCTGTTGATGAAAAAACCTGGAAATCATGAACGTTATTACCAAACCAATATAGCGTGATCCGTCCGGCGCTAACTCGACAATGCCATTATTCGGCACGGTGGCCGTGCCCAGCGCGTCCGGCCGGGTTGTCGTACCATCGTCTTCCTGGCCGCTACGGCACCTCGGAAAGGGGCACCCCATGGACATTTCCCGATTCCCCCGCCGCTCCTACACCAGCGGCAGCACGCCCATCCAGAGGCTGGACCGCTTCTCCCGGTCCCTGGGGGCGGACGGGCCGACGGTCTACATCAAGCGGGACGACCAGCTGGGCCTGGCCGGGGGCGGCAACAAGACCCGCAAGCTCGAGTTCCTGGTGGCGGACGCCCTGGCCCGGGGCGCGGACACCCTCATCACCTGCGGCGGCATCCAGTCCAACCACTGCCGGCTGACCGCGTCGGCCGCGGCGCGGGAGGGCCTGCACTGCCGGCTGGTGCTGGCGGGAGCGGAGGCGGACTTCCGGCCGGACGGCAACGGCAACGTGCTGCTGTACCGCCTGCTCGGGGCGGAGCGGATCACCACGGTGCCCTGGGCGGCGGACCTGGCCGGGGCCCTGGACCAGGCCGCCGCGGATGCCGCGGCCGAGGGGCGCCGGCCCTACCCGATCCCGCTTGGCGGGTCGAACCCGGTGGGCGCGCTGGGCTATGTGGCCTGCGCCATGGAACTCCTGGCCCAGGCCCGGGATGCCGGGCTGGACCTGCAGCACATCGTCCTGCCGGTGGGCAGCGCGGGCACCTTGGCCGGGCTGCTGCTGGGCCTGCGCGGGCAGGGCAGCCCCATCCCGGTGACGGGCATGACCGTGCTGGAGTCCCGGGCCGCGGCCGAGGCCGCCGCCGTGGCGCTCATCGGGGCGACCGCCGCGTTCCTGGGCAGCCCGGTGACCGTGCCCGGGGACCAGGTGGTGTGCCTGGACGACTACCTGGGCGCCGGCTACACCCTGCCGACCCCGGGCATGATCGAGGCGGTGACGCGGCTGGCCCGCACCGAGGGCATCCTGCTGGATCCCATCTACACCGGCAAGGCCATGGCCGGCCTCATGGACCTGGTCCGGCGGGGCCGTTTCGCCAAGGGCGAGAACGTGCTGTTCCTCCATACCGGGGGCGCGCCGGGCCTCTATGCCCACCCGGAGTTCTTCCCGGGATAGGCAGGCTATTGGGCCTTGCCCCAGAGCCTTCCGACCCGCCACACCACGCCGGCGTCCAGGGCCAGGCGCTCCGCCGACCGGGTGAGGCCGGCCTCCGCGCCCAGGTCCAGGGTCAGCCCGGGGGTAAGGTCCCGGCTCACCGCCAGGATGCTGGTGACGGTCCGGGGGCAGGCTCCGGCCGCCGCCAGGGCGACGTTGTCCAGGGACACGTTCCAGCCGGCGCCGAAAGCCCGGGTCACCGCCAGGGAGGCCACGCCCTGGCGGGCGCGGCCGTCCGCATCCTGCTGGCCCAGCCAGTTGGCGCCGGCATTGAGGTCGAATTCCCAGCTGCGGTCGGTGCGGGTGGCGGTGAGCAGCAGGGTGTCGTCGGCCTTGCCGGTGCCGATCCCCTTCGCCACGCTGGCCCGGGGCAGCTTGTGCCAGTAGGCCAGGCCCAGGTCCAGCCCCGCCTGGTCCTGGCGCAGGCCCTGGAACTGGCCGCCGAACCACGGGTCCCCGCCGCCGCTCTGGCTGGCGCCCTGGGGATCCTTCAGGGTGGTGGGACCGTCCCAGCTGGCGCGCAGATCGAACCACGGGCAGATGCCCAGGTCGAGCTGGGCGGGGAAGGTCTGGGCCTGGGCTCCGTCCCGGAAATGGGCGGTATGGGCCCCGGCATTGAGCACCAGGACCCCGGGGTCGGTGACTCCCGCGCCGGTGGTGAAGAGCTCCCGGGCCGGCTTGGGGCCGGCGGCATCGGCAGCCGCCGGCGCCTCCTGGGCGAACAGCGCGGTGCCGATCAGGACGGCGGCGAGGGGCAGGACGTAGCCTAGGTGCTTCATGGAGCATCTCCCAATAAATGCAGGTGAAGGTCTTCAGTCTCGATGATCCTGAGAACCATTCTCATAATGAGATCTCCAGGTCATGATATGGATCACAACCCTGCGGTCCATGAAAGGGCATGGCACGATTCTAGTGCTTGATGGTTCCCATCAGGGTAACAACCCGATACGCGCCCATGACCATGATGGCCACCAGGTAGAAACGGACGGCGACCAGGGCGAGCCGGCAGCCGGGGGTCAGCTTCATGGGGCCCAGGCGGTCGGCGCTGCACTTGGCTTCGGGGGCGTCGTGCAGGGGGTGGATCACCGTGTAGCCCTGGCTGGCGCGGGGAGCATGCAACGGTTCCAGGTCCAGGAGGTGGTCGAGGGTTTCGGTGTGATAGGTCATGGCGGTCTCCAGGGGTATCGCGATGGGAGCGGAGGGTTGACGGGAAGCGGTGCGGCGGATCAGGCCGCGGGGGCCGGGAACAGCCCCGGCAGCAGCACCTGAGCGGCCAGGACGGCGGAAAGGGCGAACATGAGCGCGATGATGGTCCAGTTGACGCGGTTGTTCCAAGGCCGGTTCACGAACGGGTCGCCCAGCAGTTCCTTGTCGTTGAGCATGATCTGCAGGAACACCAGGGCGCTGGGCAGCATGACCCCGGCCAGCACCTGCACGCCGACGATGATGACCTGCAGGGGCGCCCGGGGGATCAGCACCACGCCCGCCGCGGCCATGGTCGCGCCGATGTAGGTGAGGTAGAAGCCCGGCGCCTGCTTGAACTTCAGCTGCAGGCTGTGGTCCCAGCCCTTCACTTCCGCCCAGGCCCAGGCGCTGGAGAGGGAGACGGCGGTGGTGCCCAGGATGGAGGCGTTCACCATCAGCATCAGGATGGCGGACTTGAAGAACCGGCCGTAGTGGGGCCCCAGGACCGTGGCCAGCTGCGCCGGATCGGTGTAGGCCACCTTGTTCCGGAACAGGATGGCGCCCACCAGCATCATGCCCCCGGCCACCACGATGGTGAACACCGCGCCGATGAAGGTGTCCCAGCGGGAGGCGTCGAGGTCCTTGAAGCGCAGCTTCTTGTCGGCCACGCAGCTCTGCTGGAAGAACAGCTGCCAGGGGGCGATGGTGGTGCCGACGGTGGCGATCACCAGGAAGATGTAGTCGAAGGTCAGCCCGCCGTCGGGCATGGACGGCACCAGGCCGTTCCGGGCCACCTGGGCGGCGCCGAAGCCGCCCTTCCAGCCCAGGACGAGCCAGGCGGTGTCCAGCAGGCAGAGCAGGATGGTGATCCGTTCCCAGCGCAGGTAGCTGCCGGTGGTGACCATGGTGACCAGCCCCGCGCAGGCCGCGGGGACCGAGATCCAGGGCGAGACGCCCATGGCGGCGAAGGCCAGGCTGATGCCGGCGAACTCCGTGACCAGGGTGAAGAAGTTCACCAGCTGCAGGTCGAACAGGGAAAAGCGCCCCCACCACTTGCCGAAGCGCTGGTAGATCATGGCGGCGTGGCCTTCGCCGGTGGCGATGCCCAGGCGCACCACCATCTCCTGGCAGAAGTAGGTCACGGGCAGCAGGATGATCAGGAGCCACAGCAGCTTCAGGCCGTACTGGGCGCCGGCCTGGGTGTAGGTGGACACGGCGCCGGCGTCGTTGTCCGCCTCCATGACGATCAGGCCGGGGCCGAACACCATGAGGAAGGTGAGCACGCGCACCATCCAGGGGGATTTCACCACCCGGGTGCGGCTGAGGAAGTCCCCGGATCCCGGCTGGATACCTGGAGCGTTCTTGGAAGCATCGATAGGGTTCGCCATGGTAATAACTTTCAATTTCCGTTCATTGGCAAGGTTCGGGCCCGGGATCGGGCCCGGCGGCGGGGCAGGGCGCTACTTGGCTCCGGATGGTTGGTTGAACGGAGACGGGCCCGCCGGTCTTCACCCAGAAGGGGATCGGAAAAGCGCCCGTTCCGGTTCCGGAACTGGAGACTGCTGAGCCCGCGCGGACGCCGCGGCGTCAGGACGATGGGGGCGCGAGGGCACGGCCCGGCACGTGGGCCGGACGGCGGTGCACCCTCCACCCGGTGTCCCTGGGTTCCATGGTTCGCCAAGACCGCAGATCCGGAATGGCTTCCGAGGGCCGCCATGACGCCTGGGCGTCCAACCCTCAGGCTTGCGCCCTTCCACCCTGCCTACCGGTCAGACCCAACCCTTGCGGTACCGACCAGCCCTTTGCCCCTGCGCCATGGAATGTTCAGGACCTCGGGAGGAGGCTGCACGACGGAGGTTCGCTTTGTTCACGGTTTTCCATCTCAACCTCCTTTCCGGTCCATGACCTGTTCCGAGATTGGCCGATGGTCCTGAGCGAGTCAACCCTAAAAGTTTGAAATACCCATCGATCGCTATGGGGGGGCGGATGGCGTCCAGTTGGATACCATGCTCGAAGCCCACTCCAGGACCGCAGGGATCGCTTCAAGGGAGAACCGCAGCGTGGAAGCCGCTGCCAGACCCAAAAGCAGGATCCCCGCCCCGCTCCCCTGGATGGCGGTGTGGGGCCCCGGCCTGCTGGTGATGCTGGCCGACACCGACGCCGGCAATGGTCGTCGGCCTGTTCGAGCTGGCCGGCTGGCGGCGCTCGCCGGCAGGCCGGCCGCTGGGGCGGGATGGTTCTACCCCGTCTACGCGGCCTGCGTGGTGGGCGCGGCGGCCCTGGCGGTGAAGGCGCTGCCGGAGCCGCTGCGGCTCCGGGGGGCCTACCTCTGGGCGGTACTGGGCAGCTCGGCCCTGGTCGCCGCCGCCGGCCTGTTCGGCGGCATCTCGGGGATGCGGTAACTGGCAGGATCAGGGGGCTTGACAGCTCGATGGCCCTGGCCGCAGCATCTCCCGGCGGTACTCGAGGAGGGTCTTGCCGAAATGCGCCTTGAAGGTCGACCCGAGGTATTCCTGGTGCTTGAAGCCGGAGCGCTCCGCCACCGTGGCCAGGGGCAGGTCCGATTCCACCAGCAGCTCCCTGGCCCGCTTCAGGCGGGCGTTGATGATCTCCTCCTGGACCGAGCGGCCGGTCTCCTTGCGGAACCGGCGCTGGAGCACGCTCCGGGATACGGAGATCTGGGCGATGACCTCGCCGGCCGACCAGCCCTCGCAGGCATGCTCGCGGATGATCTTCAGGGCCAGGGCCACCTGGCGGTCCTCGGTGGCGAGGACGTCGGAGGACCTGCGGGTGAGGATGCCTCCGGGCTCCACGTAGATCGGGGCGGACGGCGGCCGTCCCCCCTGCATCAGGCTGTCCAGCAGGGACGCGGCCCGGTAGCCCACCGCCTTGTGCCCGGCGTCCACCGAGGACAGGGAGGGATTGCAGAACTCGCAGAGGGTCTCGTCGTTGTCGACGCTGATCACGGCGATCTCGTCCGGCACGGCGATCCCCGCCCGGTGGCAGGCCGCCAGCAGGTGGTGCCCCAGCTGGTCGCTGGCCACCATGATGCCGACGGGCTTGGGCAGGTCCATCAGCCAACTGGCCAGGACATCCTGCTGCACCTCCCAGGGGGTCCGGAGCAGGATGGGGCGGGCCACCTCCAGCACGGTGAGCGGCGCGACGCCGGTGGGCAGGCACTGCAGGAAGCCGTCCCGGCGCTGCTCGGACCAGTTCTCGTCCTTGATGCCGAAGAAGCCGAAGTGATGGAAGCCGCGTTCCCGCAAGTGGTTGGCGGCCATGCGGGCGACCAGCGGGTTGTCCACGTGCACCAGGGGCAGCCCGGCCTCCGGGATGACCCCCAGCACGTCCACCACCGGGAGCCCCGTGGCCTTGACTGCGCGGGTGATCTCCCGGTTCTGGGCCCGGACGATGATGCCGTCCCCCCGCCACTGGCGCAGCCAGGAAGGCATTTCCTCGGCCAGGCTGTGGGGCTCGTGGTACAGCGCCCAGGGCTGGTGCTCGCGCAGGTACTGGGCGATCCCGGACAGGATGTCCCGCCCCGGAGCCAGGGAGGTCTCCACCAGCAGCGCCACGTGGGGCAGGGGCCGGTCGGGTTGGAAGGCGTTGGCAGGGGACATGGGAAAAGGGTAACAACAGTCCCTGACCCGATTCCTACAAAGATTGACCGAAACCTTTAGCCTCGATCCGCTGCGGGCATTGGTATCGTAAAGGTCTCCAACGGATACCTCTTGATTCTGGTCTTAGCCAGCGCTTAATAACTCCGCACTAAGTTGCTGTGCGGGGATAACTTATGCGCAAGTCACTACCCCACCCCCACAAGGAGAACTCATGAAGACGCTTTCCTCCCTTTCCATCGCCGCCCTGGCCCTGGCCGCCTGCGCCGCCGTTCCGGCCCGGGCCGCGAACCCCCGGATGGGTGTTGCCATTTACAAGTTCGACGACACCTTCATGTCCTACGTGCGCAACGCCATTGACGACAACGCCAAGGGCAAAGCCACCCTGGAGATCGTCGACTGCCAGAACTCCCAGCCGACCGAGAACGATCAGATCGACCAGTTCCTGGCCAAGAAGATGGGCGCGATCCTGATCAACCCCGTGGACCGGACCGCGGCGTCGGGGATCATCGACAAGGCCAAGGCCAAGAACACGCCGGTGGTGTTCTTCAACCGCGAGCCGATGCCCGAGGACATGGCGAAGTGGGACAAGGTCTACTACGTGGGCGCCAAGGCCGAGCAGTCCGGGCTGATGCAGGGCGAGATCGCCGTGACCTACTTCAAGTCCCACCCCAAGGCGTTCAAGGCCGGTGACAAGACCATCCACTACATCATGCTGAAGGGCGAACCCGGACACCAGGACGCCGAGCTGCGCACCAAGTTCTCGGTCCAGGCCATCACCGAGGCCGGGATCAAGGTCAACTGCCTGGCCGAAGACACCGCCAACTGGGACCGGCCCAAGGCCGTGGAGAAGATGAAGACCTTCCTGGCCAAGTTCGGCGACAAGATCGACCTGGTCCTGGCCAACAACGACGACATGGCCCTGGGCGCCATCGAGGCCCTGCGGTAGGAAGGCTACAACACCGGCAACCCCGCCAAGTACATCCCCGTGGTCGGCGTCGACGCCACCGCCCCCGCGCTGCAGGCGCTGGAGCAGGGCACCCTGCTGGGCACCGTGCTGAACGACGCCAAGAACCAGGGCAAGGCCACCTATGACCTGGGCTATGCCCTCGCCACCGGCAAGCCGGTCACGTCCACCACCTGGAAGATCACCGACGGCAAGTATGTCTGGGTTCCCTACGCCAAGGTGACCATGGAAAACTACAAGCAGTTCAAGTAGGCTGAGCACAGTGGCAAGTCCCGGAACGGGGCTTTGTCCTCTTTGATTGAAGCGGCACAAAGGCGCGCAACGCGCCTTTGTGCGCCTTTTTCCATGCAGTGG
>Ga0181534_10002203_pt1 | contig 12278 bp, 9 predicted proteins | sample PEATcosm2014_Bin_37_FD_119758 | JGI IMG/M metagenome (GOLD analysis project Ga0181534, IMG submission 119758) | Peatland microbial communities from MTU Mesocosm Facility, Houghton, MI, USA - PEATcosm2014_Bin17_10_metaG | ecosystem: Environmental > Terrestrial > Soil > Wetlands > Peat | place...
CGGCAAGTATTCCGGCACCGAGATCAAGATCGATGGCGAAGACTTCATCATCATGAAAGAAGACGAAGTCCTCGGCATCCTCACCGGCGCTGCTACCCCGGCCAAGAAGGAACTCGCCGGCGCGAGGAAGTAGTCACTACAAGCGTTGTCGTGATGTAGCCACTACAAGCATTGTCATCCTGAGCGCGTTTTTTGCGCGAAGGATCGCAAGCTGATTTGGAATTCGCAGTTCGAGGCATCGCGTTCCGCTTCATCGAGCGATCAGAGTCCTGGTCGAAGTCCGATAGCCGAAGCCCGGAGCCCGAAAGATTAGCAGAAATATCAAAAGGAGAAACGAAAATGGCAAAGCAAATTGTTCACGGAGAAGAGTCCCGCCAGGCGATCCTGCGCGGCGTCAATCTTCTGGCCGACGCTGTAAAAGTCACCCTCGGCCCCAAGGGCCGCAACGTGGTCATTGAAAAGAAATTCGGTTCGCCCACCATCACTAAGGACGGCGTTACCGTTGCAAAAGAAATCGAACTGAAGGACGGCCTGGAGAACATGGGCGCCCAGATGGTTCGCGAAGTCGCCTCCAAGACCTCGGACGTCGCCGGCGATGGCACCACCACCGCCACCGTTCTCGCCCAGGCCATCTACCGCGAAGGCGTCAAGACCGTGGCTGCCGGCGCCAATCCGATGGCGCTCAAGCGCGGCATTGAGAAGGCTGTTTCCCTCGTCTGCGGCTCGTTCGACAAGAAGACCGGCGAACGCGGCAAAGGCGAAATCGACAAGTTCTCCAAGCCGGTCAGCGGCGAGATGATCGCCCAGGTCGGCACCATCAGCGCGAACAACGATGAGACCATCGGCCACATCATTGCCGAGGCGATGAAGAAGGTTGGTAAAGACGGCGTCATCACCGTGGAAGAGTCGAAGACCCTCGAAACCCAGCTCGAAGTGGTCGAAGGTATGCAGTTCGACCGTGGCTATCTTTCGCCCTACTTCGTCACCGACCCCGAGCGCATGGAAGTTGCCCTGGAAAACGCCTACATTCTGATCAACGAGAAGAAGATCAGCTCGATGAAGGATCTGCTTCCGCTGCTCGAACAGATTGCCAAGAGCGGCAAGCCCCTCCTGATTATCGCGGAAGATGTGGAAGGCGAAGCGCTGGCGACCCTGGTCGTCAACAAGCTGCGTGGAACGCTGCAAGTCGCGGCCGTTAAGGCTCCCGGCTTCGGCGATCGCCGCAAGGCCATGTTGCAGGATATCGCCATCCTCACCGGCGGCAAGGCCATTACCGAAGATCTCGGCATCAAGCTGGAGAATGTGCAGATCGGCGATCTCGGCCAGGCCAAGAAAATCACCATTGACAAGGACAACACCACCCTCGTCGAAGGCAAGGGCAAGCACGGCGACATCGAAGGCCGCGTCAAGGAAATCCGCAGCCAGATCGATAAGACCACCAGCGACTACGACCGCGAGAAGTTGCAGGAGCGGTTGGCCAAGCTGGTCGGAGGCGTGGCCGTCATTAAAGTCGGCGCCGCCACCGAAACCGAAATGAAGGAAAAGAAAGCCCGCGTGGAAGATGCCATGCACGCCACCCGCGCAGCCGTGGAAGAAGGGATTGTCCCCGGCGGCGGCGTGGCTCTGGCCCGCTGCGTTGCGGCTCTGGACAAGCTGAAGGTCGAAGATCCGGATGAGCAGATCGGTGTCAACATCGTGAAGCGCGCCATCCAGGAGCCTTTGCGCCAGATCGCCGAGAATGCCGGCGAAGAGGGCGCCATCGTTCTGGGCAAGATCAACGACTCGAAGGACGGCAACTTCGGCTACAACGCCCTGACCAACGAGTACGAAGACCTGGTCAAGGCGGGCGTGCTCGATCCGACCAAGGTGGTGCGCACCGCACTCACCAACGCCGGTTCGATCTCCGCCCTCATGCTCACCACCGAAGCCCTGATCGCGGAGATTCCGGAAAAGAAGGAAGCTCCGATGCCCGGCGGCGGACACGGCGGCATGGAAGGCATGTACTAAGACGGTCGGCGGTCGGTCGTTGGCAAAGTCAAAGGGCCCTGCTCGCGAGAGCAGGGCCCTTTTTTTCTGGTTGAAATTGTCCCTCCGAAGCATTCTGAAAAACGGTGAGGAATCTGCTGTTGCCTCAGCGATAAGCTTCGCGGCGGTGTTTCAAGGGTTTAAGGCGGGTTCCCAGGCGTTCAAAGTCTTCAGGCGCGAGTCCGAACTCAGCAAGAACTTCCTCGTTCGCGATCCCCTCTTCACGCGCGAGTGATGCCTTGCGTTCTACGACCTCACGAGCCTCCGCCTCGTTGACAGGTTCATCGTGATATGGAGCGCTGGCCAGAGTGCGCGCCAGCGGATCGAGCACGATTTCCAGCAGGCCGACCACGGCGGAGATTTGGCCGGGAGCCATGCGGTCGATCAGTTCGTGCGCATGTTGCTTCTCGTCGGTGGAACCGTTTGCCATGAGTCCAGTTTAGCGAGTTCTGACGGCCGGTGTGTCGTGCTAGCGTCTTATGCTCAAGGCCCGATCACGGAGATTCCGGAAAACCCATACCGAGGGAGATTCCTCACTGGCCTTGCGGGGCTGGTCGGAATGAAAAAAAAGTTTCTGCCGGTGTCCCGCTGCGGCGGAAGAATCTGTGGTTATATCCCGGTGGACTGTAGCCTATTCCGAGACGCTGTGTTCTTCGTTCTGCGAGCGGAGAACGCGATCGACGGAATAGGGAGCGCGCTGGCGGGGCTCGTGGTAGTGGCGAACCTGCATCTCGCCGAGCAGGCCGATGGCGAGCAGGTTGAGTCCGCCCAGCAGCAACCCGAGAGAGAGCATCATCAACGGGCCGTGCGCCGGCATGACCGGGACGTGGCGAAGGAACTTCTCAATCCCCAGCCAGGCAACCACCGCGCTGCCGCTGAGCAGGCTGAGCAGGCCGAAGGTTCCGAAAAAGTGCAGCGGGCGGGAGAGATAGCGCAGCAGGAAACGGATGGTGATGAGATCGAAGAAGACGCGGAAAGTGCGCGAGATGCCATAGTGCGAAACGCCGCGCTCGCGGTTCACATTACGGATGGGCACTTCGCAAATCGATGCTCCATACCACGAGGCGAGCGCCGGAATGAAGCGGTGCAGTTCGCCATAGAGCGGAACCTGCTCCAGAATCTCGCGGCGGTACGCCTTGAAGGTGGTGCCGAAGTCGTGAATCTCGACGCCGCTGAGTTTGGCCATCATCCAGTTGGCAATGCGCGAGGGGAAACGGCGCATCCAGAAATTATCGATGCGCACTTTGCGCCAGCCGCTCACGATGTCATAACCGGCGGCAATCTTTTCCAGAAACAACGGGATGTCGGTGGGATCGTGCTGCAGATCGCCATCCATGGCGATGATGTATTCCCCGCGGGCGTGGTCGAAACCCGCCGCCAGGCCAGCGGTTTGGCCGAAGTTGCGGCGGAGCTTGACCACCGTGACCCGGCTGTCGACGGCGGCAATTTCGCGCAGCATGGCGAAGGTGTGATCGCGGGAGCCATCGTCGACCAGCACGATCTCGAAACTCTCGCCGGAGTTCTCCATCACCGCCTTGAGGCGGTCGTAGAGGTCGGTGACATTTTCCTGCTCGTTGTGCAGCGGGACGACGATGGAGTATTTGGGCACGGTATTTTTTATTATATCGTGAGAGGCTGCGCGCTGAAATAAATTCACAACGGCGGAAGTGGCACTCCCACGGGACATCTCCATTGGGAGATCCCTCGCGCGGCTGAGATACGCCGCGCTTCGGGACGACGCCCGCGCCGGAACTTGGTGGGCAAGCTCGCCGCCGATAAAAAATCCGCGCCTGCCCGAGTTGCCGGACCGCCCTCTACCTCAGCTTGCCTCTTTAAGCTTGAGCCGTGATTTATTCTCCTCCATGAAGGCTTTGATGTCGTTGGCCGCGCCTAGGAGGCGGTTCCACTGCTCGTAGTACAGGGTGACGGGAAAACGGCCCAAGCCATAAACGCTGACGCCGCCCTTCTCGCCGACTTTGAAAATGAGATCGCCGCTGCGCTTCTTCGTCTCCACTTCCTTTTCGAGCAGCGACAGTTTCGCTTTCAGTTCTTCATAGGTAGGTTCGGACATGCACAACCTCGAGGATGAATTTTCAGTATGTTCTCTATAGTAAATGGTCAGTCGCCAATGGTCAGTAAATGTCCTGGACGAATCCGGGGACAGGAACCCTGCCTGCGAATTCAAGTCCCGTCGCTAAATCGACATTAGTTAAATCGGGCATAGAGGTCGCCGCCCGGGCCGTCGGCGATCACAAAAGACGTTTCTTTAAGGCGGTTCGCGATTTCGATGCCGCTGATCCAGCGCTTCAACTTCAGTTTGTGGCCTCGCCCGAGACTGTAGTTGAACTCCACCGCACCGAGTTTGTCCAGAACCTCAATGCAGGTCAGCGCCGGCTGTAGCCTTTCCGGCATAAACTCCAGCGAGAGCACCTTCAACTTGCGGGAGCACCCCTTGATCACTTCGTCCTCAAAGCCCTCGACATCGATTTTTGCGAACGCCGGAACGCCGAACTCCCGCATGAGTTCGTCCAGGGTGGTCGTAGGAACTTGCCGCACTTCATTCCATCGATAAGCCTTGTTGTGGCGGCCCGACTGGGTTACGGCGGCCACGAACTCGGGAGACATGGAGGTGCAATCGCAGGATTCGCACACCAGGAGTTCCGCCGAACCCACTTTCGACGCCACGGCTTTCGGAATCACTACAAGATTCGGGTTGGCTGAAAATTTTGCCCGGAGCGCCTGGATGTTTTCGTCCTGCGGTTCGATCGCCACAACCCGCGCTCCAAGCTGCAGCATGATCTGGGACATCTCGCCCAGATTTGCTCCCACGTCAAAGCACAAATCGCCGGGGGAGATGAACCGCCGGTATAACTGGGCAATATCCCTGCGTTGGCGATCCACGAGCCGACGCCTCCAGGCATGCGTAACGGCGGGTAACAGGCCGACTGCACCAAGCAGGGGTGTGGCAACTTTTTTGAGGGAAGACTTTGCGAGACGATCAAGATCCAACGTGGTGTGCCTCAGGGCTGAAAAATGTGTCTTTCCATTATGGTGACGGTTGCAGTCAGGGTCAAGGATCTGCGCTCTTAGGACGGGAGTGTCCGTTGCACACAACACCGGGCTAGTTCGCAGGCTCCAGAGTCAGGCGATGGGCGGCCGCGGCTTCGACGGATGGAGCGCTGAAAGGAAGGGAGAACGTGGTGCCCTCATACCAGGCTTTCCATTGATCCATGTAATAGGGGCTGAGAAAATTTCCGCCCTGGCCAGTGACGGTGTTCAAGGTGGATTGATCCAGATCCGCCAGATTGGCGGAGAACCGCTCCGACGGGCCGTGATGGCGGGTGACCGCCTTGACCGTGTAACCGCTGCCCGATTGATCGTTCACTCCAGGGGCGGTCCAGCGGGCGAGAAAGGGAAGCTTGCCGAGGACAGGATGTTCGATCTCGACCGCATTGAATGGACCCCAATGCCAGGCGGAGAGATCCCTTGGCGCATCGGGGCCGTTGACGGCGGCTTCCACCGCCGCGGTAAGCAGTTCGTCATAGCTGGGATAATTTTGCGGCAGCCAGCGCTTGGGCTGGTGGAGCATGACATTCTGCAGCCAGACGGTTCGCATCTCCCAGCCATAGGATTTCCAACTTAGAGCTTTCTTCTGTTCGGCGGGATCGGCCGCGGCAGCTCCCAGGCGGGGTTCGAGCAGTAAGCGGGTCAACTCTTGCGCGGAGCGCACGGCCAGGGTGGGAGCGGCGGCAGAGGCCAGCATGCGGCCATCCCAGTTACGCATTAGATCAGCCGCCTGGCGGGCGCGGGCGGAGGGCCTGGCGGCGTGATCCACGGCGTAGACAAATTTTTCCGCGGCGAATAAATCGTTCTCCGATTGGACATCGGTTTGCAGCGCCAGCATGTCGGCGGGAGCGAATTTTCTGCCGGATTCCAGCATCCGATAAATACGCTCCGTACGCCAGGGCGCTTCCCACTCGGCGCTGATGGAATATTTGTAGTCATCGGGCGTGATGCGTCCATTGGCGGTGGCAATTACGCCCGAGGTCGGGTTGTAAATGTTGGGCAGCTTGTCGAAGGGAATAAAACCCGTCCACTCATGCGCGTCGTCGGCGCCGCTCACCGGCAGGCTGCCATCGCCGGCGGCGCGAATCGGAACCTTTCCCGTGGCGTGGTAGCCGATGTTGCCGTCCACATCGGCATAGACCACGTTCTGCCCTGGAGCATCCAGCAGAGCGAAGGCCTTGCAGAACTCATCCCAGTTCTGGGCGCTATCGACGTCGAAGAAGGGCATGCGTAGGCCGTCGTAGAGAGTCCAGCGCAGGGCCACCTGCCGGGTCTCGCCGGGAAGCAATTCGCTGATCACCGGCCCGTGGCGCGTGATCTTCACCTCGAGCAAGGAATCGGCCTGGCCTTTGACGTGGATCACCTCCTGGCGATGCTCCGGCTGCCGCCAGCCTTGCGGCGTTTCGTACATGCCCTGGGAGTTGAAGTTCTCGATGTAGGCATCGGCTACGGTGGGTCCGACGTTGGTAAATCCCCAGGCAATGCGCTGATTGTGGCCGACGATGACGTAGGGCATGCCGGGGAGGGTCACGCCCGCGACATCGACGCCCGCCGCCTTTAGATGCGCTTCGTACCACAAATTCGGCATCTGGTGGCCGAGGTGCATGTCGTTCGAGAGTAGCGGCTTTCCGGTGACCGTGTGGGCGCCGGAGACCACCCAATTGTTCGAGCCATTGACGGCCTCGGGGGAGGACTGCTCCCAGATGGCGGGCGCATGGCGAAATTGGGTCACGGCATTATCGGGGCCGTCATCGTCATTATTGTCATCGTCGTCATCATCGTCGGAGTCGCCCTGACTTTTATCGTCTTCAAAAACGCTCTCCCGCATCACGGTGGGAGGGCGATCATGCCAGGATCGATTGACGTATAAATCATTGGTCAACTCCGGCCCCAGCCTGGCCAGAACCTTCTCCCGCGTCAGGGCATCTCCGAAGGCATAGAAATTCAAGTCTTTGACCATCTGGTTGGCGATGACGATGGAATCCTCCGCCAGCCACAGCCTGGGCCGATACTTCAGAAGGCGAAATTCGAGGGGAAGTTTTTTTTCATGCTGGTCGATAAACGCGTTGATTCCACGGGCGTAAGCATTGAGGCAAGAAAGATCGCGCGGGCTTGCCATGGCCAGAGACTTTTTCGCCGCCGCGCGCAGTCCCAGAATCCGCTGCTCGCGGTCCACCGGGAGCAAGTCGGCGCCCAGAATCTCCGACAGTTCCCCGGCACCAAAACGGCGCATGACATCCATCTGCCATAGCCGGTCCTGCGCGGTGACATAGCCCTGCGCGAAAAACAGGTCTTCGAGACTTTGCGCTTCAATGACGGGAACTCCATGGCCATCGCGTGTAACCTTGACCGTGGACGATAGACCCTTTACCCGAAGGTTTCCGTCCAGTTGCGGGAGAGCGGAGTGGACCGCAAAGTAGGCGAGAGCCAGGGCGGAAGCGAGTACGAGGATCAGAATCAGGACCGCCCACAAAAAGACACGAACGCCGCGGGAGCGCCGGGAAGAGGCGGTAAGGTCGGCGGCGGGGAGGCTGCTCATAAGCATGTTGATTCTAGGTGAGATGGCTATGCGGCACAAATCCCCAGGAGGATGCGCATTGCCGCAGGCGACTTTGCCCGCTTCTGGACAGGTAACCGGCTGAAATTGAATTTCATTTTCAAGATGCCGATGCTATCCTGAGCCTCCATGCTGCAGAAGCGCATCGATGACCAGCCTTCCCTCTCGCGGGAGATGGTGCGCGAAGCGCAGAGCATCCTTCACCAGCATTTGAAGCGGGTTGGCCTCAAGCAAACCGCCCAGCGCGATACCATCCTGCGGTCGTTTCTGGAAACCCGGGATCACCTCTCGACCGACGAGCTGCATCGTATTGTGCAGCGAAAGGACGCAGGCATCGGCTACACCACCGTATATCGCACGCTCAAACTGCTGGCGGAATGCGGCCTGGCCAGCGAAGTCGCATTTCATGACGGCATCGCGCGCTATGAGCACCAGTACAACCGCCGCAGCCACCATCACATGGTATGCACGGAGTGCGGAAGTTCGGTCGAATTTTTCTCGCCGGCCGTCGACGAACTGGAGAAGGAAATCGGCCGGCAGCATAACTACGCGACTACTCGGCATACGTTTCAGATCTATGGCGTTTGTGAGGAATGCAGGAAAAGTTAGCCGCCTCCGGGGAGCGAATGCCGGCCTGGCGATTCAGGTCGCCGGCTCCAGTTGCATCTGGGCCAGCCGAACTATAAGCGGTGGAGCTGCGCTCGACGGATAGTCCGGGTTTCCTACAGGCGAGGGTCGATGGGCATGCAGAAATCCAATTACTGGCCCGCCGCCGTGGCGTTTTTCTTGTGTTTTACCAAGCGGCGATGTACATCCGGCCAGAATTCCTTCACCACCAGAGTCAAAGTATCGTAACCCAGCTGAGTGCCCCAGACGCTGGCGGTGTTCCCGAGGGTGCGGTCGGAAGGGGTGAAGACATACACGGGCTGCCCGGAGGCGGAGTAGTGCAAGGTGGTAAACGAAGTGGGATGGTACGTGTTGGTGGAGATGGCCGCCGACAGCATACCGCCGAAAATCTCGGAAGCGTTGAATTGCTCCTTGCCGGAATCTCCGCGGGTGACAAAGCTGCGGCTGATGGCGTAGGTGGTGCGATGCACAAAGCTGCCATGGCCCAGCTGGAAATAGCGGGGATCCTGATGCAGCAAGGATGGGAAGACCGCGCCCACCATGAAATTTTCGATGGTGCCATCGGCAAAAGCTGCGCCGTAACGCTTGGCATAGCCCTCCCAGCCCTGCCGGAAGCCGGGTTCGCTGTTTTCGGCCTGGCTGACGGAAGATAAAAATCCGTACCAGGCAAACTGAATGGGATCGAAGGCACTGCGAAATACCACGTCGAACTTCTGACCGGAGGTCAGCGGCGGCACCTGGCCGGCATTTTCCAGCGTCAGAAAATTCGGCAGCGCGAAGAAAAGCCGGTCATTCGAGGTTCCCGTCACTTTCCCGGCGGTGCTCTGCTGGTTTCCCGCCGGAACCGGAGTGGCCAGTTCCTTGGGCTCGGTCCCTCTATCGATCTTTTGAGCGGGAGTACTCGTGGAGGACGATGATCCGCCGTCCGGCAACGAAGACGCGCCGGCGGCGGGCTGCTGCTGTGCCCCCGCCACGGATGCCATTGAAGCCACCACAAAAACCACCGAAAGCCTTAACATTTCACGAATAGACAATTATTTCTCCGGTCTGACAATGCCCTAGCCGATGAAACGCTCGCTCCAGGTCCTGGGACTACGATGCCCTGCTCCGCGCAAGCATCGATGAAAACTTAAGGTTCTAAGAAGCCAACCAACCGTATGAGTCAATCTTATCAGGCTCCTTCCCGCTTCCCGAAAGCGAACGGCGATTTTACATTCCTTTACAACGGGCGTCGCTGACTTTAACAGAGACGGAATCCCCGGCATCGCGGTCGCCGGTGCATCCGAACCGTTCTGAAAGAACGGTTCGGAATATGCTTCTGCTTCTATCTTGGCCGATTCGCTATGTATTGTTGAAGCTCCCCGACCCATCCCCATCAACCCACCCACGCCAAATTCTCCGTAAAATCTCGGTAGCCATTATTCGAAGGTGTAAACCATGAAGATGCAAGTCATGAAAAACATCCAAGCGCGTTGCCTGGGGATTCGGTTCCTCGTACTTCTCCTGCTCTCATTCCCCGCTTCCGCCGAGCCTCTCACCCTGAAGCACGCCGTCGAACTCGCCCTGGAACACGCGAGCGGTCTGGCCATCGCCGCCGACGACGAGCAGCACGCTACCGCCAGCCTGCATGAACTGCGCAACAGTTACATCCCGCAACTCAACGCCGGCGCGGGCCTCGGCTGGTCGGATGGTTTTCCCCTCAGCCTGGAAGGCGCGGCCCCTTCGCTCTTCAACGTCAATGCCCAATCCGCGCTCATTAACCCTGCGCTCAAGGATTTCATCCGCGCCGCCCAGTCGGAGGTCAAGGTCAGCGCCCTGCGCAGCAGGGATCAGCGCAATCAGGTCATCCAGGACACCGTGCTCAGCTACGCGGAGCTGGAGAAGTGGCAGCAGCGCCTCGACCGCCTGCGCGAAATTTTTCCCGACGCGCAGAAGATGGAAGCCGCCGTCGCCCGCCGTGTCCAGGAAGGCGTGGATAGCGAACTGGACGAAAGCAAAGCCCGCCTCTCCGTCGCCCGCTTGCGCCTGCGCCTCGCCGAAGCCAGCGGCTCCGCCGACGTGCTCCGCGAGCATCTCTCCAAACTCACCGGACTTTCCGCTTCCTCCATCGAGATCGACCCCGAATCGGTTCCCCCTTTGCCCAAGACGGAAGCGAACGATGATCAGGATTTATCAAAGAAAGCCAGCGACGCCAATCCCAACGTACAAGCCGCCGTGGAACACGCCCGCGCCCAATATCTGAAAGCGGATGGCGAACGCCGCTCCCTATGGCCGAGCCTGGATTTCGCCGCCCAGTATGCCAACCTCGCCACCTTCAACAACTACGACGCCTACTACAAGCACTTCCAGCCCAACAATGCCACCGTCGGAGTTTCCATCCACCTACCCTTTCTGAATCTCGCCCAAATTTCCCGCGTGCAGGAGGCCAAGTCCGAGGCTCGCAAAGCGCAGAGCCAGGCTCAGGCCGCCCGCAATCAAGTCTCGGAGGAAACCCTCCGTCTCCAGCGCTCCGTTACTCAAATGCAAGCCGCCCGCGATGTCGCCGAGCTGGAATCGGAGATCGCGCAGAAAAATGTCCAGGCCGTGGAAACCCGCATGCAATCCGGCGGCGCCAACCTCCACGACCTCGATGCCGCCCGCACCCAAGCCAGCGAAAGATTAATCGCCCTGCAAGACGTCGCTTTCGAACTGGAACGCAGCCAGATTGCGCTCCTCCGCGCCACCGGCGGCCTGGAAAATTGGGCCACCGGCGCGCCCTAGGATAGCCCAACGGGATCAGCCCAACCCCGTTCAATGCATCCAGCCCGCAGCACAATGCACGAACCTCGATAAACACTGCTTTTCCAATAGCTTTGCCCCTGCGGATGGTAAAATGAGAGGAACAACTATGCCTCTTAAGACTTTATTTCTGAACCCTCCGTCCTTTGAGAACTTTGACGGTGGCGCCGGCTCCCGTTGGCCCGCCACCCGTGAGATTGAGTCGTATTGGTATCCGGTGTGGCTGGCTTACCCGGCAGGGATGCTGGAAGGATCGCGTCTGCTGGACGCGCCTTCCCACCACGTATCGGCCGAGGAGACTATTGAAATCGCCAAGGGCTACGAATTTTTAGTCCTGTTTACCAGCACGCCCGGTTTCCCCGGGGACATCGGGTTGGCGCAGGCGATCAAGTCGGCCAATCCCAAGATCAAGATTTGCTTCGTGGGGCCGCACGTCACCGTGCTGCCGGAAAAATCGATGCGCGATTGCCCGGTCATCGATTTTATCGTCCGCAAGGAGTTCGATTACGCGGTAACCGACTTTGCCAAGGGCAAGCCGCTGGAAGAGATTGCCGGGGCTTCCTTCCTGAAGGACGGCAAGATCGTTCATAACCCGGATTCGCCGCAGATTCAGGATCTGGACGCGCTGCCCCATGTGACTGACGTTTACAAGCGCGACCTCGATGTTGCGAACTACAACGTTCCCTTCCTGCTGCATCCCTACGTTTCGCTTTATACGACCCGCGGCTGCCCGGCGCAGTGTACCTTCTGCCTGTGGCCGCAAACTCTGAGCGGGCATCCCTGGCGGAAGCGCTCGACCGACGATGTGGCAGCCGAAATGGCCAAAGTGAAGGCCTACTGGCCGGAGGTGAAGGAATTCTTTTTCGACGACGACACCTTCAACATTCAGAAGGCTCGCACCATCGAATTATGCGCCAAGCTCAAGCCGCTCGGCCTGACGTGGTCCTGCACGTCCCGCGTCACCACTGATTACGAAACCCTTAAAGCCATGAAGGAAGCGGGTTGCCGTTTGCTGATCGTGGGCTACGAATCGGGCGACCAGCAGATTCTGAAGAACATCAAGAAGGGCGCGACCATCGAGCGGGCGCGGCAGTTCACCAAGGATTGCCACAAGCTCGGTCTGGTCATTCACGGGGACTTTATCATGGGTTTGCCGGGCGAGACCCGCGAGACCATCGACAACACCATCGCCTTCGCCAAAGAGCTCGATGTCGAGACTATTCAG
>Ga0181534_10002205_pt1 | contig 12266 bp, 10 predicted proteins | sample PEATcosm2014_Bin_37_FD_119758 | JGI IMG/M metagenome (GOLD analysis project Ga0181534, IMG submission 119758) | Peatland microbial communities from MTU Mesocosm Facility, Houghton, MI, USA - PEATcosm2014_Bin17_10_metaG | ecosystem: Environmental > Terrestrial > Soil > Wetlands > Peat | place...
ATCGGCCTCAGTTGCCCGGCCATGGACGTCAACGCCGCCTGCAGCGGTTTCATGTACGCGGTACGCACGGCGTACGGACTCCTGGAGACCGGCAACAAGCGCGTGCTCGTGGTGGGCGCGGAGGTTCTCTCACGCTTCGTGGACTGGAACGATCGCACCATGGCCGTCTTGCTGGCGGACGGCGCGGGCGCGACGGTCCTGGAGTACGACCCGACCGAGAACGACATCTTGTCGTTCTCCCTGGGCACCGACGGGTCCAACGCCGAACTACTGACCTGCGAACACGAAGGCTTCTTCTGGATGAACGGCCCCGAGGTCTTTCGCAACGCCGTACGAGTCGTCGTCGACTCGGCCGAAAAGGCGCTGACCATGGCCGGGATCACGGCGGACGAACTCAGTCTGGTCATCCCTCACCAGGCGAATATCCGCATCATCCAAGCCGCGTGTCAGCGCCTCAACATTGAGATGGATCGGGCCGTCATCTCCCTCGACCGCTACGGGAATACCTCCAGCGCCTCTATTCCCTTGGCCTTCGACGACGCCCGCAAAAACGACCGCATCCACAAGGGCGACTACGCCCTGCTCACCGGCTTCGGCGCCGGGATGACCTGGGCCTCCGCCGTCGTCCGGTGGTCTCGATGACCGGTCCCTCCCTCGTTATTTTGGCCGCGGGACGCGCCCGTCGCTACGGCGGCGTCAAACAGCTCGCCCCGGTCGGCATGCACGGCGAGGGAGTGATTGACCTCATCGCGTCCGACGCCTACGCCGCGGGCTTCGGGGACATTGTCATCGTGATCAACCCCGACACTGGTCCCGAGATCCAAGAGCACGTCGCCACGTTCTGGCCCAAGGGTCGAAAGGTCACCTTTGCGCAGCAGACCCAACTACGGGGCACCGTGAGTGCGGTCGTCGCTGCGGAGTCCTCGCTGGATCTGACTCGTCCCTTCGCCGTCTCCAACGCCGACGACCTCTATGGTCGCGAGTCCTTTCGCCTCCTCGGAGAGCACCTCTCCACCAGCGCGAACAACTGTCTGGTGGGATTCGAGCTGGAGCGCGCCCTGGTGGGCGAGCTCCCCGTCTCCCGCGGGACGTGCATGGTGGTGAACGGTCATCTGACCGAGATTGTCGAAAGGCGCGAAGTGCACGCCACGTTGGACGGTTTCGTTGCCGACGACGGGCTCGAACCCAAGGGCCTGCACCCCCAAACCATTGTCTCCATGAACCTGTGGGGATTTCAGCCCTCCATCTTCCCCTTGATGCACGAGGCTCTCGAAGAGCACGACTTCGAGCAGGCCAAAGAGATCCAACTCTCGACCTTCGTCGGTGGCGTTCTTCACCACACGCCGCTGCGCTTTGACGTCATTCGCACCAGTTCGCGCTGCATTGGCGTCACCCACGCCGAAGACCTCCCGCTCACGCAGATACTGGTACGCCAAGAGATCGAAGCGGGCGAACGGCCCGAGTACGCGTTCGCCCACTAGCGGCTCGATATCACGACGTAGCCGCTCGGTCAGTGCCAGTCTCTCGAGGACGGTACGGTCGCTCCCAGCGCGAGCGCCTCGACGTGCTCGGCCACGAGCGTGACAATCCCCTGAGCGCGTTCGAGTGACCCGCGGATAATGAGCGCGGGCGCGAGGCCGGCCACCTTCGACCATCGGGCCCACGCCCCCTTGGAAAAGATCACGTTGACGTGACCGGTCTCGTCTTCGAGGTTGACGAAAACGGCCCCGTTCGCCGTTTCGGGGTGCTGGCGGTGGGTGACGACGCCCGCCACCAGGACCCGCGTCGCCTCAACGGACGCCAGCGCGTGAGCGCGCGTCACCCCGCGTTCGTTGAGCGACGAGCGCACCAACTCCATCGCCGTGGCCTCCGTCGTGAGCCCCATCGACCACAGGTCGTCGGCGACTCGCTCGAGTTCACTGGTGGCCGGAAGTTCCGGAGCCACCTGGCCGGTCACCACGCCGGGGAGTCGATCGGCCAGCGCCTGCGCCGCGGCGCCGGCCGACCAGGTGAGGGCGCGCCGGGACGCCCCGAAACTGTCAAGGGCACCGGTCGCGGCGAGCGCCTCCAGGTGTTGTTGCTGCAGGCCGGCGCGGCGCGCGAGGTCGGCACTGTCGCTCCAGGGCGCTCCCGCGACGATTCGCGCAGCGACGTCCTCGCCGATCGAGCGCACGTCGCCCAGCCCGAGACGCACGAGGGGCTCGTCCGGCGTCCCCTCGAGAGAGGCCCCCACCTGCGAGGAGTTCACGTCGGGACGCAGCACCGTGACCCCGTGGCGCTGGGCGTCGGTCACCAGGCTCTGGGTCGACCAGAAGCCCATGGGCTGAGCGTTCAGCAAGGAGACGAGAAAGGCCGCCGGGTACTTCACCTTGATCCAGGCCGAGCAGTACACCAGGTGGGCGAAGGAGACCGAGTGCGACTCGGGAAAGCCGAAGTTCGCAAAGGCCGCCAGGGCGTCGAAGAGTTGATCGGCCGCGGCCCCGGTGATGCCGTTCTGCGCCATGCCGGCGTAGAAGCGGCTCTTGAGTTTCATCATGCGAAGTTCCGAGCGCTTGGCGGCCATGGCCTGGCGTAGTTCGTCGGACTCCCCCGGTGAGAAACCCGCCACGGCCACGGCCATCTCCATGAGTTGCTCTTGAAAGAGGGGCACGCCGAGCGTGCGCTCGAGGATGGGTTCCAGGCGAGGGTGCAGGTAGGTGATGGGCTCATCGCCGCGACGTCGACGTATATAGGGATTCACCGCACGACCCTGGATGGGACCGGGACGAATAAGGGCCACCTCAATGACGAGATCGTAGAAACAACGCGGCCGCACTCGCGGCAACGTCGCCATCTGGGCGCGCGACTCCACCTGAAAGACCCCGACGGTGTCGGCCTCGCACAAGAGGTCGTACACCGCGTCGTCTTGGGGCAGCATCGCGAGGTCCAAGGAGACCCCGTGAAACTCTTGCACCGTGTCGACCGCTCGATGGAGCGCCTCGAGCATGCCGAGCCCTAAGAGATCGAACTTTACGAGACCAATCGCCGCGCAGTCGTCCTTGTCCCACTGCAAGACACTGCGTCCCGGCATGCGACCCCACTCCACCGGACAGACCTCGAGCACGGGACGGTCACACAGCACCATGCCGGCGGAGTGAATACCGAGATGGCGGGGTCGGTCCAACAGCTGCGCGGCCATGGTGGTGACCAGCGGCGACACCCCCGAGTCACCCGGGGTCATCGTCGAGCGATCGACGTGGTCGCGAATGTAGTTGGCCTCCTCTTCGCTGTGGCCGAGCGCTCGGGCCACGTCCCGCAACGCCGACTTCGAGCGATAGGTGATCACGGCCGCCACCTGGGCGGCGTGATGACGGTCGTAGCGGTCATAGACGTACTGGATCACTTCCTCGCGTCGACCCGACTCGATGTCGACGTCGATGTCGGGGGGACCGTCGCGCGCCGGTGAGAGAAAGCGCTCGAAGAACAGATTGAGCGACACGGCGTCGGCGTTGGTGATGCCGAGTGAGTAGCAGACCGCGGAGTTGGCGGCCGAGCCCCGCCCCTGGCAGTAGATCTTGTTCGTTCGACAGAACTCGGTGATGTCCCACACGGTCAAGAAGTACCCCGCAAAGCCGAGGGTCTTGATCACCGAGAGTTCGTGATCGATCTGACGCCAGGCGCCGCTCACCCGTTCGTTCTCCCGCGATCCGTAGCGCTGGGTGGCGCCGAGGGCCACCACCTCTTCTAAGTACGACTGCTCGTCGTGACCTTCGGGGGTGTTGAAGGCCGGAAGGTTGGGCGCCACCAGACGAAGGTCGAACGCCAGTTCCGCGACGAGTTCGCCGGCGGTATCTACCACCCCCGGCCAGCGCGCGAAGCGGCGACGTTGCTCGGCGTCGCTGCGCAAGTGCGCGAGCGGCGAGGCGCTCTGCCACCCCTCCATCTCCTCCAGACTCTGTCGGGCGCGAATCGCGGCGAGCACGCTGGCGCGGGGGAAATCGCGCGGCGTGGCGTAGTGCACGTTGTTCGTCGCCACCACCTTCACGTTCGCGCGCACCGCCAACTCGGCCAGCACGTCGTTGCGGGCGACGTCATCGGGCGAGCCGTGATCCCAGATCTCTACCGCCACGTTGTCGCGCCCGAAACGTTCGATGAGTCGGGCGAGAGCGCGACCGGCGGCGCGGGGGCCCTCGGCCATCAGCGCTCTCGTGAGAGGACCCTTGCGACAGCCCGTCAGCACCAGCCACTCGTGCGCGGCACTGGCGACCGTGTCCAGGTCGAGGCGCGGCGCACCCTTCTCACCGCGCTCCAGAAGTGCGAGCGCCAGCATCCGGGAGAGTTGCGCGTATCCCTCGGGCGAGCGAGCCAGCACGACCAGGTGGTCGCCCGAGGGATCCGGTACGCCCACGCGATCATCGTGGGCGTCCAGGGTGATCTCACTGCCAAAGACACTGGCCAGACCCAGCGCGCGCGCGGCTTCGGCGAAGCGCACCACGCCGTAGAGGCCGTGGTGATCACAGAGTGCGAGTCCCGAGAGCCCCAGGCGCGTCGCTTCGACCACTAACTCTTCGGGGTCGCTCGCGCCGTCTAAGAAGCTAAAACCGGAGTGGGCGTGCAGTTCTCCATAGGTCGTCATCAGTCATAGATTCCAACGAGCCACCACCGGCTGGACTCCGCAACCACCAACAACGCCTCGCCGGTGGCGAGCACCATCTGGACGTGGGCGCGGCGGCGATGACGGGCCCACCAGCGCTCCACCAACGGCCAGGGCCCGGCGAACCAGACGATCTCACGCCGCAGCGGAGAGGAAAATATCACGGCCGTGGGCGCAGCGCTCAAGACACCGCGCGCGCTCAGCACCACCGGTCGATTCGCCTCGTCACGTAGTTGCAGCGGGACGGGGTGAGACAAGGTGGTCGCCGGCGAGGGGGCCGCGAGTCGCCCGGGCCACGGGGCGTGGTCGCGCACGACCGTCGCCGGTGAGCCCCAGGGTACGAGGGTGGCGCGATCCTCCGGCCCGCGACCGCCGTGCAGGTTCGCCACCACAATGGCCTCGGCCCCCAGGCGATGGCGCACGCGACGCGCGGCCGCTTCGGCGCGATCGTCTTCGGCGCCCCGCTGGCCAAAGAAACCCTGCTGCTCTTCGAAGAGGTCGCTCTCGCCCCGCAACTGCGCGAGGCGACGAGCGAGACGCCGGTCACGTTGAGACTCCAGCTCCGTGAGCTCGCCGCGGGCCACGCGATGCAAGACCAGCGCGTGTTGGTTGAAGCGCTCCGCCACGCGCGCCGGCTCGAGGTCCGCGAAGGCACCTAGCGTGTGCAGCCCCAAGCGCTGACACGTGGTCGCGAGGTCCTTACGACCCAGCACCTCGAGTGGCTGCGCGCGGCGGAACGCGTCGCTCGCACCGCGAGGCACGAGAACTTCTCGATGCGCCGCGAGTTCCGCACAGAAGAGTCCTTCGGCGACCCCGAGCTTGACTTCTACGCCCACCACGTCGAGCACGCACTGGCGCACCATGGCCAGCACCGCGTCATCGCCGCCGAAGAAGCGACTCGGCCCGCGTAGCGGCATAACGAAGAGACCACGACGCACCACCTCGGTAAAGGGGCACATCGCCTCCAGCGCATCACTGAGAGCGATGGTGTGGCGCAACGTGGAGCCATCGGGCTGTTCAATCGCGAGATCGTCGACCCATACCGCGAGCAGTTGTTCCACTAGCGCGCCTCCGCGGCGCCGCGACGATTGGGCACCACCACCACGTGCTCAGAGCCGCGCGCCATCTCACCACGCCCGCTCACGTGCACCGTGAGATAGCGCGCGTCAAGACGCGAGGAGGTGACCCACTCCGCCTGGGTGACGCGAAAGAAGAGATCGGCGGGGAGCGGCCAGGGGGCGCGAGGTTCACTGAGAGCGACGAGCACCGTACCGCGTTCGCGAACCCGGTCCATCAGGCGTCTCGCCGCTTGATGACCGGGCCGCGACGGTGGTCGCACGAGTACCAGGTCAACCCCGTCCAGAAGATCGGCCGCTGACTCCGCCCACGCGCCCCGTGGACGTGGCACGAAGAGGACGCGACGCAGATCCACCCCGAGTTCGGCCATGGCGACGACGCCGGGGTCGTCCACGCCCACGACGGCGGCCCAGTGACCGTTGGTGCTCGCTTCGCTCAAGAGACTGAGGGCGAGACTGAGCCCACCGAGACCGATCGGTGCCTCCACCACCACCGTCGCTCCGCGACGCAGGGCCCCGTCGGGCACGAGGGCCCGCCAGGGGTTACCGAGAGGAACGGTACGGGTCTTCGCGAGTGATACCGGGCGGACGCGGGCGAGGAGCTCCGGAGAGAGTGAGGGTCGAGTGGGAGAAAAAGCGAACATATGTTCGTAAGAGTAGCCACCCGACGCGACACGCGCCAATAGTCGACAACAAAGGGGAAATTAGGCCTTTTCGTGTCAGAATGACCCCATCGTTCGGCTCGCCACTCCTCTCGACAGTCTCGAAATACTGACCCTCGAGGGTGAGGTCACGGGGCTGAGCGAGAAGCGAGCGCGCGAGATCTTAGAGAGCGCGATCGGCTCGGGCGAGTGTCTCGTCCACGTTGACGACGACGAGATCGACGGTTTCGTGATCACCAACCCCCGATCATTTTTCGGTCGCGACTTCGTCAAACTCCTCGTTGTCTCTGCTGCTTATCGACGTTCAGGGATCGGTCGCGCGTTACTGGAAGCGGCCACCACGACAGCCACGACGCCGACGATCTTCTCTTCCACCAATGAGTCCAACGCGGCGATGCGCGCACTGTTCGAGCGAGAGGGATGGACCTTGAGCGGCATACTTACGGGAATCGATGAAGGAGATCCCGAGCTGGTCTTCTTCCGCACGACCGATTCACCTCTCACGGCAGACTGATAGCCATGTGTGGCCGCATCGCTCTCTTTACCCCACCCGCTCATCTCGCGCGGTTCCTCGACGCGGCCCTGGCCGCCGGGCTCGACGTGGCGGGCCAGCCCAGTTGGAACGTCGGCCCTCAGCGCACCCTCTTTGGCGTGAGTGAACACCACGAGGCCCGCGTGATGGACGAGTACCGCTGGGGGCTCGTACCAAGTTGGGCGAAAGATCCGGCGATTGGTAATCGACTCTTTAACGCCCGCGCCGAGGGCATCGCGGAAAAACCCTCCTTTCGCAGCGCCTTCGCGCGACGCCCGTGCGTCATTCCCGTTGATGGTTTTTACGAGTGGGATCATCGGCCCGGCGCGGATCGCCAGCCCCACTTCTTCACGCGCGTCGACGACGACCCGGTTCTTCTCGCGGGGCTCTACGAGTTCTGGCGCAACCCCGCCGACCCCACTCCGGAGCCGACGGCGACCTGCACCATCATCACGACGACGCCGGGTGTGGACATGGATGGGATTCATGACCGAATGCCCGTCGTCTTAGGGCGTGATGATGTTGACGCGTGGCTAGAGGTCGCCGACCACTCGCCCGAGGAACGACTCTTGCTGCTTCGTCCTGCGCCCAAGGGAACACTTCGTCACTATGGCGTCGGAAAAGCCGTGGGCTCGGTCAAGAACGACGGACCTGAACTCATTACGCCCGTCGAGCCGCAGTCTCTCTTTTAGACCTCCGGCGAGAACCGTCACGGTTAGCCTGAATCGATGACCTTGCGTCTGCGACCGTATCGGGTGGGTGATGAAGCGGCCGCCGTGGCCATTCACGACGCGATGCTCTCTGAGGGTTTTCACTTTCTCCTCCATTGGGAGAGTGTGACGTCGTGGTCGGCGTTCTTGGAGTCCAACGAAGAGCAGCGTCTGGGACTTGATCGGTCAAAGTATCGTGTTCGCGGCGTTCAACTCGGTGCGTTGGCGGACGGCGAGCTGGTGGGGCGCGCGTCGTTGCGTTTCGAACTCAACGAGTTCTTCGCTGAGAGGGGCGGCCACGTGGGATATGGCGTCGCGCCGACGCAACGTCGCAAGGGCTACGCCTCGGAGATCTTGCGTCAGTCGCTCATTATCCTCCGCGCCGAGGGGGTCGAACGAGTGCTCGTCACCTGCGGCAGCGACAACGTGGCGTCGGCGCGCACGATCGAGAAAAATGGCGGCGTGTACGAGTCGACTGTGTCCCCGGCACCGGACGACCCCACCGAAATACGGCGGTACTGGATCGAGTGATGTAACCCCGGACAGCCGAAAACCCCGAGTGACCAGTGAGCCGAAGCTCACCCGCCCCTCGGGGTTTCCGAGGCACGCCAACTATGTTCCGTGTCGGACAGAACATCTTTGACGGCAGGCACTTCACGTCATTAGCCAGTTCCGTGCAGCGGACCGAACTCCGCTGCTCGTTGAAAGGAATCCGTCCCTCTTGCGAGGTCCCTCATCCCCCCACTTCCTTCTCCCCTTGCGGTTCGTCGGATCGTTGGCAGGTACTACGTGAACTACGAGTGATACTGTGCCAGAGATTCTTCCCGTTACCAAGCCCGAAGAGGGAAATCACAAACTTTTGCCCAGGATTGTGTCACTTATCCACCAGTTTGGTCGGCGAACGCTCACATACCAACCACTTAGTCGCATCTTTTCCACAGAGATCGCCGATTTTTCGAGGTCGAAGCGTCCAACTCCGAGGTCTTAAATCGACTCTCGAGGCACCCCCGCGGGGAATTACGAACCTGTAGTTTTCTCGAGCCACCGCCCGTGGGCGTGACACCACCCCCATCGTACCGCGGAGCCGCCCGAACGTGTCACGACGATCTGCGACGCCGCGCGATGACGATCTTGTTCATCGAGGTCAACGTGGGGCCACCTCACCATCGTCGACTCAATTGAGAGCCACGCCACGTTGCCCTTCGCGCATCGGCGCGACACTTCAGCGAAGTACCGTGCGCGTTCGTCGTCCGTGAAATAAAACGCGGTCCACGTGTTCACAATGATCGTGAGTGAGCTCGCGTCAACCAACTCGAACGCATCGTTCAATCGTTCCATCGCACGACCGCGCAACATAGTGACCGTCGGCCAAGAAGGCTTCGCCGCGACGATGGCGTCAAAGCGATCGTGACGGCGGCGCTGCTCGGGCCAGAGACAGGCCTTTAACCAGCGACGGTCTTCCTCGCTGGTGAGAAGAAGTGGATTCGGATCAATGCCCACCCGAGTGCGCACCTCGGGCAGTGGTCGCGATCGATCGATCGGCGTCACGTCCTCACAGACCAGCGTGAGGGGATTGCCATCATCGTGGTCCTGCACGGTGAACTCATCGAAGTAGAGGTTGATGCCGGCCGAGGTTCCGACTTCGACAACGTTGACCCTCGGCGCGTCGCTCGCGAGATCGGCCACGACCGCTTGGATAACGGCGCTGCGTCCGGGCTCGTTCGTCTGCGTCGATCGCCACAGCTCGTCTCGCACGAGTTCTGGCGCGAGGTGGAGAGCCTCCAGGACGCGCTTCGCGGCGCCTTCGGGATCGTCCAGCACACCGTGTCGCGCCTCGTCATAGATCGGACCGAGAATCGGATGACCACGCAGGGCGGCCAGTTGTAAGGCGGCCAGCACCAGCATGGGATTGCGTTGTTCCACCCGCACACGGGCCAGCAGTTCGAGGGCGAGCGGGTCGTGCTCGAGTTCGTGCAATAGCGCACTGTAAAAGGGCAGACGTTCGTAGTCCTCGGGCGCCAGCGCAAAGTGGTAGCGCTTACGCGCATCATCGAGATCTAAGTCGTCGTCGATCACGGTGCCACCGATCCTAGGGTTGGCCCACGTTTCGAACGGACACACTCGCCGCGCTAGCCGCGCGAAGCGTCGGAAGTTCTGGTGTCCTTGCGACGTTTGCGCTGGCGGCGCATCGTCAGGCGCAGTTGCGCTACGCGACCGATCCCGATGGCGAGGACGATGATGGCACCCGCGACGAGCGCGGCGAGTAACGCGACGGCGATCGGCATCTGCCCGTGCGCCCCAAAGAACTCAATGCGCACGTCGCGAGTGTTCTGAGCGATGAAATCGATCAGGGCCACGCCCACGATCACTCCTACCGCGGTGGCGAGCCACGCGGCGGACGTGCGGGTGTGTCGAAAGCCCTCTGTTTCGTGATCGGGCTGCGTCGGTGTTCGAATCTCGCTACCCGAGTCGTGCGCGGCCGGCGATATCGGAGGCCGTTCGCCGCTCGCGGACTCGCTCTCACCTGGTCCGAACTCGCTCATCCTCGCCCCTCTCAACTCGCCGACCCCCACGCGATCCGTGGTCGTAACGCGACGTTACCCGCTGAAGTGCGACTCGCCCCCGAGACGACTCATCGAAACAAGAGTGCGAGTTATTTAATTCGAGGGATCACCGTAGGTGACGGGCTGTTGCGACGTTCAGTTGTCACCGGGTCGCAGCGCGCCGAAGAAGTACATCTCTTGACGCGTCACACCACAAACTCTCGAAGGTGCGGCCGATAGGGATTGATCGCGGCGGCGCCCACCCCGACGTCGACACAAAACAGACGCCCCGCCTCGGGTTCCTTCTCCAAAATCTCGGGTGACATGTTTTCGCGCGCGGTCGTGATGTAGAGGGTCGTCGCATTCGCGCCGCCGATCGCACAACACGAAGGCTGGGCGGTGGGGAGTTTCACACGACCGATGATCTCACCCGAGGCTGCGTACCGGCGCACCTCGTAGCCACCCCATAGCGCCACCCAGATCGCGCCTTCGGCGTCCACGTAGAGGCCGTCGGGTGTTCCTTCACTCGCCGCGTCCAACTGAGCGAACACTCGCTGGTGGGTGACGTCACCTTTGTTGTCGACGTCGAAGATAAAGATCGTTGCCGGTCCGCTGTCGACGTAGTACATGGACCGATGATCGGGACTCCAACCAATTCCGTTCGAGATCGTCACGCCGGACAACACCGTCCGCAGTTCCGTCGACTCGTGGAACGAGTAGAGGCTGCCTCGGCCCTCTCCTTCGTCCAGGGCCATCGATCCGATCCAATAGCGCCCCCACGGGTCGGCCGCGCCGTCGTTCGTGCGCACCGCTCCCACATTTCGCGCTTCGGGCGAGGCGAGTTCCACTAAGTCACCCGACTCACTTAGAGAGAAAAGGGACTGGTCGCGCGCCACGAGCCATCCGTTACGGCGATCCTCCATCGGCGCCACGGCCGTCACGTAGCCGCCCAGGTCGAATCGCTGGATGACGTCGAGACGTTTCCCGTCGGCGCTGGCCCGAAAGAACTCCCCGGCGTCCACGTTGACCCAGTACAACTCTTGACGGACTTCATCCCACCGACAGCTCTCCCCCAGATAGAAGGCCTCGGTCGTACACGATTCGGCGGTCCAGACATCTGTCACGATGCGACACTACGACCTGCGCGTCCGTGGAGGCGATTCTCGCCGGTGCCGCGATCAGCTCAGGCGCGACATCGCGTCGGCCAGCGTCTCTTCGACGCGGTCGTGCATGCCCGCAAAGTCCACGACCGTGCGGGGGCCGGCTTGACGTTGTAGAAACTCGCCCCATCCCGGCAGGTAGACGAGCAACTGATGAACGTCCCACCAGGGGTTGATGGCTCGACCCGACTCCCTTTCGTACAGGTCGAGGAACCGCCTCGCGTACGCCGGTGAGTACAACACGGCCAGGTTGAGACGGCAGTGACCTACGTCCATGGTCGGAGATCCAGTCGAGCCGAAGACCCAGTCAACGACGCCCGATATCCGTCCGCGTCGCCAAAGGAGATTGAAGTGCTGATAGTCGTGATGGATGAGTGTCTGGTCGTCCCTCGGCGGTTCCTCATCCACCAACGCAATCGCGTCGCGCCACAGTTCGGGACGCTTGGTCCAGCTCGGCACCACGAGGCTGTCGCGGTCAAGCCACGACTCGGCCGCGGGGGCGCGAACGTCGACGTTGTGGATACGCACCAACATCGTCGCCAACTGCTCTAACCAGTGCTCGGGGTCCGCAGGGTGTAGCTCCACGCGTCCCGGCAGGTACGACATCAACAGCGCGGCCTCCCCGCACGACGAGCCCGCGGGATCAATCGCCAAGACTCGCGGCGTGGGGATGCCCGTACCACGCAACTGCTCCAGGACGTGCGCCTCCCGTTCGACCCGCTCGGCGCCGTCGACGTGCTCAGAGTCCATCCAACGCCGCAACACCGCGCGGTGGCGCTCGCCCCGCGCGTCATCGACGGTAAACAGGTGCATCGCCGAGGAGACCCCGCCTCGCAGTCGCGTCACCGCCACCACCGTGCCGCCCGGTCCGAACTCGGCCGCCACCCACGCACGAGACGCCTTCGAGGGGGACGTTATCGCCGGGAGGTCCATCAGGGGTCCTTCGTTAC
>Ga0181534_10002206_pt1 | contig 12261 bp, 12 predicted proteins | sample PEATcosm2014_Bin_37_FD_119758 | JGI IMG/M metagenome (GOLD analysis project Ga0181534, IMG submission 119758) | Peatland microbial communities from MTU Mesocosm Facility, Houghton, MI, USA - PEATcosm2014_Bin17_10_metaG | ecosystem: Environmental > Terrestrial > Soil > Wetlands > Peat | place...
AGGATCCCGTCGGCCAACTGGTGGCCACGACATTGAAGATTGGCGTATTTCAGTTGGAGGACGTTCGTGGGTGACGCGATCGCCGCGTTTGATTGCGGGAGCAACTCGACGCGTCTTCTCATCGCCGACCACGAGGGGACGGCCCTGGTTCGTTCGATGAACATCACGCGACTAAGTCAGGGCGTGGACGCCTCGAAGACGCTCTTGCCCGACGCGATGGAGCGAACGCTCGCGGTGCTGCGCACCTATCGCGCGGCATGCGACCGCGAGGGCGTCACGCGCGGGCGACTCGTCGCGACCTCGGCCGTTCGCGACGCGCTAAATGGCGAGGAGTTCCTTCGACGTGCACACGAAACTGTGGGGGTGCCGGCGGACGTCCTCGCCGGTGCGGAAGAGGCGGCGCTCTCCTACGCCGGAGCGACGAAGGATCTGGTGTTCGCGGAGGCGCCCACCATGATCGTCGACATCGGCGGGGGTTCGACCGAACTGGCCGTCGAACTGGACGACACCCTCGTGAGTTACTCCATGCAACTCGGGAGCGTGCGGGTCACCGAGCGCGCCCTCGGGCGAGGGGTGGTGAGCGCGCCGAGTGACCTCGCCGCACGGACGATGATCGATGAGGAGATTGAGCGGGCCTTCGCCGCTCGGCCGGAGTTCGCGAGGGTCGTCGGCCACGTACGCCTCGTCGGCCTGGCCGGCACCGTCGCCACCCTGGCCCAGATGGACGCCCAACTCCTCGCCTACGACCGCGAGGTCGTGCACCATCGGGTCCTGTCGCTCGCGACGGTGGACCGGTGGCGCGACCTGCTCGCGAGCGAGACGCCCGAGGTGCGACTGAGCCACCCCGGCATGGTCGAGGGTCGTGAAGACGTCTTGCCGGCGGGACTCTACATCCTCGATGCCGTCATGCGGCGGGTGGACGTGGATCAACTATTAAGTTCCGAAAATGACATCCTGGACGGCATTGTCGCCTCGCTCCTCGGCCGCTGAGATTGCGCGGGTGACAACGACCTGTAACGATGAGAAGGTGAGAGAACGCTCATGGTGACCACTCGGAGCGCCATCTATTCGCCGATAACCCTGCACGGGCGGCGAATCGTGCTGCGCACCATGAGTGAACCGGACTACGAGGCCTGGCACGAAGTGCGAAAACGTTGCCGCGACTGGCTCCTTAAGTGGGAGCCACGTTCCGCGCACGCGTCGCACCTGGCTGAGGATCGTCGCAGTTTCGTGAGCCGCTGTGCCATTCGAGAACGCGAACGTCAGATCGGCACGGGTTTTGGCTTTGGCATCTTCGTCGAGGGTCGTTTCGTGGGCGAGATCACGCTGTCATCCATTCAGCGCGGACCGTTGCAGTCGGCCTACATCGGATACTGGATCGACGAGGCGGTGGCCGGCCAAGGTCTGATGCCCGAAGCGGTCGTGACGATGCTGCAGTACGCCTTTGAGTCCCTGCGACTGCACCGCGTAGAGATCAACATCATTCCGAGGAACTCACCCTCTCGTCGCGTGGTGGAAAAGCTAGGACTGCGCTTCGAGGGAATCTCCGAGCGGTATTTGGAGATCGACGGCGCGTGGGAAGACCACGCGCGCTACGCCATCACGGCCGAAGAGTGGAGCGACCGGGCCCCCGAACTGGTGACCGACTGGCTCATTCCTCAGCACCGCTAGATCGCTTCGTAGCGACGACCTCGCAGTTCGGCGAGTGAGGCGGTGCGCATCTGGCCCTTCAAGACCGACGCGACGCCGAGGCCACCCGGGCCACCGTTTCGTCCCACGACCAGCACGGCGTTCTCGTCACCGCGGGCCAGCACGAGGCCCTGGAGTCGCGCCTCGCGCGCGGCCGTCGCCGCGTCCTCGACGCGCACGTCGAGCGGGAGCTCGACCACGATGTTCTCGTAGCGCGTGGTGCGAATGGCGCGAATGTCGCGCAGCATGATCCCGGCGTCGCGCAGGGGCCGCACCGACGAACCGGGCACGTCTTTCCACGTGACGAGGAGCGGTTTCACGCTGAGGTCCAACTGATCCGCGAGGTAGAAGAGCTCGACGTCAAAGGCGAATCGGTCGACCATGGCGAAGGACGCGAGCAGACGCGCCGCAGCGAGCTGAAAGCCTTTGCAACCGCACTGCGTGTCTCGCTGTCCGGTGTGGGTGTAGTGGTGGGCGAACCGGTGAAAGAGGGAGCCGCCGAGGGTGCGCAGTGGCGATCCGTAGGCGATTCGTCCGGCGACCGCGCGCGTGCCCGGCACGAACTCGGTGTCGCGCAGCGACGTCGTGAATAGGGGGAACTGTCCCGGGTCGATGGCCATGTCGGCGTCGGCCGTGATGACGTTGGTTCCGCGCGCCAGTCCCATGCCGAGACGCAGGGCGGCGCCCTTGCCCCGGTTGGTCGGCTGTTGGAGAAAGAGGGCGTGCTCCAGATGCCCGTACACCTCGTGCGCGCGCGTGAGCGTGTTGTCGCTCGAGCCGTCGTCCACGACGATGACCTCGACCCCCGACTCCCCGATCACTTCGAGCGTCGGGGCGAGACGCTCGTAGCCCGCTTCGAGCCGCGCGCTCTCGTTGAACGCCGGAATGACGATGGTCAGGTCGATCATGGGTTAGGGTCGCGCGGCTCCGTACAGCCCGGCCGTGAAGAGCGGGGCGAGAGCGACGTTAGTGCCCGTGTGCGCGGCCGCAATCGTCGTATCGACGCCCCAGGGCCCCGATCCGACGTACATCACCACGTGGTCGACCTCGCTGTCACCATCGAGGTTGTAGTAGAACAAGAGGTCGCCCGGCTGGAGGTCGGTGAGGGCCACGTGGAGCATGTCGGGCCACTGGGTCTCGGTGGTGCGAGGGATCGAGATCCCGACCTTGCCCCAGGCCCACTGGACGAGACCCGAGCAGTCAAAACCCACCCCGGGTGTCTCGCCGCCCCAGACGTAGGGCACGCCGATCTGACTCTCGGCGGCCTTGACCGCGGCCTCGCCTTGGGCCGTGCCGGCCACTTCGGCGATGGTGGGCTGGGCGATGGCCTCAGTTTCCGCCTCGATGACCTGGTTGGCGGCGTTCTGACCGCCGACGGCCGACGCGGCCGTGACGGCCTGCTCCTCGGCGGCCGTGTTGTGATCCTTGGCCGCGATGACGCCCTGAGTGATCTCATAGTTGATGATCTGAACGCGGTACTGCGCGGTGACCGAGGCGAGCTCGGCCGAGGTCTGATTTTGCAGAGCCACTTCGGACTCGAGAAGTCCTTTAATGGCGTCGGTCTGCTGCTGGGCTTTGACGCGTTGACTAGCCACCCGCGCGCGCTGATTGGCCAACTTGGCGACGGTCTGCTCGAGGGCGGTCTTCTCTCGTTGGAGCTTGGCTTCGAGGGCGTTGAGATTGCCGATGACCTGGTCCTGATAGATCCGCTCGGCTTCACTTCGGTTGACGTTCTGGTTAAACAGCGAGATGACCTGGGACTGGGAGACGCCGAGCACGAACGCCCGGACGACCGCCACGACGACCTTCTTTCTAGTGGCGTCGACCTGGGAGCGTTTCTTGGCCTCTTTGACCTTCAGGTCCGCGATGTTGGCGTCGAGGGTGGTGATGTTGCCGTTGATCGAGGTCAGTTTGGCTTCGTCGGCGTCGTACTGGTTCGCCGAGATCTCGCTGCGCTGCTCTTGACGGGCGAGGGCGGCCGAGAGATCCTTCATGGCGGCTTGGGTCTGGGTGATGGACCGGGCCCCGGCGGGGGCGGGCACGATGAGCCACGACCCGCTCAGCGCAGCCGCAAGGACGAGTGAAAGAAACCGAATCGTGCTCCGACGACGCACGCGCAACATATCAATCCAGCCTAGTTAGCGGCCCTCGAAAAACCCGTCGTTTCGATGAAATCGTAACAATGCATTAGCGTTACGACGCGACACTGCTGCGCGGGGGCGTAGCCCAATTGGCAGAGGCAGGGCGCTTAAACCGCCTCCAGTGAGGGTTCGAGTCCCTTCGCCCCTACGCAGCGTGGGCCCCGCCCAATTTTTAGTAGCGTTGAAGGGTGGCGAAAAGCAATTTAGGCAAACGGGTCAGCAGTGTGGGCTCCCAAGGTGGCGGCAAGACCTACAAAAAAACCCGTCCCGCGAACTTCTACGGCGCCCTCGCCGTCATCGTGATTCTCGGTCTCGCCCTCACCGCCTACTCGCGCTACGAGTACCAAAACCCGGCCAAGCGCTCGACCACGACGACCATCGCCCCCGGTATTGGTTCGGTGCAGTACGCCGCCCTCTCCCTGCAGGACTGCGGGACGACCCTTCCCGCGCTGTTGCCCGACGAGACCTATAAGGGCGGCGGATTCATCGTCGGCTCGGACAACGTCATCCGTTTGACCCCCCTGACGAGCGCGGACGCGGGAAAGAACGCTACGTTGACGACCTTCGCGAAGGAGTACGCGGGACTTAAAGTCACGTCGACCGAGCTGGCCATACCCAAGGCGGACGGCATCGCCAACCCCAAGACGACGTTCAAGACCGGCGAGGCCTGTGGCCCCACGACGAAGTACGCCGGCAAGACCGGCAAGGTGGAGTACGCCTACTGGTCGACGTTGGCCCAAACGAAGCCCACCATCACGACCGATCCCGCCGCCGTCAAGTTCACGAAGGAACTTCGACTCGCGCTGGCCTTCGAGCCCGCGGGGGTCACGCCCAGCGTGCCCTCGGCGTCGACCGTGGACCACATGGTCAGCGACACCGTGACGCCGACCACGACCACCACGACCACCACGACGACCTTGCCGACTACGACGACGACCAGTTCAACGGCCACGACCACCACCACGGCGTCGACCACCACCACCACCAAGGGCTGATACTTGCAGGCCATCATTCTCGTCGGGGGGAAAGGGACGAGGCTTCGCCCGCTCACCTACGAAACCCCGAAGCAGATGTTGCCCCTCGTCGGCGTGCCGATGATCGAGTGTGTCCTAGAAGCGCTGGCCCGTCATGGCGTGACCGACGCGGTGCTGTCCCTGGGGTACCTGCCGGACCGGTTCACCGAGGCCTACCCGTCGAATCTGATCAAGGGCGTTCGCGTGGCCTACGCCGTGGAGCCCGAACCGCTTGACACCGCGGGCGCCATTCGCTTCGCGGCCGACTTCACCGACGTGGACGAGACGTTCTTGGTGGTGAACGGCGACGTGGTGACCGACCTCGACGTGACCGCATTACTCACCTTTCATCGCGAACACCAGGCGGAGGCCACCATCGCCCTGCACCCGGTGGAGGACCCTTCGCACTTTGGGGTGGTGCCCACCGCCGACGATGGCCGGGTGCTCGCCTTCGTCGAGAAGCCGCCGCGCGACGAAGCGCCGACCAACCTCATCAACGCCGGCACGTACGTCTTTGAGCCGCGCGCGCTCGATCGCATCGCCGCCACCGGGCGGGTGAGCGTGGAACGCGAAACGTTTCCCGCCCTCGCGGCCGCCGGGACACTTTTCGCCATGGCCGATCACGCCTACTGGCTCGACACGGGTACGCCCCAGCTGTATCTACAGGCCAACATCGACATGCTGAAGGGCCGCAACGCGCAGTACGACTTTCACGGTGTGGTGGACGGTTCGTGGCGGGCGAACTCAGCGACCATCGACTCGTCGGCCAAGATCCAGTACTCCGTCGTCGACGTGGGATGCGTCGTCGGGGCCGACGTGGTGCTCGAAGACTCGGTGCTGTTGCCCGGGGCCATCGTGCAAAGCGGCTCGGAGATTCGTTCGTGCATCATCGGACCCGAGGCCGTGATCGGGTTCGGGTCCCAACTTGGCCCGACGTGCGTCGTGGGGGCGAAGGAACGAGTGGCGCCGGACTCCCGGCTCTTTGGCGACGTGCGACTGGGCGGCGTGTAGATCAGCGAAACAGGTCGTCGTTCTTTGAACGCACGATGTTGTCACCGATGGATCCGGGCCCAAAGAAGGACTCGTCGAGCCCCCGCACCAGCGCGAAGGGCGTGGCGGCCGCCTTGTGCAGGACGAGATTGGCGGCGCCGGCGATCTCGTCGGCGATTGCCACCTCCGTCGCTTCGAGGAGTCGTCCGTTCGCGTCTCGCGTGCCGCGCAAGTCGAGCAGCGGCGCGAGACCGGCCGATCCGAGCGCGACGTCGGTCACGCCCTGGCGCCACACGCGCCCAAAGGTGTCGGTGATAAGAATCGCGACGTCCACGTTCACCCGGCGAGCCAACTCCGCGCGCATCCGTCGCGCCGAGCGGTCGGGATCTTTCGGCAAGAGCACCGCCGTCCCCTCGTCGGTGTTCGAGAGATCGACTCCGGCGTTGGCGTTGATGAATCCGTGACGAGTTTCGGTAATGCGCAGCGTCCCTCGCCGACGAAGCACCCGCACTGACTCGCCCTCGACGATGGCGACCTTGTGCTCGTCGGTTCCGTCATAGGGCACCACTTGACCCTCTGACTTAGAGACGACCTTGCTGGTCACGACCACCAGGTCGTGGTGGGCGAGGGTCTCGCCGGCCTGCTCGAGGGCCTCGATCAGTATGGTCACTAGGTCGTCCCCTTGGTGAACCTCGACGGCCGTAGCCAGGGAGGTGAGTCGAAGCTCACTCACGACAGCACCACTTTCGCGAGGCGGCGCGCGTTTTCGGGCTCAGCCATGATCGTCGTGGTGACCTCCACGCGAGCGCCGCGCCGGCGAATGCTCTCGGCGAGGTCGCGGTCGGCTTCGTCAATGATCCACGTGCCCACGAGGTCCCCGTAGTACTCCGCCACGCCCCACGCGCTGGACTCGTACCCGAGTTCGCGCAGTAGTCGATCGGCGGGACCCTTGAGCGCCGCGCCTCGAATGATGGGCGAGATCGCCACCACGTCGTCGCGTCGTTCGCGCAGGGCCTCGCGGACCCCGGGCACCTGGAGAATGGGGTCGATGGAGACGAGAGGATTGGACGGAGCGATCACCACCCGGTCGCCGTGCGCGAGCGCCCACTCAACCTCGGCGGTGACCCGAGCGCTCGCGGCCCCGACGACCTCGACCCCGCGCACCACCACGTCGTGTCGCCGTTGAACGAAGTACTCCTGAAAGCTGAGACGACCCTCGTCGGTGAGGAACTCCGTCGCGAGGGGATCGTCGCTCACCGGCAGCACGGTGACGGTGACCCCGTGGCGTTGCGCGAGTTCCCTAGTGACCTCGGTCTTCGTGGCGCCTTCGGCCAGACGCTGGCTGCGGTAGAGGTGCGTCGCGAGGTCGCGGTCCCCCAGGCGGAACCAGGCGGCGCCCCCTAGTTCGGCGAGCTCGTCCATGACCCGCCAGGTCTCGCCGCGTAGCCCCCACCCCAGCTCGTCGTTGTTCAGACCGGCGAGGGTGTAGGTGATTGTGTCGAGGTCGGGGCAGATGGTCAGGCCGTGTAACACGAGGTCGTCGCCGACGTTCACCACGGCGGTCAACTCGCGCGGATCCACCACGTCACTCAGCGCGCGCAAGAGTCGCGCCGCCCCGACACCGCCCGAGAGAACCGTGATCACCTCCGAAACCTTAGAGGCGCGTCGATATCATCGAGTAGTGAGCACGCTTGACGACGACTGGCCCGGTTCTCCCGCCTACGTCGTGCTGCGCATGAACGGCGGGGCCGTGGAACGCGTGGCCGAGCACGGCGACCTCGAGTCGGTGCGCCCGTGGGCCTCGGTCTCCAAGATGGTCGTGGCCATGGCCTTTGGCGTGGAGATGGACTGGGATCTTCATAGCTACTCCGAGATGGTGGGACCCCAGGGAGCGAACTTCGCCAACCTCTTGTCGCACTCGAGCGGACTGGGCTTGGAAGAGGGCGACCCGGTGGTACCGATCGCGACGAGGAGGGTCTACTCCAATTACGCGGTGGAGCTCGCGGTGTCGCGCCTGGTGGGGGAGAACCCCGCCGGCGAGTGGATGAGTGATCGCGTGTTCATCCCCCTCGGAATGACCACGACGTCGCTCGTCGATCGCCCCGCCGCCGGGGTGTGCGGCTCCACCAACGATCTCGCCACGTTCGCCCTGGCCTGGATGCGCTCCGACCTCCTCGCCCCGACCACGCGCGACCTACTCATCCGCCCCTATCTGCCCGACCTCGCGGGAATCGTGCCGGGCTTTGGTCGATTCACCCCCTGTCCCTGGGGCTTGGGTCCCGAAGTTCGCGGTGACAAGCAGCACTGGATGGGGGACTGGCCCCCACGCAGTTTCGGGCACTTCGGCCAGAGCGGATCGATGTTATTGGTGAACGTCGATGAAGGCATCGCCGTGGTGGCGACGAGCACCGAACCATTCGGGGCGTGGGCCGTCACGCTCTGGCCACGCTGGACGAGCGCGGCGCGGGCTCTCGCCCTCGCTTCGTGAGCATCGACGTTCTTCGAGTCGGCCTCGACCTCGACGGTTCGCTGGAGTCACTCGGCAACTCGATGACCGATCTCGCGGACGCCCTCGACGCCACTCGCCAGTGCGAGTTGGTGCGTTTCCACTCACTTAGTGCTCCCCGTAGCGCCGGCGTGGCGCGCCTGCGGGGTCGAGCGCTGTGGGCCCCTCTCTGGCGGCGAGGGCTCGGACTCGCGCTGGATCGGCTACTCGAACCTCTCGACGTCATCCACGTGGCGGGACGAGCGACGCCGCCCACCAAGAGGACGCCCCTCATCATCTCGGTCGACGACCTTCGTCCGTTGCGCGGTGAGTCACACGAGCATCAGCGGATCAACCAACTTCGTCGAGCCGTCGCACACGGAGCGTTGCTGGTCGCCTCCACTCGCAGCGCGAGTCACGAAGTGCGGCGAGTGCTGGACATCGAGCGGGCCCGCGTCGTGGTCGTACCCCCCGCCGTACCGAACGTGGAACCCACGGTGAACGGAAGCGCCCTGGTGGTCAATCTCACCGGGGTGGTGGAGCCGTTCTTGAAGCTCTCGGCGGACCTGGTCACCTTCGCGCAACGTCGTGGCGCTCGCGTCGAAGCGGTGGCCAGCGCCAGCGTCGCCCAGCGCATTCGCGCCCGAGGCGTCGACGTGAAACTTCGCTCGCGCGCTGAGGCGCGTGCCGCGCTCGCCGACGCGAGGGTCGTGTGGCACATCTCGGACGGCGCGCGCTTCCCCTCCTTCGCGATCGCCGCCCTAGCGGCAGGGGTGCCCACCATCGCCCGCGCCACCGCGATCAATCGTGAACTGCTCGGTGGGGCCGCCGCGCTGACCGAAAGTGACGATGACGTGTTGCCGCTGCTGGAGGACCTCTGGGACAGCTCCAGCCGACGAGCGATCACTATCGCGGCGGGACGCTCGCGCGCCGCGGACTTCGCTCCCGCAACGGCCGCGCGCGCGTACGTCGCGCTCTATCGCGAAGTCGTGCGAGGCTAGGGGCGTGACGCGCGACGTCAGCATCACTCTCGATCAGTTTTATCGGCCCCAGCCGGGCGGTATCGCGACCTACGTGCGCGGTCTCGTCCGCGGGCTCTCCTCCCTGCACGACGAGTCGTTGCGCCTCATCGGGATCGGGCCGACCGGGTCGCCGCAGCAGTCTCTCGAGGACCTTTCGCTGAAGCGCGTTAGCGCCATGCTGCCCGTGGAGGTACTGACGAGGGTGTGGGCCTACTCGACCCCCGGGGTACCCGGCTCTAGTGACGTGGTCCACGCCACGTCGCTCGCGGGCCCCTACCGCGGCGGGAAGGTGGGAGCCGTGCACTCGCTCGCCGTGCACGACCTGTTGTGGCGTGACGAGCCGAGCGCCAGCACACCCCGGGGCATCCGGTTTCATGAGAAGCGTCTCCAGCTGCTGCGCCGGCGCGGTGACGTGCGGGTGATATTGACGGCGCCCGGTCTCTTGGACCGCTTGGTCAGTGAAGGTTTCGCGCCCGAGCGACTTCACCAGGTTCGACTCGGCGTCGACGACGACGACGTGGAGCCCGAGAGGGAAGGCCAGGTGGGCGCACGTCTGCGCGAACACGGCGTCAGCGGACCTTTCACCCTGTACGTCGGTACCCGGGAGCCGAGAAAGAACCTCGAGCGGCTGGTGGCCGCGCACGCGCGGGCCCGGGTGCGTCACGAGGAACTGGGACCCCTGGTGCTGGTCGGTCCGTCGGGATGGGGGAGTGTCGAGAGCGCCGACGCGGTCGTGCTCGGCACTCTCGAAAGGGCCACCTTAAAGGGTCTGTACCGCGACGCCAGTGTGGTGGCCTACGTGCCGCGGGCTGAAGGCTTTGGACTACCGCCGGTGGAGGCGCTGCATCAAGGCACGCGCGTGGTGGCCAGCGTCACGACGCCGAGCGTGGCGAACAACCCAGAGGTGATCACCGTCGACCCACTCGACGTCGCGGCCATCGAAGAAGGGCTGGTGGCGGCGTTGTCACTCTCGAACGACGTCGCCACGCGCGCGCGTCGTCGTGACAGCGTCGCCGATCTCACGTGGCGCAACGTCGCCCTCGACCACCTCGCGAGTTGGCGATGAAGCTCGCCCTCGACGTGTCCGCCGTTCCCGCTCAGGTGGCGGGCGCCGGCCGCTACATCGTCGAGCTCGCTCGACGGCTGCCCGAGCGCGGTGTCGCCACGACTCTCGTCACGCGCCGCGACGATGCCGAGCGCTGGGCGGCGTGGTCACCCCAGGCGCAGCGTGCTCCCCTCGCGCCGAGCGCGCGGATGGCCCGTCTGGTCAGCGAGGCGTATCTTCTGGGCGCGAGCGCGACCGCCCGAGAGAGTGACCTCTGGCACGCGCCGCACTACACGATGCCGCGGCGACGATCGGGTCCCTGCGTGGTGACGATCCACGATCTCACCTTCTTTACCAACCCCGAGTGGCACGAGCGATCCAAGGTGGCCTTCTTCCGTCGGGCGATCAACTACTCCGCCCAGCACGCCCGCGCACTGCTCTGCGTCAGTGCCTTCAGCGCCCGACTGTTGGAGGAGATTCTCCCCGCCCACGCGCCGGTCTTCGTCGCTCCCCTCGGCGTCGAACTCGACACGTTTCAGCCGGACCCCTCGCGCGACGCCGCGCTCTTCGAGAGCCGCGCACTGCCTCGCAGCGTTCCCTACCTTTTCTTCGTGGGCACCGTGGAGCCACGCAAAGGACTCGACGTGCTCCTCGGCGCCTTCGCCGAGTTGGCGGCGGAGACCGACGACGTCGAGTTGTGGTTGGCCGGACAGGCGGGATGGGGCACCGGGCCGATCGAACACCAGATCGCGACCCACCCCTTCGCGACGCGCATCCGACGACTCGGCTTCGTCGACGACGCCGTGCTGCCGGCGCTCTATCGCCAGGCGCGGGCGGTCGCCTACCCCTCACGGGGCGAGGGATTTGGACTGCCCGTCCTGGAGGCGATGGCCTGTGGGGCGATGGTCGTCACGACGGCGGGGACGGTGATGGCCGAGGTGGCGGCGGGGGCCGCGTCGCTGGTGCCGATCGGCGACGCCGGCGCCCTCGCCAAGGCTCTCGCCGAGGCCCTGGGGGCCACCGACGACGAGCGCGCGGCCCGAGCGCGCAGGGCGCGCCGTCGCGCCGAAACCTTCACGTGGGACGCCTGCCTCGACCAACACCTGGTGGCCTACGAGCAGGCCCTGAGCTGATGCGCGCCCTCGTCACTGGGTCGAACGGCTTCGTCGCTCAGCACCTCACCGCGCACCTCCTCCAGCACGGGGATGAGGTGTACGGAATCGATCGCGAGGTGGACGTGACCGACGAGGCAGCGGTCCGAACAGTCTTCCAGGCGTATCGACCTGACGTGACGTACCACCTCGCGGCGCTCACGCACGTGGGTGAGTCGTGGGATCGCGCGAATGAGTTCACGCGGGTGAACGTGGTGGGCACCCATCGCGTTCTTGACGCCGCCTTCGACGCGGTTCCCTCGTCGACCACGGTGGTGGTGTCGACGTCCGAGGTGTACGGGATCGTGGGTGAAGAGGACCAACCGCTGCGCGAGACGTTTCGCGTGGCCCCCGCGAATCCCTATTCGTCCAGCAAGGTCGAGGCCGAGCACGTCGCGCACGACGCGATGCGCCTTCGTGGACAGCGCGTGGTCATCGCTCGGCCCTTCAATCATCTGGGGCCCGGTCAGTCCACCAACTTTGTCGTGCCCGCTCTGGTGACTCGGCTTCTCGACGCTCGCGAGCGCGGCGATCATCACATTGCGGTGGGGGACCTGTCGACGCGGCGCGACTTCTCGGACGTGCGCGATGTCGTGCGCGCCTATCGGTTGCTGGCGCAGTTTGGACTTTCGGGCGAGGTGTACAACATCGCCTCGGGGCACGACGTGGCACTGAGTGACATCGCCGAGCAACTGGTGAGCCAACTCGCCCCCGACGTCGCACTC
>Ga0181534_10002207_pt1 | contig 12249 bp, 14 predicted proteins | sample PEATcosm2014_Bin_37_FD_119758 | JGI IMG/M metagenome (GOLD analysis project Ga0181534, IMG submission 119758) | Peatland microbial communities from MTU Mesocosm Facility, Houghton, MI, USA - PEATcosm2014_Bin17_10_metaG | ecosystem: Environmental > Terrestrial > Soil > Wetlands > Peat | place...
CCGGACCGGAGCCTGGGAGGAGTTCAGCATCACTGCGTCGAGATTTGACGCCGCACCATTCCGGGCACATTCGTGACCGGAGGCCGTGTCAGCGACTCACCACACCTAGTTCCCGGTCAGAACACCCAGGACCTCACCGATGGCCAACTCCCTGTCCGTCAACTCGGGCAGGGGTAGGTCCTCTTCGATTCGGTAACGGTTTCGCCGCCCCTCTCTTTGTGGCCCTCCTGAGTTTGGGGTTTCGAGGAGGCGCTCACGCACTCGCCCCTCCGTCACCCTCCCCGGCTGCGGTGAAGTCCGCCGTCGCCACGCGGCCGGTGCCCACAGCCCTGGCTACCGATCGGTCGGTGCCTGTGATGCTCAGGATCCCCGCCATCGGCATGAACGTCTTCCTGGGGAGCAGTCTCGGACTCAACGAGGACGGCACCGTCGAGGTGCCGACAGGTACTGCTCAGCCGGGATGGTTCCGTTTGGGTCCGACACCCGGACAGATCGGCTCGGCGGTGATCCTCGGACACGTTGACAGTTATCTCGGCGAAGGAGTCTTCTTCCAGCTTCGCACTCTGGCCCCCGGCGATCAGGTCGACGTGGGCTTGACCGACGGGGTGGTCGCCCGATTCACCGTCGATTCGGTGGCGATGTACTCGAAGCTCGATTTTCCCGCCCAACGGGTCTACGGGTCGCACGGCTCGAGCGCCCTGCAACTGGTGACCTGCGGAGGGGTGTTCGACCATCAGACCGGCAGCTACCTCTCGAACATCGTGGTCTACACGTCGCTGTCCGCCGTGATTCCGGCGAAGCCCACATCAACACCAGCACCACCCACCGCCTGACTAGACCCCGAGCGCGTCCGCCCGTTGGAGAAGTCAGATCTGCCCCTCACGAGGTGGCCTTCTGAGTGGTGTTGTCCTTGACGAATCGGGCGGCCCGGTTCAAGGCGGCGTCGCCTTCTTCGAGGATGGCGGCGAATGCTTGGAAGACGTGGGGGACGCCGGGGGTGATGTCCAGGATGACGGCCACATCATCGGCGGCGGCTCTCACCGCGAGGCGCGTGGCGTCGTCGAGGAGCACCTCGTGTGATCCGGCCTGGATCAGCAGCGGTGGCAGCCCGGAGAGGTCGGCGAAGATTGGGCTGACCAGGGGGTCGCCCGGGTCTGTGCCGGCCAGGTAGTCCGCTGACCGGGTGCGGATGGCCTCGGCGCTGATGGCCGGGTCAGCGTGCGCCTTGCTGGCGTAGCTGCTGCCGGTCACGGTGAGGTCGGTCATCGGGGAAAGCAGCAGGGTTGCCGCAGGCATAGTCAGGTCCTTCGCCTTGCCGGCGATGAGGAACTCGATGGCGAGGTTGCCCCCGGCCGACTCACCCGACACGACGATGTGATCGGCGCTGCCAGCCTGCTCGACCAGGGCGCGGTAGGCGGCCGTGACGTCCTCGAGGGCGGCCGGGTAGGGGTGCTCGGGCGCGAGTCGGTAGTCGACCGACACGGCCCGCATGCCCGTCCTACGGGCCAGGTCGGATGCCAGCCCTACGGATCCCTCCGCTGAGCCAAGAGCGAAGCCTCCGCCGTGAATGTGCAAGATCGTGCCGCGTGGCTCGACTTCGGCGATGTCACTGAAGATCACGGGGATGCCGCCCAGAATTCCGGGCGTCGTGCGGACGTCTGCCTGCAGGGGCTGCGAGGTGAGCATCTGGTCGAGGAGTGGGCGCTGGGTGGCGACGTCCCCGCCGAGATCGAACGGGGCGTTGCGGAGGATCTGGTCGATCGTGTCTCGCTGCTGGGCTGTCATTCTGTTCCTTTCATCGTGGCCGGCCAGGGTGGTTGCCCAGGTGACCTGGTTCGGTACTAATTATAGATTAGCACTAATTTTCTTATCACAGATCTACTTAGCTCTATGCTAGATTCTGCCGGTGTCCGAAGAGGGGAGACGACGTGACTGATCTGCGCCAGGTGTTCGATGACCTGGTGAGGTTCGAGACGATCTTGTGGGCAACGGTCGACGGCCGGCTGCAGGAGGAGTGCGGCGTCGGGCTCGCCAGCCTGAACGGCATGCTCGTCATCGACGCGACCCCGCTGTGCCGGGTCCAAGACATTGCCCAGGCGGTTGCGATCACCGTGGGCGGCGCCAGCCAAGCCGTCGATCGCCTCGAAACCGCCGGCCTATGCGTCCGCCGGGCCAACCCCTCGGACCGGCGCTCATCGATTGTGGAGCTGACCCCCAAGGGCAAGCAACTCCTAGGCATCGCCACCCCCGTCTTCGACAGGGAGCTCGACCGCCTGGTGCGGGCTCCGCTGCCCGGTACCGCCCTCACGGATTTGGCCGGTGCCCTCAGAGTGCTCCGCCAGTCCGCGGCCACCCGAGCAGTCAAGCCTGCGGCTGGCGGAGCCTCGAACCGAAGCTAATACTCAACCGTGGTTTCGGACCGTGAACGCCCAACTGTGGCTGGCGACAAGGGTTGCGATCTCGTCGCCTTCAAAAGATAAACCCCTGATGCTGGCGATCGGAGCTGGAGGCGGCGAGTTCACCCGCGCAACAATGAGCCAGGTCAGCTCCGTGATGCTCGAGGGTGTCGGCCACTATGCAGCCCTGGAGGCACCCGAGCAGGTGGCACACGCTCTGCTCGACTTCTTCAGAACCGTCGGCGCCACCTGAGCACCTGGATCCCACCTAAGCACCCTGTCCTTGGTGGGGCTGGCCCATACAGCCTCAGCATCGGCGGCAATACGCACCAGCCCGGCCACGTGACGGATATATATATTCAACGGTATCGAAGAGATATACTGCATCCATGAGTAAGCACCTGGTTGACATCGACAATGAACTCCTCGCGGAGGCCACTTCCATCCTCGGGGCGTCGACCATGAAGGAGGCCGTCAACCGCTCTCTCGAATCGGTCGTGTTGGCTGCTCGCCGTCGCAGTCATGCCGACCGGCTGGGAGCGATGGCCGGACTCGACCTGGATGATGGGTCGGTGATGTCGGGCGCGTGGCGCTGAACGCCCGCTACCTGGCCGACAAGAGCGCTCTCGTCCGCTTCCCGAATCCGGTCGTGGAGGCGCGACTCCGGCCGCTCCTCGAAGAGGGTCTGATCGCCACCTGTGCAATCGTCGACCTGGAGGTGCTGTACTCCAGCCGAAAACTTGCTGACTACGAGGCGGTGCTCCTCGAGCGTCGCAGCCTCGACAGCGCCCCGATCACGCCGGAGGTACTCGACCTCGCCATCGACCTCCAACACGAGCTGGCCAAGCGAGGACAGCACCGGCTCGCCATCCCCGACGTCATCATCTCGGCAGCCGCCCGGTCGGCCGGGCTCATTGTCCTTCACTACGACGCCGACTACGAACGAGTCGGGTCAGTCGGCGGCGCCGAACAGGAGTGGGTCGCCCCCAGAGGCAGCCTCTGACACGACTCTGCAACCAATCGGCGGGCGGCGTGGTGCGATGAGTAGCCTGAACTGGACCTGGAGCCTGGGAGGAGAATCGAACTCCTGATCTACGCATTACGAGGGGGTCCCGGGCTCTGTCTCACGGTGCCTGGAGACGACTTGACGCTTCTGAGCAGGACTGATCAAATTAACCGCCGCGTTGTCCCTGGTCGTAGCGCGCGGCTCTATGGGATGAATATGGGATGAGGCCCCGAGGCCGGTCCCTGTTGGCGATCGGCCGGGTGCTAGATGCTCTGGCTTCCCGCCTCGTTAGTCCAGCGACTCAGTCGCCGGACGCCGCAGTCAGGACCAGGAGAGGCTGATGTCGTCATTGATGCACTAGAGGATCGGTAGGTGTATCGGATAACCACAAACGGTACCGGCGAGAGGATCAACCTGCGGTATCCCGTGCCCCATCGACCGGTAAGCGGCAAAGACTCAGCTTCTCTCTACCTTCCGGACTCAGTTGGTATCGAACGTGGAGGCGGCCCGAGCGGCCGGCCGCCCGGGCCCTCTGCGTAGGTGAGCCACGGAATAGTCGGCTGCTGTTCGAGTCCACGCTTGTTCCAGTTGCAGACACCATCGGGAAACGTGGCCCGAAGTGCTGCCCACTGAGCGTTGGTGAAAGCAGCTGAGAAATCTGATCGGCGCAGGGGTTGGAGCGAACATGCGAGCACATCGGACGCCAACGGCCCCCCCGCAGCTTCGCGTGTCCCCTCATTGAAGGTCCGGTTGATCATGTCGTGAGCTGCGGATGGCTTATCGAGGATCAGCTTTCTGGCGTAGGACAAGAGTCGGTGATCGTCGCTGACCCTTGACAGCCATTCGTTCATCACCACAAATGCATCGGGGGTCTTTGCCGTCGTATACCAGATCACCTGGTTGGCATGGGAGCCGTGGGCGGCGTTGAGCCGAGCTCTGATAGCGAAGGATCGATAGGGCTCGTGGATGTCTTGCACGTCGATGGGGCTATCAATAATGGCAACGCCGTTGAGATACGTCGCCTCATTGACAGCACCTGAGCGGTAGGCATTGCGGAGTCCGGTAAGGCTGGCTTTCATACGGCCGGACTGCCATTCAAAATTGCCGTTGAACGAACCAACTGACTCGTTGAGACTCACGAACTGGGCCGGCGTGATCTTTCGTTCGTCAAGTGCTTGGAGGCCGTACTCCACCCCGACATTGTCCAGGATCGAGTTGGCATTTCCGGTTTCCTTTGAGCGGCCAAGCACGTCGACCATGTAATCAGCGAGATCACACCGAACACCCTTGTTGGTAGCTGGGTTGTAAGCCAATTCCGGCGCTACGCCACAGTTCTGAAAGTTGAGTGCTCCGCCGCCATCCTCCGACGGCTGCTCGAGGGTCGGTTGTAGCGTGGGATAGAACGGATACTGGTTGATCCAGGAATTGCAGACCTTGGTACTCTGTTTTCCCACTGCAGCAGCCTCCTGCGCTGCGGTCCAATGCAACCCAGACTTTGCGACAGCGGGACTGTTCCAGTAGCGCAAGAGCAGATCACAGTCGACCACATCCATGTTGGTCGAGACGGCATCGGGAAATGTGCACGAGGTGATGAGGCCTTGATAGATCCCGGGATACGCGTTGGCAACTTGATTCTGAGAGAGTGAACCTCCCGAACATCCACGTCCGACGGTGAAGTTGACCGGACCGTATTCATCGATGATGTGCTCTTTCGCTATCACGAGCGACTCGGCTTGAAGCACCAGATCACAGTCGTGATACGAGTTGTTGAGCGCAGTTGACATGACCATGAAGCCTTCGCCGAGGGCCTCAGGGTCGGTAACCGGCGGTGGCGAATCCGGAATGAGCGCTGGCGGCTCATCGCCGGCAGCTTCTCCATGGTGCTCGCCGCACGCCTCGCCCTGGGTTATCTCGAGGTCCCGGTTCCACGCCGGATCGGCGTTCGTCCACGGTTCGAAGCTGGTTCCAGGCGTGGCTAGTACTGCCACGTCAACCTGGTCACGGTCCTGCCACAACCGCTCCAATCGGATGACGTACGGCACAGTGATGCCTCGGTCGGTGGTCACCGTCGGAATGGACGCTGGGGGGTTGGCCGGGTCATAGGGCGCGAAGCACGGCTCAGGTCCACCTCCACTGGAACCGAACTGAGCCACGGAATCGGTTTGGTAGGGCTGCAGCGTGGCGGATTGGGCACACACGGCCGTACTGGATGAGTAGTAGAAGTAGGAATATTCCGCCGGGTGGTCGCATTGCGCATCCGAGTCGCCCGGCTGGCACGACCAGGGTTGGATCTGAGGGCCCGAGAACAGTGGTCCGCTGATCGGGTGATCGGTGACTACGAGACGCGCTCCGGCCCCGTCTGGCAATCGAGCTGCCAGGACATTTCGGCCAAGTGTGAGACCCGTGACCAACCCTTCGAATTGACCGTTCTGGCGCATGGCGAACTCATCTCTGACCGATGCCCCATTGAGGAGAACCTGAATTGATCCCGTAGATGACCGGACGCCCGTCACTTGGACGAGTGCAGTGTCACCGGTCACGAGATCGGCACGGGTCGACAGCACGACGATGCCGATCGGTGTGCGCCTGACTGCTGCCGTCGCATCTGACGGGTTCACTAGCACCACACCAGCAACTGCCGTCACCATAACCATGGCAATCTTCAGACCGTTCACCTGCAGTTTCATTGTTCCCCCTCTGTGGCAGTTGGCCATGCCACAACTACCTGTTCATCCCGTTATCGCGCGGCGAGGTAGCCGCCGTCGATCGGGAGAATCACACCGTGGATATGGGCGGCTTCATCGCTGGCCAGGAACGCGACGGCCTTGGCAACCTCGGTGGACGTACCCGGTCGGCCGTCGGGACTAGCTGCCGCGTAGCTGCGCAGCATGTCATGAAATGGGGCGTTTTCCTCGGTCAACGTGGGTCCTGGTGCCACCGCGTTGACTCGGATGCCCTTTGGGGCCAGTTCGGCGGCCCACGACGTCGTCAACGAATGCAGTGCTGCCTTGGTCGCACCGTACAGGGCCGCGACGGACATGCCGATGGCGCCGTTGATCGAACCAACGTTGACCACCACGCCGCCCCCAGCTGCCACCATCGCCGGTACGAGCGCTGCGGCCAGCAGGGCCGGCGCCTTGACGTTCACCGCCAGAGCCAGGTCGGCCAACTGCTCATCCACCTCTGTTAGCGATTGCGCGGGCATCAGCAGTGCCGCGTTGTTGATGAGCACATCTACCGGACCTCCGGCTGTCTCCGCTGCCGCGTGGGCGAGGTGCGTGGCGGCCCCACCTCCTTCGGCGAGGTCGGCACGCACGAAGTGCGCCGCACCGCCCGCAGTGCGAATCGCTCGCACGACCGTGTCGCCGGCCGCTACGTTGCGGCCAGAAATTACGACGGTGGCCCCTTCATGAGCCAGCGTCATCGCAATCGACCGGCCGATGCCGGACGTAGAGCCGGTTACCAAGGCGTGCCTACCGGCGAGGCGCGGCCCTGGGTTGGGCACGGTGGTCACAATGCCAGCCTGCCGGTGACGCCGTGAACAGAGCGGCGCCCAGCGGAGCCAGCGACAGACTCGGGGTTCGCATGCTGCGAAACGGCGCGCACAACGTATATGTCTGCGCCAGATGAGCGGTTGACGGGATTTTGGACTCTCACGTCCATAATGGTGACAGCAGGATTTTGAACTATCAAGTCCAAAAACTAGGATCACGGCATGCCCACCCGCAAGGGAGAAGCGACCAAGGCCCGCATCCTCGAGGCTGCGACTGACCTGCTGATCACCGGAAACGACATCAATCTCGACGAGGTCATGAACCTGACCCGCACGAGCAAGGGACAGATTTTCTACTATTTCCCCGGAGGCAAGGAAGAACTGATGCGGGCGGCGGCCGAACGTCACCTCGTTCGACTGGCCCAGGCTGAGGCGCCCGCCGAACTTGCAACCTGGCAAGACTGGGAGTCGTGGATCGAACAGATCTTGCGACTTCATGATCAACAGGGAGGTGCTGATGCCTGCGAGGTTGCGGCCCTTGCCGGTCGGGCGCTGGACACTGATAGGACCACGCGAGACCTGGTCGGTCGGATGTACGAACTCTGGACCACCGAGCTACAGGATCAGCTCGCCGCCATGCAAGCAAGTGGCCTCCTGCGCCACGACACACCTGTGACCGACCTCGCGTCAACCATGCTTGCCGCTCTCCAAGGTGGTGCGGTCATCGACAAAGCAACCGGTTCCCGTCAACACCTGGCCCGTGCGTTGCATCAGACCTTCGTCCTACTGCGCACCTACGCGGCATAGAGCACGGTGGGTGACTCGCGCATTTTGGGGGGAGGCAACTGGAACCAGGTGGATCCCGAGTTGTAGGCCAGTTTGTAGGCCAGTTTGTAGGCCAGGATCTTGCAGCCCTCTTGTGCAGCGACTTGGTATGTTACCGCCTCTGGTAACATAGAGCGTGACGAAGATCAGCCGTGGGAACTACATCTTTCTCAGTTGGGTTGGTGATCACAGCCCCAGACATGTGCACGTGTATCGCGACGGGAAGCTCATTGTGAAGTGGGATCTCGAACACAAGTGCGCGATGGGAGGAAACGCCAATAGGCGCATACAGCGATTGATCAGCGAGCTTGAGGAGGAGGGAAGACTATGAAGATCCGAGGTGTGACAGCGCAAGGCCGCAAGCGTGCATTCGAGGTCCGGACCGCCAAGGGGACCTACTACTTCCCATTCTCTAGGACCGAACCCACCCCCAGTGGGTCGGACCCTGTAGTCAAAGTAGCTCCCGATCCAGAGCTGGGTAACGAGGGCTTCACCTATCTGCTGCGCTCGGGACTTGAGGGGTCAGTGCACGTCGACTCGGTTCTTGAGGTGGGCAAAGATCCGAAGTACATGGCGGACTTGGTCATGTACAAACTGTCTCTGGCGGCAAAGCAGCGGATCGAAGAGTCCCGTAAGCCCATTCGTGAGGTGGCGACGGCCCTTGGTACCTCGCCGACACAGATCTACCGCCTGATCGATGCCACGAACTACACCAAGTCGTTCACGCAACTTGTTGCCCTACTCAACTTCCTTGGTTGGGATGTAGATGTACAGGTATCGAGAAGCGAACCAAAGCGGCGACCCACCGCTAACCCGCGCACATCCGGAGGCCGTCCCGGTAAATCGGGTGTACCAATGGCCTCCGCCCCATAGCAGGACAATCTTGCCAGGCGTGTCGGACCTGTGACCTGCCGAGGAGCACTCAGCCCCGATGATACGTCCGCCCAAAACCGGTGCCTCTGGCGCGCAGTTCTATGGGGTGAATATGGGATGAGGACCCGAGGCTTCACGATGGGCCCGCGTGGCTGCAACCCCCTGATTCCCCGCATTCCGATTCGCACGCACAAAGAGCCACGGATGGGGGCATTGCCAGGTTCCAGAGCAATCCGTAAACCCACGGTGCGTCGAGCTACTCCAACGTTGCACAGCAGCTCGAGAGAGTCCAAGAGCAGCCAGCGAGGCGATCCTTGGGTGAACGTGGTTGGTTCAGACCATACTGGCGTCGTAGGTGGCGCGATTGGCAAGTACGTCGTCCATGTGCCCCTCGGCCCATGCCTTGAGCCCGCGCACCGTCCGATGCAATGAACGTCCGAGGTCCGTCAGCTCATAGGTGACCGTCACGGGGACGGTCGGCATGGCAGTGCGAGTGATGAGACCGTCACGCTCCAATGAGCGCAGCGTCTGAGTCAGCATCTTCTGACTGACTCCGGCAAGCAGCCGGGAAAGCTCCGAGTAGCGCATCGAGTGAGGCTTCTCGGTGCGCTTGGTGCTTGGCTGTTGCGAGCTTTCTCCGCCCAGAGCGCACAGGATCAACGTGACCCCGACGAGAGCTTCGAGCCGGGCGTTACCAGCGTTCCTGAGCATGCGGTCCACGGCACCACGCATTGCGAGGGGGTCCCGGCTCCTGTCTGAAGGTGTCCGGAGACGTCTGGACCATCTGGCCAGGCCCTGTCGAAATGGCCGGCGGCGTTGCCCCAGTTCGTGCCGCCACGATCATGGGATGAACATGGGATGGGGCCGGCGGCTCGGCCCGCCCAGTCAGCGTCGGGAGTTGCCCCTACCCGGCCATGGCGTCCCGCCGCGACGCCATGGCCGCCCTTGGCCAGGGATGTCCGGGGACGGGGATCCTGCCCGGGGACTCCGGCGCTTCGGAAATCAGCGACGGCTTGAGGTCATGGGGTGGATATGGGGTCAAGCGAGATCGTCGCAGCCAACAATGACCTCTGACCAGGGAGCCTGGGAGGAGAATCGAACTCCTGACCTACGCATTACGAGTGCGTTGCTCTACCGACTGAGCTACCCAGGCGCGGTGGGACACGCTATCCGATCGGTATCGGCAGGCCGCGCCGACCGCTTCAGTCGAGCATGCCCGACAGTTCGACCATCAGGGCATCCATGAGGAGCGACTCGTTGGGATTCCGGCTGAGGGCCGCCGACGCCTCGTCGATGGCTTCCGCCCGGCGGACCGCCCGGCGGCCTCCGGCTGCGCTACCCGACGAGTGGCTCCCGTCGTCGGCCTCGACGGCGGCCACCAGACGGTCGCGGTACACCTCGGCCAGGGTGGCCAGCCCGAAGCGCAGGTCGTCGGTCCGCCAGCGCCGTTCCTGGCGCTTGTGGCCCTCCTCGACCTGCTTGCGACCGGGGACGCCCTTGGCCCCGACGGCATCGGCCTGGTCGGCCAGGGCCAGCAACTCCTCGGCATGCTGTTGGCGCAGGGGGGCCAGGGCATCGTCGGCTGCCGCCAGCAGTTCCGAGGAGACTGCGGCGGCGGCGGCTCCGGTGCCGTCCAACCGCGTGGGCACCGAGCGCCACTGGTGCTGGCGGGCCACGAAGCCGTCGTCGCTGACCAGCAGCCGGGCCCGGTCGAGGCTCCCGCCCGATGCCCGGGCCACCGTGCCGGCGTGCTCGGGATCGACGCCGTGGTCGACCAGCCAGGCCACCACCGCAGCGACGGGCACGGCGTCGAAGGGCACCTGCAGGCATCGGCTCACCACGGTGGCCAGGGTCGGGGGAAGGTCGTCGGCCAGGAGGACGAACACGGTGGAGGGCGGGGGCTCCTCGACCGTCTTCAACAGGGCGGGGATCGAGTCCCGGGCCAGGTGCACATCGGCCACCATCAGGACCTGGCGGGAGGCCTCGAACGGACGGCGCTGGGCCCGCGTCACGATGGTCTGGGCGTCGGCGACGCTGAGGGCGGCGCCGGTCCGCTCCACCAGCACCAGGTCGGGATGGGTCCCGGCCAGGGCCCGCCGACACGTGTTGCAGACCCCGCACCCGCCCTGGGGGCACAGCAGGGCGGCGGCCAGGCCCCGGGCGGCGGCCCGCTTGCCCGAGCCCGACGGTCCGTGGAGCAGGTAGGCGTGGACGGGGCGGCGGGCTGCTGCCCGCAGCTGGGCCACGGCCCGGGGCTGGCCGATCACCTCCTCGAAGAGCTCGGGGACCGGTGGCTCCTCAGTGCTCACGCCGGCACACCGAGTCGGTCCTGCACGCCCGCCCACACCTCGGCGGCCACCTCCTCGACCGTCCCCGCCCCGTCGACGACGAGCCACGGCGTCTCCTCCCGTTCGGCCAGACGCTTGTAGCCGTCGGACACCCGCCGACGGAATCCGTCGCCCAGGCCCTCCATCCGATCGTCCGCCGAGCCGCTCCGGCGCGCCCGTCCCACATCCAGGTCCACGTCCACCAGGACGGTGAGGTCGGGGGTCAGCCCACCGGTGGCCCACTCGACCAGCCGTCCCAGCTCCTCGAGGTCGAGGCCCCGCCCGTAACCCTGGTAGGCCATGGTCGACGCCGAGTACCGGTCGGTGACCACCCAGGTGCCCCGGTCGAGGGCGGGACGCACCACCTCGGCCACGTGCTGGGCCCGGTCGGCCGCCATCAGGAGCGCCTCGGTGCGCTCGGCCACGGGGGCCTGCCCGGGCTCGAGGAGCAGGGTGCGCAACGACCCGCCCAGCGCGGTGGCCCCGGGCTCGAAGGTGAGCAGGGCGCCCAGCCGGTCGGCCAGCAGCCGGGCCTGGGTGGATTTGCCGCACCCGTCGATCCCCTCGAGCGCGATGAGGCGACCCGGTGCGCTCGCCATCACCTAAAAGGGTGGGTCCTCGTCACTGCCCGGGGCGGCCGCCAGCGTCGGGGCCGCTTTTGCCGCAGCTTTCTTCGCACCGGCCTTCTTGGCCGGGGCCCGCTTCGTGGCGCCTGCCTTCTTGGCCGGGTCCTTCTTCGTGGCGCCGGCCTTTGTGGCGCCGGCCTTCTTGGCCGGGGCCTTCTTCTTGACCGCCTTCTTGCGCGTCGAGGGCCCCGCCGCCCGGCGCTCGGCCAGCAGCTCGGCGGCCCGCTCCACCGTCAGGCTCTCCACGTCGTCCCCCCGTCGGAGGGAGGCGTTGGTGGTGCCGTCGGTCACATACGGGCCGAACCGGCCGTCCTTGACCACCATGGGCAGGCCGGTGTCGGGATCAGCCCCCATCTCGCGGAGGGGTCCCTTGGCGTTGCGGCCACCCCGGGTCTTCGGCTGGGCGAAGAGGGCCAGGGCCTCGTCCACGGTGATCGACAGGATCTGGTCCTCGGTGAGCAGGCTCCGGGTGTCCGTCCCCTTCTTCAGGTACGGGCCGAACTTCCCGTTGTGGGCCACGATCTCCTCGTGGCTCTCGGGGTCGCTGCCCACCACCCGGGGAACGCGCAGGAGCTCGAGGGCCTCCTCGAAGCTGATGGTGGCCGGGGACATCGAGGCGAACAGGGACGAGGTGCGGGGCTTCGGGCCCCCGTCCACCAACTCCCCCAGCTGCACATAGGGTCCGAACCGGCCCGCCTTGACC
>Ga0181534_10002208_pt1 | contig 12237 bp, 10 predicted proteins | sample PEATcosm2014_Bin_37_FD_119758 | JGI IMG/M metagenome (GOLD analysis project Ga0181534, IMG submission 119758) | Peatland microbial communities from MTU Mesocosm Facility, Houghton, MI, USA - PEATcosm2014_Bin17_10_metaG | ecosystem: Environmental > Terrestrial > Soil > Wetlands > Peat | place...
CGTCTCGAAGTCGAGACGCAGCCGGAGTTGCCAACGATCCCACCCGCCCCCGAAGCCGCCGACCGCGACCCGCAAGCGCCCAAAGGCTATGTGGTGCTGGCCATCGGGCTGCCCGGCTCTGGTAAGACCACCTGGTTTCGCCGCCGCGGGGTCACGCCGCTTTCGAGCGACCTGTTGCGCAATATCCTGTTCGACGATGTCGAAGAGCAACGCTATCAGGGCCTCGTCTTCGCCACGCTGCGTTCGCTCTTGAAGGCCCGGCTGATCGCCAAAATGCCCTGGAACTATGTGGACGCGACCAATCTCTCGATTCATGAGCGCCGCCAGTGGGTCAACATGGCAAAAAGCTTCGGCTACGAGGTGCAGGCGGTGTTTTTCGATGTGCCGCTCGAAGTCTGCCTGGAGCGCAACAGCCAGCGCGACCGCTCCGTCAGCGAAGAAGTCATGCGCAAAATGGCCGAGAAGCTGAAACCGCCGGCGTTCGACGAGGGGTTTGCAAAGATCACCGTGGTGCGCGTGAAGAGCGCGGGGTAAGACGCGAAGATGCACAACTGGCGTGTGATCTTGCTCGTAATTCCACTCATAACGATCCCCTCGCGTTGCTTCGCAGCGGGGAAGTATATTGAAGTTGATACAAATGAGTGCGGCAGTGATACCCCTGTCAAAGTCACTACTGCAAAGTCGGATCTATTCACGGACAAAGTGAGTGGAGTTCGTGCGTATGGCTCGATCTCTTATCTACGCTTACTAACTAAGGCAGAAGAAAATCACTGCCATGTGATTTACAAGCTATTCGTCGCGACCTCTGGACAATCGTTCAAAATGGTCAAACAACTTGACTGGGATACGGACGATGGACAGATCGCGGCCATTGAGCTGATTGGCCTCTCACCAGATAAAACGAAGTTTGCGGCGAGCTTTATGATCGCGGAAGGAGACGGTCAATTGCACGGGCCTGTAGTTTACGACCTAAAAACAAAGACAGCAAATTATCTTGCTCTGGAAGACAAGATTCAGAAACGCATTCATGGCTGCGATCAAAACGAAGATTTTATCGGAGTAACAAACACAGGGGAAGCGATCTTTGCGATTCTACCCAGCGAATATTCAGATACGCCTGAATGTGGCGACAAAGGAGTCTGGCATTTCAATCTGAAAACCGGACGAGTCTATCGAGTCGCAAAGATTTCAGGGGATAAATGGCAATGAGCATTCGACTGGAACCCTCGCAGCGCGGTGCACTTCCTTTAACGCTTTGCATTGTGCTCGGCTGCATTCTGGTCGTGGCAATGTCATTTTCTTCAAAAGCGCAAACGACTCAAAAGGCCGTCACCAGCCCTGATGAACAATCCTGCCGAACCTTCGTGCAGAAATTCTACGACTGGTACTGGAATCAGCCTTCCAATACGATAAACGGACATCGGCCCAGTGTGCGAGATTTCCCGAGCTACTCCGATGCGCGGCAGTTGAAGCCACCGATATTAAGCAGGCAGCTTATCGAGCTAATCGAGAAAGACGAAGAAGCATCGAAAGCGGCAGGTGGAGACATCGTCAATCTGGATTTTGATCCATTCTTGAATAGCAATGGTCCGGATGGAAAATATCTCGTTAAAACCGTAAATGTTGTGGATGGAGTATGCCAGGCGGCAATCGAAGGCGGACATGGTGTCCATGAGACTGCGGAATTGGAGAAGACCGGCTCAGCGTGGTTGTTTGTCAATTTCCACTACAGCTACTATTCCGAGGACGGAAAAAAGAAACAATTTCCAGATAATGATTTAATCCACATTCTTAGCCGGTAGTACATTGAGGATTCTCACATGAGCACTTCCCCTGTTCCACCATCCTACACCGAACCCTGGCTACGCGGAACCTACGCCGAAGTTCCAGCGATAGGTCGCGCGGTGCTTCACGCGCTTGATCTGGCGCTCGACGATCTGACCAAGTGGACCGAGGGGCTTACGGATGAAGAGGTGCGGAGCACCCCGCTGGGCCTGCCTTCGGTGGCCTTCCAACTGAAGCACATTGCCCGCTCGACAGACCGGCTGCTGAGTTATGCCGAAGGCAATCAGCTTACGAGTGAGCAGTTGGCCGCGCTCAAATCCGAGCAGTCTGGCGAAGAAACGCTCGCCGCGCTGCTGGCCGAGGTGCAAGCCTCATTCAGCAATGCAGCGGAGCGGGTGCGGGTGCTGGCCACGGCGGATTTCAATACCTTTCGCGGCGTCGGCCGTAGGCAATTGCCCACTAGCATCGGCGGCGCGCTCGTCCATGTGGCCGACCATACCCAGCGGCATGTGGGGCAGGCGGTGACAACGGCGAAGGTCTTGAAGGCGCTGCGCGGTTAGTAAAATAAATTCATTGGGCGGATTCAAGAACGAAGTGCAACGGGTTGGTTAGAGTGTAACTGCTTCGAGAAGACTTGGTGTGGAGTTTTATAGCCGAGAGATTTTCTGGGGCGGTGATTTAGGCGGTCTTGGGCCAGGGCGATCTCGGCATCTGTTACATCTTCTAGATTGCGCTGCTTGGGAAAGAACTGGCGCAGCAGTCCGTTCAGGTTTTCGTTGGCGCCGCGTTCCCAACTGGCATACGGATGGGCAAAATAGTAGTTCAACTTCAAGTCCTTTGCGATGCGCTCGTGCTGGGCGAACTCCTTGCCGTTATCCGTGGTCAGAGTATGCGCCAAATGCGCGAATGGCTTGAGTTTTCTGACCAGAGCCTGGCGCACCGCCGCCGCCTGTTTACTGGGCACACGCTCAATCAACGCATAGCGGCTTTTGCGCTCGTTGATGGTGACCAGAGCCTGCGAATGACGCGCTCCGATGACTAAATCCGCCTCCCAGTCGCCGTATCGTTTGCGGCTCGCGACGATGGCCGGTCGCTGCTCGATCGAAACCTGATGGGGAATCGTACCGCGCCGTTCGCGCACTCCGCGCCGCTTGCGCCGCTGCTTGTGAACGCGCAGAGCTAAGTGCAACGAGCCGCCAGCGCGCTTGTCTTCATAGATGCGTTGATAGATGGCTTCGTGCGAGATAGACGGCAGGCCTTGGACGCGTTGATGGCCGGCGATTTGTTCGGGACTCCAGGTTTCGGCGAGCTTTTGCTGGGCAAACTCCCAGGCCGCGGCGGGGACTCGGCGCACATTCCGAGCGCTGATCTGGCTGCGGGCAGCGGCCATCAACACGGCCGGTTGCCCCTGATAGGAGCCAACGACGCGGTTGCGGCCGAGTTCACGGCTGATGGTCGAGGCACTGCGTTTCAACTTGCAAGCGATGGCCCGCATGCTGAAGCCAGCCGCAAGAAACGCACAGATTTGGTATCGTTCTTCTTGGATGAGGTGACGGTAGCGCAACCTGGAAATCCTTTACTTGGCGGTAATGGTTTCAAGGATGCTACCTCATCCCATCCACCCCCCGCTCGGATTACCCGTTGCGCTTCGTTCTTGAATCCGCCTTGCTATAAACTGGGAGATGGAATGCTGAGAGTCGGCTTGATTACGTTGGGTCTGTCGGTCTGCCTGCTTGTATTTTTTTTTGTCTTATCGGTACTCGGAGTCACGGGTGTTGGACCATGTGGTCCCGATCTCTGTGGATTGATCTTGCTGCTCGGGTTCCTGCTGACAGGATGTGCCGGAGCGCTGTTCATCGGGATCGGGGTGGTGAAATCTGCGATTGACAGATTTCGTCAACGTATGGCCGGTGATATAAATATTTAGCCGGGTGCCCCATGTCCCTCGCTTTTGGGGACATGGGAAAGCACAAAAGCCTAACGAGCCCGCTTCTCACTCACCAGCGACTCCAAAATGTGCCCCATCTTTTCGTGCTTGGTTTTCAGGTAGCGCTCGAAAGTCTCTTGCGGCGCAACCTCGGCGCTGACCCGCTCCACGACTTTGACCCCAGCGGATTCAAGGGCAGCGACCTTTTCCGGATTGTTCGTCATTAACCGGACAGCACGCACGCCCAGCAGCTTCAGCACTTCGCCCGGCAGTTCGTAGGCGCGGCAGTCGGCGGCAAAGCCCAGCTCAACGTTGGCCTCAACGGTGTCCAAGCCCTGATCCTGCAACTCGTAGGCCTTCAATTTGGCCATCAGGCCGATGCCTCGGCCCTCCTTTTGTTCGTAGAGCAGGATGCCCGCACCCTCCCGGCTGATGCGGCCGAGAGCCAACTCCAGTTGCAGCCGGCAGTCGCAGCGGAGCGAGCCAAACACATCCCCGGTAAGACACTGCGAGTGGATACGGACCACTGGCGGCGCGGAATGAATATCTCCCATCACCAGCGCAACCAGCTCTTCGACAGGAGCTTGCAGGCAGTTGTGCCCGTTGCCGTTCGTCTGTGCCTGCACCAACGTGCCCTCAAAGCCCAGAATGCGGAAGGCTCCCCAGCGGGTTGGGAAATCCGCCTCGGCGATCTTCTTCACGCTCGTAAATCCCATATCTCCATTCTACGCGGCAAGGAGTTGGTTCCGGCACCCGCCATGACAGTCGAATGACACTCAAATGACATTCAGCCGGTCGGCCTGGCCTGGCGGACTCACCGTTGGCGAATTACCCGCGCTTGCGCAGAGCCAGTTCGACGACGCGGAGCATCTCGGCCTGCGGAGCCGGTTTGCCGGTCCAGATTTCGAACTGCCGCGCCCCCTGCTGGACGAACATCTCCAACCCGCTGACGACCGGGATGCCGCGATCTTTGGCCAGCCTGAGCAGCGGCGTTTCCAACGGGTTATAGACCATGTCGAAGACCAGGGCGGCGTTCAGTTCGTTCTCGGCAATAGGCAGCGCCTCTTTCGACCCGGCCATGCCGCAGGGCGTCGAGTTGATCAGCGCGTCAAAATGCAGCTTGGCGAATTGCTCGTGCTTCAGCGCCTTGGCTTTGGCTTCTTTGGCCAGGGCGACGGCGTTCTCATGGGTACGGTTGACGATAAAAACCTCCGCGCCCTGATCGACGAGGCCAAAAACAGCAGCCCGCGCCGCACCGCCCGCGCCTAGCACAGCAATCTTCGCTCCCTTCAGCCGCAACCGCTTTTCCAGCGGCCGGACAATTCCCTCGACATCTGTGTTGAAGCCAATGATCTTGCCGTCCGTAGCAACGCGCAGGGTGTTGCAAGCGCCAATGCGCGCGATCAGCGGGTTGGCATTGGCCAGATACGGCAGAATCTCCTGCTTCAGCGGCATGGTCACTGCTGCGCCGGCCAGCGGCAGCTCGGCAAGCAGCTTGAGCAGGTCCGCGAGCGCGCGCACCCTGAGCGGCAGCAGCACGGCGTTGACGCCCTCGCGGCGGAATGAGGTGTTTTGCATCAGCGGCGAAAGCGAGTGGGTAATCGGGTTACCCAGCACGGCAAAAACGCGCGTGGCGTGATCGAGCTGCTCGAAGCGGTAGAGATCGCGCAATGTATGCGCGGTGATCTGGCCGGGAGCGGTAGCCAGCGTGGCGTCGGCTGCGTCACCAAATGCGGCAAAAGTGAAGGCCGCCCCGGCGCGGACGCCGAGCACGCGGCTGACGATCCCTTCCTCACCCATTGCGATGCCGATCACCTGCGCAGAGGCCGAGCGCTCCCGAATGAGCTTGAGGACGGCGAGATTGTCGGCCAGAGTCTTCGCGGTCGACACCACCTTCACAAAATCCGGATTGAAGGCAGTGATGCGATCGGCGGCCTGGTCAAGCGCCTTGGTGCGAGAAAAGTCGTGAAAGCTGACCAGCAAAGCCGCGCCCGCCTCGACGAGCTGCGAACGAAATTTGGCAAGCTGTGCCGGCCTGGCCTCTTCGGCGGATTCGAGTTCCAGGTCAACAATCTGGCAGCCGGATTCTGCCGCTGCTAGCAATACTTCCAGTTCCTCATTCAGGGAGCCTGCGAAGTGCCCTCCGTTCGGCTCGCGGCGGCAGGTCGCAATCACGATGACATCCCGATGCCCGGCGAGGAATTCCGCCACTTTGGGCAGCGCCACGGCAGGTTTGGGCAGCGCATCGAGGCGGAATTCCAGAAACTTCGAGTCGCCCAAGGCCGCCTGAGCGCGCTCAATCAGCTCAGAGGGCAAACCGGCCTGAATAGCGATGCACAGCTTGCCGACACGCGGCCGGGGAGCGGCAGCGGCGGGCGCCGGTTCGGACAGAACCGGGCCGTCAGCCGGAATGGAAGCAGTGCGGGGCATAGGGGCCAATTGACGCATCTTAATGGGGTTCACTTCGGGATGCAAGAGCACCGGAAATTTTATTGCGCGCCGGACACCCCGCCGCCAGCCCTGCCCACTGTGGCACTCTAGTACTTTGGAGGAGATTGAACCCATGCCCGCTGAGACTGCCGTTGCCACAACCCAAGACCTTCACTGCTGGGAGACGGGCGGAGCCGCCTCCGCCGAGGCCCTTGCCGCCTGGGTGAGCGCGCGCCTGTCCGCGCACGAGGCCGCTCTGGCCGCGTTGCTAGCCGTAGAGGGCGCTCGGACGACGGAAAACACGCTCAGCCTCTACGACGTGGCCATCGAGCAGCTCAATCTAGCCGGAGCGCAGGCGGGAGTACTGAACTCTGTCGCCGCCGACAACGCCGTGCGTGACCAGGCGCAGGCCGAGTCGCAGCGGATCTCCGTCGCGGCCAGCGCCCTGGGCTTGAACCGCGCGGTCTATGAGGCGCTGGCGGCAATTGACCTGACCGGCGTGAGCGCCGCGACACGGCACTTTGTCGAGCGGACGCTGCTCAGCTATCGCCTGGCAGGCGTGGACAAAGACCAGCAGACCCGCGACCGGATCCAGGCATTGCACGAGAAAGCAACCCGGCTCTCGCTCGAATTCAGCCGCAACATTCAGGAGGGCGGCAAGACGATCGAGGCCATAGCGGCGGAGTTGGACGGTCTGCCCGCTGACTACCTCGCCCGCCACCAGCCGGACGCTGAGGGAAAAATCACGCTGACCACCGACCAACCCGACATGCAGCCGGTGTTGACCTTCGCCTCAAACGCCAAGCTGCGCGAGCGAATGTTTCTGGCCTACAACACCCGTGCTTATCCGGTAAATCAGCCCATTCTGCTCGACCTGCTTGCCACCCGCCAGGAGCTGGCGACGATTCTTGGCTTCCGCAGTTGGGCCGACCTCGCCACAGCTGACCAGATGATGGCTTCGGCGGCAAACGTGCGCACCTTTTTAGCCAAGCTCAATGAAGCCAGCCGCGCGGGAGCGCGCCGCGAGCATGAACTGGTGCTTGATTTCACCCGCCAACGTGAGCCAAACCTCAACGCCATCGACATTACCAGTCGGGCCTATTGGTATGAGCAGTTCCGGCGCTCCGCCTTTGATTTCGACTCGCAATCCGTGCGGCCCTACTTCCCGTATGCGCAGGTCGAACAAGGCGTGCTGGATACAGCGGCAAAGCTCTTTAAGATCGAATTTCACCGTTCCAATTCCACGGCATGGCATCCGTCGGTTTCTGTTTTTGATGTGATTGAAGATGGTGAGACAGTGGGTCGCTTCTATCTCGACATGCATCCCCGCGAAGGAAAAGATAAGTGGTTCTCCGCCGCGCCGGTAGTTACCGGAGTCAGTGGGAGATATCTGCCCGAGGCCGCGTTGATTTGCAACTTCCCCGGCGGGGATAATACAGATCCAGGACTGATGCAATACTCCGACGTTGTCACTTACTTCCACGAGTTCGGTCACTTGATGCATGCGATTCTGGGCGGACGCACAGAGTGGGCCGGGCTTTCCGGCTTTGCCACCGAGGGCGATTTCATCGAAGTTCCATCGCAGATGCTGGAGGAGTTCTTCCGCGATGAAAAGCTTCTGCAATCCTTCGCGAAGCATTACCAGACGGGCGAAGTCCTTCCCGCTGAAATTATCAAGAAAATGAAGCTGGCAGGGGCCTTCGGCAGAGCCGACTGGGTGCGTTCGCAACTCTACTACACCACGCTCTCGCTCGACCTGCACGACCAGGAGCCCGCGGGGCTGGATCTGGATGAAGTTACAAAAAGACTCTATGAGAGTTTGCAGCCATGGACCTGGCTGCCCGGCAACCGCATGTATTCGAGCTTTGGCCATCTTACCGGTTACTCGTCGAATTACTACACCTACGCCTTCGACAAAGTCATTGCTCTCGATTTCTTCGCTCAATTTGACCCTGCCGACTTACTCGGCTGCGATGCAGGAGCACGCTACCGGACAACCGTCCTGGAACAGGGTGGATCGAAGCCGGGCCGCCAGATGGTGCGCGAGTTCCTTGGCCGCGATGAAGAGTTTTCCGCCTTCAGCAATTGGCTGAATGAAGAATTTGAAGGAGCGATCCTGCAAAAAGTTCAAGGATAATGTACCTTTTGACGAGGCCTCTGCATCGGCCTGCCCGCGGACAACAAATCAGTTCAAGAAACTCGCTCGAAACTTCACTCCCGGAGGATCTTCATGCGTAGTAACCATGCCACAGCCGCGGCCCTGCTCGCTCTGGCCGTTTTTTTCGTCCAGCCTGCCTTTGTGTACGCTGACGACGACACACCCGCTAAGTCCGCAAGTTCGGATAAATCTTCCGACAAGCCAGCCGAGAAGGCTCCGCCCGCTGAAATCACAACCCAGGGATCCGTTGACATCGGCGGCCAGCACATCGCGTACAACGCTACCGCGGGCACGCTCACCGTTGGCGCAACCGACTCTCAAGACGCGCAGCTCGGCCTCGACGGAAAGCCGCAAGCCGGCTCTCAGTTGGCCATCTCTGAACCCAAGGAGGCCAAAGACGCGCCGCCCATCGCGCGCATCTTTTATGTGGCCTACTTCAAAAAGGATGCCAAAGCCGAAGACCGGCCCCTCACCTTCTTTTTCAACGGCGGTCCGGGCAGCGCCAGTGTCTGGCTGCACATGGGCTCACTCGGCCCCAAGCATGTGGTCACCGACGGCGACCAGCACCTGCCTGCCGCGCCCTACAAACTAGCCGATAACGCCTACTCGCTGCTCGATACCAGTGACTTGGTTTTCATCGACATGCCCGGCACAGGCTTTGGACGGCTCGTCGGCAAGGATGCTGAAAAGGCCTTCTGGGGCGTCGATGAAGACGCCAATGCTTTTGCCCGGTTCATCGCGCGCTTCATCACCAAGTACAACCGCTGGAACTCGCCCAAATACCTCTTCGGCGAGAGCTACGGCACCACCCGTTCCGCTGTTCTTGCCGACATTCTCCAGAACCGCAAAGACATCGACCTCAACGGAGTAATCCTGCTCTCGCAGATATTCAACTTCACCTCCGACATCGACGCCGCCAGCGACAATCCCGGCGTGGATCTGCCCTACGTACTGGCTCTGCCCACTTATGCAGCAACCGCCTGGTATCACAAGAAGCTGCCCCTGCAACCCGCCGCTCTCGATCCATTCCTCAAAGAGGTAGAAGATTTCGCGATGGGTCCGTTCACTCATGCGCTGGCTCTCGGCACGGACCTAGGCGCGGCGGAAAAGCAATCTGTCGCAGAGAAGCTCCACGAGTACACCGGTCTGCCTGTTGCCTACCTGCTCAAAGCCAATCTGCGCGTGGCCGGCGGCGAGTTTGAAAAGACTCTTCAAGGCGATCAGGACCTGACCACGGGCCGCCTCGATACCCGCTACTCCGGACCCGATCTCAACCCGCTCAGCGAGAATGCCGAGTACGATCCGCAGAGTTCGGCTATCTCCTCGGCCTATGTAACGCTCTTCAACGACTATGTGCGCCGCGACCTCAAGTATGGCGAAGGCCAAACCTATCTGCCCCGCGCGCAGTTTGGCGGTACGCACTGGGATTTATCGCACAACGGCAACACCATCAGCCTCAACGTAACCAACGATCTCGCCAATGCGCTCAAGACCAATCCCCGTCTCAAGATCATGGTCAACGGAGGCTATTACGATCTGGCCACGCCGTATTTTGCCGCAGCCTACGAAGATAAACACCTGCCCATTCCGCAGTCGCTCGCCAAAAACATCGAGTACGATTGGTACGAATCCGGCCACATGGTCTACGTGCGCGATGAGAGCCTCAAGCAGCTTCACGACCGCGTCGCAGCGTTTATCCAAAGCACACTCGCGAACAGTAAATAGAGGTCGTGGGTCAGTTTGAAGGGTACGGGCTGGTAGGTCGGGGTTTTAACCCCGACAAGGCTTGGGCTTCAGTTGAAGGGTACGGGCTTCAGCCCGTACATCAGTGCAGCAAACCGAAGGTGGGCTTTAGCCCCTGAGGGAATGAATACTCCAACTGACCCGCTAGCCAATATAGAACGCCGCAGAGCAATCGCGTTCCATTCTCCAACTCGCTCCTCTTTGTGCCCGCCGTCACCCCGAAGACGGCGGGCAATCGAATAAGATCACTAAGGAACAAGAAAATCAAGGAGTAAGCAATGCCGCGTAAAGCACTGATCGCCGCCAACTGGAAGATGTTCAAAACGCCCGCCGAAGCCAAAGCCTTCGTTGAAGCTTTTCTGCCGCTGGTCAAAGGCCACACCCGCGACGAGATCGCGCTCTTCCCCTCGCCAGTGCTGCTGCCCACGGTCGTTGCTGCATGTCATGCATCGAATGTCGCCGTCGGCTGCCAGAATGTTCACTTTGCCGAAGAGGGCGCCTACACCGGCGAAACATCCATCGGCCAGCTCAAGGCCATCGGCGGAACGCATACTCTGATCGGCCACTCCGAGCGCCGCCAGTACTTTGCCGAGACCGACGAGATCGTCAATAAGAAGCTGCACACCGCGCTCAAGCATGGAATCATTCCCGTGGTCTGCGTGGGCGAAGTCCTCGAAGAGCGCGAGGCGGGCAAAACGGCCCATGTTTTGAAGACGCAGATCGCCGGAGCTTTCGCGGGCATCACTGCCGCGGTTGCCTCGCCCATCGTCATCGCCTATGAGCCGGTCTGGGCCATCGGCACCGGCAAAACCGCCACGCCGGAGATCGCTGTCGACGCGCACAAGATCATTCGCGCGGAAGTGGCCAAGCTGCTCGGCGCGGAGATCGCGGCCAACATTCGCATTCTCTACGGCGGCAGCGTCAAGCCCGACAATGCAACCTCGCTGATCGGCGAAGAAGAGATCGACGGCGCACTGGTCGGCGGCGCAAGCCTCAAGCCCGATTCCTTCGAGAAGATTGTGAAGTACTAGGTAAGCTCTTCGGCTGCGATGTTCCCAGGCCTCGACAATAAGCGAGACCTGGGAATTCCATAGTGTTAGTCTTCGCAGAAATTTTCGACACACCAGGCAGCCGCTACGGCATAAGCCGGAATGAATTCGATCAGCTCCAACGCGGTTGCTGCACAAGCAAGAACACATCCTAGACTCGGCATATAATTCCCCCTTCTCGCAATTGATTGTTTAACTTCGACTTCATCAGTTGTTTCCGGAACATCCAGACGAGGAATGAAATCAGGCAACGAAGGATGCTTGTTAGCGCCTTTGGGCCAATGACTTCTTTCCCATACTCGTTACGAGTGTTGTGAAATCCTGGTTCGTGAACTCACTTAGATCAAGGCGGACTGGTACCACTCTTTCCTCTCGCGAGCTTGAACCATCCTGATGAACCGTAGTCGTGATTACACGATCATTTCGGACATCCCCCACAACCTCACCTTTAATGCCGAAATTCACGATCCGTTGCTGTTTTGTCGCAGTTGGCGGGCCTGATAAATCAGTCCCAGGCGCAAACTTGAGAACTGTAACATCGAGCGAAATGGTATAGGCGCTCTCGGAATCAACTCTTGAGACATGAACTGAAAACTTAGACGTCACGCCCTTCTCGTCGCTTGCTTGCCATTCATAAAAATGCTCCTTGCCGCCGGGGACATCGAAGACTTCCTCGCGTGTTACTGAAAGTTTTGCTATCGACGAAAGATTCAGCGGAACCTTCTCGTCTTTTGGCGTCGGTGATGATGCATTGGCCGGTTGTGGAGATAGCATCGAAGCCACCGTTGCAACGCCCAAGGCTCCAACTCCTGCTAAGAAGCCTCTGCGGTCAGTCCCATCATTTTCGACTCCTTCAGGGACAGGAATGCTCAGATCCTTGTTTTCCATGGATGTGTTCTCCTTGTTCTGAATGTTTAGTGCGGGGATGGTTCGGATTTCAGTAACCAAATACTGAGTTTTGGTGACCGTATCGGCGATACTACCGCAGTACTTATGGCATGTCAACGGGAATAATAAGGTAGTGTCAGTAGCACATGATATGTCCGGAGGTGGTAGCAAGTGAAGTGTCCGCTTAGCGGGCGGCGAGGATGGTTCCATGCGAACAAGCGTGGAAGTCTATCCGAGGGCTGCGGTGGAGCGGGCGA
>Ga0181534_10002209_pt1 | contig 12234 bp, 12 predicted proteins | sample PEATcosm2014_Bin_37_FD_119758 | JGI IMG/M metagenome (GOLD analysis project Ga0181534, IMG submission 119758) | Peatland microbial communities from MTU Mesocosm Facility, Houghton, MI, USA - PEATcosm2014_Bin17_10_metaG | ecosystem: Environmental > Terrestrial > Soil > Wetlands > Peat | place...
CGCCAGTTCTCGGTCGAGAAGGCGTACATGGTGATCCAGGGGATCCCCAGGTCGAGGGCGCCCTCCACGGCATCGAGCAGCGCGGCCTCGCCGGCCGCGTGCCCCTCGGTCCGGGGCAGTCCGCGACGGGCCGCCCACCGGCCGTTCCCGTCCATGACGCAGGCCACGTGGACCGGAATCGGGCCTCCGACGAGATCGGACGCCGCCACCGTGGGCCGCCGGGGCTCCCCGGCGTCCTCAGCTCCTGACTCGTCCGGTTGCACCCTGCGAACCTATCGCCTCCGGGCCGGGACCCGTGCCTGGTGACCGGCGGTACGGGCCGTCGGCGCGCCGGGTGCCGGGGCGGAGTGTTGAGCCGGCGCGGGACAGGGACTAGACCCTCCCCATGTCACCGGAGGACGCACTGGCCATCTTCGCCGCCGGACTCGCCGCCGGGACGGTCAACGTCGTCGTGGGCTCGGGCTCGCTGATCACCTTCCCCACCCTGCTGGCCCTGGGCTACCCGCCGGTGCTGGCCAACGTGTCCAACACCGTGGGCCTGGTCCCCGGCAGCGTGAGTGCCGTGGTGGCCTACCGCCGCGAGCTGGTCGGCCAACGCCGGCGGGTGATCCAGCTGGGCTCGGCGTCGCTGCTCGGCGGCCTGGCCGGGGCCATCCTGCTCCTCGCCCTCCCCCACAGCGTGTTCAAGCAGGTGGTCCCGGCCCTCATCGCCATCGCCGCCCTGCTGATGGCGGCCCAGCCCCGGATGCGTGCCGGCCTCGAGCGGAGGGGCGACCGCCGCACCCACGGCGGCGCCGCCCTGCTGGTCGGGGTGTTCCTCACCGGTGTGTACGGGGGCTACTTCGGTGCGGCCCAGGGGGTCATCCTCATCGCCCTCCTGGCCATCTTCATCGACGACGACCTGCAGCGGCTCAACGGCGTCAAGAACGCACTGGCCCTGGTGGTCAACGCCGTGTCCGGGCTGTTCTTCATCGCCACCACCCACATCTCGTGGGAGGTGGCCGGCCTCATCGCCGCCGGAGCCATCATCGGGGGCCAGGTGGGGGGCCGCTACGGTCGCCGGCTCCCCGCCCCGCTGCTCCGCTGGGTCATCGTCATCGTGGGCCTCGGTGTGGCCATCGGCCTGGCCGTCGAGTGGCACTGAGGCGCCCCGGTAGGGTCGGTGGATGCCCGACGACGTGACCGGCACGCTGGCGGCGGTGGCAGCCGGGCTCCCCGGTGGGGGTGAGTCCCGCCAGGGCCAACAGGACATGGCCGAGGCCGTGGCCCGGTCGGTGGGCAGTGCACGCCACCTGGTGGTCCAGGCCGGGACGGGCACCGGCAAGTCCCTGGCCTACCTCATCCCGGCCGCCCTCTCCGGCGAGCGGGTCGTGGTGGCCACCGCCACCAAGGCCCTCCAGGACCAGTTGGCCCACAACGACCTCCCACTGGTGGCGGCGGCCGTCGACGGCGACTTCTCCTTCGCCGTCCTCAAGGGGCGCAGCAACTACCTGTGCCGCCAGCGGGTGGCCGAGATAGGCGGCCGGGGCGAGCAGATGGTCCTGCAGCCCGGCTCGGGCGACCCCCCCGATGCCGACGACCCGCTGACCGCGGCGGCATCGGGGACCGAGGAGGTGCCGGCGACGCCGGACGACCCGGCCGAGGTGGGCCGACTCGGCGACCAGGTCCGGCGCCTGGTCGGCTGGGCCGATGACACGTCGACCGGGGACCGGGCCGAGCTCGAGTTCGAGCCCCACTTCCGGGCCTGGGCCATGGTCTCGACCACCGCCCGCGAGTGCCCGGGGGCCTTCCGCTGCCCCTCGGGCCGGGAGTGCTTCGCCGAAGCCGCCCGCAACCGGGCCGCGGAGGCCCAGGTGGTGGTGGTCAACACCCACCTCTACGGGGCCCACCTGGCCAGCGGCGGGGCCGTGCTCCCACCCCACTCGGTGGTGGTGTTCGACGAGGCCCACGAGGTCGAGGAGGTGATGACCGACAGCCTCGGTGTGGAGATCGGCCCGGGGCGCTTCCGGGCTCTGGCCGCCTCCTGTCGGCCCCTGCTCGACGCCGGCTCGTCGGGTGCCCTGGACACCGCCGACGGCGTGGCCGCCCTCGGCGACATGCTCCAGCGGGTGCTCCGCCCCCTGGTCGGCCGACGCGTCGACCGGGGCGCCCTGCAGGGCGTGGGCGGGCCGGTGAGCGGACCCGATGCAAACGGCGCCACGCCGGCCGAGCCCCCCGGCCTGGAGCTCGGGCTGGAGGAGCCCGTCCGCGCTCCCCGGGCCGCGGTGAGCCCGGCCCCGCCCACCGGCGACCCCGGCCTCGACCAGGTGGTGGCGCTGGCCACCGGACGGGTGGGCCGCCTCATCGACCACCTGCGCGAGGCCGACCGACTGGCCGGTGACGACGAGTCGGGGGCCTCGCGGTCCCGCCGCGACCGGGCCCTGCTGGCCGCCGGCCACCTGGCGGCCGACCTGGCCCGACTGCCCGCCCTCACCGACGACGAGGTGGCATGGGTGGATGGCGGGTCGCGCGCGCCCAGCCTGCGGGTCTCGCCCATCGACGTGGCACCGCTGCTGCGCGAGCAGCTGTGGGGGGAGGTGACCGGCGTGCTGACCTCAGCCACGGTCCCCCTGGGCCTGGCCGAGCGGCTGGGCCTCCCCGAGGGCCGCTTCGACGAGCTCGATGTCGGGAGCCCGTTCGACTACCGCAGCCACGCCCTGTTGTACGTGGCCCGATCACTGCCCGACCGGCGGAGCCCCGAGGCCGAGCCGGCCCTCCACGACGAGCTGGAGATGCTGATCACTGCTGCGGGCGGCAGGACCCTCGCCCTGTTCACCAGCTGGCGGGCCATGCGCGCCGCCGTGGAGGCGCTCCGGGAACGCCTCGACGTGCCGGTGCTGGCCCAGTCCGACCTGCCCAAGCCGGCCCTGGTCGAGGCGTTCCGGGCCGATGAGGCCACCTGCCTGTTCGCCACCCTCGGCTACTGGCAGGGGGTGGACGTCCCCGGTCGCACGCTCAGCCTGGTCACCATCGACCGGATCCCGTTCCCCCGGCCCGACGAACCGGTCTTGGAGGCCCGGCGGGAGCGGGCGGGATCGGGGGCGTTCAGCCTGGTCGACCTCCCCCGGGCCGGGACCCTGCTGGCCCAGGGGGCGGGACGGCTGATCCGGTCGGCCAACGACCGGGGCGTGGTGGCGGTGCTCGACAGCCGCCTGGCCACGGCTCGCTACCGAGGGGCGCTGCTGGCCCGGGTGCCGCCGATGAAACGGACCCTCGACCGTGCGGAGGTCGTGGCCTTCCTCGAGGGGATCAGAGACGAGGTGTGAGGCGCTCGAGAGGGCCCGGACGCACCTCCGCCACGGGTCGGCTGGCTACCATGGTCCCCACATGACGGGCCGAACCCGAGGGACGACCGGCCCCGGCCGCATCGAGCCGTGACCGAGGCGCCTCTGGTCAGTGTCGTGCTGACCACCAACCGGGCCAGCCCCTACCTGCAGACCGCGCTGGAGTCGCTGGTCGCCCAGACCTACACCGAGTGGGAGCTGATCCTGGTCGACGACGGGTCACCCGAGCCCGACGCGGTCGAGGCCGCGTGCTCCTCCGTTCCCGGCGCCCGCGTCATCCATCAGGCCAACGCCGGCATCAGCGTGGCCAGGAACGTCGGGATCGCCGGGAGCCGGGGGACCTACGTGGCGTTCCTCGATGACGACGACGAGTGGTCACCCGAACGGTTGGCCCTGCAGGTGGCGGCCCTGCAGGCACGGCCCGACGCCGTGGCCGCGTACGGCCAGATCGACTTCATCGACGAGCACGGCGACAACGTCGGCACCGCCGAGCTGGCGCCCGGGGACCTCGGGGCCTTCCTCCGCAATGACATGAGTGCGCCCATCATCTCGCTCATGGTGGTCCGCCGTGCCTTGGACCGTGTCGGCGGGTTCCACTCGATGTTCGCCATGAGCGAGGACATCGATCTCATCTACCGGCTGGCCCGGGCCGGACCCTTCGTCTTCGTGCCCGAGGTCCTCGTCCACTACCGCCGTCACGGCGCCAACATGAGCGCCAACATGCGCCAGTCCGCCCTCTGGTCGCGTCGGGCGCTGTGGCTGCAGCAGTGGTGGTCGGCCCGGGCCGGCGAGACCGAGTTGCTCGAGGACGTGCGGATCGGGTTGCGCTCGTCGCGCCGGTACTGGGCCGAGCGGATGGTCCACGAGGCGGTGGAGGAGTTCAGGCACGGCCATCTCTCGGCCGCGGGAGAGCTCGCCTACTTCGTGGCCCGCCACGATCCGGTGGCCGGACTCCGCACCCTCGGGAGCCTGGCCTACGGCAGGCTCTCGTCGGACGGGAACGACCCGGAGGGGTGACCCGGCCGCCCCGGCTCAGAAGCCCAGCCGGTCGAGGGCGTCCTCGCGGTGCTGCCACCGCTTCTCGACCCGGACGAAGAGCTCGAGGAAGGCGCCGGGGGGCATCTGCTTGCGCACCGCCGTGCCCACCTCCTTCAGCGTGATCCCCCCCTTGCCGATGACGATCCCCTTCTGGGAGTCGCGCTCCACCAGGATCTCGCAGCGGACCCGGGGCCACTCCCACTCGGTGACCCGGCAGGCGATGCTGTGGGGGAGCTCGTCCTCGACCCGGTGGAGCAGCTCCTCGCGCACCAGGTCCGCCACCCAGAAGGCCTCGGCCACGTCGGTGACCATTCCCTCGGGGTAGTAGCGGGGGCCCTCGGGCATCCGGTCGACCACGGCGTCGATGAGGCCCGGGACCCCTTCGCCGGTGGCCGCCGAGACCGGGAAGTACTCCACCGGCACCGGGGCGCCGCCGCCGTCCTGGTCGATGGCCGCGATGACCCCGGCCACCGCGTTCAGGTGGGTCAGGACCCCGTCACCGCCCACCCGGTCGATCTTGTTGACCACCACCAGCAGGGTCGGGTCCCCGGCCGGCCCGGCATCCGCGGTGCCCACCTCACCCTGGAGCGAGGCGGCCCGGGCCATGGCCCGCACCCGGTGGGCCGAGGCGGTCAGCACCATCCGGTCACCGGGCCCGACGGCGCCGGTGGCCTCGACCATGGCCACCACGACGTCCACGTCGTCCAGCGACGAGGTGGCCGACTCGTTCATCCGCTCGCCCAGCGCGGTGCGGGGCTTGTGCAGCCCCGGCGTGTCGACGAACACCACCTGGGCGTCGGGCCGGTTGAGGACCCCGCGCACCTGGGCGCGGGTGGTGTTGGGGCGGGGCGAGGTGATGGACACCTTGGTCCCGACCATGGCGTTGACCAAGGTGGACTTCCCCACGTTGGGCCGGCCGACCACGGCGGCGAAGCCCGACCGGAAGGCGGTCATGCCGGCTCCTCGGAGACCGGCACGGCCATGGGCACGATCCGGACCCGCTCGATCCGCCGGCCGGTGACCCGGTCGGCCACCAGGCGCAGACCGCCCACGTCGACCGACTCCCCGGCCACGGGCACGTGGCCCAGCAGATCGAACACCAGTCCGCCGACGGTGTCCCATGCCCCGTCGGGCAGGTGGGCGTCGATCAGCTCGTTGACCTCGTCCACCGGGAGCCGGGCGCTCACCCGCACCTCGCCGGAGTCGAGCCGCTCGACCGTGGCCTCCTCCACGTCGAACTCGTCGACGATCTCGCCGACCAGTTCCTCGATGAGGTCCTCCAGGGTCACGAGGCCGGCGATGCCCCCGTACTCGTTGACCACCACCGCCTGGTGGAACTTCTCGGCCTGCATCTCCCGCATGAGGTCGGAGACCCGTTTGGTCTCGGGCACGAAGCGGGCCGTGCGGAGATGGGCCCGCACGGCGTCGCCGCCCTGCCCCTGGCGGACCGTGTAGATCATGTCCTTGGTGTAGGCGATCCCCACCACGTCGTCGACCTGCTGCTCGACGGCCGGTATGCGGCTGTACCCCACCTCGAGGGCCCGCTCGAGGGCGACCTCGACGGTCTCGTCGGCCCCGATGGTGACCATGTCGGGACGGGGCACCATCACCTCGCGGACCACCGTGTCCCCGAACTCGATGATGGAGTGGATGAGGGCCCGTTCCTCGGTCTCGATGACATCCCCCTCGAGGGCCACGTCGGCCATGGCCAGCAGCTCGGACTCGGTCACGTCGGACCCGAGGTAGTTGCCCTTCTCCCCGATGAGGAGGTTGGCCAGGCCGATCAGGGCCCCCGACACCATCCGCACCGGAGGGAACCGGACGATGGCCGACACCAGGGGGGCGCTGAACAGGGCGGCCCGCTCGGGGTGGTGGACGGCCCAGTTCTTCGGGACCGCCTCGCCCAGGACGAAGATGACGATGATCTCGAACACCGTGGCGGCCACCACGCCCCAGGCCCCGAACCAGTTGGCGGCCAGGATCCCCACCAGGGTGGCCACCACCAGCTGGCAGATGAGCACCATCAGGAGCACCGGGTTGAGGAATCCCTGGGGGTTCTCGGTCAGGCGCAGCAGCACCTTGGCCCCCCGCCGTCCGTCGTCGACCAGGGCCCTGGCCTTGGCCCGGCTGGTCCGGACCAGGCTGGTCTCGGCCAGGGCCAGCAGCGCCGAGACGCCGAGCAGGACCACGACCACCACGATGAGGGCGCCGTCGACGGCGGTGAACGACGACGAGGCCGCCAGCAGCCCGGACGTGCCGCTCACGGGGCCCGGTTCCCGCGCCCTGCAGGACCGGGTGGCGGCCCCGTCACGACGCCACCCGGTAGAAGCGGGCCAGCAGCTGCTGCTCACGCTGCTCCATGCGCTCAGCCTCGGCGTCGGCCTCGTGGTCCATGCCCAGCAGGTGGAGGATGCCGTGCACCACCAACAGGGCGATCTCGTCGTCGAAGGTCACCCCGTGGTCGACGGCGTTGATGGCCGCCACCGCCGGGCAGATCACCACATCGCCCAAGAGGAGGAGCCGCCCGGTGTCGGCCTCGATGGAGCCGGGTCCCGTGCCCCCCTGGTCGGGCGAGCGGCCGCTGCGGTCCGACTCGTCCTCGATGGGGAACGACAGCACGTCGGTGGGCCCCTCCTTGTCGAGGAACCGCTGGTTGAGCGAGGCGATGGTGGCCTCGTCCACGAAGAGCAGGGAGACCTCGGTGTCGCTCACGATGCCCTCGGCCTCGAGGACCGATCGGGCCAGGGCCGACCACCGCTCGACGTTGACCGGGTGCTCGGCCTGCTCGTCGGCGGCATAGATGTCAAGGCTCACCCGGGCCGTCCTTGGTGCCGTCCCTCGGCGCGTCCCTGGTGCTGCCCCGCTCGTAGGCGGCGACGATGTCGGCCACGATGCGGTGGCGCACCACGTCGCGTTGGTTCAGGTGCACGAAGGCCAGGTCGGGCACCCCGGACAGCACCGACTCCAGGCCGACCAGGCCGGACCGGCCCCCGGGCACGTCGATCTGGGTCACGTCCCCGGTGATGACGGCCTTCGAGCCGAACCCGATCCGGGTCAGGAACATCTTCATCTGCTCGGGGCTGGTGTTCTGGGCCTCGTCGAGGATGATGAAGCTGTTGTTGAGGGTCCGTCCCCGCATGAAGGCCAACGGGGCCACCTCCACCGCGCCCCGGTCGATGAGCCGTTGGGCCCCCTCGGGCTCCAGCAGGTCGTGCAGGGCGTCGTAGAGCGGGCGGAGGTAGGGGTCGACCTTGGCCATGAGGTCGCCGGGCAGGAAGCCCAGGCGCTCGCCGGCCTCGACCGCCGGCCGGGTCAGGATGATCCGGTTGACCTGGCGGGCCTGGAGCGCCTGCACGGCCAGGGCCACGGCCAGGTAGGACTTCCCCGTGCCGGCCGGGCCGATGCCGAAGGTGACGATGTTGCCGGCGATGGCGTCGGCGTACTGCTTCTGTCCCCCGGTCTTCGGGCGGACGGCCCGGCCCCGCGACGAGCGCAGCAGCTCCGAGGTGAGCACCTCGGACGGACGGACGTCGTCGTGCATCATGTCGATGGTCCGGTGCACCTGGACGGCGTCGAGGCCCTGGCCCGACTCGAGGAGGATGATCAACTCCTCGAACAGGGCGCCCACCCGCTCGGCGCCCTCGCCCTCGATGGAGATCTCGTTGCCCCGCACGGCGATGCGCACGTCGTCGAACGCCCCTTCGACGAGCCGCAGCAACTCGTCCCGCTGGCCCAGCAGGCCGGCCATGAGATGGTTGCCGGGAACGAGAATTTTGACCTGGGTGCCTGCCACGTGCGCTCTGGTCCCGACCCTACCAGCGGGCCGGTTGGGGTGATCCCATGGTGGCGGCTCGGCGGTCACCGGCGGCCGGCGCCGGGGCGGGCTCAGCCCGGGGGCCACTCGAAGGTCCGGCCACCGAGCACGTGGAGGTGGAGGTGGTCCACCGAGTTGAGGGCATCGGGGCCCACGTTGAAGACCAGGCGGTAGCCGCGGTCGGCACCGCCGATGCCCTCGGCGTCGGCCACCGCCTTGGCCGCCACCAGGAGAGCGGCCATGTCGTCGCCGTCGTCGGCGGTGATTGCGGCGGCGTTGACCACATGGCGCTTGGGCACCACCAGCACGTGGACGGGGGCCTGGGGGTTGAGGTCCCGGAAGGCCACCGTGCGCTCGTCGGTCCGCACCACGTCGGCGGGGATGTCACCGGCCACGATGCCGCAGAACAGGCAGTCGGGCACCCCGGGATCAGTCCTCGGGGGTGGTGAGCCCGTCCGGGGTCACGTGGGCCCGGCCGTTCCCGTTGCTGGCCCGCTTGATCTCCGGGTAGAGGTGCTCGAGGCTGCCCGGGGCGATGCGGCTGGCCCGGATGAACTTCTCCACGTCGGTCTGCTGGATGCGGATGACCCGGCCGAACTTGTAGGCCACCAGGTCACCCTCGTCGATGAACCGGTAGAGGCTGCGCAGGGTCACCCCGAGGAGCTCCGCGGCCTCCTTGGTGCTCAACCATCGGATCTGCCCGGTCACTTCGCACGACCTCCGGACATCAGACGCTGACGAGGAGTCCGAGCTCGTCCAGTCGGGTTCCCATCGAGTCCGGGGTCACGCCGAACAGGCAGGCGATGGCCCGGACGTCCTCGGCCCGGATGGTGATCATGCGCCCGTTGAAGTCCTGACGGTGCACCTGGATCATGCTGAGGAACCGGCGCAGGAGGTCCCGCTCGGGTCCGCTGACCGTGTGCAGCTTGGTGAGGTCGATGGCCACCTTCTCCGTGCCCGAGGCCGTGAGGTTGGCCCTCCGCGCCGATGTGGTGACGATCTCCTCGGTGGTCCCGCTGGCCCCCCACCGGGTCATGGTGGCGTCGTCGGGCGGGAGCAGCTGGTCCACGGGAACGTCGTACAGCTTGGCCAGGCGCTGGAGCCTGGGCACCGAGATGGCCCGCTCGCCCCGCTCGTAGGCACCCAGCACGGAGGCCTTGAACTCCTGCTCCGACATGGCTTCGACAGCCTGGAGGGACAGGCGCATCTGCTTGCGCATGGTCCTGAGGCGGGCCCCGACGGCACGGGCGTAGGCGACTCGCGCCACCTCCTCCTGCTCGTCCTCATCGAGTACATCGACACTCTTGTCAATCACCGACATCTGCACCTCCGCTCCTCTCCACCGATCGCCCCCCGAGCTCCGGCTCTGCCTATGTGACGCAGGTGCATGTCTGTCAAAAGACCAAGGGGCCGCCATGCGGAACCCCACGATCGTCTCCCTCAACAGGAGTCCCTGCCTCCCTGAGTAGTTTCCCTCACGGAGCGTGGTTACGCAAGCGGCGCAATCACGCCACCGCGGAGAGCGCACAGCAGGTTACCCACAGCGACAGCGGCGGTCTCGGCCCTCAGGACGGTGGGCCCGAGCCCCACCCCCTCGCCGAATAGGGCCAGCTCATCGGGGTCCCAGCCCCCTTCGGGGCCCACGGCCACCACGGGGTGGTCCAGGGTCGGGGCCGCGCCTCCGGGGCAGGCCAGACGGGGGGCCGAGCCCGTCACCGAGGCCAGTCCGGCGAGGGTCGCGACCGGGCCCACCTCGGGGAGCCAGGTCCGCCGGCACTGGGCGGCCGCCTCCTGGGCCACCCGGGTCAGCTTGTCCACGGCGCGCCGCCCCCGGTCGTCCTGCTCCCAGCGCACCACCGAGCGGGCCGTCCGGATGGGCACGATCCGGTCCACGCCGAGCTCGGTGAGCTTCTGGACCACCCACTCGGGCCGGTCGCCCTTGGTGGGGGCGAACGCCACGGTGATCTCCGGGGCCGCCTTCCGCTGGTGCGCCACCGGGCCGTCGGGGGCGAGCAGTGACGCCGGGTCGAGGTGCCGCCATCCCTGGGCCCCCGATCGGGCCCCGAGAGCGGGGACGACGCGGCACGGGGACCAGGCGCCGCATCCGTCGCCGGCGATCACCACCTCGCCGGGCCGGAGGCGCAGGACGTCGAAGAGGTGGTGGGCGTCACCCTGCGTGAGCACCGGTGCGGCCGGGTCGGCGACGAAGACCATGGCCGCCGCCGACACCAGGGCGGGCTCCGGCCCGGACGGGGGGCCCGCGCCGGACACCATGCTCAGCTGAGGGCGGAGCGCAGCTTCGAGAAGAGTCCCTCGCCCTGGGGTGAGTGGCCCAGCTCCTCGCCGCGGGCCTCGGCCAACCGGGCCAGCAGCTCGCGCTGGGCGTCGTCGAGACCGGTGGGCGTCTCCACCTGGACGTGGACGAAGAGGTCGCCGCGGCCGCGGCCGCGGATCTTGGGCACGCCCAGGCCCTTCAGCGGGAGCACCGTTCCCGACTGGGTGCCGGCGTCGATGGTGAGCTCGCGGGCGTCGTCCAGCGTGTCGAAGGAGACGCTCCCCCCCAGGGCGGCCAGGGTCACCGGCACGTTGACCGAGGCGTGCAGGTCGACGCCGGACCGCTCGAAGACGGGGTCGGGCTCCACCGAGAGGTGGACGAACAGGGCGCCGTTGGGCCCGCCCCGGAAGCCGGCCGGGCCGTGCCCGGCCAGCCGGAGGGTCGAGCCCTCGTCGACGCCGCCGGGGATGTCGACGGTGAGGGTCCTCGACTCGTTCCGCCGCCCCTCGCCCCGGCAGTCGGGGCAGGGGCTCTCGATGTACTCCCCCGAGCCCTGGCAGCGGGTGCACGGAACGGCCGTGATGACCTGGCCGAGGATCGACTGGCGCACCCGGCGCAGCTCGCCGGCCCCCTGGCACTCGGGGCAGCGCACCGGGGTGGTCCCCGGACGGGCCCCCGATCCCTCGCAGGTGTCACAGTGCACCGGGGTCTGCACGTCGACCTCCCGCTGCACGCCGAAGACGGCCTCGCGGAAGCTCAGGCGCAGGACCATCTCGGCGTCCGGACCGGGCATCGGACCGGTGCGCCGGCCGCGACCCCCGCCGGCCCCGCCCATGCCGTTGAAGAAGGCGTCGAACAGGTCACCGAGGCCGCCGCCGAACGGGTCCCCGGGGGCCCCGCCGCCGGCGGCCGGCCCGAAGACCCCCTCGGCACCGAACCGGTCGTAGCGGGCCCGGCGCTCGGGATCCTTCAGCACTTCGTAGGCCAGGCTGACCTCCTTGAACTTCTCCGACGTGTCCGAGTCCCCCTGGTTGGCGTCGGGATGGAACTCCCTGGCCTTGGCCCGATAGGCCCGCTTGAGATCATCGTCGGAGGCGTCGCGGCGGACACCCAGCACCTCGTAGAGGTCGGCAGTGGTCACGGACGGGTTCCCTTCCCTCGGTCCCCCATCACGGCATGCTCCGGCGTGGCGCCGGTCGCCCCGGCGCTCATCGTCCGGCCTCGCTCAACCTCTGGCCCAGCCGGTCCCCCACCACGCGGGCGGCCGCCAGGGCCAGCGGGTAGTTCATGCGGGTGGGTCCCAGCAGGCCGATGGTCCCGGCCGTGGCCCCGTCGACCGATACCGGCATGACGACGATGGCGCACGACGCCAGCGGCTCGACGCCGTGCTCGGTGCCGATGGCCACCGACAGGCCGGTGTCGAGGATGTCACGGAGCAGGGTGACGACCACCAGCTGCTGCTCGAGGATGGTGAGCACCGAGCGGACGGTGTCCACGGCGTCGAAGGCCGCGGCCATGCGCGACGACCCCCCCACGAAGAGCTGCTCGGCGCCGTCCGCCTCACCGAGCGAGCGGAGCCCGGCCATGCCGGCCGCGACCACGGCGTCGGTGACGGCGTCACCGGTGCTGGCCACGGTGGCGGCTACCTGGGTCACGGGCAAGCCGAGCGAGTGGGCGGCCAGGCGGGCGGCGGCGTCGGCCAGGCGTCCCTCGTCGACGTCCTGGTCGAACTCCACCGACTGCTTCTGGACGGCGCCGTCGGCCAGGACCACCACCAGCAGGGC
>Ga0181534_10002211_pt1 | contig 12221 bp, 7 predicted proteins | sample PEATcosm2014_Bin_37_FD_119758 | JGI IMG/M metagenome (GOLD analysis project Ga0181534, IMG submission 119758) | Peatland microbial communities from MTU Mesocosm Facility, Houghton, MI, USA - PEATcosm2014_Bin17_10_metaG | ecosystem: Environmental > Terrestrial > Soil > Wetlands > Peat | place...
ACAAAACGGCAGCCTTCCCTGATCGATACACCTCTCCTGCATATATGGTTACGTTCCAAGGGGAGGCAAAGTTCCCCCCGCTCGTATGACCAAGCCTCTGCCAAGAAGCGGTTTGCACGCCCGCGATTTCCAGATTATCGGATGGCCGGTCAACGGGGACTCGCAGACCCAACCACCCCGGCTCATTATAGCCTGTCGAGTGTGGTGAATCAGCAGGATGCGAGTGCTGGTTGTGGCTCCGCTTGCCATGGTAGCCCGCAAGGCGCAAAATATGGATTCTTAAGGGTTTCGTCATTTCGGCTCCGCCCGGAAAATCTTTCTGAGTCAGGCCTCTTTTCCTTGCCTTGTTGTATCCAATCCAAATAGAATCATAGTATTGTTGTCTCCTATGTAGGCCCCTCTATGTTCGCTTTCGATATTAAAAGCCGCCTTTCGATTGCTATGGTTGCGGGCGTACTCGCCCTCGGTCTTGGCCCGCTTTCCAGGGTCTTGGCCGATGACAAACCTGCCGCGGACAAAGACGACAAGAGCCAGACTGATCCTCTGAAGCGGCCCATCCCCGAAGCCCAGAAAAAGGCGAATGCCCGGGCGCTCAAGCAGGAATTGAGCAAGACCTATAAGAAGTGGCTGAATGAGGACGTCGTGTGGATTATCACCGACGAAGAACGCGCGGCATTCAAGCAACTCTCCAACGACGAGGAGCGCGACAACTTCATTGAGGCTTTCTGGCAGCGTCGCGACCCCACTCCCGACACCGAAGAAAACGAATATAAGGTAGAACATTACCGTCGCATCGCCTATGCGAATGAGCATTTTCCCGCCGGCATTCCGGGATGGAAGACGGATCGCGGGCGAATCTATATTATGTACGGCCCGGCGGATGAGGTGGATTCGCATCCCTCCGGCGGATCGTACGAGCGGCCGATCGAGGAGGGCGGGGGCCAGACCTCTACCTTCCCCTTTGAAGACTGGCGATATCGTTACCTGGAGGGTATTGGTCAGGAAGTAATCATCGAATTCGTGGACACCTGCATGTGCGGCGACTACCACATGACCATTGATCGTTCGGAGAAAGATGCTCTGAAGTACACACCCAACGCCGGCTTGACGTTGTACGAGCAGATGGGGATGGCCAGCAAGGCGGATCGCTTCAGCGGCGGAGGCCTGGAACAACTGGGGCCAGGGCCGAACAGCGCCAGCCTGCAAACCAAGGAGTTCGATCGCCTCGAGCAATTCGCCAAGTTGCAGGCGCCGCCACCGGTGAAGTTCAAGGACCTGGAGGAAATCGTCAACACCAAGCTGATCACGAATCTGATGCCCTTCGACGTACGCACCGATTTTGTGAAGGTCACCGGAGATACGGTGCTGGTGCCGATCACGGTGCAGATGAAGTATCGCGACATCACATTCTCGAACAAAGATGGGGTCCAGCGCGGCACGGTGAATATTTTTGCCCGGGTCAGCACTTTGACCGGCCGGGTGGTGCAAACCTTCGAAGATACGGCGCAAGTGGATGTTCCGGCCGAGCTGCTGCCCAAGACCGCGGAAAATTCGTCGGTTTATTGGAAGGCGCTGCCGCTGCGGCCGGGGCGCTACAAGATCGAAATCGCGGTGAAGGATGTGAACGGCGACCGCAAGGGCCTGTGGAGCCGCGGCATCGTGGTGCCGGAGTACTCCGACGACAAGCTTTCCACCTCGTCGCTGATCGTGGCCGACCAGATGGAAGCGGTGCCCACCAAGGATGTAAGCACCGGCAACTTCGTGATCGGGCTGACCAAGGTCCGGCCGCGGGTGGCGCCAGCTGACGGAAAGCCCGCTCTGTTCAAGAAGACTCGCGATCAGAAAGTTAACTTCTGGATGCAGGTGTACAACCTGGGAGTGGACGAGAAAACTCACAAACCTTCGGCCACGTTTGAGTATGACGTGGTGAATGTAGCGACCAATAAGCCGGTGATTCAGAAGACGGAGTCGACCGATACCATGGGAAACGTGGGCGAACAAGTGACGCTCCAGAAGTCGATCGCTTCGGCGAACCTGCAGCCCGGTGTGTATCGCATCGAAATAAAGGTGAACGACAACATCTCCAAGCAGACAGTTGATCCCTCCGCGACGTTTGCGGTAGAGTAGCTGCCTGATTTGATTCCCCCGGGGGTGGTATTGAAATCTCGCCGGCTCGGAGCTTTCGCTGCGATCGCTTTTGCGGCGATCGTTTGTGCGGAGATAATTGGGTGGTCGCATCCTGCCTGGTCGGTGGAGCGGCCGGGAGCGATCTCCGGTTACGTGCGCGACGCCTCGGGAACGCCGCAGATGGGTGCGGTGGTGGAAATCGTGGGCACGGCCGCACGCACCCTGACGGTTTTTACCGACGGCGCCGGCTTCTACTCGGCCGGGGATCTGATGCCGGGCTTCTACACAGTGAAGGTTTCGGCAGCATCGTTTATTCCAGCGTGGCGGGACAAAGTCGGATTGCATCCCGGAGCCAGCACTCACCTCAACATCACTCTGAATACTCTGCTGAACGCCATGCGGGTGGGTCCGTTGCGTGGCAGTTCCGACGACGACGACTGGAAGTGGACTTTACGATCGGTGGCGAATCGGCCGGTGCTGCGAGTCTTCGCCAGCACTGATTTGGACAGTCCCAGTTCAGTTGCCTCTAATTCGGTAGACCCAAATTCAGCTGACCCAAACTCGGTTGACCCAGGCTTGCATGACGCCAGGCTGGGCGATTTGGCCGCGGGCGACAGGGCGGATCACGATGTGAAGGCGAGCCTGTCGCTTCTGGCGGGAGCCGGAAGCGGCGGGTATGGCAGCGGCTCCGACATGAGCACGGTCTTCTCGCTGGAGCGCACGGTCTTTTCCCTGGATCGGGTGGGGGTGCGGGGAAACGTCGGGTATGGAGAAGGGGTTCCGTCGGCGGCGTTGCGGGCGACGTATTCCCATTTTCTGCCCGATGGTTCGGGTGCATCCATGGCAGTAAGCGCGCGGCGGCTGGCGCCCTCCGATCCCAATCTTCATAACGCCTCGTTGCAGGCATTGGCGTTGGCGGCGGCGGACAGCATGAACGTGGGCGATGTACTGGAGTTGAAGTTCGGCAGTGAGTTGCAAACGATTCAGTTTCTGGGGCGGGTTACAGCCTTCCGCCCGCATGCCGCCGTCAATCTTCATCTGTCTCCCAACACAATCGTGGGCTACGCGTACGCAACCTCCCGGCCGGAATCGCGGACAGGGAAGACTTCAGATTCGGCGGTTGCGGAGCTGGATGAAACCGATCCCGGCATCAGCGTGGACAATTTTGCCACTAAGCTGGAAAAGTCTCGCCACCAGGAGTTAAATTTTTCCCACCGCATGGGCAAGGAGTCCGTGCAAGTTGCGGTATTCGACGATCACGTGGCCAACACGGCTTTGATTGGCACGGGAGAGGTGACCGCAGCTGGAGGGTTTCTGCTGCCGGATGCGTGCTCCGGCACGTTTACTTACGCGGGAGACACGCTGAACGCGCAAGGACTGCGGCTGGTGCTGGAACGCAGGTTCGCTTCCGAACTGGCCGCGACGCTCGATTACTCGTATGGTGGAGTTCTGGATCTGGCCCGGACGGGAGTTGCACTGCAGAATGCCCAGCAGTGGATCGGCACCCAGCGCCGGCAGGCGATTGCCGCCAAGCTGAGCGGAACGACGGGCCGCACCCATACCAGTTGGATTGCTTCCTACCGCTGGATCAACGGGCAGGCACTGACTCCAGTGGACATGTTTAATGCGTCGCCCGGACAGGCCGATGCGTTTCTGAACCTGTTCATCCGCCAGCCCATTCCCACCCTCGGGTTCCTTCCGGCTCATATGGACGCAATGATCGATGTGCGCAACCTGCTGGCGCAGGGCTATGTGCCAGTCCTGGGCCAGGACGGCCAGACCGTCTACCTCGTTCAATCGGCGCGCTCGGTTCGTGGCGGCGTTACGATCAACTTCTAAAGCCGCTTTTTCCTGACCTATTTCCCACCGATGTTACCTTCGATTGGCTATTTGTAAAATTTATCCCTCGGATCGGAACTCGGTGGTTGACTGAGACGATTGCCATTCGATACTGTTCACTATGCGGTCGGGGCGCTGCATCTTATTTGTAGTCAAGGCATTGCACACCTCAAGGGAGTGGCTGAAGCTCCTCGCCGGCCGTTCCACGCGTTATTCCCCCTGAATATCATCCGCTTCAAGGAGAGCTTATGAGAGCGCGCTTCACTTTCGTCTTTCTACTTCTGGCCGCCGTCAGCCTTTCGGCGCAGACCTTCCGCGGCACGATTCTGGGCACCGCCACGGACCCGACCGGCGCGGTTCTCCCTGGCGCCAAGGTCACGGTGAAGAACGCGGCTACCGGCCTGGAGCGCACTACCGAGACCAGCGCCGATGGCAGCTACTCGCTGCCCGAGTTGCCGACCGGAACTTATACGGTGACGGTTACATTGACCGGCTTTCAGACGTCTGTGACCACCGGGGTGACGGTGGATGTTTCCACCGAGCGGCGAGTTGATGCGGCCATGAAGCCGGGCCAGCTATCCACCAGGGTTGAGGTGCAGGGAGATGCGCTGCCGCAGATCGAGACGACAAGCAACGAACTGGGCGGAGTGTTGACCCAAAATGAGGTGAAGGATCTGCCCATTAACGGGCGCGACTACACCAAGTTGATTTACCTCAATCCGGGAGTCGCCGGCTCTCCCGATCAAATTTCCGACTCTCCCGGCTCCTACGGCGAGTTCAGCATGAACGGGGCGCGGGGACGTTCGAATAACTATCTGCTCGACGGCACGGACATGAATGACGGCTATCGCAACGATCCGGCCATCAATCAGGCGGGGGTTTTCGGAACGCCGTCCGCCATTCTGCCGATTGACGCCATTGCCGATATGAATGTGCTTTCCAACTTCGAGCCGGAGTTTGGCAGGAACGGGGGAGCGATCGTCAACATCGTCACCAAGAGCGGGACTAACGGTTTTCACGGCGACTTCTTCGAATACTTCCGCAACGACACGCTCGACGCACGCAATTATTTCGATACCACGTCCTCTCCCAAGGCGCCTTTTCACAACAATCAGTTTGGGGGCTCGCTGGGCGGTCCGATCGTGAAGGACAAGACTTTCTTCTATGTGGACTACGAGGGCCAGCGCGAGAGCGTGGGGGTGGTGTCGCTGGCCTGCGTTCCCACTCAGGCCTTTATCCAGCAGGCGGCTGCGAACGTGGTGAACGGAGGGGGCACGGTAAGCCCGGTTGGATCGGCGCTGGTGAACTTCTTTCCGCACAACTCGGGGAACTATATTGCCGGGACAACATCGAACGACTCGGGCTGCTTCAACGGCAGCGGGAACTATGCTCCGGATTACACCGCGATTGCTCCGTCGTTCAATAATCTGAGCAGCGTAATCGCCAAGATCGATCATTCCTTTAACACCAACAACAATATCAGCGGCCGCTATTTCTTCGGCGACAGCACGCAGCAGTTTCCGCTGGCGTTGAATGCCACTGGCGGCCAGCTTCCGGGTTACGACACCGTCACCCCAACCCGGGTTCAGCTGGTATCGCTCTCCTACGTGAAAGTAATCTCGGGCACTCAGGTGAATGAATTGCGTTACGGGTGGAATCGTTTCGCGGAAGGTTTCTTCCCGCAGGACGCAAATTTTGATCCCAGCTCAATCGGGCTTTGCAATGTGCCGGTGACTTTTGGCACCTGCCATTCTTCGGGTTTGCCAATCATTCTGCTGGCGCCAACGCCCACTGGCAGCAGCGCGTTCTTCTCGCAAATCGGGGCAACCTCGGGCGATCCCCGGCACCGGGTAGACACGAACAATCAGGTGATCGACAGCTTCGCGTGGAAGATCAACAAGCACGACGTAAAGTTCGGTGGCGAGTTCCGCAGAACGAGCATCGAACAATATCTTGACAAATATTCGCGAGGTCGTCTGCGATTTGGCAGCCTGGAAGATCTGCTGCAGATGGTGCCCTCGACCAGCGCGTATGGGACATTCGACTACACCGGGGACACGCTGCGCCACACTTATGAGAACGGTTTTGGCTTCTACGCCCAGGACGCTTTTCACGTTACTCCGGCGCTGGTACTGAACTACGGTATGCGCTGGGACTATTACGGAGTGGTTGCGGAACGAAACCATCTGTTCTCGGATTTTCTTCCATCCACTGGCGGACTGGAGCAAGTCGGACCGGGGGGGCTTCCGAATCTTTACAACCCGGACAAGAAAGACTTCTCTCCACGGGCCAGCGTGGTGTGGGATGTAGCCGGTAAGGGGAAGACGGTGATCCGTGCGGGTTACGGTCTCTTCTTTGATGCGTTCTCCCAGGACATGGCGCTGGGCCATTTGCCATACCCCACCTTCTTTGCCCCCGGGCCGGCATACAACAACATTGGTCCCGATCCCATCCAGATGGCCAACTTGAATCTCTCGGCGGTCAACGGAGCGGGCGCCTATATCACGGGGACGCCACTCTATGGAACCCCGGGCTGCCAGGTGGAGTGCGATATTTTCTCCTTCGACCGCAACATCAAGACGCCCTACATGGAGAATTACAACTTGAACTTCCAGCAGCAGATTTCGAGCAAGGTGTCGCTGCAAATCGGATACGTGGGATCGCAAGGGCACCGGCTGTTCCGGTTCTTCGATCTCAACCAGCCGAGTCAGGCGACGATCACGGCATGCGATCTGGGGCAATTACCGGCCGCGACGGGCTGTTTCTATGGAATCAACGACTTCACCGTCCCGCGGAACTATGGTTTTCCGTCCGGCGCCGATTACATTTTCCAGGAGAATTCCACCGGCAAGTCGAACTACAACTCGCTGCAAACCAGTTTGCGGATCACCAGTTATCACGGATTTATGTCGATCGTCAATTACGTGTGGTCGAAATCGCTGGACAACTCGAGCGACGGCGAGGACTTCATTCCCAATGCCGCCCAGCCCCAGAACAGCAACAATCCGGCCGCGGAATATGGGCCGTCGAGTTTCAACGTGCCGCAGCGCTTCGTCTGGATTGCGGGATACGATCTTCCGAAGCGGGGCGGCAGCCTGACCCGGTTGAAGGATGGGTGGGGGGTGAACAGTTCGCTGAATTTGCAGAGCGGGCAGCCGTTTACCTTGAACTACAACGCCGAGGATGATTACAGCGGCGGTGGCGACGGGTACGACCGCCCAGACGTGATTGGACCGGTTGTGTACGACAAGACCAACCCAGCCAACTTCCTTCAACTTAGCTCGTTCGCCATGCCATGCACAAATAACGGCATGTATAGCGGCTATTCTTCCGACTGCGTTCCCGGGACGCGGCACTACGGCAACCTGGGGAGAAACGCACTGAGCGGCCCGACGTACAAGCAATGGGATTTCGCCATCTACAAGAACACCGCGATTAGCGAGCGCGCTGCGCTGCAGATCCGGGCAGACTTCTTCAACATTTTGAATCACCCCAACTTCGCCAACCCGGTGCTGCCCGCATTCATCGCCGATCCCGCCTCGAACATCAGTACGGCGTGCGGATGCGGCTTCGCGCCGCCCAGCAACGGGCGCGAAGCGGGGAACGGCGCCTATCAAATTACCGCCACCGGCGATGTCGGCATCGGCAACCCCTTCCTGGGAGGCGGCGCTCCGAGAGGTATCCAACTCGCCGCCAAATTCACCTTCTAGGCTTCCGCGCAAGCAACACAAGCCTCGCTGATTCGAAGCGGGGCTTTTTTATGGTCGCGACCGATCTCCGAGGCCGGGACGTACGGGCTTTAATCTTAGTTGCGGACAGAAGTTTCCGCGCCAGAGCACGCTCTGCGCTGCATGACTTCGGTTACTAGGTAGCCTGGTTACCGCGATGTTAGGCTGCTCTCATCTTCCTGTGGAAACTGATTCTTGCAGGAAACTCTTTGACTTGCGGAAATCTCTGTAACGGGGACATTGATGCGTCGCTCGATTTGCGCTCTTCTTATTATTCTTAGCGGCTGTTTTACCGCGCCGGGTTATGCTCATCACCTCAAACGGGGCGCGACTGTTTCGCTGCCGGTGACCACCTCGTCCGCGAAGGCGCGCTCTCTCTACCAGAGGGGCATGCGGGATTATGAGAATCTTTACTTGGAGCGGTGCAACGATGACTGGCGCGCGGCGGTAAAAGAAGATCCAAATCTGGCTCTGGCGTGGGCGTGGATTGCTTTCAATAGCACCAATCCCGAGGAAGCCATCGCGGCGCGGAAGAAAGCCAAGGCGCTGGCCGCCAAACTGACTCCCGGTGAGCAGTTGATGGTGGCCTGGATCGCCAAGGTGCAGGAAGGCGATCTGATCGGTGGCATCTCGGCGATGAATGACATGCTCGAAATGTACCCCCGGGACAAGCATTTGCTTTACCTGGCGGGGAACTGGCTGCTGCTGGAGAACGGTGACGAGCAGGCCCAGCGCTTCATGGAAAAGGCGCTGGCCATCGATAAAAATTTTCCGCCGGCGCTGAATGATCTGGCCTATGTGGAAGCGGGGAAACGGGAATTTGCCAAGGCCTTTGCTGACATGGACCGCTATATCGCGCTGCTTCCCGCCGAGCCCAACCCGGAGGATTCTTACGGCGAACTCCTGCGCATGGCGGGGGATTTTGAGGCATCGTTGCGGCACTATCACGCCGCGTTGAAGATCGATCCGGAGTTCGTGACCTCGCAGGTTGGCCTGGGCGACACCTACGCTTTGATGGGCAACCAGGAGCAGGCGCGAATCGAATACGATAAAGCCATTCTCCAGGCTCATACCCAGGCCGATCGCCTCTCCTACACGATCCAGAAGGCCATGACCTACGTTCGCGACGGCCAGTTTGCCGAGGCCGACAAATTGTTTCAACAGGTGGCGCAGAACGGTCACGCCGAACAACAGGATTTGCAGGAAGCCCAAGCCTTCCGCCATCTGGCCGAGTACCAGACCGGCGATAAAGAGGCGTTGCGAGATCTGCAGGATGCCGAGGACGCGCTCGGCCATCGCGTGATTTCGAAAACCGACAAAGATGAGGAACTGTCCCGCATCCTGCGCATTCGCGCGGTGCGCGCCGCCAGGGCGGGAGATGCGGCGGTGGCCGGGGATTCGTTGAAGCGGCTGGAGGACATGGCCGCCGGAACCCGGGACCGCATCATTCAGGGCTCCTACAACGGAGCGGCGGGAACTCTATTGATGGCCGCAAAAAAATTTGATGAAGCGATCACCCACCTGGAAGAGGATGGCGATAATCCCTTCAGCATGGAACTCCTGGTGCAGGCTTACTACCAGACCGGCCAGGCGGAAAAGCTCAACCAGATCGAAGCCAAGCTTCGCGGTACCAACGTTCCTACCATAGAGCAGGCACTGGTGGTACCCGCAGCCCGCCTGCGCCGCCCCGAGATGTAGAGTGCTGGGCAGCCTTTTCCCGTGCTGGGCAAGATTGATCTATACTATTGCGCACTGATCGGCGTCAGCAGAAAGAAAACTTTCTGTGAGCGCTTTTACAGGCTGCTTTTGGAAGAAGCTTCCGAGATGAATTAGGGGCCTTGAATTAGATAAGTCTTAGAAATGGTCTCTAAAATTGATCGCCGGGCCGGTCCGCGTGTAGCGGCGCGTCTTCCGGTTAAGCTGCGTGCAGCTGAGTCGGAGATGACGGCGGAGACTCGCGATGTCAGCACCCATGGTATCTTCCTCTTCATTCAGTCCCGCCTGGCGGAAGGCTCGAATCTGGAATTGGTGCTCATGCTCCCGCCAGAGTTGACGGCGGGGCGGAAGTGCTGGGTATGCTGCCATGCGCGGGTATTGCGAGTGGAGCGGGCTGCCGCCGGCAACCGCTTTGGCGTGGCCGCACAAATCCAGCGAATAGATATTCTTCCGGAAATCTCGGGAGTTTAGCTTCGTCCACGGTCGATTCCCCGACGGTCGATTCCGTTGGACCATGACTCCGTTAGAGGATCGATTCCGCCCGGATCCATTGCGCCCGAAAAGCCCTTCTTTGAAAAAGTTCATTAAAGCCCTTCCCTTCGCCCTACTCTTGGTGCAATAATTGCGGCCCTACAAGTGCTCTAGCCAAACTAAATAAGTCGGTGGCTAGTTTCAGGTGCTCGCATGTGGATCGACAAACTGGCGGATGGGGTTGTGCAGGTGCAGACTCCGATCGGCCCGCGCTATGTCAGGCCGTCCTTTTTGCAGCGTGTTTATTTTGTCTGGATGTTTCGTCATTTTCCGGTTCTGCCTCACGCCGTGCTGCGGCCCGCCCAACAGCGACTGGTGGATCTGCTGTGTTCCGAGCAAAGATTTGTGTCCATGGCCTATGCCGATGGGCTGGAGGACGCTCCGGTGATTGGAACGGTGGAACGGCGCTCGACCGCCGGCTCCGATCCGCCCCCGCGCCGGCCGATGGCCAGCGAAACCGCCGACGGCTTACCCGCGCAAGTGCGCCAGCGCTCCTAGTCCAACATTGCCGCGGCTCCCGCGAGCTTTTCCGCAAGTTGCACATGCCGCCGGTTCAAGCCCCGCCAATAATGAGACCCCAGAGCATCAACCTCCTGGCGAGAAATGCTACAATCAAAACCTTGCCCCAAGCATGAGGAACCCACCGGGGCGCGTAGCTCAATTGGCAGAGCAACTGACTCTTAATCAGTAGGTTGTAGGTTCGATTCCTACCGCGCTCACCATCTTTTCAGTAACTTGGCAGCCTCGGCCTGAACCTCGCCCCACCGATTGTGTCCTTTTTGTGTCCTTACTGCACTCGATGGCTGGCGACTGCGGCCACCTCATCGATGTTTTGGTGCTGGTACTTCATGGTTGTGCTCACGGTCGTGTGTCCCATGACGTTCATGACCGCAAACAGGTTTTTGGTCGCCCGGTACATCTCAGTTCCGAAGCCATGACGCGCGCAATAGAGGACGAGGTCGTTTGGCAACCCGGCCTCCTTTCTGGCTTTCTCGAACTGCTTAGCGACCGTTGTGAGATGCCCATCCCCGGCGCGTTTGGAAAGAAAGATCCATCCTTCCTTTTGCTCCGAGTATCGTGCCAGAAGTGCCTGTCGAACCCGCGGGCTGATTGGCACAAACCTTCGTCCCTTGGGCGATTTGCTCTCGTAGACGAAGTATCGTTTGTTGCCCCAGTCCAGGTGTTCCCAGCGCATTCGGAAAACTTCCTTCTGGTTTCGCATCCCCGAATCACGCATGATCATCAGCACATCGCGAAGCGGCTGTTTGCAGAAAGGCAAAAGCTTGGCTTCTATTTCGGCGTCAATAACGCGCTCCCGTGCGTGCTCTTGCATGAGTTTGATCTTTGGAGAAGCCTTGATAATGGTCCATTCTTCGGCTTTTCCGAGCATCCGCCGCAGGGTACGCAAGGCGTTGTTGTGATTTGACGGACCACCTGGGAAAGTGAGCCGGTCAGCATCATCCTTGGTGATCGCATTGAGCCTCATCGCTGCTACGTCGGTCTCTTCAAGCAACCGCCAGCCGTTTTCGTAATAGTCCTTGGTCTTTTGCTTGAGTGTCGTATTGCCTTCTACCCATTCAAAAAACCGGATCTTAAAATCACGCAACAGTGGGCTGCGCTTTCTGAGAACCACATCTCCTTTCTCTTCGGCTTGGGCGAGCAGCAGCGATTCCACTCGCCGGGCCGCCGCAAGGTTAGCTTTCTTGGTAGATCCACGGTAGCGCGTACCGTCGACCCAAAAATGGTAATGGTAGATCCCGCCTCGTTTGTGCAGAGCCATTGCTCTAGCCTCCATGTGCCCGCACGGACGGCATTCGCTTGTTGGCTCTGACGTAACGTTCTACGTCAGCAAGATCATACTTGATTCGTCCTCCCAATTTCACGTAGGTAGGGCCGATCTCTGCACAGCGCCAGTAGCGCAAAGTGCTTTCCGGGACGCCCCAAATCTCTGACAATTCTTTGGTGCTGACGAGTTGCCGACGGCAACGTTGATCCGCGAATTCAACCCGGCCCCTTGGTGATTGGAACGGAAGGACGACCGTGAGATCGGCGTTGGAGGGATCGCTGCAATCATTCAACGATTCACTGTCCGTCGTAGGCTGAAGCGAAATAGCATTTCGCATATTGCACCTTATTCGTGACTGCCAAAATTTCGCAGGGCTGGTGATGTTAAGCAATCTGCTCCATTCCTGCAGTCGTGTCCAACAACTTCTCGTCCGCTTGATATTCCTGCCAGGAATATCAGACAGCGCCAAGTCGAATCGTAATTTCACTCTTCCT
>Ga0181534_10002212_pt1 | contig 12221 bp, 7 predicted proteins | sample PEATcosm2014_Bin_37_FD_119758 | JGI IMG/M metagenome (GOLD analysis project Ga0181534, IMG submission 119758) | Peatland microbial communities from MTU Mesocosm Facility, Houghton, MI, USA - PEATcosm2014_Bin17_10_metaG | ecosystem: Environmental > Terrestrial > Soil > Wetlands > Peat | place...
AAAACTTCCGCGCTGTTGACGACGACGGCAGTTCGTTGCGGATCAATCGCTGAAAGCACCTGCTTCGCGCCAGCCACGACGAGATCGCAGCCGAGCATCAGATCGGCCTCGCCCGCGGCGATGCGAATGGCGTGCACGGACTCCGGCGCACGGCCAATCTTGACGTGGCAATAGACCGCCCCGCCCTTCTGCGCGAGGCCGGCCATATCGATCACGCCGACGCCCTTGCCCTCAATGTGCGCGGCCAGGCCCAGCAGCGCGGAGATTGTCACAACGCCCGTGCCGCCCAGTCCGGCGATCAGAACGCCATAAGGCGTCGCCCCAAGCTCGGCTATGGTCGGGCGCGGCAACTGGGGCTGCGCGGCGGCGTCCTTTGCCGTCGGCAACGGGGCCTTTTTCATGCGCGCGCCGTGCACGGTGACAAAGCTCGGACAGAAGCCTTCGAGACAGGAGAAATCCTTGTTGCAGGCGGACTGGTCTATGCGCCGCTTTCGGCCGAATTCGGTCTCCAATGGTTGCACGGCGACGCAGTTCGACGCCGTGCCGCAATCCCCGCAACCTTCGCAGACAAGCTCGTTGATGATGACGCGCGCGTCCGGGTCCGGATATTTCCCGCGCTTGCGCAGACGGCGCTTTTCGGCGGCGCAGGTCTGATCGTAGATGAGAACCGTGACGCCTTCCGTCTGCGCCAGGTCGCGCTGGACCTCGTTGAGAATATTGCGATGGTGAATGAGCAACCCCGGCGGCCACGCCGTAAGCGCCGGATATTTGCCGGGTTCGTCCGTGACGAGCGCGATCTTCCTGACGCCTTCGGCGGCGACCTGATGCGCGATCGCCTCGACCGTCAGTTCGCCCTCATGCTTCTGTCCGCCCGTCATCGCGACGACGCCATTGAACAAAATCTTGAAGGTGATGTTGGTCTTCGCCGCGACGGCGAAGCGGATCGCAAGCGACCCCGAGTGATTATAAGTGCCGTCTCCGAGATTCTGGAAAACATGCTTGCGCTTCGAGAATGGCGCCTCTCCGATCCAGTTGGCGCCCTCGCCGCCCATGTGGGTGTAGCCCTCGGTGGAGCGGTCCATCCATTGCGCCATGTAATGGCAACCGATCCCGGTATAGGCTCGCGCGCCCTGCGGCACATGGGTCGACGTGCTGTGAGGACAGCCGGCGCAGAAATGCGGCACGCGCACGGTCACCTCGGTCGTCGCGGCGCGCTTTTCCTGCAAGCGCTGCAGCCTCGCGACGCGAGCCGCCATATCTTCTGAAGGATGGAATTGCAGCAGTCGCCGGCCGATTGCGATGGCGATGTCATTGGCGTCAAGCGCGCCCTTGGCGGGAAACAGCCAGTTGCCGTCTTCGTCCTTCTTGCCAATGCACAGCGGCTGGTTGGGGGCGCCGTATAGCTCCCCGCGCAATTGCATTTCGACCAACGAGCGCTTTTCCTCTACGACGATGATAAGATCGAGTCCATGCGCGAATTCACGAAGGCCTTGGGGTTCAAGCGGCCATGGACACGCGATCTTGTAGAGCCGCAACCCGAGATCATTGGCCTTGACCTCGTCAATGCCGAGATCGTCCATCGCCTGACGCACGTCGAGATATGACTTGCCGACAGTGATGACGCCGATCTTCGCATTCGGGCCGCCCGACGTGATGATCCTGTTGAGGCGATTGGCGCGAATGAAAGCCAGCGTCGCGTCGCGCTTGCTCTCCTGCAGACGCGCTTCCTGCGCCAGAACGGGGTCGGCGGCGCGGATGTTCAGGCCGCCCTGCGGCATCACGAAGTCCTCGGGCGTTACGATCGTCACGCGTCCGAGCGAACCGTCGACCGAAGCCGTCGACTCGACCGTGTCCTTGAGGCACTTCAAGCCGACCCAAACGCCAGCGTAACGGGAGAGCGCGAAAGCATAAAGGCCGTAATCCAGGATCTCCTGCACGCCAGCAGGCGAAAGGATCGGCATCATGACGTCGACGAAATGAAACTCGGACTGATGCGCGGTTGTGGAGGATTCGGCCATGTGATCGTCGCCCATCAGGGCGATGGCGCCGCCATAACGTGACGAGCCGGCGAGATTGACATGGCGCAGGACGTCGCCGCTGCGGTCAACGCCCGGCCCCTTGCCGTACCATAGCGAGAACACGCCGTCATATTTGCCCTCGCCGCGCATCTCGGCCTGCTGGGCGCCCCAGATGGCGGTAGCCGCAAGGTCTTCGTTGAGACCCGGCATGAAGAGAATGTCGTCTTTGTCGAAGTAGGGCTTGGCGCGATGCATCTGCGCGTCGACGCCGCCGAGCGGTGAACCTCTGTAGCCGGTCACGAAACCGGCCGTGTTGAGCCCCGCGCGCCGGTCCAACTCCTTTTGCATGAGCAGCAGGCGCACGACCGCCTGCGTTCCCGTCATCAGAACGCGCTGCTTGCTCAAGTCATATTTGTCCGCGAGCGTCGACTCGACAAGAGCGGGGTCGATCTTCGATGCGCCGGCGAGACTGTCCGCCATATTAGAGAAAACTCCTGCGATTGAGACCGTCGTCGCCTAAACCCCACCTATTCCCAGTCGAGGCGGCCGCATGCTATTCTAAGGGCGAGCAACCCGCAGCGCGGCCCGTGGGCGAAACCGTCACGCTTTTTTGCCGGGACAACCCTGGTTAGATCAGCCGAAGAGTCCTTTCGCCGATCATATGATAGCAAACGCCGGCGACGGCCGCTAATGCGAGCGGCCCGGAACGCCGACGATCCACCGGAAATTCGCTCAGCTAATGTATCTCGCCCGGGTTCGCCATTTCAAGAAGGCTTATGCTACTATAGCGCCCAGAGGTAAAGGGTGCCCGGAGCGCCCTTTTTTCGCCGCCTTCGCGACATAGCCATCCACGACCCATGAGCCATCCATTCCGCCTCCTTTCTTGGGGTATCTCGCGATTCGTCTTCGCGCCGCTGGCCCTGCTGGCGCCGATCGCCTTTAGCGGAGCGGCGCAGGCGCACCCCCATGTCTGGGTCGCCGTGCGCAGCGAAGTGGTTTTTGCGCCCGACGGGAAGATCTTGGGGCTTCGTCACGCCTGGGAATTCGACGAAATGTATTCGGCCTTCGCCGTTCAGGGGCTGGGCAAAGACGACAAGCCGCCGACCCGCGAGGAACTGGCGCCGCTCGCCAAGACCAATGTCGAATCACTGGCGGAATTCGAGTTTTTCACTTTCGCCAAGCAGGCCGGCGCCAAGGTGAAGTTCAAGGAGCCGACCGATGTGACGCTGGAGGCGAATGACAAGAAAATTGTCACATTGCGCTTCCTGCTGCCGCTGGAGACCCCTGTCTCGGCGCAGAAGCCTTTTTCATTTCAAGTCTATGATCCGACCTATTTCGTCTCCTTTGGCTTCGAAAAACAAAATCCCGTCACCCTGGTAAAGGCGCCTGCGGGCTGTTCCCTCAGCGCAATGGATCCCAAGCCCCTGGCCGCCGATGAAAACAAGAAATTGAGTGAGGCCTTCTTCCAGAATTTTTCGCCCGGCGCGGATTTTGGAATCAAGCTGGCGACCCGCGTGATCGTGGCCTGTCCGTGACAAAGCTGCGACAGCGACTGACGGCGATATTGCTGCTGGTGGCGCTGGCTTTCGTCTGCGCCCACGCTGGCGCTGCGGCCCAGACGGGACGAAACCCTTTCGCGATCGCCGGAGGCGAATCGGCAGGGCCGGCGACAGGTCTCGCGGGAACGATTCTGGCCTGGCAGAACAAATTCCACATCGAACTGCAGAGCGCCGTAAAGGCTCTGAAAGCGGATCCATCCGCTTTCTGGACGCTCGCCGCCGCAAGCTTCGCCTATGGCGTCTTTCACGCGGCCGGCCCCGGCCATGGCAAGGCGGTCCTCGCCTCCTACATGATCGCCAGCCGCACTGCCTTGCGGCGCGGCATGATTCTCGCGGCGCTCGCGGCGCTTCTCCAGGGCGTGGTGGCCATTGCGCTTGTTGGAACGGCCGTCGCGTTGCTTGGCGCCACCGCCACGCAGATGAAAGGCGCCGCCAACGCGATCGAGATCGCGAGCTATGCCGCAATCGCGTTGCTGGGCGCCAGCCTTGTCTGGAAAAAGGGCGCAGCCTTCATTGCTGCGCTGCACGCGCCATGCGGGCCCGCTATCAGCCGCAGTGGCTTCTATTGCGAGGTGGTGGAAGATCCCCTGCATGTGCATACGGCGAATTGCGGCCATTTGCACGCGCCGGACCCCGCGACGCTGGATCAAGGATTCTCCTGGACCAATGCGCTGGGCGCTGTTGTCGCGGCAGGGCTGCGCCCTTGTTCAGGCGCCATTCTGATCCTCGTGTTCACCTTCGCGCAAAGCATGTTTTTGGCGGGAATCGCCTCTGTGTTGCTGATGTCGGGCGGCACGGCGATCACCACCGGAGCGCTGGCCGCCCTTGCGGTCTATGCGAGGGATGCGGCCCAGCGCTTCAGCAATCCGGAGCGGCGATGGACCGGCATTGCCGGCGGCGGCTTCGAATTGCTTGCGGCGGCGGCCGTGATGGGATTGGGTCTGGCGCTGCTCTTTGGCGCAAGCCAAGGCGCCGGCGCCTGAAACGTGAATTTGCGCTGCATTGCAGTATAGAACTTTAGCGCCGGGCGCCTGCTCATTTATTCGCAAACGCTATCTTTAGGTAAGTCGCATTTGATAAAGAACATGGATGGGACGCATCCTTTAAACCCGCGCAGAATATGAGCCTCACATGACTGGCCTCGCGATAGCAGAAGACCCTTATGCGGCCCGCCCCTGGCTCGCTTCCTATCCGCCCTATGTTCCCGCGGACCTGGATGAAGCCAGCTACTCAACGCTGACTGCGATTTTTCGCAATAGCGTCGCGGTTTTTGCCGACAGGCCGGCGCTCGAATGCTTCGGAACGCAGCTGAGATATCGAGAACTCCATGTCCTCGCCGAGGCGGTCGCGTCATGGTTGCAGGCTCGCGGACTAGAGAAAGGCGAACGAATCGCCATCATGTCGCCCAATCTGGCGAGCTATCCGGCGATCATTTTTGGCGCTTTTCTGGCCGGGGGCGTCATCGTCAACGTCAATCCGCTCTACAAGCCGCATGAACTCGAACATCAGTTGAACGACGCCGGCGCTCGCTTCATCTTCGTGCTGGAAAACTTCGCGCATACGGTGGAGGAAGCATGGCCCAGGATGACGCTTGAACAGGCGATCATTCTTGCGCCCGGCGATCTTCTGGGACTGAAGGGCCTTGTCATCAACGCCGCGTCGCGTTGGCTGAAACGCGCGGTGCCTTCATATTCCCTCCCAGACTCAGTGCGCTTTTCAGAAGTGATCGAGCATGGCCGCAAGCGCCCGCTCGTGCCTGTCGAGCTTTCGCGCAACGACATCGCCTTCCTGCAATACACCGGGGGCACCACGGGCGTGGCGAAGGGCGCGGCTCTTTCGCACGCCAATGTGGCGAGCAATGTCGAGCAGGCGATCGCCTGGCTGAGACCCTTCGTCGACGAACCCCAGATCATGGTCACGGCGCTGCCGCTGTATCATATCTTCGGCCTTACCGCCTGCTGTCTGGCGATGACGAAGATTGGCGCCTGCTGTCTGATGATCCCCAACCCGCGCGACATCGGCGGGTTTGTGAAGACATTGCGCAAATCGCGCTTCACGATGTTTTCGGGCGTGAATACGCTTTACGCGGCGCTCGCGGACCACAGCGACTTCGACAAGGTGGATTTTTCGGGGCTGGTCTTCTGCCTTTCCGGCGGCATGGCGACGCTGGACGTCACCGCGCGCAAATGGAAGCAGATCACCGGCAAGGCGATCATTGAAGGCTACGGGCTTTCCGAGACCTCGCCGATGATCTGCCTCAACCTCCCAAGACTTGAAGAATTCTCTGGCGCGATCGGATACCCGCAGCCCTCGACGCATATCTCTATCCGCCTTGAAGACGGGACTCCCGCGCCGATCGGCGAAAGAGGCGAATTATGCGTCAAAGGCCCGCAGGTGATGCTGGGCTACTGGCAGAAACCCAAGGAAACAGCCGCCGCCATGACCGAGGACGGCTTCTTCCGCACCGGCGACATAGCCGTGATGAAGCCCGACGGCATCGTCAAGATCGTGGATCGGCTCAAGGACATGATTCTCGTTTCGGGTTTCAACGTCTATCCCAACGAGGTCGAGAACGAGCTCGCGCTGCATCCCAAGGTGAAGGAAGTGGCGGTGATCGGCGTGCCGGACAAGCATTCGGGCGAGGCGCCGATGGCATTCATCGTTCCGCGTGATCCGAGCGTCACGCCAGCGGAGCTGCGCGAATTCATCCACGAACGGCTGACAGGCTACAAACGTCCGAGGCATTACGAGTTCAGGGACAGCCTGCCAAAGAGCACGGTTGGCAAAATCCTGCGCCGCGTGCTGCGCGACGAATATCTCGCGAGCGCTGTAAGCGATCAGCATGAAGATCACGCGCAAGCGTGACCTGCGTCATTTGTGGAAACGCGCCGCCGCCTCATCAATGGTCGCATAGGCCAGGTCGAGTTCCTCCCCAGTTATGCAATAGGGCGGCAGCACGTAGATTGTCCGCCCAAGGGGCCGCAACAGCAATCCGCGCTCATTGAAGAAGCCCAGGAGATCGAGCCCGATCGACGCTAAATAGCCGTCCTGTTGCGCGCGCAGATCGAGCGCCGTAATCGTTCCAAGGCGACGCACATTGTCGAAACGCCCGTCGGTTCGGAAGCGCGCGATACGTTCCTCCTGCAATCCGCATAGCCGCGTGACGCTCTCGCGAGCGTCGCCCTTCTCCCATATGTCGAGATTGGCCAGCGCCGCCGCACATGCAATCGGATTCGCCGTATAGGAGCTGGAATGGAAAAAGGCGCACGCTCGATCCTGCGAATAATGCGCGTCGAAAATCTCGGCCTTGCACATGGTCGCGGCCAGCGGCAGCGCGCCGCCTGTAATTCCCTTGGAGTAACAGGCGATGTCCGGGACCACGCCCGCTTGTTCGCAGGCGAACAGGGTTCCGGTGCGGCCAAAGCCCGTCATGACTTCATCAGCGATAAACAGCACGCCATATTGCGCGCAGATTTCACGCATGCGCCCCAGCGTCTGCGCCGAATAGATCAACATTCCGCCGGCGCCCAATATCAATGGCTCGACCAGGAAGGCGGCGGCGCCCGCCTTGCACGCGGCTTCGAGCGCGTCGAGGCTCTGCTGTTCGCGGCCTTGATGCGGGAAAGGAACGCGCGCGACGTCGAACAGCAGCGGCTCGTAGCTGGCGTTGAAGGCCGAGCGAGCGCCGGCGGACATCGTGCCGACCGTGTCGCCGTGATAGCCATGCTCCAGCGCAATGATCCGCGTGCGCGCCTTGCCGCGATTGCGCCAGAAACCCAACGCCATCTTGATCGCAACCTCAACGCTGGTGGAGCCGCTGTCGGAGTAGAATACATAGTCGAGGCCTTTGGGCGTAATCTCGACCAGACGCCGCGCCAGTCTCTCCGCCGGCTCATGCGTGAAGCCCGCGAAAATCACCTGATCGAGCGACTCCGTTTGCTCCCTTATCGCCTGCATGATCTCGGGCCGGCGATGGCCGTGCGTGATCACCCACCATGACGAGATGGCGTCGAGGAAACGCGAACCATCCTCGGCCTCCAGCCAGCAGCCTTCCGCGCGCGCGATCTTGACCGCGCCTGGCTGCAAGGCGTGTTGCGTATAGGGGCGCCAGACCGGCGAGTCTGTAACGAGCGTCATCCCGCGCCGCCTTTCAGAAAATCGCCAATCGCGAATGACGCCGCGAAGGCGTCGCGCAACGTTTCACGGGTCAATGGAGCGAGCGGCGGCAGGCGCCCCAGCATCTTCACATCCCCCATGCGCGCAATCGCATTCTGCGTCTCCTCATTCGCCTCGCCGACAAAGGCCACGCCAAGCATTGGAATGTTTCTGCGCCGCAGCGCCTCGATGGTTAACAGACTGTGGTTGATCGTCCCGAGCGCCGTGCGCGCAACGATCACCGTCGGAAATCCCCATCGCGCCAGAACATCGATCGTCGGCGCCTCGATGGTCAGGGGAGTCATGACGCCGCCCGCCGTTTCGATCACAAGCGGTCCGGAACAGTCCGGCGCCTCAAGCCGCGAGGGATCTATCGTCACGCCGTCGAGCCGCGCTGCGTAATGCGGCGAAGCTGGCGTTCGCAGGCGCCAGGCCTCCGGCAAGATGCGGGCGATCGAAAGGCCAGACAGCCGCGCGACAGATTGTGAATCCGTTTCGCCTTCGAGGCCCGACTGCACGGGCTTCCAATAAAAGCCGTCCAGCGCGCCGGCCAGCGCGGCGGAAAATATTGTCTTGCCGACCCCAGTGTCGGTTCCGGCGATGACGATGCGCTTGCTCATGCGGGCAGCCGCTCAAGCTCTTGCGCAAGTAGCGCGGCCATCGCCTCGATTTGCGCTTCGCTCACGTTGAGCGTGATGGAAATGCGCAGGCGCGACGTGCCTTGCGGCACAGTGGGCGGGCGTATCGCGCGAATGTCATAGCCCGCCGCCTGCATTTGCTCCGCAAGTCCAAGCGCCCTGCCGTCGGCGCCGACGATCACCGGCTGTATGTGCGTTCCCGAGGGCGCTGCAACGCCCCGAAGGCCTTCGCCAAGCAGTTTCACGCGCCTTGCAAGCGCGGCGCGGCGTTCGTCCGCGCGTTCGACGATTCCGAGCGCGGCGCGAATGGACGCTGCAAGCAAGGGCGAAGGCGCCGTCGCGAAGATGAATTGCCGGCAGCGGTTGATGAGAAACTCGCGCAGCAGGCGCGGCAGGCAGACCAGCGCGCCGGAAAGGCCAAGCGCCTTGCCGCAGGTGTGCAAGGTAATGATGTTGTCGCGCCCCTCAAGCCCATGCGCAAGACCGCGCCCGCCGGGCCCGAAGACCCCGGTCGCGTGAGCCTCGTCGATAAGCAGAAAAGCCCCGTGGCGCGCCGCGATCGCGGCCAGATCGCCAAGAGGGGCCATGTCGCCGTCCATGCTGTAGAGACTCTCGACAGCGATCCAGACCCGCCCTGCCCTGGCCGCCGCGCGAATCGCCCCCTCGAAGGCGCCAGCGTCATTATGCGCGACGGCCTGGCTTCCAGCGCGCGAGAGGCGCATGCCCTCATGCGCGCTGGCGTGGATGAGTTCATCGTAAACGATCAGGTCGCCCCGCTGTGGCAAGGTCGCCAGCAGCGCTTCATTGGCGGCGAAGCCCGCGCCAAAAAACAGCGCGCTCTGCGAACCAAAGAACCGCGCCGCTTCCTCTTCGAGCGCCTCGTGCTCCGGGTGGTTGCCGCGCAACAGGCGGGAGCCGCCCGCCCCGAGCGGAACGCCGCGCGCAAGGGCTGCAAGGGCCGCGTTACGATATTCCTGAGATTCCGCGAGGCCGAGATAATCATTGGAGGCGAAGTCGCATCCCACCCTCGCGGCCAATGCGCGCAGCCGGTCGCGCTCGCACAAGGAGGCGAGATCGGCGGCAAAAGGCGCAAGATAGTCGCTAATCGGCGCAGTCAATCGATTTTCCTTCTGTCCTCGACCGCTATCCTTGTATCGCCTCGGCGCTGCACGCTACAACTCGCGGCAAAATGCGCCTTGACGCGCCGTCCGTGGCTGGCTTTTTAGAGGTTTGAATCTGCATGGATTCCCGCGCCAACACATGAAACATCCGGTGATTGCTTGCAATCTCGCTTCCGGGACCCAATCTCAATTCCATCCAAGGAGCGCTGTGTGACCTCTCCTAGCGAAAGCGAAGAACCGCCGTCCCGGGTTCCTTGGCCTCCGCTGTTGTTCATATCGGTGATCATAGGCGGCCGGCTTCTGGGGCATTTCGCGCCGCTACCGCTGGTTCCAAAGGAACTGGCGCATGTCGCCGGAGCTTTGCTTGTTTCGCTTGGACTGGCCAACGACATTTGGTGCGCCGTAACGCTCCGCCGCAACAAGACGACGATCCTGCCGCATCGACCGGTCTCCACTCTCGTGACGAGCGGTCCCTTTCGCTATTCGCGCAATCCGATCTACATCTCGGAACTGGCGCTGACTTTGGGGCTGGGCCTGCTGCTGCGCTCGCCCTGGATGATTCTCCTGACCCCTTTGCTTTTTTTCGCGCTGGTAAAGCTGGCTATCGAGCCGGAGGAGCGCCATCTGGAGAGAAAATTCGGGACTGAGTACCAGCAATACGTCGCGCACACGCCGCGCTGGCTGTAGGCTGCCTCGCCCGATGTTGGAAGTCAGCCTGTAGAGCGCAAGATGTCAGCAGCCCAAGACTTCACCTCCAGCCAGCCCGATCCGAAGGAAAAACTCGGCTTCGAGGTGCGTGGCATGACCTGCGCTTCCTGCGTCGCCCATGTTGAAAAGGCGCTGTCCAGGACCGATGGCGTCGGGTCGGCGAGCGTTAATCTTGCGACCGAACGGGTCGAGGTCGGTCTCCTGCCCGGCGCAAAGGCCGCCAGTATCGCTCAAGCCGTGACCGACGCTGGCTATGAGCCGGTGATCGAGACCGTAGAGCTCGGCGTGCGCGGCATGACCTGCGCTTCCTGTGTTGCGCATGTGGAAAACGCGCTGCTGGCGACGCCCGGCGTGTTGGAGGCGAGCGTCAACCTCGCCACCGAACGCGCCACCGTCCGGGCGCTCAAGGGGCCGCAACTCATTGGCAATCTGCGCCACGCAGTGACCGAGGCGGGCTATGAGCCGATCACGGAGGCCAGCGCCCCGGCAAGCGATCTGCGCGAGGAGGAAAGCCGCGCGATGTCGCAGCGGCTCATCCTCGCGGCCATCCTCACCGCGCCGGTCTTCGTCCTCGAAATGGGCGGCCATCTTATTCCCGGCATGCATGAATGGGTGATGGCCAATATTGGCCATGAGACGACGCTTTATCTCTCCTTCGCACTGACGACTATGGTGCTGCTTGGACCCGGGCGCGGCTTCTACACAAAGGGTTTCCCGGCGCTGGCGCGCGGAACGCCCGACATGAATTCGCTCGTCGCGACCGGCACGATCAGCGCCTATCTCTATTCGATAGTCGCGACCTTCGCTCCCTCGCTGCTGCCCGCCGGCGCGGCGAATGTCTATTACGAATCCGCCTGCGTCATCGTCACGTTGATCCTGTTCGGGCGTTTCATGGAGGCGCGGGCCAAGGGCCGCACCTCCGACGCGATACGCGCGCTGGCGAAATTGCAGCCGCGCATCGCCCATGTGGAGCGCGGCGGGCAGACGCTCGACATAGCCACGGACGAAGTGGCCGTTGGCGACATCATCTTGGTGCGGCCGGGCGAGAGAATCCCCACCGACGGCGTCGTCACCAGCGGCGCATCTTATGTCGATGAATCCATGATCACCGGCGAACCGGCTCCGGTCTCGAAGACGACGGGCTCCGCCGTCACCGGCGCCACGGTCAACACGACCGGCGCCTTCTCCTTCCGCGCGACCAGGGTCGGCGCCGACACTTTCCTCGCCAGCGTCATCCGGATGGTAGAGCAGGCGCAAGGCGCCAAGCTGCCGATCCAGGCCTTGGTCGACCGAATAACCGGCGTCTTCGTGCCCGTCGTCCTCGGCGTCGCGCTGCTGACCTTCGCCATCTGGATGCTGATCGGACCCGAGCCGCGCCTTACCTATGCGCTGGTCAACGCCGTGAGCGTGCTGATCATCGCCTGCCCCTGCGCCATGGGCCTCGCCACCCCCGCCGCCATCATGACCGGAACGGGGCGCGCGGCGGAGCTTGGCGTTCTGTTCCGCAAGGGCGAGGCTCTGCAGACGCTGCGCGACGTGTCGCTGATCGCCTTCGACAAGACCGGCACGGTGACGGTCGGCAAGCCGCAGCTCACCGATCTACTCCCCGCGCCCTCCGTCAAGGAGGACGACGCCCTGCGCCTCGTCGCCAGCGTCGAGGCGTTGTCGGAGCATCCGGTCGCCCGCGCGCTTGTCGACGCCGCGAAACAGCGAGAACTGGAGCTATCGCCCTGCGAAAGCTTCGCCTCCATCCCCGGCATGGGCGCGACCGGCGTCGTCAAGGGCGTCAAGGTCGCGGTGGGCGCCGAGCGCTTTATGGCTTCGCTCGGCGTGGGCGTCGATGTTTTCGCGGGCGACGCCGCCCGTCTTTCCGCCGAGGGCAAGACGCCGCTTTACGCCGCTTTTGACGTCAAGCTCGCGGCGCTGCTTTGCGTCGCCGACGCCATCAAGCCTACCAGCGCCGAAGCGCTCAAGGCGCTGCATGAGATGGGCGTCAGGACCGCCATGATCACCGGCGACAAT
>Ga0181534_10002214_pt1 | contig 12211 bp, 15 predicted proteins | sample PEATcosm2014_Bin_37_FD_119758 | JGI IMG/M metagenome (GOLD analysis project Ga0181534, IMG submission 119758) | Peatland microbial communities from MTU Mesocosm Facility, Houghton, MI, USA - PEATcosm2014_Bin17_10_metaG | ecosystem: Environmental > Terrestrial > Soil > Wetlands > Peat | place...
ACGGCGGCGGCGGCCGGGGGCACCCCGCACCTGCTGCGCCAGCTCACCGTGGGTCCCGCCCACTTCAGCGAGGTCGTGGTGCTCACGCCGGGGACCTGGCGGTTCACCGTGACCACACCGTTCGGGGCCCACACCGTGTCCTTCACCGCCTCGGTGACCATCGCCTCGTAACCGGGCACCTGGTCCCGCGCACGGTCGGGCACCTGGTCCCGCGCACGGTCGGGCACCTGGTCCCGCGCACGGTCGGGCCGCCACCCTTCTGTCAGGCAGACCGACACCACCGGGGCCGCCGCCGCTAGGATCCGGCCATGTCGTCCCGGGGGATCCGTCTGGCTCTGGTGGGGGTGCTGGTGGCAACAGCCGCGGCCATCGGCGCGGTGGCTCCGGTCGCCGGGGCCTCGGCGCCCCCGGTGACCAACATCACCATGGTGGCCAGGTCGTACACGCCCCATGCCCCGTCGGGCGGTACGGACGACTACCACTGCACACTGGTCGATCCCCACGTGACCCACAACTCGTTCATCGTCTCCAGCCAGTTCTTCCCGAACAGCGTGGAGGTGCATCACGCCATCTTGTTCCTGGTGCCACCGGACGAAGTGGCCGCGGCCAAGGCCGCCGACGGTGACGGCAACGGCTGGACCTGCTTCGGCGAGACGGCTCTGCCGGGGACGGGCCTCGCTCAGATCGCCCAGACGCCGTGGCTCACCGCATGGGCCCCCGGCCACGGTGAGGACATCCTGCCCGCCGGGACCGGGGTCAAGTTCCCCGCCGGGAGCATGGTCATCATGCAGATCCACTACAACCTGCTGCGCGGGGACAAGCCGGTCAGCGCCAGGCTCACCCTGCACACGGTGCCCTCGACCACGGCCCTCAAGCCGCTCTCCCTCGAGCTCATGCCGGCCCCGCCCGACATCCCCTGTCCGGTCGGCGTGACCGGTCCGCTGTGCAACCGAGCGGCGTCCCTGGTCGACCTGGGGCAGCGGTTCGGTCAGGCCCAGGTGGGCTTCGTCGACTTTCTGGAGCAGTTCTGCGGCCGCAGCATGACCGATCCGCCGGCCGGCGACACCACGTCCTGCGACTGGCCCGTCCAGGGCGGCCGTGAGATCGTCCGCCTCGGCGTCCACATGCACCTGCTCGGTCGGGGCATGAAGATCGTGCTCGATCCGGGCACGCCGGAGGCCAGGACCCTCCTCGACGTGACGAACTACAACTTCGACTACCAGCGGTCCTACACGCTGAGGACCCCGGTCCTCACCCATGCGGGCGACACCGTCGGGGTCACCTGCACCTACGACCCCACCCTGCGCCAGGAGCTCCCCCAACTGCGCAAGCTCCCGCCGCGCTTCGTGACGTGGGGTGACGGTTCCTCGGACGAGATGTGCCTGGGCTCGATCCAGACCGTCTCCGCCACCGGCAAGGCGGAGTACTGAGCTAACGCCGGCCCCGGGGTCAGTCCCCGGCCCAGCAGCCGAGGATGACGTCGCCCACGGTGACGGCCACGTCCCCGGAACTGGTCGGGGGCACCCCGAACTGGGCGGGCAGGCCGGAAGAGTCCACGAGCAGGACCTTCCAGTCCTTGCGCACCACCACCGAGCCGTCGGTGGTCTGGAACGCCCCTTGGCCCAGGCCCTGGAGGTCCCGGGCCTTCCCCATCGTGGCAGCCAGTCCGTTGAAGTACCGCTTGGTCTGGGCCCAGCTGGACAGCTCCTTCACCGACAGCACCATCGACGCCTGCGGGTACTGGTACCGGCACTGGTAGAGATGGTCGACCCAGGTCGGGCGCGAGACGGTGGCCTTCTCCCCCAGCGCCGAGTTGATCTCGGTGCGGGCGTCCGTGGAGCACACCTCGACGGCGATGGGTGACGGGTTGGCGCCGGCCGGCTGGGGCGGCCGGGTGGTCGACGTGCTGGCCACCCCGCCCGAGCACCCCGCTGCGGCCAGCCCGGCCACAGCCACGACCAGGATCATCGCTGCCCGTCCTCGCACAGGGCGAGAGTACCAGCGCCGGTGCGAAGCTCCTGGTCAGGCTCGTTGCGTCTCCGGCGGGGGCCCGAGGATGGACACCAGCTCGACATGCTCGGTCATCGGGAACAGGTCGAAGGCGCGGAGCGAGTCCACCGTCCATCCGGCATCCAGGGCCACCCGGAGGTCCCGGGCGAACGAGGCCGGGTCACAGGACACGTAGGCCACGGCCCGCGGCGCCGGTACGAGGGACACCAGGGCGGCCATGACGGCGCGGCCCGCGCCTTCCCGGGCAGGGTCCAGCACCACCAGGTCGGGGGTGCCCAGTCCATCGGCCACCAGGCCCGGATCGACCTCGGAGCGGACGATCTCCACGTGATGCAGGCCCTCGGCGTTGCGCACGGCATCGGCGCACGCCCGTCCGCTCCGCTCCACGGCCACCACGGATCCCCGGGGGCCCACCGCCCGGGCCAGGGGCACGGTGAACAGCCCGGCCCCGGAGAAGAGGTCGGCCACCCGCTCCCCCTCCTTCGGGTCCAGGCCGGCCAGGACGGTCTCGGTCAGGATGGCGGCGGCCCCCGGGTGGACCTGCCAGAAGACGCCGGCACTGACCCCGAACCGCTGACCAGCCACCCGAACGTGGATGCGGTCGGGACGTCGCCGGGTCCGGCCGTTCACCACCAGGCCGGCCTCGACCCGCCGGGCATCGGCCAGGGCCCGCCGGCCGGTCTCCACGGAGACCAGGGGCGACCCGCCGTCGGGCGAGGCGGCGACCTCCACGTGGTGAGCCCCCCGCCAGAGCGAGTTGCCCACACCCACCCGGTTGACCTCGTCGCTGGCCAGTGGGCAGTGGTCGACCGGCTCGATGTCGTGGGAGCGATGGCGATGGAGGCCCACCCGTCCGGCGCGGTCGACGGCGAAGCGCACCCGGGTCCGCCATCCCAGTCCATCGGGGGCACCGTCCACCTCCTCGACCTCCACCGCCATGTCGACCCCGGCCAGGCGTCGGAGCTGCTCGGTCACCAGGTCCTGCTTGAGGTCCCGTTGGGTGGGGAGGTCCACGTGCTGCCAGTCACACCCCCCGCAGCGCCCGGGACCGGCCAGCGGACAGGGCGGCTCCACCCGGTGGGTCGACGCCTCGAGCACCTCGACGACATCGGCACGCAGGAACGACGTGGTCTCCGAGGTCACCTCGGCCACCACCCGTTCGCCGGGCAGGGCGTGTCGCACGAACACCACCCGGCCGTCTTCGGCCCGGGCCACGCACCCTCCACCGGCGGCGATGGCCCCGGTCACCAGTTCCATCCGCACCGGCGGGGAGGCGGGGGCAGGCGCCGGGCCGGGGGCGGATCCCGTGGCGCTGCCGGGGGCACTGCCGGGGGCGGATCCGGGGCCACCGGGTGCCGGGCCCGCGGCACGAGCAGGACGGCCGGTCCGGCCCGCAGGGCGCTCGGCTGCACGGTCGGACGGGGGGGCCACCATGGCCCCGGTCTTAGCACCGCGGCGTGCCGGACCCGAACCGGCCGGCACTACGGGCCCATGCCGGGGCGACCGGGAGCACTACGGTGAGCAGGCCGGTGCGGTCCGACACCAGGCTGATCCCAGGGGAGGATGCCATGGACATCGCTGAAGCGCTCTATACGACCCGGGCCATGCGCAGGGTCAAGCCCGACCCGATCCCGCTCGAGGTCCAGGCCCGGATCCTCGATGCGGCCATCCGGGCGCCTTCGGGAGGGAACACGCAGAACTGGCGCTTCCTGCTGGTCGACGACCCGGCGGTCATCGGACGGATCGGCCCGCTCTACCGCCACTCCATCGAGCAACTCTGGGCCACCATCTACGCCGACCGCCTGGCCGCGGCGGCGGCCGACCCCGAGGCGGCCGAGAGCATCGCCATGCTGAAGGTCCAGCGCTCGGCCCAGTGGCTGGCCGACCACTTCGAAGAGGTGCCCCTGTTCCTGTTCGGGTTCGTGCAGGCCGACCCGACGGGCGGGTCCATCTTCCCCGCCGTGTGGAGCGCCCAGCTGGCTGCCCGGGCCGAAGGGGTGGGCAGCTCGCTGACGGCGGTGCTGGGCCTGTGGCATCCCCAGGAGCTCTTCGAGATCCTCGGTGTCCCGACGGACGAGCAGTGGGTCATGGCTTGCTGTGTGAGCTTCGGCTACCCCACCGGGAGGTGGGGCGTGGCACCCCGGCGGCCCGTCCACGAGGTCTCCTACCGCAATCAATGGGGCGCACCGGTGGGCTTCACCGTCGACCAGCCCCTGTGGGGGCCGGGCTAACCTGGTCCGTCTCACCGGTGAGGGTCGATCTGTCGCCCATACCGCCCGCGGCTGTAGCTCAATGGTAGAGCCTCAGTTTTCCAAACTGATGACGAGGGTTCGATCCCCTTCAGCCGCTCTCTTCGGCCGCTCTCGAAGCCATCCCTGTGGCCAGGGCATGCTCAGACGGCCCCGGACCGCTGCCGGTCGAGCGGGACGCCACCCGTGATCTCTACGCGGTCAGGACCTGAGCCGGTCGATCTCCAGCGGGGTGTGCCGGGCCAGCACGTCGAAGTCGCTGTCGGCGTGCAGCAGCGGGGACCCGGATCGAATGGCGATGCTGGCGATCAGGCAGTCGATCATCGTGCGAACGGTTGCCCCGTCTCGCCGACACACCCGGTAGAGCGCCGCCGCCTCTTCGTAGTCGGTGGGTTCGGTGGTGATGAGGGTGCCTCGGGCGAGCAGGCGGCGAAGATCGTTCAGGTGTCGCTCGTCTCGCGCCCCGGCGAGCACCTCCATGCGCACAGGCTCGCAGACCACGAAGCCCTCGGCCAAGAGCTCATCGACCCGCTGGCAGACGGGGCTGTCGGTATCCCGAAGGAACTCCACCCAGCCCGAGGTGTCGATCAGGATCACCTGACGCGGTCGGAGCGCAAGACGTCGAGGTCACCGTCCCAGCCCGATCCGCGCAGTGCTCGCGCCTGGTCGAGATCGAGAGGCTCGGCAGCGACGGTCCGCAGTGCGAAGTTCACCGCGTCGCGCTTGGTAACAAGGTGGTACCGCTCCATCACGATCCGACATGCGTCGTCGTCCAAGTCCACGTTGGTGCGTCCCATACACCAACCATACACCACTGTGTTCATTTGCCATCACGATGGACGTCCGGTCGGGGCCGTTGCGCTGCCCGACGAGGGCATCAGCGATGCCGTCTCGCTCACTTCGTCGTGGTGATGAGCCGTTCGCTGTCGAAGAACGAGGACGCGGCCCGCCATCCCAGGCGGTCCAGGACCACCAGGCCTGCCCCGAAGGCGAGGGCGATGTGGAGTCCGGCGGGGATCACGTTGAAGGCGATGAGCGAGGTGACAGCCACCGTCGGCAGGCTGACCAGGATGGAGACCTGTCCCGCCGTGCGGAGATCGCTCGATCGGGCCGAGATGGCCATCCCTATCCAGATCGACCAGGTGACCAGGAGGGGGGTGAACACGATCTGCGCCACGACGTCGGGGGCCTGTACCAGCGCCGGGGCTACACCTGGGGCTGCGAACAGTTCCACGATGGCGATGAAGAAGGCGAAGACGACATAGGCGACTGCCGTGGACGGCAGGAACACGGCGAGCGCCTTGCCGAGGACCAGCTCCTTGGGCTGGACGGGCGTGGACAACAGCGGCTCCAGCGTGCCCTGCACCCGCTCGCCGACGATGGAGTAGGCGGCCAGTGCCGCCGGAACCAGCGCCGGGATGGCGAGCATGTAGATCAGGGTGTGCTCATGATGCAGCGTGGAAGAGCCATCGGAGGGGATCGTGAAGACCTGGATGACGGGCTGAATCAGGAAGACGAGCGGTAGGACCACCATGGCGTAGACGACGTTGCCGCTGCGACGCAGGTCACGCAGTTCCTTGCGGAGCACCGCCACGACGCGCCGCTTGCTGATCCTCATCCCGCCGGCTCCCCGTCGTTCCCTTCGACGAGCTGGAGATAGACATCCTCCAGCGAGTGGCGGGACTCTGTCAGTGCGAGCACGTCGGCGCCGGCGGCGACGAGCGCCCTGGTGGTCTCAGGCGCGGCCACCGTGATGTCGGACACATCGAGCACGTAGGTGCCGGGGCTGTCAGCCCGCCAGCCGGTCACCCCGCGCGCCGGTCCGAATACGGCCGACGGTTCCGCCAGTGGGGTGACCGTCCTGACCGTCAGGGTCCTCCGGAAGAGCCGGTCGCGCAGCTCGTCGGGCCGGCCGATGGTCCGCAACGTCGTAGAGAGTATGGCGACCCGATCGCAGAGGCGTTCGGCCTCGTCGAGCCGATGGGTGGTGAGGAACACGGTCACCCCGCGTCGACGCTGGTCCTCGATGAGGCCGTGAACGTCTTTGCTGGCTGCCGGGTCCAGGCCCGAGGTGGGCTCGTCGAGGAACAGCACCTCCGGGTCGCTGAGGAGCGCCCGGGCCAGCGATACCCGCTGGCGCAGGCCCTTGGACAGGGCGCCACAGGAATCATGGATCCGGTCGGCGAGACCCACGGCTTCCAGCACCTCCCGGATCCGGTCCGGTGGGTCCGGGATCTCGTAGAGGTCGGCGAAGCAGGCCAGGTTGTCCTGGACGCTCAGGCGAAGGTAGAGGCCGGGTGTTTCGGGCATGATGGCAATCCGCTGGCGGATGGCCACCCCGTTTTCGGGGGTGAGCTCGAGGCCCGCAACCGTGGCCGCGCCCGAGCTGGGCGCGATCAACGTGCCGAGCGTTCTCACCGTCGTGGTCTTGCCCGCGCCATTGGGGCCGAGGAAGCCGAAGACCTCACCCCGACCCACCTCGAAGGAGACATCCTGGTAGGCGACCCGGTCACCGAAGCGCTTGGTCAGAGACCGCACCGACAATGCCGGCTCGCCGTGCCCGGGCTCGACCGAGTCTCCGGCCAACGCTGTCGGTGGATGGGCATCGCCGTGGGACGATGAGGCCCCCGAGTGTCCGCCGGCATCTCCTACGGGATGCCTCACAGGTTCAGTATTGCAGAGGGCCCGGCATTGCCGAGGCTCAGCGTCCCACCGGGGATGTCGGAGTGGCCACCGCGAACCGACGGGCACCCGGCAAAGGTGTCACTGTCAGCCGTAGGTGGGATGTTGCGGCCAACCTGGCGGGGAGTCCTCCCAGTCCTCCTGCCTCCCGTAGGGGGTGAGGTCGAGGACGTTGTTGGGGAAGAGGAGGCGGTCGACCCCACGGGCGGTGGTGGAATAGGTCCGGTAGACGTCGTCCCCCTGGCGCAGGAAGACGCTCAGCATGAATCCGCCGCCCGCTCCGCAGTCATCGGCGAAGGTCGTGCCGTGAGAGGAGGCGAACGGCACGGTCCAGCCCTGGCGGGCCCAGTAGCCCTCCATCTGCGCGAGCGGCATGTTCGACACGGTCGACCAGCTGACTCCGGTGGCGGCCAACTCGGCCAGGTCCACGACTGAGTTGGTCAAGTGGGTGCAGCCCGGACAGAAGTCGTCGGGCCCGTTGTCCATGAACTGGTAGACGACGAGCTGGTCTCGTCCGGCGAACAGCCCGAGGAGGGTCGTCGGGCCGGTCGGGGTGGCGAACACGTACCGGTTGCCGTCCATCGGAACCATCGGGAGACGGCGTCGTCGCGCCGCCAGGGTATCGAGGGTGCGGGTGGCCTCCTTTTCCAGCAGGAGCAGCTCGTCGCGTTCCCGCTGCCACTCCTCTGGTGACACAACCCTCGGCATGGCGTCCATCGTCGCCCCCTCGGCTGCACTCGACCGTGCCGGTGTCGTCGTCATGATGCCTCCCGAAGATCGTATCCTGTCCGCACGTTGTGTAGACGTGGCGGACGGGCAGAACTCATCGCTACCGATGAGTTCAGTCGGGATGGCCCGTCGCTACTGGGTAGGCAACAGCGGGAAGGGACCACCGAGACATGTCCAGGCACCAGACGACCGACGGGGTCCGGGGATTGCCGGCACATGCTCGACGGGCCACGGGACCAGCATGACGGCCGGGCCCGTCCCGAACCCCGGCGACGGCAAGGTCGAGGGGGCGGTGGACTCGACCAAGGAGGCCCTGATGCTGTCCCTCGACGCCCAACGGGCCCACGTCCTCGGGAGCCTGGAAGGACTCGATGACGCCTCCTTGCGCCGGCCGATGCTCCCGACCCACTGGAACTGCATCGGGTTGGTGCACCATCTGGCCCTCGATGTGGAGCGATTCTGGTTCGGCCAGACGGTGGCGGGTGCACCGGCCGATGAGCCCGGAGACGGGAGGTCAGCGTGGGACGTCGACCCCGCCACCCCGCCGGGCGAGATCCTGGCCCTCTATCGCCACGAGATCGAACGGGCCGACGCCATCATCGGGGCGACCCCGCTCGAGGCCGCACCGAGGCACTGGGCGGATCACTTCGGGTCCTGGCGACTACCGGACCTACGGGCCATCATCCTCCACGTCATCACGGAGACCGCCTGCCACGCCGGCCATCTCGACGCAGCCCGGGAACTGATCGACGGCTCGACCTGGCTCATCCTGGAGTGACCGGCCCTGGGCCCGGCTCGGGGCAGGTCCCGGCGGCAGCCTTCCCCCCTGCGGCCGAGCAGACCGGCGGGGCCGAGCAGACCGGCGGGGCCGAGCAGAACCAGTCCGGTCTGAGGCAGACTCGGTGCACCTCGGGGGAAGGACAGCTATGGAACGCCGATCGACGGATGAGATGCTCGCTCAGGTGCCACTGTTCGCTGGGCTCTCCAAGAGCCAGCTGCAGGAGATCTCGAGTCTGGCGACACGCCTGGATCTGCCCGCCGGACGCAACCTGACCACACAGGGCGCCACGGGCCAGGAGTTCATCATCGTGCTGGAGGGCGATGTCGAGGTCATCGTGGACGGCGCCGTCGTGGCCACGCCCACGGCCGGCGAGTGCTACGGCGAGATCGCCCTGCTCGACAGCCGCCCCCGCACCGCCACCGTGGTGGCGACGTCCGACGTGATCGTGGACGTGATCGGTCGCCGTGAGTTCAGGGAGCTCCTCACGAGGCAGCCCCCGATCGGCGAGCACCTGCGCCGAACCATGGCGGCGCGCCTGTCGGCCAACGAGGAACGCAGCAGCGGAGCGCACTGACCCCAGGGTCGGGACGACGACGACGTCGGCGCCGGATCTGACCGGACCCCCTCGAGGTGTCCACCGGCACGGTCGGGCGCGGCCTGGGTACTGTTGACCGCAGCGCCGGCTCGCTCCATTGACCGGCACGAGGGAGGGATGCCCACCATGGCCTACGACATCGCCGGCGATATCCGGCTGGACCCCCGGATCAAGGAGCTGCTCTCCTTCGTACCCGCGGTGACGCAGAGCGACGTGGACGACCGGGAGACCCTGCTGGCCGAGGCCAGCACACCCGAAGCGCTCCAAGCCACCGAGGAGTTCCGCCAGGTGATGGAGTTGTGCGACACCGAGGAGTTGGCGCCATCCAAGGGCCTGCACATCCACACCGAGCAGATCACCTCGCAGCCGGACGGGAACACGGTCAACCTGCAGGTGATCCGGCCGGAGACCGACGAAACGGTGGCGTGCGTGTACTACATCCACGGAGGCGGGATGATGTCGCTGTCCTGCTACGACGGCATGTATCGGGCCTGGGGCAAGGTGATCGCCGCCAACGGCGTGGCCGTGGTGATGGTCGACTTCCGCAACGCCCTGTTCCCGTCGTCTGCGCCCGAAGTGGCCCCGTTCCCGGCCGGTCTCAACGACTGTGTCTCCGGCCTGCACTGGGTCGTCGACCACGCCGCCCAGCTCGGCATCGACCCGGCCCGGATCGTGGTGGCCGGCGAGAGCGGGGGCGGCAACCTGACCCTGGCCACGGCACTGAAGCTCAAGCAGGACGGCTACCTCCACCTGATCAAGGGCCTCTATGCCCTATGCCCCTACATCGCCGGGCAGTGGCCGCAGGCAGAGAGCCCGTCGTCCACCGAGAACAACGGGATCCTGCTCGACCTGCACAACAACCGAGGGGCCATGGCCTACGGGATCGAACAGCTGGAGGCGAAGAATCCCCTGGCCTGGCCGTCGTTTGCCACCGTCGACGACGTCACCGGGTTCCCCCCGACAGTCATCAACGTCAACGAGTGCGATCCACTGCGCGACGAGGGCATCAACTTCTACCGCCGGCTGATGGAGGCCGGGGTGCCCGCACGCTGCCGGCAGATGATGGGAACCATGCACGGCACCGAGATATTCGTCATGGCCTGCCCGGACATCAGCCATGACACGGCCCGGGACATCGCGGCCTTCGCCCGCGACTAGTGCGTGACTTGTCAGGGCCGGGTCGGACAACGATTGCTCTCCCCCCCACTGGCGCTTCGGTGACGCCGCTCACGCAGTCCGTGATGTCCTCGTGGCATCACCCTTCGGCGACAGGCTGGTCGAACAAGAGGAGCTCTTCTTCGTCTGGAGGTTGAAAGCTCCCGACCCACTGCTCGAAGTGGGCCCGCGTCATCGGTGAGGCGCTCCATTCGCCCGACACGTTGCGTCGCTCGGCTCGCTCGATCAGTTCCTCCAGGGGCGCATCGAGGTAGTGCAACTCGACCCCCACCCCCAGAGCGCGCGCGGCGAGCCGTTTCTCATCCCGTTCGGCTCGCGCCCAGTGGCCCCACTCCAGGATGACGCTCTGACCTTGTGCGAGGAGATCCCGGGTGAGGGTCCACAGCTGCCCTTCGATCATGGGGCGAAAGTCGTCGTCCCATGGATCGTGGCCCAGCTGGATGGTCCACTGGTCCTTGTCCAACCGGATGGCGGGGATCGTGGGGGCGAGCCGGCGGGCGAGTGTCGACTTGCCTGAGGCGGGCAGGCCGGTGATCAGAACGAGCCGGGTTGATGACTCCGGGTTCATGGCAGTCTCCTTGTCGGGATCGGGTGCCTCGGTAGGAACAGTTCTCGACGAACGATGACCAGCACGGCGACATCGTTCGGCGGTGGTGGACGAAACGCCGATCGAGGTGGGGATCGACCGAGCCGGACCATGAAGTCGCGGTCCCAGCGTTCTCGACCGGGAGCCCGGTGCGAACTCCAGCGCTGGGCGGCGTGCCGTGGCACGACGATGTCCGCTCGGATCAGACGGCTGCCGGGGCTGACCAGGCGCTTGACCAGTGACATGGTGATCCCGAACGGTGGGTTCGACACCACTTTGAAGGGACGACGCGGAAGGCGGAGATCGGTCGCGTCGGCACGAACGACCGTCACGTCGCATCGATCGAACTGATTCCTCAGGTGGGCGGCGCGCTGCGGATGCAACTCAATGGCCACGACGCGTGCGCCTGCCGCGACGAGCGCTCGGGTTAGTGATCCAGTTCCCGCACCGACGTCCAGGACGAGGTCACCGGCAAGGACACCCGCGTCTGCGACGAAGCGGCGCGCCCAACGACTATCGAGTTGATGCCACCCCCACCGCGGCCCGCGCTGCGCGGACACGGAGGACCATCACCATGCAGCAGGACATGCAGGCGACCGTACATCACTTCCGGAGGGCTGTCACCCAACGCCTCGTCGTGCCGTCGCCGCCGACGAAGAAAGGGGTGCCTGGCACGGCACCAGGGGGGCGGACCGGACTGGGGCACGTCCGGGTGGCGGCGACCACCTGAGCCCGCGGGAGGCCACCGGCGTGGGCCGACATGTGGCCCACCCGTCAGCCGTCGACGTCGTCTCCCTCGGGCAGCCAATGGTGGGGGGCCTTCACGAAGCAGAACCGGTCAGGGGACTCGCCCACCATCTCCACCATCAGCAACGGGTTGCCGGTGTCGGCATCCCACCACCACGCATTCAGAATCCCGTTCACCGCCTCGGCATCGGTCAAGCCCGTGTCCGTGACGATGTCATCCAGGGTGAAGGCGTCACCGATCTCGTAGTGGGTGAAGATGTAGTCCTTCACGATCGGATCAGTCGGCAACTGAACGTCCAGGCCGACGAGGGTGGGAACGTCGGGAAAGACCGGCCCGGCCTGGGTTTCGTCGGTCACGGCGTCGGCCTCCCCCGTCGTCAAGGACACATGCCGGTCAGGATCGGGACAGGGCACCGCAACTCGCGCATACCACCATGATGCCGATCCGGCCCCGCCGATCGTTGGATAGTGCCGGAGGTCCGCTCAGGGGCGCACCCCGGGGAGGGCACGTCGGGCACGTCGGGCACACCGGGCACACCGGGCACATCGGGCACACCGGTGTCGCCGTCGGTCTTGCACGCCGGCGAGGCGTCAGACGGGCGAACCCGCCCACGCCTTTCGATCAGGAGTGGTTGCTGTCGGACCTGGTGGACCTG
>Ga0181534_10002215_pt1 | contig 12200 bp, 7 predicted proteins | sample PEATcosm2014_Bin_37_FD_119758 | JGI IMG/M metagenome (GOLD analysis project Ga0181534, IMG submission 119758) | Peatland microbial communities from MTU Mesocosm Facility, Houghton, MI, USA - PEATcosm2014_Bin17_10_metaG | ecosystem: Environmental > Terrestrial > Soil > Wetlands > Peat | place...
CACCGGATAACTCACCTTATGGCCGGATGCCCGGCTTCAACTCGCCTGATTAAATAACTCTCGCTTTCCAACCTGCTTGCTCCCTTCTTACTTCCCCTCAAATAGTTTTCACACAGCCTCGCGCCGGAGCCAACCGCCGTTGGCGCGGTCAGTTCCGCTGTCGCGGTTCACGCCGTTAGTCGGCGGTGGCTCAGCTTTTTTCGTTAGGCGGCTCGCGTATGATTATGTTCAGATTCATCGTCATTTTACTGCTGGGTATTTCTTGTCAGGCCGCGCCGTCTGTCACGAATGCGCTGGCAGGAGCTTACATTTGCGACGAGGTCTCGGCGTTGAAGATTCACTTGGTTATCAAGCAGGATGGCACATACGAGGCATCGTTGGAGCAGCCCACCGGCGTCCGACTTGAGAGCGGAGTCTGGACAAGCAAGAGTGATGATTTGGTTTTGCAGCGTCGCAGAGGAGACATCGGCCATCCGATTCGGAGGCTTCGTCCCGACCCCGAAGTTTCGGGGCGTTTGCTCTGGATAGTTCCTGGCGCTGGCGATGCAGGAGGCGCAGCCACATATCCATTTTTTCATCGAGAGGTTTTATGAGATTGACGCCGTTTAGTTTCAAGTTTGTAGTGCGACAAAAGTTTTGACGCCAATCCCGTCGCTGCCGCCCGTCGTCAAGCTCACCACGCCGGACAATGGACGGTTCATCATCTTGCGCGAGAACCACAGCGCGCCGGTCGTGGATTAAACCAGCCGCGCAGTTGAAACTTTTCCCGTCCGAGCTTCGTCTTGAGGTGCAACAAGCTCACCGCGTTTGATTTTACGGGTGATTTGTTTGCTGAGCATTGACAAACATCATCCACAACACAATTCACGGGCGTGAAACGGTGGCGGAACTTTTGCGTTCCGGCCGGTTGCACGATCTGTTTGAGCGACAGGCTGAGTTGCATCCTGAAAACATCGCCCTGATCTGCGCCGGCGAGCGCATGACCTACGCGCAAGTGGAGCAGCGCGCCAACCAGCTCGCGCGCCATCTTCGCGGCCGGGGCGTGAAGCGCGGCGACTGCGTGGCGATGCTGCTCCCGCGTTCGCCGGAGGTTTGCATCGCGTTGCTCGGCATTCTCAAGGCGGGCGCGGCGTATGTGCCGCTCGACCCCGGATTTCCGGCGGAACGCGTCGGATTCGTCCTCGCGGATTGCAAGGCACGGGCATTGGTGACAACCGGATCGCTCGCAGCCAAGGCGGCAAATTTTCGCGGCGAAATCATTTCACTCGACGAACAGGAAATTGAAATCAATTCCCGGCCGGTTACGCGATTGGGTTCCGCCGAAACCGGCACGACGCCGGAAGACCTTTGCTACATCATTTACACCTCCGGCTCGACCGGCCAGCCGAAGGGCGTGCAGATCGAACATCGCAGCGCCAGCCATCTGGTGCGCTGCGAAGGGGAAATTTTCAAGGTGCGGCCGGACGACCGGGTTTACCAGGGATTCTCCATCGCGTTCGACGCCTCGGTCGAGGAAATCTGGCTCGCGTTTTTTGCGGGCGCAACGCTCGTGGTCGGCAACGACGAAATGGTCCATGCGGGCGCGGCGCTGTCGCGGATGCTGACCGACGCGGGGGTGACGGTGCTTTCGTGCGTGCCGACGCTGCTTTCGATGATGGACGAAGACGTGCCGTCGGTGCGGCTGCTGATTCTTGGCGGCGAGCAATGCCCGGCGGACCTGGTGAAACGCTGGTGGAAACCCTACCGCCGCGTCGTCAACACCTACGGCCCGACCGAAGCCACCGTCATCGCCACCTACGCGGAATGCCATCCGCAAAAACCCGTCACGATTGGCCGGCCGCTGCCGGATTATTTCGCGGAAATCCTCGACGAACAATTGCGGCCCGTCGCGCCGGGGCAACCGGGTGAATTATGCCTCGGCGGCATCGGCCTTGCACGCGGCTACGTCGGGCTGCCGGAATTGACGCGGGAAAAGTTTGTTCCAAATCCGCTGGCGCGAAACGGCGAATTGACCGCGCGGCTTTATCGCACCGGCGATCTCGCGCGGTTCACGCCGGACGGCGAGATTGAATTTCTTGGCCGCATTGATTCGCAGGTGAAAATTCGCGGCTTCCGCGTCGAGCTTTCGGAAATCGAATCCGTGCTGCTGGAATGTCCCGGCGTGCAGGCCGCAGCGGTCGCCTTGCGCGAAGATTCTCCCGGCGCAACGCAGTTGATCGCCTATCTCGTCCCGCGCGGCGATGTGCCGCCGGATGAACCGGCCATCCGCGCCCGCCTGCGCGCGCGGCTGCCGATTTACATGATGCCGGCGTTGTTTGAAATCATTTCAGAACTCCCGATGCTTTCGAGCGGCAAGGTGGATCGCCGCAACCTGCCGCCGCCGCGCAATCGCGCCGCGCAGTCGCGACCGGAAATCATCGCGCCTCGGACGAAACTGGAAGAACGAATCGTTGCCGAGTGGGAAAAATTGTTTGCCCCGATGCCGGTTTCCGTGCGCGACAATTTTTTCCTCGACCTCGGCGGACACTCGCTGCTGGCGGCACGGATGGTTTCAGAACTGCGCAAGGAAAGTCCGTTTCAAGCGCTTTCGATGCTTGACGTTTATCAGCATCCCACCATAGAAGGACTGGCAGCGCAGTTTGAGAAAAAATTTCAAACTGACCCCGCGCCGGTTTCCGCCGACGTCAATGCCATCCCATGGCTGAGGCATTTTCTATGCGGCTGCGCGCAACTGGCCGGTCTTTTCCCGATCCTCGGATTCTTTGCGCTGCAATGGCTCGCGCCGTTCCTGACCTACACCTGGATGATCGAGGACGACTACGATTATCATACAGCCATTCCCGCCGCCCTGGCCGTTTTCATCGTTCTCTACCCGCTGATGCTGCTGACGGCGATCCTCGTGAAATGGATCGTGATCGGGCGGTATCGCCCCGGCAAATATCCGTTGTGGGGCGGCTATTATTTGCGGTGGTGGTTTGTGACCGCCATCGAATCCGCCGTGCCGCTTGCCTATCTCACCGGCACGCCGCTGTTGAACATCTACTACCGTTTGATGGGCGCAAAAATCGGGCGCAATGTCTTTCTAGGCGTGGAAGATTTCGCCATTTATGACCTGCTCACCATCGGCGACGACACCAGCATCGGCGCGGATTCCGGCGCCCGCGGCTGCACCGTTGAAAACGGAATGCTCATCATCGGCCCGGTGACGATTGGCAAACGCTGCTTCATCGGCACGCGCACCGTCGTTTGCCAAAACACGGTGATGGAAGACGACGCGTCGCTGGAAGACCTCTCGATGCTGCCACGCGGCTCCAAAATTCCCCGGGGCGAAACGTGGCTCGGTTCACCCGCGAAACCGTCCGGGCGTCCGGCAAATATTTTCCCGGTGGCACGCCCGGCGGCGTTGCGCCGCTTCACGTTCGGAATTTTGCACACGGCGGGCGTGCTGCTTTTTCCGCTGCTGGTGGTCACGGCAATTCTTCCCGGCATCATCGCCATGAACGCCTTGAACTATCGGGACGATTATTACTGGTATTTGTTTCTGTCGCCGTTCGTGGCGTTTTCGTTTGTGCTGCTGCTGGCGCTGGAAATTGCCGCCATCAAATGGCTGCTGCTGGGCCGGGTGAAACCGGGACGCTATCCGTTGCACGGGTTTTTCTACCTGCGGAAATGGTTCGTGGACCAGACGCTGCGCCTGAGCCTCGACGTGCTCGGCCCGCTTTACGCCTCGATTTATCTGCCGCCATGGTATCGGCTGCTCGGCGCGAAGCTCGGCAAAGGCGTGGAAATTTCCACGGCTTCTTTCATTGCCCCCGATCTTTTGTCCGTCGCCGAGGAGGGCTTCATCGCCGACGCGGTGATGCTCGGTGCGGAGCGCGTGCGCGATGGCGTTGTGACCGTCGCGGGCAACCACATCGGCCGGCGTTCGTTCATCGGCAACAGCGCCGTGCTGCCGCCTGGCGCGGTGATCGGCGACAGTTGCCTCATCGGCTGCCTTTCCCTGCCGCCCATTGACGCCGCCTCCGCCGCCCGCGCCGACACATCGTGGATGGGTTCGCCCGCCATTTTTCTGCCGCAACGCCAGGCCAGCACCGCGTTCGGCGAGGAACAAACCTTCAAGCCTTCGCGGAAACTCCGCGCGCTGCGCGCGGTCATGGAATTCATCCGCGTGATCCTGCCGTCCACCGGGTTCGTCGTGCTGACGAGCCTGCTGTTTTCCGTGATGGTCTTGATTGAAGACAGCATCACGCTCTGGCAGATGCTGCTGCTGCTGCCGTTGCTATACGCGGCCTGCGGCATCGTTGCCGTCCTTTTCACCGTGTTGGTGAAATGGATCCTGGTCGGACGATATCGTGCCGGGGAAAAGCCGCTCTGGTGCAGTTTCATCTGGCGCAACGAACTCATCAACGCGCTGCATGAACACCTGACCGACGCGTGGCTGGTGGGCATGTTGACCCGCACGCCGTTTGTGTGCTGGTATTTCCGGCTGCTCGGCGCGAAAATCGGGCGGCGCGTCTATCTGGACACCACCGACTTCAGCGAATTTGATCTCGCCACCATCGGCCATGAGGCCGCGCTCAACGCCGACTGCACCGTGCAGACGCATTTGTTCGAGGATCGCGTGATGAAGATGGGAACCATCCACATCGGCCCGCGTTGCAAGGTCGGCACGGGCACACTGGTGCTTTACGACACCAAAATGGAAACCGGCGCAACGCTCGGCGCACTGTCGTTGCTGATGAAAGGCGAAACGCTGCCGGCCAACACCCACTGGACAGGCATTCCAGCCCGGCGCGAGGAGGCCAGCCATGCTTGAGCAAATCCAAACCGGCTGGCCCGGCGTGCAAGCGTGGTGCTGCGACCTTGACGATCCGCGCGCGCTTTCAGCTTGCGAAGAATCCGTTCTTGATGCGGATGAATTGCGGCGCGCCGAACGCCTGCGCGCCGAACGACCACGGCAACGGTTCATCCGCCGCCGGACACTTCGACGTTTTCTGCTTGGCCAGTTTCTTGAAACTTCGCCGGCAACACTTTGCTTTGCGGAAACAGGGTCAGGGAAACCGCACCTGTCAGAATTTTCTCCGGAGCGGTGCGGATTCAGCACGTCGCATTCGGAAAATGTTTTTATGATGGCGATGGCGGCGGAAATGGAAATCGGCGTGGACGTGGAGGTGCTGCGCCCGGAATGGAACCTGGAATCCGTCGCCGCGATGTATTTAGACCGGCGGCAAATCACCCAACTTGAAAGTTTTCCACGGCAGGAACAGCAGAGACAATTTCTCCGCTTTTGGTCATTGCGCGAAGCGTTCGCCAAGGCTTCCGGCAGCGGTATTGCGCAATCGTCCGCCGGCCAAATGTCCGCCGCGAGCGTGTGGAATTGCATCTTCTGCGCCGGCTCGCCGCGTCCGGAATGGAACTGGATTCAACAGTGGCATCGAATCGGAAAGCATGACGCAATAATTTCTGTGTGCCACAAGCGGCCCGACATGCAGGAATACGCCGCCGCTCAACACATGTCAGGTTGCTGGAAAAGCTGCCGCAATGCCCGACCTATTTGATTCTGCGGTAAATCGGCTTCGGCACAACAATGGCGGCGAAGCATTTGCCGCGAATCTCAATCTCAATCTTCGTGTCCGGCTTCGCGAATTCCGGCGGAACATAACCCATGCCGATGCCGATGCCGAGCAACGGACTTTGCGTGCCGCTGACGACTTCGCCGACGCTCGCGCCATTCGCCCAGATTGGATAATGCGGTCGCGGCGGCGCAGATTTGCCGGTCATCTTGAACGCGACGAGTTTCTTTTTCACGCCGTTCGCCTTTTGTTCGGCGAGAACGGATCGTCCGATGAATTCGCCTTTGTCGAGCGAAACAAAAAATCCGACGCCAGCTTCAATCGGCGTCGTCTGCTCATCGAGTTCGTGGCCGTAAAGCGGATAGCAAACTTCGGTGCGCAACGTGTCGCGCGCACCAAGGCCGCACGGCTTGGTTCCAAAGGGCGCGCCGGTTTCGAGGATTTTACTCCAGAGATGCCGGATTGCTTCGTCGGAGCCGACAATTTCAAATCCATCCTCGCCGGTGTAGCCGGTGCGCGAGACAAGGACGCTGTGATTCTCAAATTTAAATCCGCCAATCTGGTTTTTCTTCAAATCCGTGACTTGCGCGACGCGCATGGCCGAAGCAGAAGCGCCGGGAATGCAGTGGTTGATGAATTCCTTGACGCGCGGGCCTTGCACGGCGACGGCGGCGTATTGATGCGAGGCGTCGGTGAGATTCAGTTCGCCGGAAAATTTTACGGCCTGTCCCTGCAACCACGCAACGTCGGGTTCGATGCGCGAGGCGTTGATAATGAGAAAATAAACGCCGTCGGAAAGTTTGTAGGCGTAAAGGTCGTCAATCACGCCGCCGCGCTCGTTGCACATCAGGGTGTATTGGCCTTCGCCGGGCGCGAGCTTGCGAATGTCGTTCGTGAGGACGGAATTCAAAAACGATTCTGCGCCTGCGCCGCTGACGGTGACTTCGCCCATGTGCGAGATGTCGAAAATCCCGGCGGCGTTGCGGACGGCGAGATGTTCGTCGGTGATGCTCGTGTATTGCACCGGCATTTCCCAGCCGCCGAAATCAATCAGCTTCGCGCCGAGTCTCTGGTGCGCGGAAAAAAGTGCGGTGCGTTTTAACATGATTCAATTCAACCACAGATGGACACGGAATCACACAGATAAAAATAAAACACGGTGGCAAAACCTTTTGCATCCGTGTTTGTCTGTTCTGTGAATCCGTGGTTGATTTTCAGCCCCATTTCTCCGTCTTCATCTGCTCCTTCGGCACGCCGAGGCCGTGCAGGACGACTTCTTCGGCAAACTCCACGAGCGCGTTCGGGCCGCAGGCGTAAAAAACGGTGTTCGGCAGATCGCCAGCGATTTCCTTGATCCACACCGGCGTGATGCGGCCGGTTCGGCCCGTCCAGTTGTCCTCCGGCGTGGCGCGTGTGCAGGTGACGTGGAACTTGAAATTGGGATTTTCCTTTTCCAGTTCGCGAAACTCGTTGTTGAAAATGATGTCCTTGGGCTGGCGGACGCTGTAAAGCACGGTGATTTTGGTTTCGAGCTTGCGCCGCGTCGCTTCGCGCACATAGGCGCGGAACGGCGTCACGCCCGAACCGCCGGCGATGCAGACGAGATGCTTGTTCGGCTCATAGACCGGCAGGAATTTTCCGACGGGCGGGATGACGAACATTTTGTCGCCGGGCTTCGCCCAGTCCACGATGCGCGTGCCCATCTTGCCGTCGCGCTTGACGGTGACCTCGTAAAAGCCGCGATCCAGCGCGCAGGACGAGAGCGAGTAGGCGCGCTTGTAGCTGGTCGTGTCCGGCCAGTAGAGCGTGATGAACTGGCCGGTCTTGAATTCGGGATTGTGGCCGTCCGGCCATTTGAGGTGGATGGTTTTTGTGTCGGGCAGTTCCATCGTGACCGACTCAACGAGCATTTCGAGAATTTCTTTTGCCATATTTTTTTAAAGTGGCGGAAAAGCTAATAAATTTTCCGGGCGTCGGCAAGTTTTGTCGCGCGGAGCGGAAGTTGCGTGCGGCGGAACGGGCTAGAATTTCCAGGACGTTCCAATCTTGGCGCGCGTCGAGGTGTAATTGTCCGCAATGTCGGAATAAATGCCGATGCTCCAATAACTCCGGGTCGAGGCGGATCGCCAGCCGATTTCGGCCCCGATGGTGAAATACTGGTTCACGGCGGCGGCCTGGAGGAATTTGGTGTGGATTCCATACGCCTCGAAAACCCAATGCTGTTTGATTGGCACCGAAACCTTCAACCCGTTCTTTATGATCTGCTGCGAGATGTCCGGGTTGAAAGTATAGCCGCCGAGCGTGACGGGAATTCCCTGATACCAGCCGAAATAATTGCCCATCGTCAGCGAAAATTTTCCGAAGTCATAAGTCAGCATGCTGCTCAAGCCCGCCTGGCCGATGGCGCCGCCGGCCAGCATATCCTCCGACGCCGAGGCTATCGCGCCGCCCGACGGCGTGAGTTGCCAGGCCCACGGCTGGTTGTCGCCCGGCAAAATAATTTTCACCGGCAAGGCGAGCGTCAAACCCGCGCTGAAAACTTTTGCGCCTTCGATTTCCGTGTAGTTGAGCGGCATCGCCACGCCGAGGCCCACGCGGTCGGAAAGTTTGAAATTCATTGAGAGCGGCAGGGAATAACTGGTGCCGCTGATCCCCTGGCTTGTGAAGCTGCCGATGTCAGCCACGACGCCAAAACTGGCGCGAAGGGCATCCGCGCTGCCGGCGGCTTTTTCCGCGCTCGTCTCGCCTTCCCCGAAGGCGTAATCACTGAAAGCCTCCGACGCCATCATCGCGGTGGAACTGTTCGGGTTGCCGTCGCTGACCGCGACCGTGGACTGCTCGTCCATCGCCTTGAGAAATTTCTCGTATTCCGACTGGCCGTCCTTTTTCAGAAAGTCGGTGATCTGGCTGTTCACGTCGTCACGGCTCGTCCCGGTGAAAGTTTTTGAAAATCCGATGGACGGGATTTGCAGCGTGGCGGAAGTGCCCGCGCTGTTGATGTTGAAGCTCATGGCATTGGCGACGCCGGCATATTGCAAGCTGGCGCTGTAGCCCCGGCCGGCGAACGGTGCAAAATTGTTCTGCGCGTCCACGGCGCTTTGGATCAGATCAAGCACGCTGGAACTGCCGACGGTCTGGTTCAGGGACGGCCCGCCATCGGTTGTCACGGCGTTGATGTTAAACAGATCGCCGGCAACGGCGCGCGTCACGCCCGAAAGGCAGAGCAGCGCGCTGATGATAATTGAAACCGGACGTGCGACACGATGGGAGTTGTTTGATGAGTGCATGGTTTCTGAATTGCAATGTTGTTAAACTTGCGGGCTGAATGTGCGTCATTCGTGCTAAAAATGTCAAAGCCAAAAACAAAAAAACGGCGGACTGCTTCCAGTCCGCCGTCTTGAATTTTAATTTTGCTTACAGCCCCTTGCCGATCATGAACTTCAGCAGGTCGGCCACGCGGCAACTGTAACCCCACTCGTTGTCATACCAGCTCACGAGCTTGAAGAAGCGTTTGTTCAGTTCGATGCCCGAGCCGGAATCGAAAATGGACGATGATTTGCTGTGGATGAAATCGCTGCTCACCACTTCGTCGCTGGTCCATTCGAGAATGCCTTTGAGATAGGTCTCGCTGGCCTTCTTCATGGCGGCGGAAATCTCCGCGTAGCTCGTGTCCTTCACGGTCTTCACCGTGAGGTCAACCACGGAAACCGTCGGGGTTGGCACGCGGAACGCCATGCCGGTCAGCTTGCCTTTGACTTCCGGGCAGACGAGCGCGACGGCCTTGGCCGCGCCGGTCGTTGACGGAATGATGTTGATGGCCGCGCTGCGTCCGCCCTTCCAATCTTTTTTGCTCGGACCGTCCACGGTTTTTTGCGTGGCGGTGTAGCTGTGGATGGTCGTCATCAAACCTTCCTCGATGCCGAAGCCTTCCTTGAGCAACACATGGACGACCGGCGCGAGGCAGTTCGTCGTGCAGCTCGCATTGGAAATGACGTGATGCTTCGCCGCGTCATACTTCTCGTGGTTCACGCCGATGACGACGGTGATGTCCTCGTTTTTGGCCGGGGCGGAAATGATGACCTTCTTTGCGCCCGCCGTGATGTGGCCGTAGGCGGATTTTGGATTCGCCTTGTCGGCGTCGGTGAAGAGGCCGGTGGATTCGATGACCACGTCAACGCCGAATTTTTTCCACGGCAATTCCGCCGGCGTCTTCGCGCTGACGACGTGGATTTCCTTGCCGTTGACGACCAGCACGTCGTCCTCCGTCTTGTCGGCGGCGGATTTCTTCGAGCCGACGGTGCCGGCGAAGCGGCCCTGGGTGGAATCGTATTTGAGCAGGTAAGCCAGATTGTCGGCGGGAACAATGTCCCCGACCGCGACGACTTCGACTTCCTTGCCGAGAAGACCTTGTTCGGCGATGGCGCGAAAGACCAGGCGCCCGATGCGACCGAACCCGTTGATTGCAACTTTGACAGGCATAATTTTTTAATTTTTATTAGATGATGGAATTCATTTCCTTAAACTGACAGGGAATTTTAACAGCGCCCGGGAAATGGTCAATGAAGAATTCGGAAACAACCCGGCGGGGGGCGTCACGGAGGCAGTGTAAAATCACGCCCCGGCCAATCGAAAATTCGTTTCGCATTGCCGTGATTGCGTGCTACGCTCTTCCTGTCCAGACACATTTAAAAAACGGCCAGATTTCCGGTATGCTGGCTGAACAACTGATGAAAGCCAGAGTTAAAGAAGTTGACGATATCAACCAAAGCAAACGGGTCGAAGACGCTTTGCGAGTCAGTGAAGAACGTTATCGCTCGCTGTTTGAGCATATGCTGGATGGACTGGCGCATTGCCGGATGATTTTTGAACAGGGCCGCCCGCAGGATTTTATCTACCTTGAAGTTAACAAGGTTTTTGAAAAGCTGACCGGACTTAAAAATGTCACCGGCAAACGGGTCACCGAGGTCATCCCCGGCATCAGACAGTCAAACCCGGAACTGTTCGAGATTTACGGACGAGTGGCGTTGACCGGCCAAGCGGAGCAGTTCGAAACATATTTGGAACCATTGAAGGCCTGGCTGGAGGTTTCGGTTTACAGCACGGAGAAAGAATGTTTTGTGGCTGTTTTCAGGAATATCACCGAGCGCAAGCAGGCGGAGGATGCCAGCCATCGGAGCCGCGAGGAATTCAAAGATTTGTTCGACAACGCCCCCGTCGGTTTTCATGAGATTGACGCCGAGGGGCGCATCGTCCGCATCAACAACACCCAGTTGAAAATGCTGGGCTATGCCGCCAACGAACTGCTGGGGCAGTTTGTCTGGAAAATTTCCGGGGATGAAGAACTTTCCCGGCAGGCCGCATTGTCGAAATTGGCCGGAGAACCGCCTCCGGCGCAAGGCTTCGAGCGGATGTTCCGCCGGAAGGACGGATCCACTTTTCCGGTTTGGATCCACGACCGGCTGCTGAAACGGGACGACGGCACTGTCATCGGCATCCGCGCGGGTGTGGAGGACATCACCGATCACAAGCGGATGGAAGGTTCCCTGAACTACGAACGGGATTTATGGCAGACGCTGCTGGATAATTCGCCGGACAAGCTATATTTCAAGGACGCCCAATCCCGGTTTGTCAAAGTGAGCCGGGCCATGCTCATCCAGTTTGGCGTGGAATCCGCAGACGCAATGGCAGGCAAGACGGATTTTGATTTTTTCGATGTATCGCACGCCCGGCCGGCATTTGAGGATGAACAGGAAATCATCCGCACCGGCCGCCCGTTGATTGACAAGGAAGAGCGTGAAGAATGGAACGATGGCCGTGTCACATGGGTGTCCAGCACCAAACTGCCGTGGCGCGACGGCACCGGCAAGATCGTCGGCACCATGGGCATTTCACGCGACATCACCGAGCGGAAGCGTGCGGAGTCCGCCCTGGACTACGAGCGCATTTTGCTGAGGACGCTGCTGGATCATTCGCCGGACAATATTTATTTCAAAGACACCCAATCCCGTTTTGTCAAATGCAGCACGACCCAGGCCCGGCATTTTGGCTTGAATTCGCCGGATGAACTGGCGGGCAAGACGGATTTTGACATCTACCCGGAGTCACACGCCCGTCCCCGATATGATGATGAACAGGAAATCATCCGCACCGGCCGGCCGCTGATTGACAAGGAAGAACGTGAAGAGTGGAAGCCCGGGCACGTCACCTGGGTCTCCAGCACGAAGATGCCGTGGTTCGATGCCGCCGGGAAAATCGTCGGCATCATCGGCATTTCGCGCGACATCACCGCGCACAAGGAGGCGGAACTGGCGGTGCTCGCCAGCGAGAAACGTTACCGCCAGTTATTTGACCTGGCGGCAGATGCCGTCGTCCTGGTGGATCTGGAGACCCACCGCTATATGGATGTCAACAAGGCGACGCAGCATCTTTACGGCTACAGCCGTGAGGAATTTCTCCAGATGACACCGGAGGATGTTTCCACCGAACCGGGGAAAACCCATGCACATATAACCGAGGGTGACGCCTATGTTCCGCTCCGCTGGCATCGCAAGAAGAACGGCGATAAGATTGCCTTGGAAATCATGGCCAACCAGATTGACTATAAAGGCCGTCCGACGGCGCTGGTCA
>Ga0181534_10002216_pt1 | contig 12200 bp, 13 predicted proteins | sample PEATcosm2014_Bin_37_FD_119758 | JGI IMG/M metagenome (GOLD analysis project Ga0181534, IMG submission 119758) | Peatland microbial communities from MTU Mesocosm Facility, Houghton, MI, USA - PEATcosm2014_Bin17_10_metaG | ecosystem: Environmental > Terrestrial > Soil > Wetlands > Peat | place...
GCCGCGGTGGCGCCTGCACAGTGGCTTGCAGCCGTAGCGCCGGCCGCAAAATCAGCCACGCCGCGAGCAGGCAGACCAGCGCCGCTCCGCCGCCGCCCGCCAGCAGCATGCGCCGCGGCGTCCAAAATGCCGCAGAGGCTACAGAGACCGGCGCCACACTCGCCATGGTTACGCCCTGATAGAATTCCACGGGGTGTGCGAGCGCCGCGCTGAACTGCTCCACGTTCTGAAAGCGCCGGTCCGGATCCTTGGCCAACGCCTTCAGCACAGCATTCTCCACACCCTGCGGGATCTGCGGATGCAGGCGTGTAGGCGGCGCGGGCGGCGTATTCACATGATCGTTCAGAATCTGGAACTCGCTGTCCGCCTGAAAGGGCGCCTGGCCCGTCAGAATCTCGTAGAGCGTCGCCCCCAGGGAGTAGATATCCGACCGGGCGTCCACCGGCTTCACCAGGATCTGCTCGGGCGACATGTAGTAGGCTGTCCCCAGTTGCACGCCGGTCCGCGTCATGCCCATCATGCCATGGTCGCTGGCGACTTTGGCCAGCCCGAAGTCCATCACCTTTACGACGCCCTCGCGGTTCAGCATGATGTTGCTGGGCTTGATGTCGCGGTGCACAATCCCCAGGCGGTGCGCCTGCCCGATTCCCGCCAGCGCCTGCAGGAACAGCGGGACGGCTTCGGCGGCGGGGATGGCGCCGCGGCGCGACACGATTTCATGAAACGTTTCGCCATCCACGAACTCCATCACCATGTAGGCGGCGTTGTCCTCGACCATGAATGCGTACAGCGTCGCCAGGTTGGGGTGATTCAGTTGCGCCTGGGCGCGCGCCTCGCGGCGAAAACGCTCCAGCAACTCGGGATTCCCGGAGAATTCGGGGTTGAGGGCCTTGATGGCTACCACGCGGTCCAATTGCGTGTCGATAGCTTTGTAGACCACCCCCATGCCGCCCGCGCCGATTATTTCCACGATCCGGTAATTCCCGATCTCGGTGCCGATCACTGCTTTTAGGATAACTCCCCGTGAAGCCCAATTCCCGGAACAAAGCGCCGCCGGAAGCGTCCAATCGAAAGATGCGCTACTGCCTGCTCGCTATGATTGTGTCGCTGGCCGCGTTCGCCGGGCAAGATTGGCCCGTCTGGGGCGGCAAGAACCGCTATTTCATCGCCAATACCTCGGGGTTGGCCGATGCCTGGCCGGCCGCTGGTCCGAAGAGAGTCTGGAGCCGCCCGCTGGGCGATGGGTATTCCGCGGCCGCCGAGGAGAGCGGCGTGCTCTATACCGCGTTCCGGCGGAATTCGCACGACGTCATCACCGCGCTCGACGCGGCCACCGGCAAGACGCTCTGGGAATACGAATACGACAATCCGTTTACCAACGACTATGCGGAGGCGGTGGGACCGGGTCCCTACGCGATGCCGGAAGTGGTGGGCGATCGGGTAGTCTCCGCCAGCGCCACCGGCAAGATCCATTCCCTGGACAAAAAGACCGGCAAGCTGAGATGGTCGCACGACTTATACAACGAGTTTCACGCCACGCACCTGCAATTCGGATTCTCCTGCCACGCGCTGCCCTACAAAGACATGCTGATCTACCAGGCCGGCGGCCAGGGCGACGGCGTCATCGCGTTCCGCCAGAGCGACGGCGCGGTGGTTTGGAAGGCCCTGCAATTCACCAATTCGCATTCGTCGCCGCTGTTGATTAATGTGGATGGGCAGCCGCAGGTGGTGGTGCTGGCGGCCAAGACGGTGTTCGGCTTCAATCCGGATAACGGCGCGCTGCTTTGGTCGCACGAACATGTGACCAACTATGGGTTGGCTATAAGCACACCCGTCTGGGCGCCCGGCAATTTGCTGTTTATCGCTTCGGCGTATGGCACGGGCGCGCGCGTCCTGCATCTGCGCCAATCCGGCGGGAAGACCACGGTGGACCAGCTTTGGTATGACCCGCACCTGCAGCTCCACATCGGCACCGCCATCCAGCGCGATGGCTACGTCTACATCTCGCGGGGTTACGACGGTCCGGTCCTGATGACTGCCGTGGAACTGAAGACCGGAAAGATCATGTGGCAGGAGCGCGGGTTTGCGAAGGCGCAACTGCTTTGGGCGGATGGCAAGCTGATCCTGGCGGACCAGGATGGCACGCTGGCCCTGTGCCGGGCGACTCCGCGGAAGTTCGAGGTGCTTTCCAAGGCGTCCGTGTTGCAGAGCATCGCCTGGACGCCGCCCACGCTGGTGGGCACGCGGCTCTATGTGCGCGATCGCAAGACTATCGCGGCATACGATCTGGGGAAATAATCTTTATCCCGACGCCGCCGGCGGTAGGGACTTCTGCGGCGGCAGTTCTTTTCCGATGTCGGCGATCACTTCCTTTCATAACTGATCACGGCCACCGGTCCCGCATGACCGCCGCCGTGAAGACCGTCATCCGGCGTGAACACGCGCCCGCGCATGGCGGGAACGCCGAGAACGCGGAGGAAATCGCTGAAAGCCAGGGTTCCCGAAAAAGCCCGCTGGTTATCGCGCATCTGCTCCCAGATCGGGTTGGTGAAATTGTCGCCGGCTTTCGGACAGTCGGCAGAGAACGCAGCATTATGGCATTCAGGATTCTGAAAATGACCGTGTTGGCGCCGATGCCCAGCGCCAGCGAGAGAGCCGCCGTGGCGGCGAAACCAGGATTCGCGCGCAGTGTCCGCAGGGCGTAGCGCGTGTAGACATAGCTCCATTTGCATATCCTAGCATAGTTAGACTATGGCACGCCCATATGGTTAGATCGTTATTGGAGGATACATGGCTACGATGCGCGCGGTGCAGGTTTCCCGTCCCGGGGGGCCCTTTGAGTTGGTGGAACGCGAGATCCGGGATCCCGGCGCGGGATCGGTGCGGCTCAAGGTGCAGGCTTGCGGAGTCTGCCACAGCGACTCGCTGACGAAGGAAGGGCACCTTCCGGGGATATCGTACCCGCGAGTTCCAGGCCACGAGGTGGTCGGCGTTATAGATGCGGTTGGCGCAGGTGTGGCCGGTTGGACGCCCGGCCAGCGCGCCGGTCTCGGCTGGAACGGCGGATACTGCGGGTATTGCGACAACTGCCGCCGGGGAAACTTCTTCGCGTGCCAGACAGCCACCTACATCACGGGCGTCACCAGCGACGGAGGCTATGCCGATTACACCATCGCGCGCGCCGAAGCCCTGGCCCGCGTGCCTGAAGAGTTGTCCGCGGTGGAGGCTGCGCCGCTGATGTGCGCCGGCATCACTACGTTCAACTGTCTCCGCAACAGCGGCGCGCGGCCGGGCGACCTGGTGGGCGTGCTGGGCCTTGGCGGGCTCGGCCATCTGGGTGTCCAGTTCGCTTCGAAAATGGGTTTCAGGACCGTCGCGATCGCGCGGGGGCAGGATAAAGAAGCGCTAGCGAGGTCCCTGGGCGCGTGGCGCTACATCGACAGCCGGGCGCAGGACCCTTCCGCGGAGCTGCGGAAGTTGGGCGGAGCCAAGGTCATCCTGGCCACCGTCACCGCGGGCGACGCCATGCAGGCGGTCCTGGGTGGCCTCGGCGTCCACGGAACCCTGATGGTCATTGGCGCCGCGATGTCCATGGAACTCGTTCCCGCCGCTCTCATCGCCGGATGCCAGGGCATCAAAGCGTGGTATTCGGGCACCTCGATCGATTCGCAGGACACCCTGTCGTTCAGTGTGCTGACGGGCGTGCGGTCGATGAACGAGGTCTTTCCATTGGAGCAGGCCGCCGAGGGTTACGAGCGCATGCTAAGCGGCAAGGCGCGGTTCCGGGCGGTATTAACTACGGGGAACTAAGACCGCTCAGTGCCCAGTATCCGTCGCGCGTTGTTGCCTTGACATCGGGCCTGCCCTTCACCGCGACCCGGATCGCGTGAAATTTCCCCGGCTCGCCTCCTTTCGGCTCGAAGCTGAGAATGTACTGGCGATGCACCTCCTCGCCCACCAGTTGGATGGCCCGCTCCAAAGCGTTCTTCTTTAGGAAATTGAGGGTTTGCCCGCCAGTGGTCCTGGTGAACAGGGTGGAAAGATCGGGCTTATGCAACCGTATCAATTCGCCAATCGAATAGACGAAACCGCCCGGCCCCAAATCGGGCGGAACCGGAGTGTCGTCGGCAGTGGGGCAGCCGGCGCACTGCGGATGCTTGATCCGCTCGTCTTCCGGTTTCAGATCCTCGGCGGTCTTGGGCCTCACGGTGAAGGGCTGCATCATGGGCGAGTAGGTCAGCCAGTAAACCGCGGCATTCAGCCGCTCCACCTGCTCCATCACGGCGGGCAGTTTCGCTTCGCTCGCGCGATCGCGCTTCTCCGCGATCATCAGGATGATGCGCCGCCGTCCCGGCGGCCGCCGTTCCAGCATCAGCAGCGCCTGGCGCATGGCATCCAGCATGCGCGCGTCTCCGCCTTCCTTGCGCAGCATGCGTAGCGCATGAATGACGGGATCTGGGTCGCCGGTAAAGTCCTGGTGGAGTTTCACTTCGTCGCTGAAGGAGATCACCGCCGTTTCTCCCGCGTCCGCCGCCACCAACTGCGTAAACAGGATGCCGCTGCCGCCCAGCTTGTCGATTACGGCTCCGGAATTCGAGCTGGTCTGGACCGCGACGACCAAGTCGATCGGATAGGCCATCCAATCCATGTGTACCGGCTGCGGCACATTGTTGTCGTAGAGGATCAGGTCGTCCGGCGTCAGCCCGTCCACGAAATGTCCCTTCGAATCGGTGACGGTGACGGGCGCGACTACCAGCGGAACGGTACTTTTGAACTGTCCCCACCCGAGGCACACGAATACAACGATACCGGCGGCCGCGCGCATTAGCAAAAGCCTCTAGCAGTTTTTGAGCCAATGCCTGTCACGGGCGCGATGACGGCGGCGTATGTCAACATGGGAATTGCGCATCCTGCTGGCTCATAATTCGCCCTACTATCCCTCGTACGGCGGCGGCGACAAGTCCAACCGTCTGCTGATGGAAGCGCTGGCAGCCAGGGGCCACGCGGTACGGGTGGTCGCACGCGTGGAACATTTTGGCGCCGATGCGCACGCCGCGCTGGTGCGCGAATTGACCGCCCGCGGAGCCGCCCCGCTCGACGAGCGGGCCAGCGTCGAGTTCCACTTGAACGGCGTGGAAATCGGCGTTCTCACTCGCGACCCGAACCTGCGGACCTATTTCGCCGCCCAGGTGCGCGCGTTCTCGCCCGACATTATCCTGGCCTCGACCGACGACCCGGCGCACCTGATGCTGGAAATCGCGTTGCGGTCGCCGCGCGCCCGCGTGGTCTACCTGGTGCGCGCTACCGTCGCGCTGCCGTTCGGCCCGGATAGCGGGTTACCGAGCGAGTTTCAAACCGAAGCCCTGCGGCAAGCGGATGGCGTGGTGGCAGTGAGCGAATACGTGGCGCAATATACGCGGCAACACGGCGGCGTGGAGGCCATCCACGTGCCGATTTCGCTGCTGGATCCCGGCAGCCCGGCGGACCTGGGCCGCTTCGACAACCGCTTCGTCAGCATGGTGAATCCGTGTGCGGTGAAAGGCATCTCGATTTTTCTGGCGCTGGCGGAGCGTTTTTCCAGCGTGGAGTTCGCGGCGGTCCCCACCTGGGGCACCACGGCGGCGGATTTCGCGGCCATGCGGAAGTTGCCTAACATCTCGATTCTGCCGCCAGTCGACGACATCGACGATCTGCTCCGCCAGACGCGCGTGATGCTGACGCCATCGCTGTGGGCCGAAGCGCGGTCGCGGATGATCCTGGAAGCTATGTCGCGCGGCATTCCGGTGATGGCGAGCGATGTCGGCGGCCTGGCGGAGGCCATGCTGGGCATGGACTACCTGCTGCCGGTCAATCCGGTGGCGCGTTATCGGCCCATGGTGGACGAACTCATGGTGCCCGCCGTCGAGATTCCGCCGCAGGACGTGGGGCCGTGGGCCGCGGTGCTGGAGCGGCTGTTGACGGACCGCGCGCATTACCAGTATTTGGCGGCCGAGTCCCGCCGTGCCGCTCTCGAATACGCGCGCAATCTGAACGCCGTGCCGTTCGAAGCCTATCTGGAAAAGGTCTTGCAGTTGCCGAGAAGGCGGGCGGACGCTCGCCGGCAGAGTGTGAGAGCGCGGCTCTCCGACGAACGGCGACAGCTGCTGGCGCTGCGCCTGAAGCGAGCGAATACGCATGTGGGTCACTGAGCCGCCGTCCCTATCTTACGGAGATCGGGCATCTCTGGCGCACCGGGCTACGGACCTGGCACGGGCGGCCATGCCCGGCGTGGATGTGGAGATCTTCTGGGATGGCATGTGGGTGCGGCGCGTGGGTCCCGATTACTTTCCCGATCCCGATATGTTCCGCGCGTCAGCGGCAAATCCAGCGGGCTATGCCGAGCCGAATTGGGAGCGCTGGGCGGGACAGGCGCGGAAGCATCTGCGCGACGCGGAGGACTACTGGTTCTATCTGTACAAGCCCAGGGCGGGCGATGCGATCGTGGATATCGGTGCGGGGCGCGGCGAGGACGCCTTCGCATTTTCGCGCGCGGTGGGGCCGGCCGGGCGAGTCTGGGCCATCGAGCCGCATCCCGTGTCTTTTGCGGCGCTCGTCAAGTTGTGCGAACTCAACCGGCTGGCGAATGTCACGCCACTGAACTACGCATGCATGGAGCGCGCCGGCGAGTTGCAGATTGAAACGCTGCCGGTATGGGAGTCCAACTACGTGCGGGCCGGCGCGCCCAGCCTGGGGAGCCATCCGGTGAAGGGTGTGCGATTCGACGATCTGGCCGCGGAGCAGGGCATCGAGCGGATCGACTTCCTGAAAATGAACATCGAAGGCGCCGAGCGGCGGGCGCTGCCCGGTTGCGCGAGGGCGCTCGGCCGCGCGCGGTTCGTGTGCATCGCCGCCCACGACTTCCGGGCCGCCCGCGGCGAAGGCGACGAATTCCGGACTCTCGAATTCGTGAAGGAGTTGGTGGCCGCGGCGGGCTTCGAGATCGCGATGCGCGACGACCCGCGCTACTATGTGCCGTATCACGTCCACGGGGCGTCCCGCGGGTAGCGCGACGAATGGATGCGTTACCATGTGAAACATGAAGTCCTCCACTGTCCGGGAACTCCATCTGAAGACCAGCGAAATCGTCCGCCAGGTCGTGGCAGGCGAGTCCTTCATTATTGAAAAGCGCGGCGTTCCGGTCGCTGAGATCCGTCCGATCTCCGACCGGCCCAAGCCACGCATGCCCAACCGGGAGGCCCTGATTATGAGTGGGCCGGAGACTATGGATAGCGGGCTGATTCTCGAGCAGCATCGGACTTGAGGCTGTATTTGACACCGCCTACCTGGGCAAATGCTACTGGAATGAGCCGGATGGGACGCTGGTTCGGGAACTGGCGCAGCAAGCGGACGGCTTGTATTCGTCCGCTATCTGCATGGCCGAGATGGCTTGTCTGGCGCATCGCAAGGTCTGCGAGGGACCCATCGCTCCGGCCGACGCGGTGATCCGGCGGGACCTGTTTCTGGACGATGTGAACAGCGGAGTCATTACGGCATTGCCCGTGACGGAACGTCTCTTGCGAAGGGTTGAGGCGACAACCCGTGTCCTTCCGCCCTCATGCTATTTACGAGCGTGCGATGCGCTCCATTTGGTCACGGCCGCCGATTCCGGGTTCGTCGAAGTCTGGACAAATGATCGGCACATGCTTGCCGCCGCACCGCATTTCGGACTGGTGGGCCGGTCCGTCTGACAGGGCCGGTGCTGAGGCTCCGCCGCATGAACGCCGTTCTCCAATAATCTGGCGGGGCCTATGGCGGGTACCCCGGCAACGGCACGGTCTTCCGCCTAAACGTGGGACTCGGCCCATTCGTCAAATCCCTGCCCGGTTCCGGCAAAGCGGGGGCGGCGGTGAAAATCCTGGGAACGAATCTGATCGGCGCGACCAGCGTCAGCTTTAACGGGACGGCGGCCACATTCACCATTGTCTCGGCCTCCGAAATCTCGACCAAGGTACCAACGGGAGCGGCCACCGGTAAGGTGCAGGTGACGACGCCCGGCGGCACGCTCTTGAGCAACGTAACCTTTAGGGTGCCGTAAAATAGACGGCGCTTCTCGGGCTAGCTCTAGCTTGGGGCCAGTGTTGGTCATCCGGCGACCTCACCGTCGCAGGGAGAACTGAGATTCTGCATGCACCACCACGACATCCAGACTTATCATAACACCCCAAATCGCTCCGGCTCAGTCCCCACGATCTCCCCCGCTAGCCGCCCCGCAGTGGCTGGCGCGAGCATTATCCCATTTCGATAATGCCCGTAAGCCAGCCACAGGCACGTATCCCCCAACCGCCCGATCACCGGCGCGTAATCCTCGGTGGCCGGGCGAAATCCGAGCCACGCCGTAGGCTCCGGCGCCGACCGCAGTTCCGGCAATAACCCGCGGGCCCGTTCGCGGATGTCGTCCACGATCTGCGGATCAAGTTCCCGCTTGAATCCCACCTGTTCCGACGAAGTGCCCGCAATCGTGAATCCGCTAGACCGCTGCATCACATACGTATGCCCATGCCGCAGGATCGGGCTGAGTGAGCCTGGCTCCAGCGCGTACCCGAGCAGGTGCCCGCGTACCGGAAACGTCGCCGGTATGGCGATCGGTCCGTCGTCGCCCAAGACCGGAATCTGTCCGCTCCAGGCGCCCGCCGCCAGCACTGCCGCCGACCCCGCCAGCATGCCGCCGTTGGTGTAGACCTCCGCCCGCTCCCGCGTCACGCGCATCGCTGTCACGCGCGTCCGCTCTCGGATGCGTACCCCGCGCTTCTCGCAAGCGCAGCGCAGCGCGCGCGTCACATCCCGCGGATCGACCAGCGCATCGTCCGGATAGAACAGCCCGCCCGCGGTGACCTCTGCGCGAATGCCCAGCTCCGCCTGCGCGGCGCGGCGGGCCAGCAGGTCCTGCCATTCGGCTTCCGTGCGCGCGACCTCCACCGCGCCGCAGCGCCGGTAGTCGATCCCCAAACCCGTCTCGCTCTCCAGTTCCGCGACGAACGCCGGGTACTGCGCCATGCTGTCCAGCGCAAACTGCGCCCAGGCGCTGCGGCTGACGAATTCGCCGCCCGGCGCCAGCATTCCCGCTCCGGCCCAACTGGCCTCGCCGCCGAGCGTGCCCACATCCACAACCGTGACCGCCGCGCCGGCCTGCGCCAGCCGCCAGGCGATCGCGCCGCCAATGATCCCGCCGCCAACGACTATGACGTCGGGCGAATCAGCCGGCATGCGCCTTCTCCGCGTTATGCTCCGCGTTATGCATCATGGCCACGATGGCCTTGAACAGGCGCGATTTCACTTCATAACGCTGCGGCCCGCGCGTGATGTACCGCATCGTAACCATCAGGCCGGTCGGGCCGGGCCGCAGATCCGCCGCCGGTCTTGCCGAAAAAGCGCGCGTGCCGTATTCGTGCGTCACCCGCTCCCAGTCCTGTTCCGCCAGCTTGGCGTCCTCCTCGGTCTCGCGGTCCACCACCTGCCGGATCTGTTCGGCCATTTGGTACGGCTCGCCGCCCGGCGGGACAGTCACCTGCAATTCGTCCCAAATCCACTGGCCCGCCGTCGAAAAATTGAAGTATTGGCCTTCGATGGCGAAGCCGTTCATGAAGGCCACGCGCCTGCCTGTCGGATGACCGGCGCTGGTCCAGTTGCCCATTTCAAGCAATGCCGTACGCAGAATCCCCACTTCGATGACCTCGCCGCTCACGCCGTTGATTTCCACCCAATCGCCCAAGCCGATGCCATTGCGCCCCATCAGCACGAACCACCCGAAGAAGGCCACGATGAAGTCCTTCAGCACGACGGTCAAGCCGGCTCCGGCAAGGCCGATGATCGTGGGCATCTGGGTGGGCGCGCCGAAGATCACCAGCAGGATCAGCATGGCCGCCACTACTTGCATGGCAATGCTGGCGATCACCTGCAACTGGTGCACCCGGCGGCGGTCTGTCTGCCGACCCAGCACTCGCGCGATGGCCCGGTTCAGCAGCGCCGCCACCAGCAGAATCGCGAGTATCGCGGCCATCGAACCCAGCAGCAGGTGCAGCACGCTGCGCCGCCGGTCCGCCACCAGGGCCAGCCAGCTCTGATAAACGCCGCTCAATTGCTGGCAGAGTTGCGTGCGCTTATCCAGATCGATCATCGTCTTGCGCTGGTCGGATAACCGCCGCAACTGCGCCACCACCGTGGCCGTGTCGTCTTCATCGCTATCGTCGCCAGATGGCGCGGCGGGCGTGTTGCCCAGCTTGCCCTCGAGCGCGTTGTGCTCTTCCGCCAGCGTAGTTGCTTTCCGGTCCGCGTCTTGCCGCGCGGCCTCCAACCGATCCTGCCGCGACCCCAACGAGAACCACTCCTGGATCTGTTCCCGCAGCGTCGCGGGGGTTGCGGCGGCCGATAGTTTGCCCAGCGGCAGCGCGCCTTGGCGCACCGCCTGATGCGCCTGCTGCGCGCGCTGCAGATTGGCGCGTTCGTCGCCGCCTTCCCGCGCCAGGTCCTGCTGCGCGTCGTCCAGTTCGTCCTGGTCGAGGGAAAGCTGGGCGTTCGCCAGTTCCAGGCCATCGGCGGCGGCGCTGTTATTCGCGGCCGCCGCTTCCTTGGTCAGTTGCGCAATGCGCTGCTGCCTGGCGGCTACGCGTGCGGTAAGCTCGGCGATGTGCGCGGCCGCGTCGTGCAGCGGACCGCTGGCGGGAGGCGCGATGGCCGCCGCTTCCCGGATGGCGGTGGCGAAATCCTGATCGACTTCCTGGCCGGCCAGACGGGCCGCTTCCTCTACCATTTCCTGCTCGGCATGCGTGTCGGCCAGTGCGGCCAACTGGCGCGCCGTTTCGAGTGGCCGCTCGTCTACCTTCGATACGCGCGCGGCGGGCACGGCTTTCTTCGCGGGGCGCAACGGGCTGGCATCGCGCGTCATCAGCCACGCGGCGATGCAGCCGGCCAACAGCGCCGCCAGGCCGATCGCCGCGAGATTGTGCGGCCGCCCCTTCATGGCATGATGAGCGGCGAGACCGGCGCAGGCTCCGGAACCGCGCTTAGCACTTCGCCCAGGAACCCGCGCAGAGAATCCAGAAAGGCCCGGCCGCGCGGACGGCCATTGCTGCGATCCAGTTCCAGGCGCTGCAGGAAGACCAGCACGCCCAGCACGTCGGCGTCGCGCGTGTGCGTCACGCCGAGTTTTGCGCCCTCCTGCTTGCGAAAGTCTTCCAGGCCCCTTTGCGTGTCGCTGAAAATGCGGTTCGCCAGCGCGTTGTCCGGCCGCGTTTCGTAATACACGCCGCTCTGCAAGGTGCGCTGCGTGCGCACCAGCGCGTCGAGCGCGTCGCGCACATCCCGATCCACCACGCCGGGTGTCTCGAGCGCCGCCAGCATCAGGCTGGTCATGGCGGCTACCAGCAAGGGTTCGTGCTCTTCCAGAAACTCTTCCGTGATGCGAATGTCCTTGTTGGGAAACTCCTCCGGATCGAACGGCGCGGTGTGCTCGTGCTTGCGCGCCTCTTGCAGGAACGGGCAGTCGAACGGGCAGTCCACCGTGACCTCACGCTCGGCGCCGCAGCAGAGCGTGCAAATGTCGCCGTGCACGCCGGGACAGAAGCGGCGCGGTTTCCGGGTACGGCATATTGCGCAAGACATTCCCTTAGTATAAAGGGAGGCAATCTATGAATCGAACCAATCTCTTCTTCAAAGTGGTCGTCGAGCACGATAAGGAGGACCAGCCGGAGCGGCTGGGCCGCGAAATTTGCAAGCAGGTGATGAAGGTCTACGGCGTGCGGTCGGCGGAACTGGCCAGCTTCACGCGCGTGGAAGAGTAGGCCTTCAGCCCATAGCTATATCGGATCGGCACCTCCCAACGTGAGGATGGTGTTCAGGAACGCCTTCAGTTCCGGGCATTTATTCGCCGATATGGCAAGATCTTTGCCGCGTAGGATTCGGCCTGCATCCCGTGGTTTGGAGTAGCCGTCCCGGCAGGTTCCGGTTCTGAAGATCTCGCGGATGTGGTGTGACGGCGGGCGGTTGTGGTCTACGGCTTCAGGGGGACCAGGCGGCGCACTCCGGGTGTGCCCGGCGAGCACCTGAATGTCGCTCCAAAATGGAAGAAGCCACGCTTCAAAATCATATTGCGCCGCGTGCGGATGGAACTTGCTGTTGTTCCCAACCCACGCACGCATTTTCCGTTTGGCATCGGAGGCGTCGAC
>Ga0181534_10002217_pt1 | contig 12198 bp, 7 predicted proteins | sample PEATcosm2014_Bin_37_FD_119758 | JGI IMG/M metagenome (GOLD analysis project Ga0181534, IMG submission 119758) | Peatland microbial communities from MTU Mesocosm Facility, Houghton, MI, USA - PEATcosm2014_Bin17_10_metaG | ecosystem: Environmental > Terrestrial > Soil > Wetlands > Peat | place...
AAAAGCATCGAAGCCGCCGCCCGCGCGTGCTGGCTTAACCAACGCGGCATCCCGTGGCAGGGATTTGATCTGGACGGCGATAACCGCACCTTGTCCCGCTTGTTCCCAAGTCAAGTCAAGCTCATGCCGCTCAACGGGCAGGCCGAAGACCTGGACGAACTCATTTTGATTCTCCGAAAGACGACCGCCCAACCCGTCACCTTGATTGACCCACGCGCGCACTTGGACGCACAACTGATGAAGGCGCTTTCCGCCACGCATTTCTTTGACATCGCCAGCACGCAAAATATCGGCATCACGCTCATGGTGTTTCCCTTCGACGATCTGGACGTGATGACCAACCTTGCCGCAGTCTGCCAGTTCTGCGGCAGGCAGGTGGATTATGTGATTGTCCGCAACCCGGCGCGGGCGTCCAGAAACCGGATGTTTGACAACAGCCCGATGGAAAAGGAATTGCTCGACTGCGGCGCAGTCACCATCACCGTGCCGGTGCTGTCGGAATTTGTGAAGCTCCGGCTGGCCAAGCTGGAGGCCGACCATCAGCGCGGCATCCCGTTCAATGAAGCCATCGGCAACGACACTCTTGGTTTGGACATCATGGCGCGGGGCGTGTTGCAAGACTGGCTGGCGACTATGTTCAATCAATATGACCAGATTGCCGCCAAGCTTCTGCCAGCGGTCGAGGCCGCCACCATCAAACCCAAAACCGCGCCGCCCATCGGCGAACCGCTGTCCGCCAAACGCGGCGCAAAAGTGAATCTCTCAAATTGAAAGGAGGCGTTATGGCCGAGTCCGAATTATTTGAAGAAATGCTCGCCGCCTATCCCGCCGAGAAACGGGAACTGGCGCGGGCGGTTTATCATCGCTTCGCCGATGGCGACAGCACGCAGTTTTTCAGCCAGCTTTTTCTCGTGCTGGACGTGTATGCCCATTACGCCGAACGCATCCCCGCCCGGATGATTTCGGCCAACGCCGATTCGCTGGCGACCATTCAGGAATTGCGCGAGGAAATTAACTCGCTCGCCAAAACGATTGAAACCCGTGATGCCAACATCACGGATCACGCCGAAAAGACGGATGAACTTTGCCGGGTCACGCTGGCCAAATGCAACGAGACCATTGCGGCCATTGAAATGACCGTGAAAAATCTCGGCGCACAGGTGGACACCAAGGCCATCGTGCAGGGCGTTCAAAACTCAATTCAATCCGGCATCAACCAGAAAATCATCGCGCCATTCGTGCAGCACACCAACGATCTGGCTTGGAAGGTCATGCCGACGCTGGGAAAAATTCAGGATGCCGCCGACGAAGCCAAGTCCGAATGGTCGAAACGGATTTGGAAAACTGCCTGGACAACCAGTTTGTTTTGGAGCATTTGTTCGGCGGTCATCCTTACCAGCCTCATCTGCCTGAAGTTCGCAGCATACTACGAACACAAAATGGCGGTGCAAATCGCCGACATGTCCCAGGTGATGAAATTCAATCAGGCGGCGTTTCAAAAACTGGCGGTCGCCCAAATTCCCATCCAAGTGCTGCCGACGCAAAATGACGGCTTTGACAGTCCGCCGGGTTTTGTGCTGGTGATGGAAGGCGCTTACGCCGCCGATATGCAACAGGTCAACGGACAAAACAACGGCTGTATTTTCTTTCGCAGCAGCGTCTCTCAAAAACAAATCCGGCACTTGCTGCCGGACGGCGACAATCAGGCGCAAACCACCAACGACCCGGCAAAATAGTTTGCCATAGGGTTTCTCTGTGTGATGCCAAAACGTCGTCAGAAAACACACTCGTTTTCAGGAGCGCAGCCGCGCCAGCCAACCGCGCGCAAATCCTGTTTCCATTGTATGTCGCCGGTCGTCGCGTCAAGCTCTTCCTCGCCCTGTCGCCCTCTGCGGTCCAGCTTGACCCGCCGCCCGGCTCCGGGGTTTTGCGTTTAGGATTTCGCGCGTGGTGGATTGTTCACGATTGGTCAAAAAACATCAGCGAATCCAGTAAATCTTGTTCTGCGTCAGAGCACTCTTTGGAAAATTTGAGGCAATGGAAACGCAAAGTCATTTCATACGTTGCTTGGCAGCCAGCTTGCCAGCGTGGGTGATGATTTCCCCCAGGTCAATCTCAATGGCTTCGGCAATCCGTAATAGCGTATCCAGCGTAGGATTTCGCAAATCCCGCTCGATAAGGCTGACAATGGAATGTGAAAGACCGGAGCGTTGAGCGACGACATTCATGGAAAGACCGCGCTTTTCGCGTTCTTCCCGCAAAAGCCGAACTACGTTGGCCGTGATAACATCGCGCAAGCTGTTTTTTGGCACACGCTAGTCATAAGAGAAAAAGGCGTTGACAATGGATGTGACAGGAGTCACAATCAATTCTGTTTTGAACATTTGAGATTTCGGGTTCGTTGCTGTTCATTGATTTACCCCGTCTCATCCTTGGAAAATCGCTCCGAAAACATGGTGCTATGATTGTTAAGCCAAAAATTCTCATCGTCGAGGACCAGACGGCGGTCGCCATGACAATGGTCTATTTGCTGACGCAAGCCGGATGCGAAACGGAAGTGGCGGCGACCGGAAAAAAGGCGATGCAAAAGGCCGAAGCGGGAGAATTTGATTTGATCACGCTGGACGTGGATTTGCCCGATGCGAGCGGATTCAAAATTTGCAGCCGCTTAAAAGAGAATCCCCATTTGCACGATACGCCGGTTGTCTTTGTTTCAGGCCACCCACACGAGGAATGCCAGCAGCGGGCGGTTGAACTCGGCGCGGTGGATTACATCATCAAGCCGTTTGACGCACTGGATTTTGCCTCACGCATTCTTTCGCACGTTGAACCCGAAAAGAACCTGGCCTGCTGAACCGGACCCAAAAAACTCAATGACATGAATTTTACACCTTGTCGCAACCGCCAAAGAGTTCATTCCAATCGCAGCGCAACGCGGATTTCAAGCGCGCCAGCGTTGGCAGGGCCGGAAGATATTCCCCCGCCTCAATGCTTTGAAGATAACGCGCACTCACCCCCGTTTTTTCGGCCAATTTTTCCTGGGTCAAACTTCGCCGCGCCCGCAGGCGGGCGACATTCTTTCCGAAACGTCTTCGGTGCGGACAGGTTTTGGACTTGCGCACAGGCATTCCCAAATCTTCCCGGAAAGGCGCGCGGCAAAACACGAGGCTTTACATCGTGCATTGTTTTCCACACTGTTTGGAAAAAGGCAAAAGTAACGCGCTTGTTACTTGCCTTCGGATAAGCGGGCGTTAAAATCGCGGCTGGATAGATTTGAGAACACTATAAAACTTATGAAGACTATAATCAGGGGAAATGGTTCTTCTCGGAAGCTTGCCGTCAAGTTGGCCCGCGTATTTGTTGTCGCGGGCTGTTTGCTTTGCGCGACCGGCGCGGTGGCGGCACCCCGCGGCCTTCCACCGCCGATGCCTGAAATAGTGCCCGTCATATATTACGAAGGTTTCAATGAAGCCTACACCAACGGCATGACCAACTCGCAAATCACCATTGGCAACTTCACCTTGGTTGAAAGCTGGGCGGGCTATGCCTTGCAACGTTCCGGCTCAACCGTGACCCCGTTTGTCGTGCCAGCGGTGGATACCAACGCGCACGTCAACGTCACTTGCGACGCCGGGGCAATCCGCCTTTGGTTCAAACCCTATTGGTCGAGCACCACGACCAACGGCACAGGGCCGGGCGACAATGCCCGTTTGCTCGAATTGGCCGCAGTAGCAAACGGGCAGTCCCTTGTCGTTTGGTCGCTGCAAGCAAACCCGAACGGGACGGCCTTGAATTTAATCGGCGAAAGCGACAATGGCCCGGTGGTTTTGATCAACACGCCGATTAACTGGCAGACCAATCAATCTCATTTGATCGTGCTGGATTACAGCACCAATGAAACGGGCTTGTTCATTGACGGCCAACTGGTCAGTGAAGGTGCTGGCACGGAGGCCATACCGCCGAGTTTTGGCGAGCTGGCCTTGGGCAGCACGCTTGCGGGGTTGAATACGGCTGGCGGCGATTTGGATGAAGTTTTTTCGTTTAGCCGGCCGCTGACCACCAATGAAGTGGCATTTTATTACAACGGTGTGAGTAGCTTCGTGGCCATGGGGCCAATCACTGCGGCGGAAGAAGCCCAAATGGCGGCGAGACGCGCCGCCGCCGCTCAATGGCGGGCATCGCATCCAATGGCACTGGTGGTAGGTGGCATGAGTCCCATGTTTTCGCTGGATAATTGCCCGACAGGTGGGCCGGTGTATATCACCAACGTCTTCACCATAATGAACACCAATCAAACCATAACTGCGAGCTTTGACTTGGTTGGCGGCACAAACGGCCTCATGTATGACGTGTTCGGCGCGACGAATTTGGTGGGAGCCAACGGCAACCTCGGTGGCCAGCAATGGGTCTGGCTTGGGCGATCTCAGACTTGCAGCGCATTCATCGCCACCAACCAGACCAACGCCATCACTTTTTACATTCTCGGAACGCCCCTGCTGGCAAGTGACGGGAGCGGTTTGACCGTGGCGTATGAAAATCTTGTGGGCAGTGCCTTTTCCAGTGACGGCTACAGCACGCCGAACGCCTGGTATTTGCAGAACGGCATCAGTCCGCAAACACCCGGCGTGGGCAGCCAGGACCCGGATCAGGACGGATTGTTGAACTATCAGGAGTATCTCTACGGCACCAACCCAAATGTATCGGAAGGTTTTGCGATTTGGGTCAGCACACCGAACGGAACAACCAGCATCCCTTGAAATCAGAATGAAAACGAAATTTTGGTTCTTATTGGCGGGCACGGCAATGATTTTATTGATCCCGCGTGATGTCGAGGCGTCGGGCGCTTGCACATCCGCGCGCTTCCATGACTGGAACAACATGGGCTGCAATCAGAATTACGCCGGGGCGGGCGGGCCTCCATCCGGCCAAACCGGGGCGGGCGGGAATCAATCTCACTGTGCAGGCGGTTGCGGAATGCCGCGCTGGTGGGTGAGCGAACCGTATGAAAACCTGTGGCTGTCCGACAAGCCCCTGAACTACAACACTTCATCCGGGCAGGAGATGAGTTTTCAATGGTATTATCGCCAACGTTACAAGGTGCCCGACCCAGATGAAGTTCCCGACTATTATTTGATCGGGGCCATCCCCCGTTACGTTTACAATCCCGATTACTTTGCCCCCGTTGGGCTGGCCTCCCGCACCCAGGGAATGACCAATGCCGCCTGGAGCCACAACTGGATGATGAGCATCAGCGTGTGGGATTCACAATGGGAAAGTGAAAACGGCATCGGCAATTATCAAAGCACCCACCCGGTTTTTAGTGATGGTTATGAGGCGTTTGTCTTTCGTCCCGAAGGCGGCGTCGAGTATTTCTACAACACCAACGGACAGTCATCCCTGCAAGACCCGCGCAGCCAAGTGCAGTTGCAGCCGCTGGCCGCCGCTGGCTATCCGGTCGTCGGCGTGCCCACGCCGGACACCAACGGAATCTTTTGGGGCAATTCAACCAACGGCTTTCATCTGGTCTATCCCGACGGCAGCCAGGATGTCTTTGGTCTAACTTATTATGACGCCCCCTTGGTAAGTCCGCCCTATCAGCCGACTCCGACAATCACAACAGCGGAGGCTTTGCTGACCGCGCGGATTGACCCGCAAGGACGAATTACCAGGGTGGGGTATGAACAACTGACCGGCACCCGGGACCTGCGGGTCAAATACGTGGTGGATTCCGATGGCCGGACCAACACATTTTTATACTCTACTAATTATGAAGCCTATGGGGGCCTTAATGTCCCGATTCATCCTTGGAATTTGCAGGAGGTGGACGATCCTTACGGGCGGAAAGTCCAATTCGGTTACGATTTTGTCAGCGGCGTCCTGACCAGCATCACCGATGCGGCGGGAATGACCAGTTCCTTTCAGTATCAGGCTCCGACTGTGACCAATACTTATTATTTGCTTCCATCTTATACCCCCACGAATATCGTGGGTTTGAATGGCACCAATAACTGTGGCTGGATTACCAATTTGTCCACGCCTTACGGGAACACCAGCTTCAGTTATTATCAATTGCTCGATTCCACCGCCACCGAACCGGACGCTTACATTCAACGGGCAATATACATCAGCGAACCAACGGGAGCGCATCAACTGTATTACTACCTTCACAATAATACCAGCGCCGCTTCCACCAACACAGCGCCCACCGTGTCAGGTCAGGCGTTCGACGATGGCAATTCAGGAACTTATGATCCGGCGTTGACTCATCGCAATACTTTTTATTGGGGGCGGCGGCAGTTTGCGGCGCTGTCCAGCACGGTGCAGTCAACCATTTCCGGCAGTTTGAGCAATGCGCTTGCCGATTTGACGACGGCGGATTTTAACAAGGCCGACCTGAAACATTGGTTGTTGTCATCGGTTGACGACCTTTCCATCACTGAAGGCTTGTCCAGCGAACAAGACCCGTCGCCTGATGCGGCCGGGTCAATTCCGGGATTGCGGACATGGTATAACTACTCCAATAAACCCTCTGGCCAACCGGAGCTTCTAGGCAGCGACCCGCAGGTGAGTTGCATCGCCCGCGTGTTGCCTGACGGCACCAGCCAATACACCACCTATAATTTTTACCAATCCGGCCCGGCCACCGGATTGGTTTCCGACAACGAATCCAGCTACTCGAAACCCGACGGCACCATCGGTGTGCTGACAAACTGGTTTGCCTACGCGGCCAACGGCGTTGACCTCGTCGGCGTCAACAATTCCGCCGGGCAGTATGTGAATTATGGCTACAACGGTTCCCATCAAATCACGTCCATCACCAATGCGATGAATCAAGTCGCCACCTTGAGTTGGAATCCCAATCTCACCGGCGTTCAGTGGCCGGGCGGCCAGAGCGTGAGCCTGAATTATGGCAGCGCCGATTATGGCCGGTTGCAAACCATTTCATGGTCTCCGAGCGGCCGGTCGTTCACCATCAATAGTTACAGCAGCGGTTTGCCGGCCAGTGTCACCGATGATCGCGGCGTAACGTTAAACAATTCTTGGGACAACTTGAATCGCTTCACCAGTGCCGCGTTTCCCGACGGAACGACGATTTCCAACATTTATACTTTCCTCGATCTTGGCGCGACAAAAGACCGTCTTGGCAATTGGACGCATTACAGCTATGACGGCCTTGAACATTTAACCACCGTCACCAACGCCAACAACGCCGTCACCACCTACAGTTGGTGCGGTTGCGGCTCGTTGACCGCCATTCTCGATGCCCTGACCAACCTGACCAGCCTCAATTATGACAATCAGGGAAATCTTACCAACGTTGTTTTCCCCGATTACAGCAGCATCTCTTGGCAGTTTGACCTTGCCGGGCGCATGACCAATGCCTTTGACGGCGCGGGACGGTCCATCCAGTTGAGCTACAACAATCAGGGATTGGCGACGGCCATCGCCGGTTCTTACGGCGCATTGCAGTCAGTCGTCTATGACGCAATCAACCGTCCTGTCAGCATCACCGACGCCAACGGCGTGACCGTGACCAATACTTTCGACGCTATCAATGAACTTTTGACACGGACCTGGCCGGACGGCGTGAGTGAAGGTTATGGATACAGCGCTGCCGGTCTCATCGCTTACACCAACAGAGACGGTCAGCCGACGCACTTCGGCTTGGATGCCGCCGGGCGCGTCACTTCCGTGACCAACGCCAATCACGAAATAATTCAACTTGGGTATGATTCGCTCGACGACGTGATTAGTCTTGTGGATGGCCTGAACCACACGACCAGTTGGCAATACAATCAATACGGCTGGCTGACAAACAAGGTGGACGGCCTTAACCGCAACGCTTTCCGTTTTGCCTACAACGCCAACGGCTGGTTGACGAATCGCTGGACGCCGGAAAAAGGCGACACCGGCTACTCTTTTGATAATGTTGGGAACCTGAAGACCATCACATATCCGTCCTCGACCATTAACTACCTTTACAACGCCGATAACTGGCTGATCAACATGGCGGATTCCGTGGGAACCACGGTTTTCAGTTACACGTCGGCGGGACAATTGCAGAGTGAAAGCAATTCGTGGGCGGCTGTGAGCTATACTTACTCGCAAGGTTTGCGGACGGCGATGAGTATCGGTTCATGGGGGCAGACCTATAATTATGATTCGATTTGGCGGATAACCAGCGTCGTTTCCCCGGCGGGAGCGTTTGGTTACAGCTATAATTTTAATCCGGCTTCTTCGCTGGTGACCGGCATCAGTCTGCCGAACGGCGCGAACATCGTCAACAGCTTCGACGGCTTGGCGCGGCTTACGCAAACAGCCTTGAACAATCAATGGGGGCACACGTTGGACGGTTACTCTTATAGTCCAGATGCGCTCGGCTTGCGGACGAACATCGTGAGGAATCTTGGGCTGACGAGTTCCAGCGTCGCCGTCGGTTACGATAACATCGGACAACTGACTTCATGGGTTGCCAAAGAATCCGGCGGGACATCAAGGCTGAATGAACAACTCGGTTTCGGGTTTGACGCTGCGGACAATCTTCATTCGCGGACAAGCGGAAACCTGTCGCAGACATTTAATGTGGATGCAGCCAACGAGCTAACGAGCGTGACGCGGACAGGAACATTCACCGAAAGCGGCGCGACGCCCGCGCCGGCGGCGAGTCTGACTGTAAACGGGCAGGTGGCGCAAACTTACGGCGATTTTACTTTTGCGCGAACAAATCTGACGTTGGTGAATGGCAACAATACGTTCACCAATGTAGCTGTTAATCCTTATGGTGTTACAATTACAAATACTTTCACTGTTAATCTGCCTTCCAGTGTAAGTTTGAATTTCGACAACAACGGCAGTTTCACGAACGACGGAGCGAGGGTATTTGGATACGATTCTGAAAACCAGTTGACGAACGTGATGGTTGCCGGGCAGTGGCGGAGCAGTTTTGTCTATGACGGATTGAATCGGCGGCGCATCGCGCGGGATTACAGTTGGAACGGCAGCGCATGGGTAGAGACGAATGAAGTCCGTTACGTTTATGATGGCTATCTGGTGGTTCAGGAGCGGGACACGAATAACAATCCGCTGGTGACTTACACTCGTGGACTTGATTTAAGTGGGGACTTGCGAAGTGCCGGAGGGATTGGCGGGTTGCTGGCGCGCACGGATGGAAACGGTTCAACATTTTATCACGCGGACGGCATCGGAAATATCACCGCCCTCATGGACGGCAATGAGAACATCGCGGCCAGATATTTATACGGCTCCTTTGGCAAACTTGTCGGCCAGTGGGGATCAATGGCCAATGCCAACGAAATGCAGCTCTCCTCAATGCAGCAGCATGATGGACTGACTCTGTATCCGTTCCGATCTTACGAGCCAAACTTCCAACGGTTCCTAAATCAAGACCCCATCCAAGAAGCGGGCGGGATTAACTTGTATCGGGCGATGAATAATAACCCGTTACGCTACGTTGACCCGTTGGGACTGGAAGGTAATCCAATCATGGGATTGGGTGGCGCTTGGAACTCTGATCCTTTTGGCCGTGGCGGAACATTCTATGGGCCGGGTCTCTTTCCCCGGCCGTTAGATACAGATGTGGCGAATGAAATGCAAATCATGTCGGATGACATGGCAATCGCCGGCGAATTTTTCAACTACCTGAACGGCAACACTGAAGAACAGCTTGAAGCCGACGCGCAATTTCACAAGGCCCATCCTTATCTCGCTTGGTGGGGTGATGCTATGATGTTCGGAGCTTCGATGGAGATGGGCAAAGGCGAAGCGCCGTGTCCAAGAATGGTTAATCCGTCAAAATTGCGTCTGCCACCGACAAGGCCAAGCGGGGCTGATCCTTTCAAACTTGCAGATCAAATAAGAAAATACGGAACTTCGACGAAAAGTATGCCTCCTATTCTAGTGACAGAAGGGGCAAACGGTGTGATGATGATAAACAACGGCGTTACACGTGCCACTCGGGCGGCGATGTATGGGCAAAACCAAATTCCAGTTGAGGTGTTCGAGCTAAATCCGGCTTTGAAATTTGAGAATCTGCCGACAGTCGGCAGCAAACTACCCGGACAACCATGACGACAACAAGACAAAAAATATTGGAGGCACTTGGCGAAATGAGTGACCTATATCCTGATATGCGTTTCGGCCAATTGGTAGCCAATATGTCATTTTTGGCGAAAGAGCCGACCGTTGAGGCTATTTGGGATGTCGAAGATGAACAATTTTTAGAAGCACTGAAAAAGCATTTGGAAAAGAAACGACAAGGACAGTAACACACAATTGTTGGAGCACCGAGTCGAAATGCCATTCCCATCTGGCGTGTCGAAGTGCAGACTCCGCCGGGTTCAGTTGGCCCGCCGATACCGGTGCCGCCTGCACCTTAACCGTTTATTTTATGCCATTAGAAAATTCATGCGAAAAGTTCATAGGACAATTGGTGTTTGTCTTGCCAACCATCGGGTTCGGTTGGTGCCGGATACTGCCAAGCGCTCCGCGCTTCCAAGCCGGAGATTCGATAGAACCTCCATCGCCATTTAGCGCGCGCATTTTGGAATTTCACCATTTTAATAGAGGAATAAGAGGAGGCATTGGAATCATTGAACAGCAAGACCATCCTTTGAATGGTGAATGGATTGGGTTTTGCGTCCGTGATGGAATGGGAACACTAACATGCAATTTCTCAACCTATCTCGCGGATAACAATATCGCGATAGGCAAGACAAAGCCGGTTATTAAAATTGACATAGAAAAACTAGCTATGCCCGAATGGATTCAATTCGGAGACTCACCCTTTTTGAGCGGGTTGGGATACATTGTCGAGGTGCCAATGTCGCTTGAAGAAATTTACGAGAGAATGAAGAACACTGCTGACTCATTGGGTTGAGGGATAAAAAAGGTTGGCTTGCGGGTTTGCGCCCTGCCACAAGGTAGGGCATGAAAAAGAAAACCACAGCCAAGCCAACCGCCGGCAAGTTCTCCTTGCTGCGCCAAATTTGCAACTTCATTCCGCCGCATCTGGCGCCCAAGCTGGCACGGGACACCGGCGTGGAAAAACAGTGGCGCGATTTTACTCCCTGGAGCCACGTCGTCAGCTTGCTTTACGCCCAGTTGACCCACAGCCTTGCGCTTCTCGGAAGATAAACGAAGTAGTGCTGGCTGGTATTTCCGGCAACATGGAAAAGATTATGAAGTAGGACACTTCTCGCCCAAAGGGAGTAGCATTCGCTCTACGGTATACTCCGACCAGACGGAGGCTTGTGCGATTTTCATTAAAGCCGAAATCGAGGACATTAGGAACAATTGACACCGCCACGCCAACCATAGCCCGCGAGATGCCAATGAAAATCAGACTTCGGAACAGCTTTTCGGTTACGAACGCCTCTCAAGGCGAAGCCAAGCTCGCCTACCGGCCTTGAGCAGCGGCAGGGTCACGGCAGTTTTTGTAGCAACTCCATCGCCGGTTGAAAATCCGGTTGAATCTTCAATGCTCGATTTGCCGCCGCCCGCGCTTCGTCATTTCGCCCGTTGCGCACCAGAATCATCGCCCGCACATAGGGAATGTGCGGGTCATCCGGCACCGCCGCTTCTGCACGGCCGAGGGTCTTTAACGCCTCATTCAACTGTCCCAACTGGTCTTGCACCTGGGCTTGAGCACACAGGAATGGCGGCGAAAGCGGGTCCCACGCCGTCGCCTTTTTGAGATGCTCCAACGCTTCCGCCGGCTGCTGCCGGGAAAGTAAAAATGTCGCCTCCTCAAACTGGCCGGTCGGCTGGTCGGCTTCCAAGTCAAGCATCCGCTGCAAATCCTGTCCCGCCTGGCTGTGCATATCCACTGTGGCCCGCAGCACCCACGCCGCCGCCACCCGCACATTTCGCAATGGGTCATTCAGCATCGGTTTCAAAGCCGCGAGAACATTGGAGTTTCCAATCGCCGATGCCAGGCCCAGGTTCGGCTCCAATGAACGCACCGCCCTTTCCCGCACCAGCGGATGTTCATTCTTTAATGCCGACAACAAGGCGGTCTGCGCCGCCGGGTCATTGGCCCATTGCGCCAGAAATGTCGCCGCCACCGCGTGCCAGTAAGGCGGTTGATTGGTGTCAGCCAGCAGGCCAATCAATTTGTCTTTTGCCCCAGCCTCCCCGTTTTCAGCGGCGGCAATCCACCGCGCCCGTTCCCGCGTCGGA